>WNGL01026376.1_pt1 | contig 11653 bp, 13 predicted proteins | sample 5400591 | NCBI WGS metagenome assembly WNGL01 (sample SAMN13153377, study PRJNA577476) | soil metagenome | isolation source: 80 cm soil or saprolite under Garry oak tree replicate 1 | place: USA:California | collected 2016-06-15
CCACTTCCAGGCCGTACAGCTCGTACAGCATCGGCGACCACACGCTCTGGCCGGTGCGCGGATCCCACTCCCAGGTGCCCATCCGCGCGGCCCGCTGCGCGTCCTCGAACCGCTTGCGGTCGGCCAGCAGCTGCCGTTCCAGCAGCCGGGTCTGGGTCACGTCCTGGATGGTGCCCAGCACGCTGGTGATCTTGCCGGTCTCGGTCTCCTGGCCACGCAGCCGTACGACGTACACCCGGTCGCCGGACACGCCGTTGATCTCGAACTCGAGCGGCTCGTCCAGCACCGTGGTCATCAGCGTCTCGCGCACCTGCTGCAACATCGGCCACTGCCGGGGGTCGACGCTGATCTTCGGATCGTCCGGCGGTTCCTCGTCGACCTGCGCGTACATCTCGTCCAGGACGTCGCTGCGCTGCAACTGCCCGGTCTCGAGGTCGTAGGTGAAGCTGCCCAGCCTGGCGATCCGCTGGGCGTCCACCAGCGCGGCCCGGTCCTCGGCCAACTCGTTGCGCGTCCGGTGGCGGTCGGTGACATCCCGGACGTAGCCGGTGATCGGCTGGCTGGGCGCGGCACTCGGCGGGCGGGCGGCCGCGATGGTGTGCAACCAGCGGACCTGGCCGTCCGGCCGGATGATCCGCAGCTCGACGTCGAACGCCTCGCCGTCGACCTGGTGGCGGCGCCAGTGCACCCGCGCCTTCTCGACGTCGTCCGGGTGGACGAAGTCCAGCAGGGTCTGCGCGCAGGAGTCCATCGTGCCGGGCTCGACGCCGAGCAGGCGGTGCAGGCTCGGTGACCAGATCACCTCCTCGGTGACGTGGTCGAACTCCCACCAGCCCATCTTGGCCAGGCTCTGCGACTCGTCGAACCGGCGGCGCACGGTGTTCAGCGCGATATTGGTGTTGACCAGGTCGGACACGTCCGTGAGCAGCACGGCGTCCAGGCCACTACCCGGCACGCGCCAGCGGACCGCGCGGACCGGCACGCCGTCGTAGTCGTCGAGGACCAGTCGCAGGTCGGGCTCGGTGCCGACCAGGATGTCGCTGAGTCTTCGGCCGACCAGTCGGTCGGGATGGTCCACCCCGGCCAGCTTCGCCGCGGCTTCGCTGGCCCGCATGACGAGGCCGGCGCGATCGATGAGCAGCGACGGTGCGTCAGGCAGTGCGGACACGCTGACTCGGTCGCCGCCTCCGTTCTCACTCGGAGCACCCTCTCGATGGGCAGCAACCATCACGGCGGGGCCAGCTACCGCACTGGCTGGCTTCGCCGGTTCGACCCGCTCGGCCACAGGCTTGCCCTTCCGCTGGACCGCTACGGCGACCGGGTGACGAGATCGACTCATCTCGCGGCCACTGTTCACGGACGGCAGCCGCCGCACCGCAGACTCGTCGGTCGTCCTTCACCCAATAGAAGGACCGTAGCGTGTAATCGTCCCAGAACCCAACGTAAGTCGGTCACGAGTGGGTTCTGGGCGATGAACGGACCTCAGTCCGTGCGGATCACGCCGTCGGACACCGCGGCCGCCGCCACCGCGGCGGCGACCTCGGGCGCGACCCGCGGATCCAGCGGGCTGGGCACGATACGGTCCGTAGCCAGATCGTCGGCCGCGACCGCCGCGATCGCCGCCGCCGCAGAAAGTTTCATGTTCTCTGTAATACGCGTCGCGCCGGCATCCAGCGCACCCCGAAAAATGCCCGGAAATGCCAGCACATTGTTGATCTGGTTCGGGAAATCGCTGCGCCCCGTCGCGACGACAGCGGCGTAGCGGCCGGCGAGGGTCGGATGGATCTCCGGATCCGGGTTGGACAGCGCGAACACGATCGCGTCCGGCGCCATGCCCGCGACGTGCTCCTCGTTCACGGTCCCCGACGACAGCCCGACGAACACGTCGGCCCCGCGCAGCGCGACACCGAGATCGCCGGTCAGCCCGGTCGGGTTGGTGCGCGTCGCCAGCTCGGCCTTGATCGGGTTCAGACCGGCCCGACCGGTGTGCACGATGCCGCGGGAGTCCAGCACGGTCACGTCCGGCACACCGGCGGCGAGCAGGATGTTCGCGCAGGCCACCCCGGCCGCGCCGGCACCGGACACGACCACCCGCAGGTCACCGATCCGGCGCCCGGTCGCGGCGGCCGCACCGCGCAAGGCAGCGAGCAGGACGACGGCCGTGCCGTGCTGGTCGTCGTGCATGACCGGGCAGTCCAGCGCCGCGATCAGCCGCGCCTCCAGTTCGAAGCAGCGCGGTGCGGCCACGTCCTCCAGGTTGACCGCGCCGAACGAGGGCCGCAGCCGCACCAGCGTCTCGACGATCTCGTCCACGTCGGTCGTGGCCAGCACCAGCGGGATCGAGTCAAGGCCGCCGAACCGCTTGAACAGCGCGGACTTGCCCTCCATCACCGGCAGCGCGGCTGCGGGCCCGATGTCGCCGAGGCCCAGCACGGCGGTGCCGTCGCTGACCACCGCGACCAGCCGGTGCGCCCACGTGTAGCGGCGGGCCATGGTGATGTCGTCGGCGATGGCGAGGCTGACCTTGGCCACGCCGGGCGTGTAGGCGATGGAGAGCGACTTGGGGTCGGACAGCGGGGCGGTCACGTCCACACCGAGCTTGCCGCCCTCGTGCGCGGCGAAGATCTCGTCGTCGGACAGGCTCAGGTCCTCGTCGTTCACAGTGGTCACGGGCGTTCCTACCTTTGATCGGCACGACCGACGGTTAGGTGACACGCGAGGCGGGGTCACGCCGTGCGGGCGTTGGCTGTCGCGGGGCAGCTCACGCCAGGGGTTGCGGCGGAGCAGGTGGTGCGCGCCAAACGCTGCGGTTCGATCAGTCTGCCAGATTGTCTGCGGCAGGAGGTTCAACCGCTCGTTCGGGGGTAAGCATAAGTGACTGGTGAGGACGAACAAGCCCCCATCCCCTGACACCCGATCCTGGGTGCTCGGTCGCTGCCCGCTAATATTGGACTGCGATCTGGGACGCCGGGTTCGGTGCCAGCGTGCGGGTCTCCTTTCCCACCAGTGTGATGGGCTGGGACCTCCCCGTCGCTTCTGGCCGTATCCAGCTGGCCAGGTCGTGAGGGAACCGGCCCACCTGGAACGGACCACGCACGGGATGCGTGTCGCTGTCCGGGTTGAGAACGCTGGGGACCAGTGCGCCCAACACCGTTCGGGGCGTGCCGCCGCACAGGACTCACTCCTGCACAGTGATGAGGAACGGTGACTCGGCCGTCGTGGCAGCAAGACGTCCGTCCGGTTTCGGCGGCACCGGCACCGATACGCTGTCGGCCATGGAAGCTCGTGAACTGTCCATCCCCGACGCGTTCGAGTTCAGCCCGCGATCTTTCCCGGACAACCGTGGCCTGTTCGTGGCCCCGTTCCAGGAATCGGTCTTCCAGAAAGCGGTCGGCTACCCCCTGCGGGTGGGCCAGAGCAACCACAGCATGTCGTGCCGGGGCGCGCTGCGCGGCGTGCACTTCGCGGACGTGCCGCCCGGCCAGGCCAAGTACATCTACTGCCCGAACGGCGCCCTGCTCGACGTGGTCATCGACCTGCGCGTCGGCTCGCCCACATTCGGCAAATCGGACGCCGTGGTCCTGGACTCGACCGACTTCCGGGCCCTGTACCTCGCGGAAGGCCTCGGCCACGCGTTCATCGCCCTGACCGACAACACGATGATGTCCTACCTCTGCACCACCGGCTACAACCCGACGGGCGAGCACGGCATCAACCCGATGGACCCCGCACTGGCACTGCCGTGGCCATCCGACATCGAACCGATCCTGTCGGACAAGGACCTGAACGCCCCCACCCTGGCCGAAGCGGAAGCAAGCGGCCTGCTGCCCAGCTACGCGGACTGCAAGGCCTACTACGACGAGCTACGGGCGTCGATCTGACAGCCACCCCGGCCGAGGCCACAACCGCCACGTCACCACACCGAGCACCCGGGCCACACCCAGCTCCCGCGAGTCGGTCGACCCGAACGGGTTGTCCCCCACCACGAACCAGCCATCGCCCTGCGGCTCAACCACCCGCTTGACCGACAGCTGCCCCGGCCGCGCGTCCCACACCACGAGGGCGACGTCCCCTTTCCCGGGCGTCCGCCCACGTCGCACGAGCACGACGTCCCCACTGGACAACGTCGGCGCCATCGACGGCCCCATGATCCGGACCCGCCGCCACGGCAGCCGCCCGAGATGCCGTGCCAACGATCACCTCCCGCCTGCCCGACCAACCCCACGAGGGTAGGGTCGACAGGTCGGAGCATCCACTGTCAGGGAGGAACAATGCGACTGATGTCGCGCATCCTCGGCCCACGTCTGGAGGCCACCGCACACTGCGATCTGCCGTGCGGTGTCTACGATCCGGCTCAGGCCAGGATCGAGGCCGAGTCCGTCAAGGCGATTCAGCAGAAGTACCAGGACAATGACGATCCCGAGTTCCGCGCGCGGGCCATCCTGATCAAGGAACAGCGCAGCGAGCTCGTCAAGCACCACCTGTGGGTGTTGTGGACCGACTACTTCAAGGCACCGCACTTCGAGAAGTACCCACAGCTACACGGCCTGTTCAACCAGGCGACCAAGGCCGCCGGCGCGTCGGGCACCAAGGGCTCCATGGACCCCGCCAAGGGCCAGGAACTCCTCGACCTGATCGCCGAGATCGACAAGATCTTCTGGGAGACCAAGAACGCCTGACCCACCGGGGTCAACACACGGCCGGCGGCCGCCTGACATGGGCACCGCCGGCCGTTGTCGTCCACAGTGGACATCGCGGCGCGGCTCAGCCGGTGGCCGCCGGTTTCGGCGATACGCGAATGGTGATCACCCCGGTCACGACCGGCTTGCCGGCGCGGTCGCGCACGGTTACCGGGACCGGGAGATCCATCGGGGCCCCGAACGTCGGGATCTCCGGCAGGTCGGCGGTCGCGTGCAGGCTGGTGGTCGCCTTCGCGACGTAGTCGACCGTCATGGCTTTCGGGAGCCAGCGGTGGGTCGGGGGCACGGTGGCCTCGGCGAGCATGCCCATCGCGGCCTCGGCCAGATTGCACGCCGCGATGGCATGAAAGGTGCCGATGTGGTTGTGGACGGCCCACCACTTGGGCGCGCGCACCGCGCAGTGACCGGGGCGCAGTTCGACGACCGTCGGCAGCACGGTCGCGAAGTACGGCACCCGCAGGCACATGCCGACGGAGAACAGCCGCCGGCCCAGCGGTTTGTCCGCCAGCCGCTGCCAGAGTGCGTAGGTCGACATCACGGACCGATATTACCAGCCAGTAGCAATGAGACCAGTCGCACACTTCGCCCTACCGACTATCAACCGCCGCCCTGCCTACGATGACCGGGTGTCCGCGAACGGAGACCAACGAGTCGTCTACGTGCTACGCCACGGCGAGACCGAATGGTCCGCCACCGGCCGGCACACCGGCAGCACCGACGTACCCCTGACCACGGCCGGCGAACAGCAGGCGCGGCTGACCGCCGAGCTGGCCGGCCTCGAGGTGGACGAGACCACCGAGGAACTGGCCGAGTGGGACTACGGCGACTACGAGGGCATGACCACCGCCGATATCCAGCAGCGTGTGCCGAACTGGACCGTGTGGACGCACCCGATTCCGCACGGCGAGACCGCCGAACACGTCGGCAAGCGGGCCAGCCACCTGCTCGACCGCGTCACGACGGCGATGGCCGGTGGTGACGTGATCCTGGTGGGGCACGGGCATTTCAGCCGCGTCCTGATCACGCGCTGGCTGGACGCGGCCGCGTCCGACGGGGTGCGGTTCGGGCTCGATCCGGCCGGCACGACCGTCCTGGGCAGCGAGCACGGCGAACGCCAGGTGCTACGGTCGAACATCCCGCCCTGGTCAGTCTGACCTGGCGCCGCCCGCGAGGGGAATGTGTTGCCGGACAACCGGATTCGCCGGATCACACCGTCCGATGTCGAGCCTGTGGTGACGCTCGTGCACGAACTGGCCGACTACGAGAAGGCCGCCGACCAGTGTCATCTCACGTCGGCTGACCTGCGTGCCGCGCTGTTCGGCCCGTCGCCGGCGCTGTTCGGGCATGTGGCGGAACTGGACGGCGAGGTCGTCGGCTTCGCGTTGTGGTTCTTGAGTTTCTCCACGTGGCGCGGCGTGTACGGGCTCTATCTGGAGGACCTGTTCGTGCGGCCGGCGCATCGCGGATCGGGGCTGGGCCGGGCACTCGTGGTCACGTTGGCGCGGGAGTGCGTCGAGCGCGGCTACGCGCGGTTCGAATGGTCGGTCCTGGACTGGAACGCACCGGCCATCGGGTTCTACGAGTCGCTCGGGGCGACGCCGGTGGACGGCTGGACGCGGTACCGGCTGGCCGACGACGCGCTGACGGCGCTCGGCGAACAACCGTAGTCGTCAGCTTCGGTCCTCGACCGCCCATGCGCGGGCCGGCGCCGTGAACAGCAGGACCAGCGTCGCGACGCACACGGCGACCGTGATGATGGCCGGCACGACCAGCTTCGACGGGCCGATGGCGTACCAGGCGACGGCGATCAGCAACAGTTGCAGCACCGCCGACGGCGTGCGCGTCCAGCGGTGACCGAGGATCATGCCGGCCGCGACGCCCAGCACGGCCGCGGCCATGATCAGGAAGAAACCGGCCTCGCCGACCAGGGGCAGGCGTTGGCCGGTCACGGTGAACGTCCGCACCACCACGGCGACCGTGAACGCGAGCGCGGCCAGGCCCTCGACACCGACCAGCAGGCCGGCGACGCGCACCGTTCGGGGGGCGGGCAGCAGTGTGGGCACCGGGTACGCCTTCCATCCGGTGGGTGGGGCACGTCACGTTACGTGCTCACCCCCGATCGTAGGCCACCCGGTCGGCCGTATTCTTCCGGTGGTGGACGCGCGATCATCAGATAGCAGTCCACAGTCGTCGGTGAGCAGACGGTCGTCTGGGTGCACTCGCCACGACGCGAGCGTCGCGCTGCGATGCGTGCGCGGGAAGGGAGCGGACGCGCTGTCGGTGGTGACATAATGATTACAGAGGGTGCTGTGAGCACGCGCACGGGGTCGGACGACCGGATGGCGCGGCCACACTGTCCTACTCTGCGGTAGTGCTTGCCCTCTTAGTGGTGAACCCGCAGGCGACCGCGACGACGGCCGCCGGCCGGGATGTGCTCGCGCACGCCCTGGCCAGCGACGTCAAGCTGGAGGTCCTGGAGACCTCCTACCGCGGGCATGCCGCCGACGCGGCCGCCGAGGCGGTGCGTGACGGCGTCGACCTCGTCGTGGCGCACGGCGGCGACGGCACGGTGAACGAGGTCGTCAACGGCCTCATGCGCGGCGCGAGCGATGCCGACGACGATGCCGACGATGTCCGGCGGCCGATGCTGGGCGTGGTGCCGGGCGGTTCGGCCAACGTGTTCGCGGGGGCGCTCGGGCTGCCGAGGGATCCGGTCGAGGCCACGCACCAGCTCCTGCAGGCGATCGAGACCGGGCGTTGCCGGCAGGTCGGGCTGGGCCGGGTGGACGACCGCTGGTTCACGTTCAACGCCGGCATCGGCTGGGACGCCGAGGTGGTCGCGGCCGTGGAGCGGCGGCGGAACAAGGAGGCCAGCCCGGCGCTCTACGCGCGCACGGCGCTGGGCCACTACGCCCGCGAGGCGCTGCGCGCGCCGGAACTGACCGTGGAGTTGCCGGGCGAACCGGCGGTCACCGGGGTGCGGCTGGCGTTCGTGTGCAACACCGATCCGTGGACCTATCTGGGGTCCCGCCCGCTGCGGCTGATTCCGACCTGCTCGTTCGACCGGGGGCTCGGGCTGTTCGCGCTGCGCAGCCTGGCGGCGCCGACGGTGCTCCGGCATATCGGACAGATGTTGCGGAGCGCCCACGAGCCACGCGGCAAGCACCTGGTACTACGCGACGACCTGTCACACGTTCGGGTGACATCGGCCGTTCCCGTGCGAGTGCAGGTCGATGGCGACCTGCTGGGTGAACGGCGGAGTGTAAACTTCATGTCAGTGCCAGCCGCACTCAGGGTCGCGGTGTGACCTGTACGTGATCTGGCCGAGACCAGAGTGTGACCTTGGCCTGGTCTCGAAAAGCCATGCATATCCGCATGTCAACCCCACGTCGATCTTTTGGGTGAGCTCTCTCACCGGTTTGAGACAAAGCTCTTGACATCGACGTGGTTCGTGAAACCATTCACAAGCACCCCGACGACCAACACACGACGAATGGTGCGCTGGAGCGCGCCTAGCGAGGAGCAAGGAACAATGGACTGGCGCCACCGCGCGGCCTGCCGTGACGAGGACCCTGAGCTGTTCTTCCCGGTTGGGAACAGCGGTCCTGCGCTCCTGCAGATCAGCGAGGCCAAGGCGGTTTGCCGACGTTGCCCGGTCGCATCCAGTTGCCTGACCTGGGCACTGGAGAGTGGCCAGGATGCCGGTGTCTGGGGCGGCATGAGCGAAGACGAGAGGCGTGCGCTGAAGCGCCGCACTCGGGTCCGCGCCCGCACCAACGCCTGACTACTACGTGAGTGGAGACGCCCCCAAAGCCTCCGCCGCGCGCCGGGAAAACAACCCGGAAGCACCGCAGTGTTAGTACCTGCTGTATCAGTACCTGCTGTACCAGCGACGAACCCGCTACTGTCTCCCCGGTGGCGGGTTTTCGCCTGTTCAGCGCGGGTTGGTCGCTAACGCGGCTGGCGCAGCGGTACGCGTAGAACGGCTTCGGTGCCCCTCGGTTCCTTGCGGCGCAGGCTCAGCGAGCCACGCAGCTCGCTGTCCACCAAGGTGCGCACGATCTGCAGGCCGAGCCGTTCGGTCCGTTCCAGGGAGAAGCCGCGCGGCAGGCCTACGCCGTCGTCGGAGATGGCCACGTCCAGCCATTTCGCGGACCGTTCCACGCGGATCACGACCTCGCCGTGTTCCGGTGCCGGGTAGGCGTGCTCGAAGGCGTTCTGCAGCAACTCGGTCAGCACCAGCACGAGTGGCGTCGCGCGTTCGGCGGACACCACGCCGAACCGGCCTTCCCGGCGAACCGACACGCGGCCGTCGGTGCCGGCCAGGTCACCCATCATCGGGATCAGCCGGTCCACCAACTCGTCCAGGTTCAGGCGCTCGTCCACGGACAGCGACAGCGTTTCGTGCACCATCGCGATGGACGTGATCCGGCGGACCGACTCGGTGAGCGCGTCGCGGGCCTCGTCGCTGCTGGTGCGGCGCGATTGCAGGCGCAGCAGCGCGGCCACGGTCTGGAGGTTGTTCTTCACGCGGTGGTGGATCTCGCGGATGGTGGCGTCCTTGGACATCAGCGCGCGGTCTTTGCGCTTGACCTCGGTGACATCCCGGACCAGTACCAGTGCGCCAGCGGCCTTTCCCTTGGGGCGCAACGGCAACGCCCGGAACAGTACCGAAGCTCCGTGCCGGGTCTCGGCTTCGACGCGGGTGCTGGACTGGCCGTCGAGTGCGGCCCGCATCCGTTGGGCCACTTCGGTGGCGTCGAACGGGTCGGCGATCAGGGATCGGGTGAGCGGGGACAGCCTGGCGCCGATCAGGTCGGCGGCGTGGCCCATGCGGTGGTACGCCGACAGTGCGTTCGGGCTGGCGAAGACGACGGCACCGGCCGCGTCCAGGCGGATCAGGCCGTCGCCGACGCGGGGGCTGGTGTGCACGTCGGGGGACGGGTCGTTGCTGGGGAACGTGCCGTCCGCGATCATCTGGCACAGGTCGGCGGCACCGGCCAGGTAGGCGATCTCCAGCGAACTGGCCACGCGCGGTACGGCCAGGTTGGTGTCGCGGGACAGGACCGCGACGGCACGCTGGTCGAACAGGACCGGGATGACCTCGCGCCGAACCGGGACGCCGAGGTGCCAGACCGGGTCCTCCTCGCGGCAGATGCGGGCCTCGCCGACCGCCCTGGCCAACTGGGGGTGGTCGCTGCCGGTGGACAGGGTGCCGACCATGTCGTCGGGATGCGCGGTGAGCGTCGTGGTCGGCCGGCACTGCGCGATGCAGAGGAAGGTCCTCGACCAGCCGGTCTCCGCGTCCTCGTCGGGAAGCGGTACCCAGAGCAGGAAGTCCGCGAAGGACAGGTCGGCCAGCAACTGCCATTCGGCGACCACCCGTTGCAGGTGATCGACGGCGGTGCCGGACAGCCTGGAGTGCTCGGCCAGCAGGTCGGCGAGGGTGGACAAGATTCCTACTCGACGACCGCGTTCAGCACGGCCCTGATCTCCGCCGTCATGTTCGACGTCCTCCTTACCTCAGTATCGATCCAACCACGTGGCAGACTGGGGACACATTCGATACGACCAGTCAGGGAGACATCCATGTCGAAGCGCGCCCGCAAGCGCCGCGACCGCAAGAAGACCGGCCCGAACCACGGCAAGCGCCCGAACGCCTGACCGGTCACGACGCGACTAGGGCCCGGTGATCACGTCACCGGGCCCTTGTGCGTCAGTCGTTGGCCTGCGTGATGATGACCTGCCGGATGGACGCGAGCAGTTTCTGCTTCAGCGTGTCGGGAGCGTGCTCGCCGCCGCACTTGCGGGCCAACAACTCCTTGAGGTGCTCCTCCAGCCCGTACTGCTCAAGGCACGGTCCGCACTCGTCCAGGTGTTGTTCCAGCTTGCGGCGGCGCTCGAACGAGCACTCGTGGTCCAGCAGCAGCCATACCTCGGCCAGCACCTGAGAACAGTCGGTTTCGTGTGGTTTTCCGCAGCTCACGACCCTGCCACCTCCGAAACGGAATCGGCATCCGACGCGTCCCGCAGGAAGCCCCGTTCACGGGCGACGTCGGTGAGCTGTTCGCGCAGTTGGCGGCGACCGCGGTGCAACCGCGACATCACGGTGCCGATGGGCGTGCCCATGATGTCGGCGATCTCCTTGTAGGCGAACCCTTCCACATCGGCCAGATAGACGGCGATGCGGAATTCCTCGGGTAGTTGCTGCAGGGCGGTCTTCACGTCGTCGTCCGGCAACCGGTCCATCGCCTCGACCTCGGCCGAGCGCAGGCCCGTCGACGAATGGCTTTCGGCCTGGGCGAGTTGCCAGTCGGTGATCTCGTCGGTCGGCGTCTGCAACGGCTGCCGCTGCTTCTTGCGGTAGCCGTTGATGTAGGTGTTCGTCAGGATCCGGTACAGCCACGCCTTGAGGTTCGTGCCGTCGGAGAACGACGCGAACGCCGCGTACGCCTTGAGATACGCCTCCTGCACCAGGTCCTGCGCGTCCGCCGGGTTACGCGTCATCCGCAGGGCGGCCGAGTAGAGCTGGTCGATCATCGGCATCGCGTCCCGCTCGAAGCGTGCGGCGCGTTCCTCGGCGCTCTCCTGCCTGCCGTCTGCCGTGGCTTCGGTTCGTGGCACCGGGCTCCCTTCCCACCGACCCACCCGGCCGGTGGACACCGTCGCCGCACCCACCACCGGGGCGCCGCTCGACGCAGCCCACGATACTCGTCTGGTCACCGGTCGATCGGCGTCGCGCCGGGACTGGGGACGGGTCTCCGCATTCACCACGCCAGTGGAAACACCGTCCGGCCTGCGGTCATTCCCGCGGCCGGTCGTCATTCGCCTGCCACTAGGCTGTTTCGTCATGGCGGGACGAGGCACACCGGCCACCGCGCTGCTGGTCAGCCGGCGGGTGCCGCACACTCTGCACAGCTACGACCATGACCCACGTCACCCTGGCGCCGATC
>WNGL01018295.1_pt1 | contig 11652 bp, 14 predicted proteins | sample 5400591 | NCBI WGS metagenome assembly WNGL01 (sample SAMN13153377, study PRJNA577476) | soil metagenome | isolation source: 80 cm soil or saprolite under Garry oak tree replicate 1 | place: USA:California | collected 2016-06-15
CGGCATCCCGCTCATGAATTCCTACGTCTCGATGCGCCTGCTCCCGTATTTCGTCGGGGACCTCGAGGGCTGGAGGCGCCGCGAGATGCGGGAGCGCGACTACCTGGAGGACGTCCCGGACATCCACTAGGCGTGCGCGGGCGACCGCACTGCCAGCAGTCGTCCCGCGCGATCCCGTTCCAGACGCGGCACGAGGCACACGACCATCGCTGCGCGAGCGGGATGTGGGACGCATCATGTCTCACGTCGCCCATGCGGTGACCGCAGCTCCAACACCGATCGAGGGCGAACTCGTTCGGCTGCGTGCACACCTGGCACATCCAATCCCGTGGACGCGAGGCGAGATGCGGGGCGCGGCGGTATCCCCACGCGAACACGGCAAGGCATGAAAGGAGGAACGCCGTGAAGGCGACGGGGAGCGCGTCCATGCCGGCCGCGACGTCCGTTCCCGGACCCGACTAAATAGGTTCCCGGCCGCCTATCCGAAATGAAAACTCTTGCGGCGGTCAGTGACCGATGACTCGCGAGCCAAAGTAGAACGTCACGTCACGACGAGCGACAGCGCGTCCTCCGCCTTGCCCGCGAAGGCGTTCACCTGGTGCGTCGCGAGGGCGTAGCAGATGTAGCCCGTGAGCGCGAGGGCGCCGAACGCGGTCGCGTCGCGGAAGAACGTCGCGAGGCGCTTTCGAAGAGGGCTCGTGTGCGCCCGGCGATGCACGAGCCACGAGACGGCGTATCCGCCGACGTACCCTCCCAGGACCTCGAGGACGGCCGTCAAGGCGGTCGGGATGCCGGACAGCGTAGGATTTTGCCAGAGGAACCATCCCGCGAGGCCGAGGAACCCGAGGAGGAGGAGCGCCCGGACGAGCCGCGGACGATGCGGGGGAGGCGGCGCGGTCGGCGACCGGGGCGGGGTCGCGGTCGCGTGGCTCCCGAAGTAGAAAGCGACGACGACCACCACCGCGTTGATGACCACGGTCGGGACGGTCGTGCCCAGGATCAGCAGATAGCCGTACGTCGCGGTGACGACGACCGCAATGCCGCCGCGGACGCTGCCTCGCGGCAGGCGGAGCGGCTCGGGAAATTCGATTGGCGGAGAAACCGCCACGAGAGGATCCCGGCGAAGGCCCGGGCGAGTCGCCGGAGCAATCCCGAGTCAGGGGCAGGGTCACGGTTTTCGTGCGCTGGGCCCTCCGTGGTGCGGGCCCCCGGGAAGATGCGGAGGGGCCAGTCCGAACCGAGCTCGGCTCGCAGGTATCGCTCCTGGTCCCGAGGCTTCGTCGCCACGCCCGGCGCGCCGTCCCACCCCAGGAAGCCGTTGCGGGTCGGAGCGCGTGCCGTGGGATCGATCGGTCGGCGCCAATCCAGTGAACCAATGCCAATCAGAGGAGCCACCGCCGGACCCATGAATCCGCCCCCTGAAACACGCTCTCCCGGACGGCCACAGGCGCGCTCGCCGGGGTGTCATCCTCATTCACACCATGCTTTGCAAATTGTCCGTTTCTCTTGTTCCAACGCATGTTTTGTTAATGGAAATGGTAGTTAATAAAGCATGCGTTTTAGTAATGGAAACGATTATAAACATCGACAAATATTCATTGTTCCGAGGCGACCATGAAGGCGTTCAAGGTGATCCGAGACCCGGAGGCGTTCAAGCTGCTCGGGGACGAGACCCGACGGCGCGTGATCTACCTGCTGCGAGCGAAGGAGATGACCGTGAGCCAGATCGCGGCGGAGCTCAACCTGACGCCGCAGGCGATCTACCACCACATCCGCAAGATGCGCGATGCGGGCCTCGTCGAGGTCGCTCGCGAGGAACGGGTGGATCATTTCATCGAGACGTATTATCGAGCGACCGCGGAGGTCTTCAACTTCTCCCAAGGCGCTCGGTCGGATCGGGTTCCGCGTGAAGGCGGACCCTCAATCCGTGTCCGAGTTCGTTGGGGTGGAGAAGCGGATGAATCAAATCGACGAGAAGATGGAGCGGGAGGAGTCGATCGCGGGAATGGACGACATCGATTTCTTCGTGAAGCAGAAGGTCGCGCACCTCGCGGGCCTGCTCTCGATGAGCGACAAGGAATTTACCGAGTACCTCGGCCTCCAGCGCGAACACCGAAAGATCCTGCGCTCCCTCGTCGGGGAGCCCGTGAAGACCGAAGTGGTCTCGCCGAAGGCCTAGAGCTCGCCGATCTCCGTCCGTCGTGACCTCCATCGCCATGTCCGCGGCCAGGAGCTTCGCGATGCTCGCCTCCTTGTTCATCGGCATGCCCTGGTCGAGCATCCACGCCGCCCGCCAGACGAGGAGGCGCGCCGCGTCGATCTTCGCCTTCATGTCCGCGAGCATGAACGCGATCGCCTGTTTCTTCGCGATTGGCGATCCGAACGCCTTCCGTTTCCGGGCGTAGTCGAGGGCGTACTCGTACGCCGCGCGCGCGATCCCGACCGCGCCCGCCGCGACGAGCGGCCGGGACGACTCGAGTGTCTTCATCGCGCCGTAGAACGCCGTTCCCTCGTCGGATCCGAGCACGTTGTCCACGGGGATGCGGCAGTCGTCCAGGAGGACTTCGGCGGTGTGGCTCGCCCGGACCCCCATCTTGTCCTCGACCTTGCCCATGGTCAGCCCGGGCGTGCCGTGCTCGACGACGAACGCCCGGATGCCGAAGTACCCGAGGCTCTTGTCGATCGTCGCGAAGACGACGTGGAGGTCCGCGATCCCGCCGTTCGTGATGAAGCGCTTCACGCCGTTCAAGACCCACTCGTCCCCTTTCTTCACGGCCGTCGTCGAGATGTTCGCGACGTCGCTGCCGGCGTCGGGCTCGGTGAGGCAGAGCGCGCCGAGGCGCGCCTCCGGGCCGGTGAAGCGCGTGAGGAAGCGTTTCTTCTGGTCCTCCGTCCCCATGTGGATGATCGGCAGGTACGCGAGGCCGGCGCCGATGAGGCCCGTGGCCATGCCCGCGCAGCCCCAGTTCAGCTCCTCCATGACGATGACGTGCGTCAGGGTCGAGTCGATCCCGCCGCCTCCGCACTCGAGGGCGACCGGCCGCATCTCCCGCTGCGCGAACTCGCGGGCCGTCTTCTGAAGGAGCCGTTGCTCCTCCGTGAGATCAAAATCGACCACCGCGTTTCCCCTCGACCCGCGCTTCGGATGAGACGATGGCCGGTTCCGTATTTAATCCTTGGATTCCGACGGTCCCGCGAACACCAGATTGACAAAGCAGAGACGCATACCTCTCGCCGAGGACGCGATGGCGCTGCCCCGCTTCTCGCCGCGGACCGCGTACACGCTCTTCGCCCTCGCCCACGCCGTGGGCGGATTCGCGATCCTCGTCGAGATGACCGGAGGGGACTGGGACATCCGGTGGCACATCCGTCGCCTCGTCGAGGTCTTCTGGACGCCGCCCCACACGGTGCTGTACAGTGGCCTCGCGATCGCCTTCGCGTCGGCGTTCGGCGCGCACCTCCTTCAGCTCCTCGGACCCGTGCCGCCTCGGCCCTTGCGCGTCGGGATCCGCATCGCGCTAATCGGGCTGGCGATGCAACTCGTGGCGGGCGGCTTCGACGCGTGGTGGCACGCCACGTTCGGCGTGGACGACGCGCTGAGCCCGCCGCACGTCCTGTTGATCGGCGGGATGGTAATCTCCGTCTTTGGCTTCGTGTCGGGGCTCGTGGTGCTGGCGCGGGCGTCGCCGTTCTGGACGACCGCGGTCCCGAGCGTCCGGCGGCTGTTGTACGTCGCGATGCCCGCCGCGTTCGTCGCGCTCTTCTACGCGCTCTGGGGCTTCGGCTGGGTCTTCACGTATCCGGGATTCACGAAGCCGCCGTTCCTCGCGGAACTGTGGCAGCGGAGCATCGTCGGGATCCTCTTTGCAACGTTGCTCCCGTTCATCGCGCTGTCCGCCGCACGCCTCGTGCCGTGGTGGGGCGGCGCGACCGCGACCCTGGCCCTCGTGACGATCGACGTCACCCTGGTCGACGCGCTGATGGGCTCGCCGCCGGACGCCGCCTCGTTGGCGCTCGGCCTCGCTCTCATCCTCGTGCCCGCTATCGTCATCGATTTCGTCGTGAAGCGGTATCCAGCCGAGCGTGCCCGGCGCGTGACGACGCCGCTCCTGGGGATGGCGGGCGGGATCTTGGGCGGGCTCTTCGCGGGCGGGCCCGTCCTCGCGATGACGGGCGGCCTCGGCTCGAACCCGCCGTGGTTCCCGCTGCTGTTCGTGTTCGGCGGTTTCGTCGGCGCGTACGGGAGCGTGCTCTTCGCAACGACGGTCGAAACGCTCCTCGGCGCGGCTGGGACTCCAGCGACCCCCGTCGCCGCCTCCGCGGACGGCGGGATCGGACGGCGCGTGACGTGAAGGTCTTCGTGGCCGGCGCGACCGGGGTGTTGGGACACCGTCTCGTTCGCCGCCTGGCGGACCGCGGCCACCACGTCGTCGGGTCGGTCCGCGACGAGGTCGGCGAGGCGGCCGTACGTGCCGCCGGCGGGGAACCGCGACGGGCGGATCTCTTCGATGTCGACTCTCTCGCACGGGCCGCCGAAGGGGCCGACATCGTGATTCGCGCCGCGACGAAGATTCCGACGAAACTGCGGACCTCGCGGAGGCACTGGGCCGAGAACGACCGGATCCGGATTGAAGGGACGAGATCTCTCACGGAAGCCACGGCCCGAGTTGGAGCCAAGGCTTACGTTCAGGAGGGCATCGTCTGGGCCGTCCGGAATCCCGATGGATCGCCGTTCGACGAGGACGCGCCTCCCGCTCCCGACCCGATCCTTGCGTCCGCGTTGGAGGCCGAGCGGATCGCGCGCGATACGGGGTCGCGGTATGGCTTTGCCGCGGGGACGCTCCGATGCGGCGGATTCTACGCCGCCGACGGGTGGCACACGCGCGTGATGGGAGAGGCGCTCCTCCGCCGGAGGCCCGCGATGATCCGGGGGGCGTCCCCCATCTGGTCGTTCATCCACGCGGACGACGTCGCGGGCGCGTTTGTCGCGGCCGCGGAGGCGCCGCGGAGCGGCGTGTGGCATGTGGTCGACGACCGACCGGTCGCGTACGCAGAGTTCCTCGGCGGCCTCGCGAATCGGTTGGGCGCACCCGCTCCGAGGCAGATGCCGGCGTGGCTCGCGCGCCTCGCGCTCGGCCGGTACACGTCCGAGCTGCTCCGCACGTCCTTCGTGACCTCGAACGCCCGGTTCCGACGGGACTTCGGATGGCGGCCGCAGTATCCGACGTTCGAGCAGGGTCTCGACGACGTCGTCGCCACCTGGAGGGCCGAAGGATTCCCGCGAGGGAAGGTCTGATCCTTGGACCGCCTCGCCCGAGTTCTCGTAGGCCTCGTGGGGCTCCATTTGGCGGTGACCGTCCTCCACGCCACCGCGCACGCCGAGCTCCAAATCCTCCCGGAAGGGGTCGATCTCGCATTCATCGTCGGCGTCATCATGGTCGGGCCGGTGGCGGCGGCGGGGCTCCTTCGATTCCACCGTCAGGTCGCAGCGGTGCTCGCGGCGGTCTTCATGGGCCTTTCGTTCGTGTACGGCGTCTCCAGCCATTTCCTCGTGGCGGGTCCGGACCATGTGTCGATCGTCTCGGCCGAAGCGTGGACGACCGTCTTCGTGATCAGCGGGGCGGCCCTGGGCGTACTCGAGATTGCGACTGCCGTGGTCGCGGTGGTCGTGTTCTGGAGTTCCGCTAGAACTCCTTCGGGACCTGTTGAGCCACCTGCGTGATGCGGTTCAGCTGTCCCGTGAGCGCCATGATTTTCGGCATCGAGCCGCGGAAACGGATCTTCCCGCCGAGGACGAGGCCCTGGAAGTCCCGCTCTCCCTTGCCGAGCTGCATCCATGCGTCGTATGGTCCTTCGAACTTGAAGTCCGCGAGGACGTCGGGCGGGACGGCGCTGGCAGCCACCTTCCCGCCGACGATGTCGAGGAGGAACGACGCGTTCCGGTCGATGCAAGTCAACACGATCTTCGCCGTCACCGTCGTGGCGCGCTTCGCCCACTCCGGGTCCGCGTTGAGGCGGCTCGCGAGCTCGTCGAAGAACGTCTCCGAAAAATACTGGACCATCAAACCCTCTCGCCCTCGGGAAGTCGGCGAGGTCGGAAAAAGGCTTTGCCGATTCGTCGCCGCGTCGATCCCCACGGGAAAGGTTTTACGGGCGCCGGCATCTCGCGGGTCGCGCGTGGGTAGCCAAGCCCGGTCAAAGGCGAGGGACTCAAGATCCCTTCCCGAAGGGGTTCCCAGGTTCGAATCCTGGCCCACGCATCCCTAGTTATGGGCGAGTTCATGCGATTCCTTATATAGGTCGGATGAGTACACTATCCGTAGTAGATAGTAGATGCGACGTCCCAATCACCGGGGTTTGTTGAACGACCCCGATATCCGGCGATGGTATCAGAACAACGCTCGGGCCTCCATTGTCACCGCGGACGAGAGGTTGCGGCGCATCGGCCGCGTCTGCATGGAGCTGGGATTCTCGACGGTGTCGCTCCTTGAGTTGAAGCGGAAAGATGGGGAAACTTTTGATCGTCGAGTCATGGATTACGTCGACGAGCGTCTGAAACAGGGAATGCATCCAGCCCAGGTGCGCAACAACCTGTTGGTGCTGAAGTCTTGGCTCGGCTTCAACGGCTTGAACTTCGACCGCAAGATCAGATTACCCCCGATCGACTACGGACTGGAACGCATCCCAACGAAACCCGAGCTCGCCTCGATTCTACGCCATTGCGATCCGAGGACCAGGGTCAGCGCCGCTCTGGTCGCGTTTTCCGGCGTGCGCCTTGAGTCAATCGGCAGCTACACGGGCTCAGATGGCTTGCGCATCGAAGACCTGCCAGAGCTGAGAATCGAAGGTTGCGAAGTAATCATCGAAAAGATTCCGACGAAGATCATCGTTCGTGCCTCGCTTTCGAAGGCGCGCCACCAGTACATGAGCTTCCTGACGGAGGAAGGGTGCCGCTACGTTAAGGAGCATCTTAACTCCAGATTAAGGGAGGGGGAGAAACTGGAGCCAGACGGTCCGGTGGTCAATCCGGTCAAGATCCGGAAGCACAAGTTCTTGCGCACGATGAAGGCCTCCTTCAACATAAAACAGGCGATCGTCGAGGCGGGTTTCAATTTCCGGCCCTACGCGCTCAGGTCCTATTTCGGGACTGCTCTGGACATCTGTGAGAGTCGCGGCCTGGTGTCTCATTCGTGGCGCCAATTCTGGATGGGGCATTCCGGTGACATCGAGGCCACCTACTCCGTGAGGAAGCGCCTGTCTCCAGACATCATCGAGGAAATGAGGGCGGCTTTCGCGCGCTGCGAGTCGGTCATCAGCCCCACGACGGAAGAGGTCAATGGAAGCTTCCTCATCAGGGAAGCAAAGTTAGACGTTTTGCGTAGTGTCGCGAAGGCACTCGGCATTGAGCCTCCGTACGTCAAGACTCAGAGAGAGAAGATTCTGGGCCGCCAGTTGTCCGGTGAGGAAGAGGTCGAGCTCTTGGAGGCCGAGGTCAAGAGGCTCAGGAAGCAGGCGCCCGATCCTCAGAAAATTATCGAAGGGCCGGAGTTGCCAGATTACCTGAAAGAAGGATGGCAATTCGTGGCTGTCCTCCCGAACGGAAGGATGGTCGTCAGGAAGTGACCCGCAGTGGATTGTCCGCTTTTCGCAGTCAACTATTTGTGGTCGATTATCTACTTCAGGAGCCGGATGACGAAGGCAAAGGTTTCGGTCACAATCGACGGCGACCTCGCCAAGGAAATCGACTCGTATCTGAGGAAGCTCGTCGTGGAGGCAGCAAAATCGGGGAAGCCGATTCCGAAGCAGTCAAATGTCTACGAGGAAATCGTCAGAAGAGGCTGGGAGGCAATGAGAAAGGAGAAGAAGTGAGGCCGTCTCTGGCGGGATTCCACCATGGTGAACGTCGAAGACGCTCTCCTGGGCGCCGGACTAGTGCTCCTGGGTTTCGTGATCACGGCCCTATGGGAGCTATACAAGCGAAGGACGGAATCGAAGCAGGAACGAAGGCGGCTGATTGAGACGATTCGCGCCGAAACGGCGGAGAACATGGCGTCGAGCAAAGGCCTTGCCGATGCTTTCGGGAAAGGTCAGCTGGCGCCGATTTCGACCATCCCTCTAATGAGGACCCAGGTCGGGCTTGTCGCCGTGTCCAACTGGATTGTCCTGAAGCTCCCTTCGGATACTGCCACTTTGCTGTCTGCGGCCTATGCATTGACGGAGGGGATTAATGCGACGATCCGAGCCAGGGAAAACTTCCAGATAACCCAGATTGCCCTGAGCAGCTATCAGCAAATCATGAACGGGCTCAACAACACCCTCATCGCCAAGTGCAACCAGTACGTAAGTGAACACGAGAAACTCTGGAAGGCCTTGGACGCCGAAATCAAATGAGTTGGCTCATCCGCTGATGAGAAGAACAAAGGTGCCGAGCACTGTCTGCCAGGAACTTGATTTTTGTTTCTCTGCTCCTTCGTCGCAAATTTGGTCGCCGTTCCGTTCTCGTATTCTACCATTCGTTCTCGTCATTCGAAGCGTCTCCTCCTCTCCGTAGCTCCTCGGGAGAAAAACCGGTGAAGAGGAGGGGGCGCTTAATCCACTCGTCCTCTACCTTCTGCGTGGTAACGTAGACCTTCACTATCTCGAACTCCGCGTGGCCTTCGATTCTGTCGTCCCAGCACTTGATGCAGATGACGCCCCAGTCTGTGAGAATGAACGACTTGGTCGCTGTGTGATTCTCGTCCGTCACTTCGTCGTTGCAAAGGTCGCATGCTCTCCTGACTATCGGCATGACGTCAATCTGCATTCTTATCGTCCTCCGGAATGGCTGAGTACTCCCTCCACTCCCAGCTCTTGCACTCGGGGCACCTCCTTCCGATCGAACTCCTCTCCGTGGTGTAGCTCGTGCACGTGATTAGAGTCATTCAGCCACCCTCCTGAAGATTACTTTCGTCCGCTTCTATGGGGTCGGGGGTAGGAAGGCTCGCCATCTCGCTTCAAGCGGAGCGTGGTCTGAGTTTAGAAGGAAGGTGCTACAAGTACGATGCACGAAGACCGAAAGAGAGAATGAGCGAGGCTGACCGACAAGATGAGCACCGCCAATGGGCTCTTTGCGTTGAGCGCCAAAGTAGGACAGCTCAGCAAGGACTTCGAGTCTGACTTCTCAAAGACGCTTGGCAGCCTCCTCGTGTCGAAGTACACATGTCCAAACGGCATGGCTGAGGTCGACGTTGGACTTGTCTTCGTCGGAAATTCCAATCTGCTTCAAGAGTTCTTTGGGGTCTTCCACAAGATCACGCCCGACCTATCTGAGCTCCTTTCCGCCCCTTGAGAGACTAGCGATTCGCTCAACCCGGTCCTTCCAGTCTGGCAGATGAGCGGTCAGGAGGCTTTTGAAGAGTTTGCTGTGGTTCGGGATCTTCAGATGAAGAAGCTCGTGTACAATCACATACTCCCCGAACTCAGGGCTTTCCTCGAGCAACTGGTTGCTGAAACTGACCGTGCCCCTGGTAGAACATGAGGCCCATTTTGTCGTCATCGTGCGGAGGCTGATGCGTTCGGGCTCGACCTGTATCCGTTGAGCCCACTGAGCGACGCAAGAACGAAAATGCTCAGCGTCCCTCCACTTCTCCATTTTGGAAATGCCGTTCGAGGCTCTCATCCCGCGATACCTCCTCTAACTACGCGTAGCAAGTGATCAACCAATTCCACCATGCTGTCCTTGCCGACCGCCGGGAGGAACACTTTGTACAGCTCGGCCTTCAGATAGCGGTGCTCTGCAGGGTTCACCTTCCAGTTTTCATACTTCGAGAGCAGACTCGAGACCTGCGCCGCGATCGCATCTGAGTTCTTCAGTCCCGCTTGCTTTAGGATCCAATATGCAGAGAACGTCGGCGTGTCCATCTTCCTCGATGTCATTTCCTTCGAGGCCTGGTTGTATTCCTCGACGAGTCGTTCCATCGATCTTAGTGCGTCCTGTGTACTAACTTGCCGATTACCCAACGACTCGAGGACCGACGTCGTACGGTCTGCAATTGAGACGAGGAATGGCTTGGTGTCCCGCTCATTGTCAACTGCCTTGACCAAGCTTCTCGCAAGGTTGATGACTTTGGTGTTGTCCGGAGCGTCGTCCTCCTTGATTGCCTTCAAGGTGTCGTCGTTGATCTCGTAGACCTTCGTCGTTCCTCCAATTTCATCCATCTTGACTTTTGAACGCACCAGTTCTTCGGTCTTCCTCATGAGGTCCATCATTGGCCTGACACTGCGGGCATTGATCACAATCTCGTATACCTTGGAAAGCTCGAGGTAGTCATTCATGAACGGCCTCAGAAACTCGTCAGGTGAAATGATCTCGTAGAGAGTCTCCAACTCCCTGTAGAAATCGAGGAACTTGTCGCGTCTGTCAGTGTTGCCAAAGTACTCGATAATGCCCTCTACGACCTTGTCTCCGCTCCGCCCTTTCAGCAGTTCGAGATATTCGGGACCTTTCGTCTTCATGAGGTCCTCGAACAGCTTCTTCAACAGGTCGAGGTTTTCGATGACGCTTGCAACAACGTCGGAGTCGAATGCCAGGGCCTTCTCCACGTTGTCAAAAATGCCGATGCGTCGAACCCGGTGAGCAGCTTCTCGGTGATAATCAGAATCTTCGGGAGTTCGTCCGGCTTGACGAAGGCTTTCGTCACCTGTTTCTCCTCGTCTTCCGTCAGATAGTGTCTCTTCAGCTGTTCACTGTCGTTCATGGCCGGCGTGTAAACGATTCTCGAGTACTCGGGTGGAAGATACTCGTCCAGAGCCTTCTTCAGCAGCACGCAGGCCTCGCGATCCACTCCCACTAGGAAGGCCTTGTAACGGAGCGGCTCTACATTGCCCCGGAAGTGACTAGCGACGAACTTGGCGATCTTCTCGACCCTGTTAGTCCCCTTAAGGAAGTTCTTCAAGTGGACGGCTTTGTCGAGCACGCGGTTGAGATCCTCGACGTCGCTGACGCCCTCAGCCTCAGCCAGAGTCAGGAACTCCTTCTCCAGCTGCTCTTTCGGGACCTGGACCTTGTTAGGCGCGAGGGTGTAGCGAAGCCGGAGGGTAGTGCCGTCTTCGATGGACTCTGCTATTGGATACTTGTCGAGGTATCCTTTCTCGTCGTATGGGCCGAAGACCTTGAACGTGCCCTTCCCATGCGCGGTCTTGTCGATTGGCGTGCCAGTGAAACCAATCAGAGTAGCTTTCGGAAGCGCACCGACGAGGTAGTTGCCCAAGTCGCCCGTCGTGGTGCGATGAGCCTCGTCGACGAGTACGAAGATGCTCTTCCGCTCGTTGACGTGCGGCGGCATCTTGTCGAACTTGTGGATGGTTGTGACGATCAGGCCTCTGAAGTCCGAACTCAGAAGCCTGCGAAGGTCCTCCTTGCTCTGGGCCACCGGGACGTCTGTCCCTCGGAACGCCCTCAACACCCCGGCGAGCTGCCCCTCGAGCTCGTTCCTGTCGACGACCACAATCACCGTCGGCTTGTCGAACTCGGGCTTAGTGAGAAGGTGCTCGGCAACCGTGAGCATGGTGATGGTTTTTCCCGAACCTTGAGTATGCCAGATGAGTCCACGCGGTCTTGCCTTGTCACGGCATCGGTCAACCACCTTCTCGACAGCGCGCGTTTGGTGCTGC
>WNGL01009819.1_pt1 | contig 11648 bp, 12 predicted proteins | sample 5400591 | NCBI WGS metagenome assembly WNGL01 (sample SAMN13153377, study PRJNA577476) | soil metagenome | isolation source: 80 cm soil or saprolite under Garry oak tree replicate 1 | place: USA:California | collected 2016-06-15
TGGAGAAAGAGAATTCGGGCAGAGGGCGCCTGGCTAGTCATCGCCGTCGGCACGGCAGTTTCGACGCTAGGCTTCCTCGCTTCCCACCTTCTTCCTCAGGTTTCCGCGACTTCAGCGGAGATTGGATTCTTCCTGGGAATGGTCGGCGGCGCATTCTTGACTGTAGGAGTCGTGAAGATAAGCGTTGGACAGAACAGACTATCGTTGGAGAGTTCCAGCGGCGCAGTACTTGAGAAACCTGGCTGGTCAAGACGAGACTGGACGGCGTTTGCACTTCTAACCGGCGTACTCGTAGCGACAACCGCCATTAGCGCAAGCATCTACTACCCACCAATCCCAACTTGTACCGCTTGTCCGTCTGGGGGACTTGTTACGCCCTGCCCGGGGAGGGAAGCCTTGGACCTGGAATCCTACACACTCAATTCACCCACCAATGCGACTCTAGACATAAGGAACACAGGAACAGCATCGGTCACCCTGGTTGATTACTATGTCAAGGATTCAACGGGCGACCTGTACAGTAGCACCAACTGGGCTGGACCGGCCGCCGCCCCGAACGCCCTCATGCAAGCTAACATAATCATAGATGGAAACGCGGTTATCTTTCAAACGGGAAACACCTACACGATAACAGTGGTAACGTCGCGGAACCAAGGGTTCACCTTCACAATGGTCGCGTGACCCCTCGTCAAATTCGGACATAACGGAAAAACGCTGGCCTTTGATAAAGATCTATCGCGCTGAGTGAGGGAGGAATAGTGAAAGATGGGCGAGAAGATACGTTTTAACGCCGAGCGGGACCAGAAGATTCTGGACCTGACCATAGACCTCTGTCAACGGCTGGACATTCCCGACTACAAGCCCATTGGGATCTATTGGTGGGGGATGGTGCCGACGGGAAAAAACAGGTGGGACCCCTTTCCCCCTGACCAGTGTAAGCTCACCAAGGACCACGTGACACTATCCGATGCCATGATGAACGAGCTGGAGCCAGAGGAGTGGAGCTCGATAATCGCCTCCGAGCTCATATACAATAAGAAGCTCAGATTCAGGGTCCTACTGGGATTCCTGCTCGGGGCTTCGGTACCGATTGCAGTATACGTGGCTGAGTTCATCTCTCTACCCGGGCTGTTTCCTCAGCTTTACACTGCAACCAACACGTACGGAATAATCAGAACGAGTTCCATCGGGAGCTTTGTGGCATTGATCACTGGGGTCCTTCTGACTCCTACAGGGACACTGATTATCGGTTTTACCTGGGCGAAAAGGGTCAGGCTTCAGGCTGACAGGTTCAGCGCGAGAATCCTCGGAACAGCCTCCCTCCTAGTTGTCCTGGACAAAATCGCCTTGCGGGACTCTAAACGGACGTGGAGGAGGAGAGGAGAGAAGAGAGGAAACACCGTTCCCAGCCTTGAGAGGAGGATTGCAAACCTTCGGAAACAGCCAGAGACTCCGAAGCCGTAAGGCTCGAGCTCGCCCCTTGGCCGCATACTAGCTCCGTGTCGGGAACACGATTTTCTTATCGGAGGATCAGTAGTATGTGTCGTGGCCTGACAGTTGGCAAGCTCTGAAGTGTTCCTCGGCGGGTTCGCAGGCGGCTTTCTGGCCAGAGGCTTAACACATATCGGATATGGGATATACTTCACCACTAGCAGACTGATAGGAATTGACCTGAGTAAGAATGGGGGTGGAGCCCTGGGCGGCACGTTGGCCGGATTCATCCACGGCGAGCTCATGCCAAAGCTCACACAGGAAGAAAGCGAAAAGACGATCAAGGACCTTGACCGGATAAAGGACTTTGAAATGGAAAAGAATCAGATAAGCCGAATTGAGCTTAAAAAACCGGGCATGTTAGGATCTGGACATATCGTAATCATGCCGATGGAAGGAAAGGCGGAGAAGATCATTCTACGGCACCGAATAGCGTACGATAGGCTGGTGACGCTGACCCAGGCCTTCAGCCTGGAAATGGTCAGCCCATCCTAAGAGTCACGGCGAAAGGCTGCTCCTTCCAGCCCTAGGTTACGTCCAGTTCAGCATGCCCATAGATGTCGATTGTAGTGATAATTGGTTCGTAGACTTGGAACTGCCCTGTCCTTGTGGCTTCGAAGGCTATGGACTTGGTCTCGCCTGGACGGGCTGTTATGCCGCCAGTAGAGTAGAAGTCTACGGCCAGCCCAAAGGTTTGGTCATGTCATTATTCACTAGTCGCATGATGATATTGTCGCCCTTGTGGGAGGTCATCTCTGGAAAGGGCAGAGTGTGGTGTAGACTACCATTGTAGCCGGTTCGGGAATCGACGACAATTGTGAATGAGCGAGAGATTCCTGTTGGCAGGACATACGTAGAGTAAAAGTAGAACGCGGTCACGGAAGCCGTCACGATTATGACTGATACTAGCGCAATGACGGCTCGTCTGCCCAGTCGCGGCTTGAAACCCAGCTTCAATGTGAGCTGTTTCCTCGGATAGCTCAGCTCAGTCGCGGAGTGTGGAGAGCAAGGGGTTGTGGCTCAAATTCCGAACTCTCCAGGCCCGATTCTCTTACCCTGCAGAAAACTGAGACGGGTTGACCAGCAGGTGTTTCACTCATGGCTGGTTGTGGGATTGTCGACGGCTCAGGCAAATGCCTTCTCGGTCATCAATAATTCCGTGTAACTTTGACCAATCATCGCCGTCTACGGGTCCTTCCATCAGCCTTCGAGATAAGGCTGGCGACGGGTGCCCTAGGTCTGCACTCATAAAAGCTAGTCTTGGAAGGTAGCGATCACCTGAGACAGGTTGTCGGACTTGGCCGACAGAAGCAAGTACACGGCCTAGCCTAAGTCGTTTTCGCTGCTGCCTTGAGCATACGGAGAGCGTTGAGTGTTATCATCTCGTTTGGACCCTGGCGACCCCAGTCGACGATCTCGACATTGGATTGCATTCCCAGTTTGGGACGACTGGTCCGCTTCAGACGCCAATAGTAATCGTCAGGCTTCCAGGTCCCATCGTTCAATCGTTTCGCCTCTATGACACCCATCGCTTCTCTCGTCCTCGGATCGCTCAGCTTGCTCGCTCGCGAAAGTATGGTGAGAGCTTGGAGGATATCATAGTGCCAGTATAGTGGGTAATGAAGGTCAGTGAACGGATGGACGAAAATGCGATGATAGACTCGTGAGTTGAAGGTCTCGGGAGGTCGTACTTGATCGGTCCTGCATGACCGGAAGATTTTGTGCCTGAGGAAGAATTCGGCGGCTTTCTCCGCCGCATCACTGGCAGGGTCATCACCAGTACTTTTGGTGTATTCGACTAGTCCCCAGAACGTCGAAAGTGACTCGTTGAATGAAGAATGATGCACGTCCTCCTTCCTATCGCAATTCCATCCGCCATCCGGCCACTGCCACTCTATCAGCGACTCTGCGAGCTGTTTGACACGAGGATCATTGGCCATTCCTAGACGGCTACATACAGCGAGCGCATTTCCTTCCTGAGAAGCACATCTTCGGTAGCGTCCGTTGATCTTTGGAACGTTCTGGAGATGAGCGTCGCCAAGTAGCCATTTGAGGACGAGATCAGTTGCCCTGACTGCGGGCTTGAACCCTGGGGAGATTCCGAGTTCGACAAGCGAGACTAATCTCCAATGGGCACCGGTCCATTTCTGATACGGATGTACCCCGAACCCACCGTCTCTCCTCTGCCCGGAGAGTAGAGCCCGCACTTTGGGACCTTGTGGAATCTGGTTCCTTGCAGATTCGACATCGGGCAAGTCGTGTGGTTTATCGAGAACTTCAGTTAGAGTCAGGTATCGAACGGACGGGTCCTCCGATTGCGGAAGCCAGCTTACGGCCAGGTCGGTATGGACCGTTTCTTGCATGGCGAGTTAAATCAAAATTGGTGACCCCGCTTAAATTCCTTTCTTGGTAGAGCCAAGATTGGTCACTGAGTCAACGGATTGAAACATAAGCCGTAGAGTCAAGCCAGCTAACAAACCGCCCAGTATTTGAAAGCCGACATACGGTATCAGCACACCTTGACGAATCGCACCGGCAACTGCGTGAGCGACAGTTATTGCTAGGTTGATGCGGGTCCTATACTTGCCCCAGGACCAGATGATTGCTGCAACGGCGCAGCCGAATCACGCTCCAATAATTGTTAGTGCTACCAGAGAGTTCAGATTTAGAAACTCCAGAGACCACAATACAGTTCCGGGACCAACCAAGACCAGTAGGTAAGTGCCGATAAGCTCAGAGAGACATTCTCTCTTGCATTCGTAACAAGGGTATGAGTTCAGTTCCCGTGACCCGCGCGTATCAGCTTGAATACGCTACCGTTATTCCCTAACACGTCCTAGGTAATTACCGAGGTTCGATTGGTTGAACTGTCAAAACCGTCCGACAGTCTTTGACCAATCATCGCCGTCTACAGGTCCTTCCATCAGCCTCCGAGATAAGGTTGGCGACGGTTACGGTCAAAGAGATACGAGAACAAGGGTTTTCTCACCAACCGCATACATAAGGTGCCAGGGATGCGTAAGGCGGTAGTTCGAGATTGGGTACAGACTCAGCCCAGGTGACTCTTTTTAAGATACCTACCGCAATCCTACTTTAGGGTAGCGACGAACAAAAATGGCCGAAATAAGAATCCCGGTTGGAAAGGACGAGTCGCATATAGTCCACGCCACTGCCACGTTTTGGACCCGTCACTTGACAATTACCGTGGACGACAAGCCACATTCAAGCAATAAGGGAATCTGGAAGTGGGAGAAGACCGCCACGGTCTACGTAGGGGAGAAAGAAAAGCACCAAGTTGACGTCGGCATGGACGGCTTCATACCGAAGCTAAAGCTGTCAGTGGACAACAAGCTTACCGCTACAGGTTAAACCGCTTAGCGAAACCCTTCGCCCAACCGTCTGTCCCACAGACTCTGAGGAAGACCACCTTTTGTTGCGTCGATGAAAAAGGCTGATGCCATCATTGTTCTGTTGGTTCTCTCCATAGTGTCGGCTCTTACCGTCTATTCGATTCCCCCGGCCCAGTCCCAGTCTCCCACTTTCAAGATGGCCGCCAACCCATCATCCCTCACTTTTCCCACTGGGTCGCACAAGACTAGTAACATTACGATAACTAGCCTGTACGGGTTTACGGGGACGATTAGCCTTAGCGGGGAATCCTTCCCCTACCAGCAGGTTAGCGTAACGCTCAACGTGACCAGCGTCTACCTTCCCCCTTATGGTGTGGCATACGCGGCTGCCAATGTTTCCGCGTCCAGCACTACCACGCCCTACAATTACACTATTGACGTGAATGGTTCTGGGCCTGGGGGCTATGAGACAGCTTTTCTATTCGCCCTCGTGACCCCGGGCCCGGCGACGATTCCAGACTTCCGTCTATCAGCAAGCCCAGACTATTTGTCCGCTGCTCCCGGGACTGTTCACAACGTTACCGTTTCTGTCGCCAGTCTCGACGGGTTTGTTGGCGAGGTGGGCCTGAGGGTTTTCTACCCGCCGAGCCGGCTAAACGCTAGTCTCGTCTACCTCACCGCTGGAAGCATTCTCAACCAAACCCTCACAATCCCCACGTCTTGCCCAGTCTATCCCCCCCAGGGCCCGGGCAGTTCACAGGTGGATGCGAACAGCACAAGCCTCCACCACTGGCTCGACGTGTACATACTTGTCGCCACATCGTCGCCGAGCTTCTGCTTCACAGCCAACCCACGGCTTGCGGGAGCTGTAGCCGGCTCCTCGGCGGAAACGCAATTTGTAACGATTGGACTCGGCGGGTTCAACAACACCGTGGTCTTGTCGGCCCAGTCGAGCTTCCAGGTTACTTTCCTCCCGGGAAACCTGTCCGGGCTAGCGCGTACCAACCCGCAACTTTTCAACATTTTAGTCTATGTTCCCCCCAGCACAGCTGTGGGAAACCAGACCGTCGTAGTTAGGGGCACCAGTGGAGCCGTATCATGGTCTGACAACTTGACGGTCATGGTAACCATCGGCCCCTATTACAGCGTGTCAACGAACCCGGGGTCCTTGACGATTCCAGAAGGCTCAAGTGGAGCAGCCACCATCAGCCTCACGGGAGAGAACGGTTTCAGCAGAAACGATGTTGGCGCCTCCCTCCCCATCTCTAGTCCACTGGGCTTGTCGGGGAAAATGGACCCGGGGAGGTATGCGACGCCGTACGGCTTCTACGTCTACAACGGTTATACGACGACTCTGAGTGTTACCGTAAACGCTTCCGTGGCAAGACCGGGCCATTACACTCTGGTCGTGCCCCTCAACACGGTGTACAGCCCCTACGTAGAGAACTATGCCATCTTTCAGGTCTCGGTGACTAGTCCCGGACCAGACTTTTTCCATCTCAGCCAACCCTACAAGCCTAGAAGTTCAAGCTGGAGGGACAGTAACCTCGACCTTGACCCTGACAAGCCTCAACGGTTTCACTGGTGCCGTGTCGCTAACGTCTAACTCGTCCCTTGCGATCTTAAGCCCGGCCATGGTAACCCTCTCTGCGGGTGGGACGAATTCTTCCACCCTGACCTTCGCTAGCCGGTCTGATACGCTTCCGGGAAAGCTTGTGATTAGGGTTAACGCGGGCGGACCCTCACGGTATGCCATGATAACTGTCCTCGTTTCCAGCCCCTCCTCGTCGTCGATTCTCGGCCTGCCCCCAGTGGATTTTTACCTCGCGCTGGGCGCTTCTATTGCAGCCCTCGCCGTCGCTGTGTCTCTAGTAATTGTGAGGACGAGACGGACCAAGGGTCCCCCGGCCGGCGACAGGTGAACCTCAGGGCATACCTACCTAACCATTGCATCTACCAGGTGTCAGATGAGAGGAGATGCCTTCATGGATTTTGGGAAGTGGGAAGTTGTCACTGTCCAGATTTCCAGCCCGGTAATCGCCAGCTGACCCTCTGCGAAGGGCCACCAACAGCCATTGGAGATGCGAGGAGTGTTATTCGCGGGCGAATTTCACGACGGTTCCAGTTCCGAACTTGACCAGGCTGTCCCGCTTTAGCTCGACGCTATCGTTGACCTGTTGGAACTCTTTTCCATTGTAGAGGTATGTGCCATTCTTGCTTTGGAGGTCTTTCAGGATGACTCTGTCTCCCTCCCTGGTTAGTTGGGCGTGAGTTCTAGAGACCTCCACGTCTGGAATCACGATCACGTTTTCTGGGCTTCGGCCGATTGAAATAGTGGGAAAATCGTCGAAGTTTATCTGAACCTTGGACTTGATGAGTGACTGGGCGGGAGTGCTGACAAAAACCAGGCAGTTCGGGGCCGGTCCGGTGGGTGCTGAGCTGGGCTGGGAGAAGGAGAACTGAGGCGTGATCGGAGGCTCTTCTAAGTTGGAATCAGCTCTGGCCTCCGGTGTTGGTTGAGACTCTTCGAATTTGTTCTCTTCCTGGGCCTGATTCTTTGGTTCACTGATTCCTGCAACCAGTGAGGATGGTTCCGAGTATGACTCGTGGTCTTTGCCCTCTTCTTCTGTTTCCGGGCTGCTTTCAACCTCAATGGATGGCTCGGGAAGCGATTCTTCAAACAATGACGGTTCAGACAATACTGGCTCCGTTGGCGTTGCCTTGTCAAGGCCGACCTCAACATCGTGCTGTTCGGGTTCTTCGGATTTGACCTCTTTGTTCTTAGGCTCGTTCTTCTTGGCCGCTTTTGTCTTGGCCTTCTTACCCTTCAGCCCTTTCTCTTTCCCTTTTGCCTTGTTGCCCTTCGACAGCCTCGGCACTACTAGTCTTTTGGCCGTGCAGTCGCTGCAAATTTGGAGAGGTTCATCATTGTAGGCGCCGCAGGCGTCGCACCTCCAAGTTTCGGTGGCTCCTGAATGGGTCTTCACAGGCAAGGGAGTGTCTAACCTTGATGGGAAGGTTGACGGTTCGGGGGCATGTAAGCAAACTGGTACGATAATGGCTCGACAGTCGGTTACATTCTATGCCCGATTCTTGCTATTCCCTGCTTAGACGGTGCCAAATAGCCCTGTGCTTAGGTACCTGAGACCCGAATCAACCATGATCGTGACGACGGTCGCGTCGGGCCCCAGTTTTTTTGCGACTCTCAAGGAGGCTACCATGTTAGCGCCGGACGAGGTTCCTACGAAGAGACCTTCGTCCCTTGCCAGCCGCCGGGTCATTTCCTTAGCCTCTTCTGTCTTGACCTTGATGATTTCATTCGTCAATTCTGGCTCCCATAGCGGTGGGATGAAGCCTATGCCGACGCCTTCAATCTTGTGAGAACCGGTTGGCTCTCCCGACAGAACCGCCGATTCGGCTGGTTCTACGGCTGCAACATGGATGGTGGGGTCATGTTTCCATAGAGCCTTCGTCGCGCCGTGAATCGAGTGGGCTGTTCCTACGGCTTGAACAAAAGCCTCCAACTTGCCTTCGGTTTGGTTCCAGATTTCTTCTCCTAAGGGAAAGTAGCCCGCTACTGCATCTTTGTTCGTCAACTGGTCAGAGTACCAGTGATTCGGCCTTTTGCTTATCTCGGCCGCCGTATCGATCATTTCTTTGATAAGTTGCTCCGTAATCTCTTTGTTGTCGCTCTTTACGATTGTAATCTCGGCCCCGAATGCTTGCATGGTCAGGCGCTTCTCCTGGGTGAACGCGTCGGAGTAGACCATGTGAGAACGGAAACCCCTTGCCGCGCAAACCAGGGCAAGCGAAACCCCGGTAGTGCCGGCAGTATACTCGACGACCGTCCCGCCAGGTTTCAACCTTCTATCGGCCGTGGCTGCTTCCACCATTGCCTTGGCCACTCGATCCTTCATGCTTCCGGTCGGATTCGCAAACTCAAGCTTGGCAAGTACTCGGGCTGAGCCATGGGGTACGACTTTGCGGAGCTGAACCATCGGAGTATTTCCAATGGCCTCGACGACATCACCTGACATTCTCATGCTGAGGGCGGTCGGTTGAATCCTATCTAAGCCGTTCGACAAGATTTGCCAGTAGTCACCATGATACGGCGTCTAACTTAGGTGCCGTCTTGTCTAGGCAGTCCAGGCTGGTCCTAGGGATTGTAGATGGTTTATTCTCTGTTGGATGCTTGGCCTTACCAAGTGGGCGAGCCTCCTTGGTTTTTCAATGTCTAGGGATTCTATTTTTTTCAAGGCTCGCAGGAGGTTCTCCGGTCCCGCCAGTTCAGCTGCCCGCCGGTCACAGTCAAGTCGCACTCGCTTCATGTTCCGGAGAGAGAGAATCTGAGAATAGACGACGGCGATAAGGCTCAATGGTAGGTAGACGGCCAGCAGGATTATCCGAAAGAGGCGGAACTGGTTGCTGAGAATTCGGTCGAGAAAGACGAGACCTACCGGTAGTAGGAGGACGATTGGGATTGTCCGAACAATCATTCCTAGCGCAACCTTCGATTGCGACTTCCAGTGATAGATGAGACTTGAGGCTAGCAATGGCTTCCATTCCTCCGGTTCTAGTTTTCCCATCAGACTTTTCGGGAGCATGATGTTGTCCATCGCGAAGAAAACTAGGTCAGGCGGTACCCTCACCAGCCCCCGCTTCTCTCTCCACGACACTGTCTGCGGATGAATTCTGGTGATGCCGAGCCTCTGGCAGAGTTCTCTCGCAATATCGACAATCCCCTGATCCTCAGGGTTCATCGGAACGTATCGGCGGCCCAGCACGGCTGGATGAAGGGTATCGCTCGATTATTAAGTTGGAAAGTGGGAGGAATGACTGGCCTGGTGTGGTGGGAGATGTCCCAGACTGAAGCTCAACCACCAACTGTGAGAGAAGTGATTTTCAAACAGGCCTCTCCGATTCTGCGGAGAATGTTTCTGCTGTACCTGGTTAATGCGGTGTTTTTGATAGTTTTCGCGGGAGCCTTTTCTGTTCTCTTTCCCTCGTTTGGCGGAGGCCTCTGGACTCTTGGGCTGGAGGTTTATGCCACATTGATTGCTGTTTATGCGGGGATTGTCTACTTGTTGGGCAGGTCGGCTATGTCAGTGGGGTTGGGAAGGCACTGTTATGCTTTGGCGGTTCTAGGGTTTGGCTTTGGGGGGTTTCTGGATGCTTGGGGAGGCTACGGGTTCTTGAGCCTCGGCTACTGGCTTGGACAGGCCGGGAAGGAATCGCCCTCAGTGTGTGGGAGGGACGGTGGGGAGGTAGTGGTGTTCGGACCCGAGAGCCTCGCTTGCCCCAAATGCTCTAGAGTTGTCAGGGTCGGTTATGATATTCCGCGGGGCTGGGCTAAGGCCGGATTGGCCGTGTTCCTATTGGGCGTCCTAGTCTACGTGATGAATAGTTCACTCGGCATGTTCAACACGTTCTATGCCAGATACGTGGGCGATGTTCTATTGTTTACCGGGTTGGCCTTCGCGTTGACCTTCTACCTTCAACGAATGTATTTTGGCGGCCTTGTCCGGATACCCTCCATTAACCAGTCTGGTGTAAGAGAAGAAGGAGAAGTTTCAGGCCGCTAAGACCATGATGCAGCATACTTCAACAGCTTCCTCAGCGCACTAGATACGCGACCTGTCTGTTAAGGAGCAGCCACAGACTCCCTGTCCCAAACCCGCTCAAGTCTTCAGACTGTCAAACAGGGAGACCAGTTCTTCCAATGCGTCTACCGTCGTGTCAGCGTGCGTTTGAGTGGAGGCTAGCTCTGAGGGCGTCCGGAGACCGTTCCTGGATACGAAGCCTCTCATGAAGACGACACGCCCGAAGCTTGCGGCCTTTGCTCCCTCAAGCTCTTGGTCACCACCGTCCCCGACAAACACGCTCTCATAATCATGAGCCGGTAGCGTTTCCAGGGTTGTCCGGTATGCTCTCAGGTCGGGTTTGCGCCATCCGATGTCATAGGAAACGCAGACTGCGTCAAAGAGGGGTGCAAGTGGGGAATTCGGCCATTCACGAAACTCTCTCTCGTCGCAGTTGGAGAGTATTCCTAGCTTGGCTCCTCTTCGTTTGAGAGTCTCCAGAACCTGGGCGACGTTCGGTCTGGGGTGGAGAAGGACGGGTGCGTGCGATGCGGTAAAACTGGACCTCTGTATTTGTCTTCCTCCTCTTCTGGTCGTTCTTCCAAGCGTGCTCTTCGGACATGTGCCGGTTTCCTTAGATAGATGATTTGTTTCTTGCCAGTAGGACGTGAAGGCCTGCGGGTCGACTCCGATCAGATTTGCGACCGTTTCGGCCCTATGATGCTCTTTTGGCCGAAAATCCTCGGGGTCGACTAGGGTGTGGAAGAGGTCGAAGACGACGGCCCGGTATTTCACCGCACGCGATCCTCCACGACGAGACGCGAGCCTGGGTCATAAGCATTCCACAAACCATGCGATTGGGGGGATTCAGGCCGGTGCCCGGTATCTAGCAGTGAAGGAGGCGAGCCGGAATAAGGGTTCCTAGGAAGTGGGAAGTTGTTAAGGGCCATATCTCCATCTCATATGCATCTGGAACAGGAGACTCTTAAGAATCATCGATTGGCCGACCCCAGTAGCGGCGTTTTCTGCCGGGCACGGTTTCGAATGCGCGCCCGATAGACAAGTGGGAAGGCGATGATTACTGCTAGGCCCAAAGCCAGGCCGTAGAAGAGTGTGGGTTCTAGGCCGAGGATGCTGGAGGTGGCGTTGTCCGAAGCTTGGAGCTGGACGTCGATCAGGACTGGGCTGTGGAATGTGAAAGTGATGTAGACGAAATAGTCGGTGGTGT
>WNGL01026634.1_pt1 | contig 11647 bp, 12 predicted proteins | sample 5400591 | NCBI WGS metagenome assembly WNGL01 (sample SAMN13153377, study PRJNA577476) | soil metagenome | isolation source: 80 cm soil or saprolite under Garry oak tree replicate 1 | place: USA:California | collected 2016-06-15
ATATGATCGACCCAAATTCTCAAAAAAGGTACTAAAAAACATAGTCTCAACTATTTACATTTCGTCGAGTATTTGAGACAATAGATGTATGATGACAATCGAGCAAAAGCAGAAGATACTCAAAGCCAAAGTAGCTGTCGCTATGTATGATGAGTTCCACAAGGTGCCGAAGGAAGAGGAGATAGAGTACATGTACCGTCTGTCCCGTATCCTCTACAAAGCAGTCGTCGGAACTCATTTCATTAGACGCAGCCAAGAACAGAACGGGCAACTGCCTTTATTCTAAAATAGGGCGTATACATATATGCTTATAGGCTACGCCCGTGTTTCCACTCACGAACAGACGTTGGGTGGCAAGCTTGTCTTTCACTTCTTTGGCGCACTTGCTGAGTTTGAGCGTGATATTATCCGTGAGCGCACCAGAGCAGGACTGCAGGCAGCCAGAGCCAGAGGCAGGAAAGGTGGACGACCGAAGCTAGAATCCAGCCCTGCTAAAAGAAAGAAGATTGAAATGGCCCAAGCACTTCATGCCGATCCCAGCCATAGCATTAAGGATATATGCGATACGCTGCATATATCTAAATCGACTCTGTAATAGGTATGTGGGGAAGAAGGATAGCGCCTAAACTTTACTTACAGGACAGGCAGGCTTTCAAAGTTAACGAGCTATCCATAGGACTTGCAATGCAGGAAGCTCCAGAGCTAGTGTCGGAGAGTACAGAAGTCCTGTACGCACTTACTATCAGATAGAAACGAGGTTATTACTATGCCCGATTTCGACGCCGAAGCAAGGGAATTGCGGAGGCAAATGCGCGAAGGCAGACAGCCACTCATTGAAGCAGTCTGTGCTGCATGGCAGAAGTTCTTCATTGCTAACAAGGGCCTATCTCGGAAGACAGACGAGTTGCGCGAGCAAGTGGGTTTGCTACAGAATGAATTCCTTGCCAAAGGGAAACAACTCCGTACCACATCCCACAAGACCACATCGCTCCGTGAGCAGCGTGACAGTAGCGAAACCGCTATCCCGCTCTTTGAGTCCCTCAGTGCCCAAGCCAAAGCCGTATCCGAACTCATCGACAAGGAGTTGCCGAAGCTGACCAAGCTGGAGAACCCTGTTGCCCAAGCACATGAAGCTTACCAGCAAGCATTTGACGCCTATCGCGAGTACATGGCAGGATGGCGCGGACGACTATCTGATGATGATTTGACTGATCGCTCGCTCGAAGTAGCGCTCGACCAGGTCGAAAAAAGTTTACGCTAAGGCGTGGACACACAGCCTCATCAGAGAAGTTAGGCTCCTCGATGGGGCTTAACTTTTCTCAGGCTTCTGCCGCTTCAACCACGCATCAAGATCGCTCCTTTCAGGATACGATTAATGTGTTCTCAGTATATCGCATGAATGAGAGAAGCGTCGAGAGGAAAGAATTTGGGGGTGCATAAAGGCCTCTATGCATCCCCAAATTCAATCGCCCTTCGTGTGTCGTTGGCTCTAGACACTAAATCCAGATGTCGGAGGTGCAGTCACCGCCAGGGTAACGCATCTCGTGGGCGCGAGCTGGGCCGGCAGGCTCCTTGCCGAAGTCAACGTAGAAGTTCTCGTTGATCTTCAGGCCGCCGTTCTGGGTATCGCAATCAATTTGCAGCAGATACGACCCGGCTTTCGCTATTTCGGGGTAAAACTGGTTGTCCCACTCGCTGAAGAGTGAGTTGGTGACGTACAGCCGCTTCCCATCAAGGCTCAGTTGGAGCATCTGCGGCCCGCCGAGCAGCTTGTGTCCCTGAACATCGCTACTTTTCCCAAGCAAACCTCCGCACCAGACCTGGCCGGTCAGCCTGGGATGCGAGGGATCGCTGATGTCATACTGGCGGATGTCACCATGCAGCCAGTTCGAGAGATAGAGGTACTTGTCGTCCATCGAGACCAGAAAATCGGTGATCAGCGATGGTACCGGAAATGGCCAGCCTTCCAACTCAATGGAGGGCACGTCAATGACCTTCTCGACCTTCCACTGCCCATTGGGTTTATGCCAGTGCCACATATTGCTGCTGAGGGCCGCTCCAACGAAACCGTGAGTGCTGTCGGGATTATGATGGAAGCGCACTTCCAGGGGAATCAACCCTTCTTCACCCAGGTCCACGCTCTGGATAATCTCGTGGGTCGTCCAGTCCCAGAAGTGCAGTTGGCGACCGTATTTGCCAGCCGTGACATCTTCCAGCTTGAAGCCCTGGGTATAGGTGTTGGGCGCACCCCACTCGCTGCTCACCATTACATTGTGACGTGGCTGATACCAGAAGTCGTAGTTATAGCGCATACCGTGGGCTTTGTTCTCCCAACGGCCCGCGATCTTGAAATCCTCGTCAAGCAGCAGGAAACCACCAGGGCCGTTGCCCTGGCTGTCACCGAGCATGGAGATCATGATCTGGCTATCGGCCAGGCAGTGAACGGTGTGAGGGGCGGTCAGATTCGTCTTTGCCTTGATCTCATCAGGTTCGATAACCTGGTGAAGCTTTGGTACGCGTTCGTCAGAGGCATCGACAATATGGATGCGGCTGGAGCGCTGACCCGGGATCACCAGGAAGCGACGCGATTTGCCTTCATCCCCATGGCATGAACTGCAGGCGTTCCAGCCAAAATGGTGCAGTTCATCACCGATGTAGGGCATAGGCGTACGATGGATGACTTGAGAGTAGGTTGGCGAATTGGGATCGACATCCACTGTAGCCAGGTAATCTGGCTCCTCGACCCCTGTTCCCACGTAGAGGGCAATAGTGTAGAGCACCTTTTCGGGCTCGGCCTTCATTGCCTCTTCAGGCGAGGCATAACCTGGCCCACAGGAGGAGTGATCCTCGGCATGCATCTCGTGTTCATTTGCCATCTTGTAAATAGCTCCTTTCTGTATTGCGAGGCTTTGACTATGTAGCGCCTCCTAATTATAAACCGAATTTCTGCAAGAACAATTCCCTTGTATGATAAAATGAGGATGTTCCAAAAACGCATGACCTGGTGACGTTAACCGTTGTATATAATACAATGAGAATCGGTTGTCTCTCTCGATGGTTTTGTTTGAGGGGATGAACGAACACCAGGTCTGACTATTTCAATAGGAGTAACCGAATGCACATCAAACTCGATGCTTTGGCCGAGAAAGGCTTTGTTGTTCTACGTGACTACAATGGGCCCCCAATTCCTAGAGAGGAGTGGATGGGCCTCGAATATATGGACTGGAAAAGTGGTGGCGATACCAACTTTGCGCCGATTGCGTCCGCCCGTGGTGAGATGGAGTGCGCGGGCTTCTGGGATCATGGGAAACCAGATAAGGACGGTATTTGGACGACGAATGCTGAAAAGTGCCCCACGTTGGTGGAGTGGACCAAGAAAGTAGGAGCGAATTTCGGGCGCGTTCGCATTACCAAGCTTAATCCGAACACCGAGGCCGAGGCGCTTCACAATCTGCACCTCGATGACAATAATCGTCTCAGTCCTGACGGCGAGGGCTGGGTAGTGCGTGTGTGGCTGGAACTCTCCGACGACCCCAAATCGTACATGATCCTGCGTGAGGAGAAGGATGATCCATTTACGGAATCACGGGTCTCGATGCCGCGTAACCGTCAGCTTGTCATCGATTCTCAAAGGCTGTATCATGCAGCATGGCACCCTGGGCCGGAACCACGCTACGCGCTTATCGTTTCGTTCGAGAGTTGTGAGGCGTTGGAACGTTGGATGGAGAGCCAGAAGGAAATATAATATCGAACCGACACTGTGAAGCAGCGCTTCACAGTGTCGGTTCGATGTACTGTTATTGCTTGCCGAAGTGTTTGTTCAGGAGGCGGTCCAGGAACTGCGGATGGCTTTGCAGGAGCTGTATGATCTTATCCGCCTGCTGTTGCGTAAGGTCACCGGCGCTGACTGCTTTGTTGAGTGCGCTCTGGATAGCGTTCAGCACGATGGTGTGCAACTGGGCAGAGGAGATGTGCTGCGCGGTAGCGATGTCGCTCAAGCTCTTACCCGATTGCAACTGGGCCTTAAGCTGATCGGTGGTGAGGTGAAGCCCTTGTGCCACCGAGTTAGCGATGTCGGGCAGGTATTTCCGCAGTAGTTGCATCCCCATATGGTGCCCGAATCCACCGATGCCGCTGCATGCCTGGCGTGACGCAAGTCGCTGCTTGATCTTATCTGCCTGAGCTTGTGTCAGCTTCCCATCCTTGACAAGTTGAGCCAATACATCCCCAAATGCCGCTTGTTGATCCTGTTGTAGCGTGCTGACAGAGACGTTCAGACGTTTTGCCAGGTCCTGGAGGTATTGCTGACAATACGGATTAGTTGTTGCAGGTGTGGCGGTCGCTGTCCGACTGCTGGCTGCTGCGAACAGTGGGCCAGCAAAGAGAGCGCCAAAGAGTATGCCCAGCAACAGCAGGGCGGTGCCTCCGCCGATTAGAAGTATGTTTCGCCTTCTCATATATTTAGAGATCTCCTTATTATAGAAGAGGAACCTGGCACCCCTAACCCTTTTTGGATGTCCGCGCCCTCATCGGCCCATGCCACCCAATTCGGTTACAGAAATGTCATGTCTATGTGACACTCATATCATACTACGTAGAGACGGAGAATTTGTTAGATAAAGTTCAAGATTTGCTCAAGATTAGGGGAAGGGCGGTAATTTGGCAAAAGAGAACGTGTTTTCTGATTTATAATGTGTATGATAGGGGTGGAGTACAATATATGACCCAGAAAATCCTGATTATCGAAGATGAAGAAGGTATCGTTCACCTGCTCAAACTCTACTTGAAAGATGCAGGATATAATGTGGTGGCCGCAAGCGATGGTGCCGACGGCCTGGCACTGCATGCGCGTGAACATCCTGACCTCGTCATCCTCGATATTATGCTCCCGGCCATTGATGGCTTTGAGGTCTGTCGCCGCATTCGCGCATGGTCGAAGACCCCTATTCTGATGTTGACCGCACGCGGTGATGAGGAAGATCGCATCCAAGGTCTTGATCTGGGTGCAGATGACTATCTCGTCAAGCCGTTTAGTCCGCGTGAGTTAGTAAGCCGGGTGCGTGCTATCTTGAGGCGGGTTGAGAGTTCCGAGGCGGGAGAGACCCGATCCACTTCCGGTACTCAATCCTCGGCAGACAAGTCGGTGCTGCGTTTTCCTGGTCTCACTATTGACTTGCCTGCGCGTCGTGTCGAGGTAAATGGTGTTGAAGTGGCGCTGACGCCAACGGAGTTTGACCTGCTGGCCTTGCTAGCGCAGTCGCCTGAGCGGGTATTCACTCGCGAGATACTGATGAATAAAGTGTGGGGGTATGACTATCTTGGCGATGGGCATACCATCGATGTACATATCAGTGCGCTCCGCAAGAAAATAGAGGCCAATTCGGAGCAGCGTTACATTAAAACGGTGTGGCGGGTCGGCTATCGGTTTGTGGAGGCTGGCATTGGGATCGATGTTAGTCGCGCTGCTGGCAACGGCACTGCTGACGCTGGCGGTACTACTGTCGGTTCCTTACTACTATGGCATCGACCAGCGTGATCGCCTCACCAATACTGCCGCTAACAATGCACAGCATGTTGGCGAAAGCTATGCAGAGGTTGGCAAGCTTGGAAAAGCGGCTGCGACTACATTGCCCAATGTGCTGGTAGGGTATCTGTTAGTTGTAGTCGATCACCACAATAGGCCTGTCTATCCGGCTGCCGCTTTGCGCACTACGCTTGCACCACTCTTGAAGGCACTGGCTAATCCACATTTTCATCCATCTTCACAGAATGGCGACCTTGCCAAAATGTACGAGGCGGTGATAAAGGGCCAGCAGGGGATTACCACTATTGATGAGATTGGTCAGAGTCGTCCTGGTGCTGTTCCTCGACCGTTTGCGGTGCAACCGATTCTGTATGGAGGCCAGTCGGGTGCGCCCGTTGTGGGTGTACTGCTCATGCTCCCGCGTTCAGCAGCGGAGAATACCATCCCTCCGTTTGTGCTAGCCATGCGCCAGTCCACCTTGATTGCCTCCCTGATCATAGCTGTACTGGCGGCACTGGCGGCAATCCTTTTCTCGCGTACCATTACACGTCCCCTGGCGAAGCTAACGAAGGCGGTTGGTGTCCTGGGCTCTGGCGACTATAGTGCTCAGGTTAAGACGAATGCACGGGGTGAACTGGGTGAGCTTGCCACCACATTTAACGAGATGGCGGCGCGGCTCGACGATGATGTGAATGAACTACGTCGGCAAGAACTGTGGCGGCGCGAACTGATTATGAATATCACCCATGACCTGGCAACCCCGCTGACGGCTATTGCCGGTTTGGGTGAATCGTTGGTAGACGGTGTGAACGAGAGCCGTGAGGACTATGAAGCGACGGGACGGATTATTGTGCGTGAGACGTTGCGTTTGCGCCGCCTGGTCAAAGATTTACACATCATGGCGAAGATGGAGGCTGGCGCGATGCAGCCACAGTGTACTGCTGTACGCCTGGCAGCGCTGGTTGATGAGGTGTTAGCGGTGCTAGCTCCAGAGTTTGAGCGTGCTGATGTAGAGCCACGCAATGCCATTGCTTATGATCTTCCTCCCGTTCAAGCTGATGCTGATATGCTCATGCGCGTCTTCTCGAATCTCTGCGATAATGCGCTCCGTCACACGCCCGCAGGTGGAGTTGTGGTCATTGATGCTGCCCAACGCGACAACCTGCTCGAAGTATCTGTTGCCGACACTGGTCAGGGTATCCCTGCTGAGGCGTTGCCGCGTGTGTTTGATCGCTTCTATCGTGCCGATGTCTCACGGCAGGTGACCACAGGCGGCAGCGGCCTGGGGTTGGCGATTGTGCGCGCGATCATTGAGGCCCATGGGGGCAGCGTTCGGGCTGAGAATGTGCCAGAGGGTGGGGCTCGTGTGGTCTTTACTTTGCCTTTAGATGTGTGTGATCCGGTAGTGATTGCGAATACCCCTACGAGACCTCTGGTGTAGGTGTGTCAGAAACTAATCACAGAGAATCATGAAATCTATTGAAAAATATCGTATTTCCTCCTCGAAAAATGACAGCTTAGATTCCTTTCATCTGCCTGAGCCGTAGGCTAGGCGCGCTAGCGCCGTTGGCAGATGTCTTACAAGGGTTTAGCCCGCAGAATTGAGCATATAGACCTCGGGTGGTTTGACTTCCCACTCACCAGAAGGCACCTCTTTCACCAAAACGGGCCAGGATGCCTGGAAAGCTTCCTGAGATTCCCAGATGGTGAAGCCGGTAAGCGTTCCTTTTTCGGGATCCTTAAAAATGTCCGAGACGAAAATGATCCCTGGCTGCTTTTTCATCAGTTCGTCAAATTGGCGCATCTTCTGAACCCATAGCTCTTCCTTTTCAGGCTGCGGATAATGAATGGAGTAGAATAAAAACATGGCTCGGGCTTCCTTCCTCTCTCGTTTGAACCTTGAGTCAATTGACCAGCGCAGAAACGCTTTTTTGAAGTGTAACACAATGAGACCACCTCATAACATACTTTACGTAGATGGGCACTCCGACATGGCTAACCTCCTTGCCATACTAGTAGCACTTCCCAATACTGGCAAAGGAGACCATTGCAAAACGGGTGCTCATTCAGTTCTGGATAGCCAGCACCCGAATTTGCATGGTCTCCCATCGGTACGATCTCCTCGCAAAATGGAGTGAGAGAGAAGATCTACCGGTTAGGGAACAAACCATCTACTAGGAAACCCGACCAGCACGACGCGCACAGTCCAGCCACCAATGGCGGATGGAATCGGGACCCATATGGATGCGCTGACTCTGTGCATTGCCCAAGTGCGCCGCCAGCTCCTGCACGGGCAACAACTGCTCTGGTGTAAACCAGAGCTCGTCGTCGGACCACGCGCCATCCGCGACGGCGCGGCTGAGCACCCAGTCTACGCCGTCGCGGCGCAGATTGCCGTAGCGCCTAGTATACTGCCCAGCAACACCGCGATACACATCCAGAGTGGGACGGCAGACCAGCGCAATCCTGCGACCCTCCGGCTCAGCAGGCCAGGTTCCCTCCAGTGCCTGGCGGACATACCAGGACTCGGTGAGTTGGTGTTCGTGCCAGTAGCGCCGCCAGAGGCACGTCTCCGGGATGGTATCGATGATCTCACCAAGCGGCTGCACGTCCTGCCACTCTGGTCGCAAGGGTTCGCTGTGGCGACCACGCGCATTGGGAGTAAAGCGATACACCTCTGGGATGATCTGCTGCATGCCGGCGTGCTGCAGGTCAGCGACGAGCCGGTCGAAGTGCCCCACATTCTCTTTGGTGACAAACAGGTTGCAGCCCGTTTTCATCCCAGCCTGCCAGGCCAGCTCGACCGCGCGCAGGCTCTCTCGATACGCGCCTTTGCGCATCACAGCCCGGTCGTGGACCGAGTCGGTGCCGTGGAAGGCAAACCACAGCGTGGTCGAGCCGACAGCACACAAGGTCTCCAGGAGTTCGCGCCAATCCGACCGCGTCGCCAGAGGGACGCCGGTCGTCGGCAGCGGCTGGAAGTCGACATTCCACTGCTCATGGAAGAGCCTGATTACTTGCGCAGCCTGCGGATGGGCAGCGATCTCGTGCATGGGATAGCCACTGAGGGAGAGGTCGTGTGCCGAGCAGAACCGACGGACTTCCTCGAGCACCCAAGTGACCTCTTCCAGAGGCATGGCCTGGTAGGGGCGACCCACCGCCCAGCAATGCTGGCAGGTGGTGGGGCAGCCCATGACTTCGACGTCCATCCAAAGCTCCATCATTTCACGTGTCATCCGTATGATTCCTTTCTTCTCTTGCCAGCTATGGCGATAGTCAAAGGGGTCTGGGGGAACACATCCCCGGTGATGGAACACTCAACTGATGACCGGTGTGGCGGTGCTCGTGCGTGATGGGTAACAGCGTGAGAGGATTGTCCGGACAGCAGACAACAACCCATAGCACGAGCAGTTTGGTGTGGGCGATGCAAGAGAAGGCTGACTGCTTGCGTTGATGCCGGGTATGTCTTCTGTTGTGGGAAAAGAAGTATTTGTTTGCTACCAAAGAGGATACCATATCTCTCTCAATAGATCAAGAAGGCCAGATACCAGCATCACACCTCATCTGACCAGGCTTGGTACACACTTGCTCGATCTCTCCCAAGATGACCCGCTCGGCCAATTGTTGTCGCAATGACTCCTTTCACGAGGTATCACCCATCATATGAGTCAATGTCCATTCGTGTAGGTTAACACTCCAGTCTACCTTTATCCTGCTGCGTCAATGTCAGGAAGTCTGAGTTGCAGGATCTCTCGCGGTGTTCGGCGTCGCTTGCCTCTTTTCCGCTCTGGTTGGCGCAGCGCCAGCAACCACTCCGTCTCAGAGAATTGCCACAGATCGAGCTGTGGGCTACGAAAATGGGTCTCAATGCGACGAGGGTTCTTGACATCGAGAATATGCTTGTGGTCTGGCTGGAACGTAATGGAATACAGTGAGAGCGCGGTCGTCTGGTATTCGATTTTGAGCGTTCCTTCGTAGACCCAGACGGAGACCTCTTCACCCGCGAGCCCATCTTCGCCAAAGAAGCGCCAGTTTCTGAACTTGATATAGTCATACGTATCGAGATGCCGTGTAAACTGAGTCGCATATAGAATGCGCGAGAGGACCGTTTCCGGGTAGGTTCGTCCCAGCACGCCGCGCAGTACCTCCTGGGGACTGTGCCGTCCGTCTTGCCGTACGCGATGGGCAAAATGGTGTTCAGCATTGTAGTTCTGCCACCATTTCTTGTGCTCTTGCAGCATCTCCGACCAGATGCGCGCATTCGAGAACCCATGGTCGGCGAGACGGCGTTGAATCGAGAACAAGGTTTCCGCATAATTTTGCCAAGGCTCGCCAGCCTCGATTCGTTCCTTTCGAATTCCGAGCAGGTCGTAGAGCTGGATGGCTTGATTACTGTAGAAAATGCCGCCACCGTTGGTGACGATCGCTTCTGGTGCCCCGTAGCGGCGAATGGCATCGGCCAGGACGGAGAGATAGTCCCACTGATTCTGTGTGCGCGAGATGGCGGATGAGAGCACCATGCGGGAAAAGTTCTCAAACACGGTGATGACGTACACCGGCTTGGGATCTTCCAGCAGATGCTCTTCAATATACCTGACGTCTATGCTCCAATATTCATGCCTCCGAGAAGCTCTGAAGGGCATCTCAAGTTTGGGACGTGAACTACGTGGGGGTTTTTGCATCCCGTAGAGCTTGCGATTGGCGGCCAGAATGCGCCCACAGGTGGCCGGGCTCACGTTGATGCCCATGCGTAAGAGCGCGGTATGGACGCGATACTCGCCCAGAAGCGGGTTCTCTTGCAGTTTTCTGACCTCGTTGATCACAGGAAGCGTGGCTTTGCGCGGCCCCTTTCTTGCCCTGGACTTCTCCTCCAGTCCGCGAACCCCTTCCTCTGCCCACCGTTTGAGCGTGGCATAAATGGTGGGTCTGCTCGTTTGCAAATACTCAGCAATCGAGGTAATAGACCAGCCGTCGGCATGCAATCGTATCACGGCGAGCTTGCGCTCTGCTGGGTCAGGGATCGCATCCCAAGGTTGATAGCGCCGCGCTTTGAGTGAGGGAGGAGGGCCATCGGCTATGACTCGTTGCACACTATGATGCGAGGGCTTTCTGCCGTAGCGAATGTAGCAAATAGCGGCCATTTCTCGCCAGGACATCGTTGGCAGTTCTGCATGTAGATCCACGGTGAGCTGGCGCATATCTGGCGGCAGACTCCGAGCGGTTTCTACTCCCTCACCTGGCTTCTCTGAGGAGAACAGGCTGAGCATCCCATGGTGCTCAAAGTCATCAGCTTTGCGGGAAAGCGTTCGTTGTGCTGCGCCCGTTTCTTTGGCTCGCTCACCCGCGGTCTCTCCAAAAAGGAGAATAGGCCCAAATCTAGACCGCTGACCCATTCGCACCGCTTCACACCTTGTTGTTCACGTTGGCATACATATTCACAAAGAATGTGGAATCCCTTGTGTTCCACATTGTAGCACACATTTTTCCAAAGTAATAGTGGCTAAGGATGGATTTTGCTGAAAAAGTTGAGAATGCCGCTGAAGACTTACCAATATCCTGGCACTCCTGTTTTAGCCATAGCACATAGATCCAATACCCTCCCAGTTCCCAAGCCGATTGGTGATATGGAGTGGTAATTCATAGAAGAAATTTAGTTCAGGTTTTTGCTATCTGGAATGCTTGTGGTAAATGACCTGAAATCTCTACGGTTTTGCCCTGAAACAGAGTTCAGACACTTTTTTGGTGAATCTGATTGCTTGCCTTGTGACATGGATTGGGAGAGAGAATGGACCCCATAGGCGCGAACTTTAGCTGCCCCGCCCCCAGAGCCGTGAGCGAGCCGCATCCGGGGGATGAAACAGGCAGCCCCCGGCTCGGGGGAGTGGACTGTCTGTCCCTCTTGACAACTCGATAGCAATATGTTATTTTGATTATAGCATATTGTGATATTTTCTAAAACGCACGAGGTGTACCTATTTATTGAAGGGAGAACCTATGAACGCTATCGAAACCAACAAATTGACCCGCGCCTTCGGCAGTCTGGTCGCCGTTGACGAGTTAACGCTCACCATTCCAGAGGGGACCGTCTTTGGTTTCCTGGGGCCGAATGGCGCGGGCAAAACG
>WNGL01008938.1_pt1 | contig 11646 bp, 13 predicted proteins | sample 5400591 | NCBI WGS metagenome assembly WNGL01 (sample SAMN13153377, study PRJNA577476) | soil metagenome | isolation source: 80 cm soil or saprolite under Garry oak tree replicate 1 | place: USA:California | collected 2016-06-15
CCTCGTCCTCGATCCGCTGGCCGAGGTTGCGACGGAAGGCTTCCCAGTACTGCAGCGAGGGCTCGGGTACCTCGGCCTCCCGCGCCAGGGCGAGGCCGTCCCGGGCCTCGCGGAGGCGCGAAGCACAGGCCGCGCACGACTCCGCGTGCGCCCGGGCCTCGGCATCCGCGGCGTCCTCCATCACCTCCATGAGCCTTTCGTCCGTCAGATGCCTCGACATCATCCTCACTCCCCCGCCTCCAGCACCAGCTTCCGCAGGTTGCCGAGAGCGTGGAACAGGTTTGCCTTCACCGTGCCGACCGTCGATCCGAGGATCCGCGCCACTTCCTCGTGCGTCAGGTCGTGATAGACCTTGAGGATCAGGGTCGCGCGCTGCTTCTCGGGCAGCCGGCGGATGGCGTCCCGCACGCGACGCGCCTGCTCCGCGTGCTCCAGGGAGGCCACCACTCCCGCGCGTGGATCGGCCAGGGCCTCGGGCAGCTCCTCCGTCTCGGGCTTCCGCGCGGAGCGGAAGTTCAGGCAGGTGTTCACCGCGATTCGGTAGAGCCAGGTCGAGAAGGAGCTGTCGCCCCGGAAGCGCCGGATGGCCCGGTAGGCCTTGAGGAACACCTCCTGGGCGACATCGTTGGCGTCTTCGTGGTTGTTCACGTACCGGTAGCAGAGCCGATAGATGTCGCGCTGAAACCGCTCGACCAGGCGGTCGAACGCCTCCCGCTCGCCCCGCTGGCAGGCCTCGACGGCCTCACGCTCGTCCTCGCGCATGCCCGACGAAGGACGGGTCGCGCGGGTCGCCGCCAGCACCAGGGGCGACACCAGGCTCTCGACGGTCACCGTGGCGGCCACTGTCTCACCGCGCTTCGGGCGCTGTCAACGGTGGCCCCGTTTATTCATTGACCCCCCACGCTACCCCCCCCCACTTAGGGGGAGGAAAACGCTGATGCGCGTACGTACAGCCCCGTGTTCAGCTACTTAGACCGATTCACGGCATCTCGGGTTGAAGGCGTAACTCCGCGGCTCTCAACAGGAAGGGCCCGCCGCCCCGCAGGCGGAGGGTGACCGGCCCGTCGGTCTCGTACACCTCGACGGTCCAATGGTCGCCCTCCCGCCCCGCGAAGCGCCAGGGTGAGCCGGGCCGGTCGGGCTGGATTTCGAGGTTCGGGAGCGGCCCCAGGGTTTCCCCCTCGAGCCGCAAGCGGTAGCGCCCTGGGGGAATTGGAAGGCGCTCTCCGATCGCGACCCCCTCGGGATGGCGGTGAGGCTCGAAGAGCGGGCCCCACTCGAGGGCCTCCGGACCCCACCGAGCGGGCCGGGCCGGCTCGATGGACCAGCCGGGCACGGCAAGCGTGGGCCGATCGACCAAGCGGACCGCGTCGCGACCCCCGCTCTTTGCATGGGAAAGCGACGAGGCGGCTCCGGCTGCCGCCAGCAACCCGAGCGTAGTCAAAGCCATCCGGCCCGTGGTGGGCGCCCGAGCCCGCCAAGGCAGGGCGGCCAGCAGGGCCAACCCCCAGACCAGGGCGAGGCGATGCCGGTCCGGATCGGCCAGGACATAGCCGGGCAAAAGGCGGGTCCACTCCTCGGCTCCTGAGGCGGCTCGGAAGAGCGGGGCGGTCCCGTCGCGGTCCCGGTGGACCAGGCGGGCGTCGGCCGCCCCGGTGAGCCCCGCCCAGACGCTCCAGCCGACCAGGAGGGCGGCACCGGCCGTCAGCCCCCGTTGGAGCGCAGCCCCGACCAGGAGCGCCAGCACCGGGACCAGCGGCACGAGGAACCGGGCCGGGGGGTTCCAGCCCCCTCGCCACATGTGCCACGTCCCGGCGGTCAGGAAGACCGCCCCAACGAGGGCCAGGACGACCAGGGATTCACGCCGATCTTTTCGCCAATGCTGGATAAAACCGAGTAGGGCCAGGGCGAAGACCGGAGCATAGACCAGCAGTCCGAACTCCTGGTCGAGCAGCATGCCGGGCAACCCCTCCGGCAGCGTGCCGAGAGAGAACTCAGGCCGGCGGCCGTAGACTCGGCTCGGGTTGAAAAATCCATAGAGGATGAAGTGATACGCCGCGATCCCGACCGCAGAAGCAGCGACGGGGGCGACGAGGGCAACCCGCTCGCGCAGGGCTGGTCGCACCACGAGCCCGTAGGCCAGGAGAATCGCGCCGAGAAGCGCGTACCGGACGTTCAGCCAGGGCAGGCAGGCAAGGACCAGGCCAACGGCCAGCGCCGCCCCGGCGGACCCCCGCTGGAGGCGCCGGAGGGCGAAGGCGACCGCCAGGGCAGCCGGCACTTCGGTAAAGACGAGGCCGACATAGTGTATGAGGGGCGGGCTCAAGGCCACCGCCCACCCGACGCCCTCGGCCAGGCCATCGTTCCCCGACCCGGCACGCACGAGCTCGCGGATCTCGAACGCGACCGCCGCCGCCAGGAGGGCCATGAAGAGCGAGGCCCCGGAGTAGCCGCCGAGCGCGTAGGCGGGGAGGATCAGCAACGACAGGCCTACCGCGTGGAGCGAGTAGATCTCGCCCCCCTTTCCACGGACCCGATAGTGCGGCTCGAGCGGGTAGTCGTGGAAAGCGAGGTAGCGCGCCTCCAGGTAGTCCTTCTCGAGCGACAGGTCGTGGTCACGTAGGAGGCTCTCCGCGACCATGAGGTAATGCGGCTCGTCGCCCTGGGGTCCGACCTGGATCTGCGCGCGGCCCGCCACTAGCACGTAAAGCACGAGGACCGCCGGAAAGAAGATGGCGCGGGAGATCCGGGGACGGGCCTGCGAGAGCAGGACCGCGCCTCCCGCCAGAGCCAGGGCCAGAAGGGGCGGGCCAGAGAGGGCCGCCACACCCGGCAGGCGCACCCCGGCCAGCAGAAGCACCGCGGGGAGCGCCAGGCCCCAGACGGGAGCCAGGCCCGCTCCTCTCGCCACCACCGCCAGCGGGGCCAGAGCGGCCAGTGCGAGGACGGCCTGGGAAGGGTGCGGCAACCCGATGAGGAACCCTCCGGGGCGGGAAGCGGCGCCCCCGAGCCCGAGGAGAACGAGGACGGCGAGGGTGACTCCGCCCGCCCAGGCTGCCGGGCGTCTCATCGCGCTCCCGCCCTGCCTCGTTGCATGATCGGCCTCGCATTCTACTCGCGCGGGCGGGGTTGACCTGTCTCCGGCGCGGGTTCATAGTCTTCGTCAGGTGATCAACAAGCCCTCGGTCGCCTCGCTCGTGTTCCTGCTGTCCGCCGCGGCCGCTGCAGACGAGGTGGTCCTGCGCGGGGGCGGTAGGGTGAGGGGTGTGATCGTGGAGAGCACCCCCGAGTCCATCGTGCTCGAGACCGGGCCCGGGCGCGTCACGATCCCCCGATCCCGGGTCGCGTCCGTCCGGGAGAGCGCGTCCGATCTGGCCACCTATTACGAGCGCGCTGCCAGTCTCGAGCCCGGTGACGTCGGGGGATGGACAGCCCTCGCCCGTTGGGCTGCCGAGCGCGGCCTCGGCACGCAGTCGCAGGAAGCGTATCGCCGGGTCGCCGACCTGGATCCCGGGCACCCCGAGGCCAACCGTGCGTTGGGCCGAGTCGAGATGGGCGGCCGCTGGGTGACCGAGGACGAGGCCAACCGCGCGAAGGGCTTGGTGCCGTTCGAGGGCGGCTGGGTCACGCCCGCCGAGCGGGAGGTCATCCAGCAGGAGCGGGCCGCCGACTCCGCGGCCGTCGGGACGGCGCGAGAAGCGGAGGCGCGGGCCCGCGAAGCCGAGGCTCGAGCCCGCGAGGCGGAGGCTCGCGCCCGCACCGCCGAGAGCGACGCCTATCGGAACGCGAGCGGGGACGGCGGCATCCCTCTCTGGCCGTACGTCTACGGCCCGGTCATCGTCGGCCCGATCACGTCCCGACCTCCGACGACGCTGCGACCCCCGCTCCCCCCCACCCGGCCGCCGCGGCCGAAGCCCACCGTGGTGCCGCGCGACACTCCGCCACCGCCCGCGCCGAGGAGAGAGGCGCCGGCCGCGGTCAGCCGGGACACGAGAGACTAGCCGCCGGAGGCCGACGAGCCGTCCAAGCCGTCCAGGGTTGCCTTGACTTTCGCCAGAGTTTCGCCTAGGCTCACCCGTGAGGAGTTGATCGTGCACCTCACGAGGCGGCAGAAGGAGATCCTGGACTTCCTCACCCGCCACATCGAGCGCAAGGGATACGCCCCCACCATCGAGGAGATCGGCGAGCACTTCGGTCTCAGCTCGCTCGCCACCGTCCACAAGCACCTGACGAACCTGCAGGAGAAGGGGCTCATCAAGCGGGCCTGGAACCGCAGCCGGGCCCTCGAGCTCGTTCCCACCGAGGTCACCGTGCGCGCGGTGGAGCTGCCCCTTTTGGGACGGGTGGCCGCGGGGACGCCCATCGAGGCCGTGCAGGCGAGCGAGACCATCTTCGTCCCCGAGGACATGGTGGGCCGCCGCGACACCTACGTGCTCCAGGTGAAGGGCGACTCCATGATCGACGAGCAGATCCGCGACGGGGACTACGTGATCGTGGAGAACCGGAAGGCCGCCCGCGACGGGGAGATGGTCATCGCCCTCCTCGGGGGCGAGAACGTGACCCTGAAGAAGCTCTACCGCGAGGGCGGAGGCAAGGTCCGCCTGCAGCCGGCCAACGCGCGCATGAAGCCGCTCCTCGTAGACCAGGACGACCTGCGCGTCCAGGGGGTCGTGATCGGCGTGCTCCGCAAGTACTGACCGGGTGGCCGCTCCCCCGGCCGAGGTACACTCTCATCCCGGAGGCCCCATGGACGAGGAGAGACGCTCCGTCAACTTCACCGTCGTCCCCGACGACGACGCGACGGTTCCCCGGATCTACAGCAACTTCTGCTCGATCCAGAACTCGCCGTTCGACTTCACCCTGACGTTCTGCGAGATGCTTCCCCTCTCCGAGCGCGAGCTGCGGGAGGCCCAGACCACCCACCTGGTGAGGGCCCCGGTCCGGGCCCGCGTGGTCGTCCCCGTCCAGATGCTCCCCGGGCTGATCGCCGCCTTGCAGGAGAACCACCGCCTCTACCAGGAGTCGTTCGGGCCGACCAAAGGGCCACTTCACTAAGGCTGGGGGGTGCTACGTCGCACCCCCGCGGACCTGCCGCGGCCCACCCGGGCTCTACACTGGACGCGTGAAGGAGCGGCAGCGGCAAATCCTGCACGTGGACCTGGACCCGTTCTTCGTGAACGTGGAGCGGAGCCTCGACGCCTCCCTGCGCGGCCGGGCCGTGATCGTGGGGGGCGGAGACGCCTCGGGGCTCGTGGCCGTGGCCAGCGCCGAGGCGCGCCAGGCGGGGGTCGCACCCGGGCAGGCCATGGCGGTCGCCCGGCGCCTCTGTCCCGGCGCGGTGGTCCGCCAGGGGGACTTCGAGACCTATGGGCGGTTCAGCGAGGAGGTCTCGGCGATCCTGCTGGCCGCGAGCCGGCGCGTGGAGCGACCCTCGGCGGACGAAGCCTACGCGGATCTGACCCCCGAGCATCCCGGAGCGGCCGCCCCGGTGGCGGCGGTGGAGACGATCAGGGATGAGCTGCAGCGCCGGCTCGGTCTCGACGCCTCCCTCGGACTGGCCTCCTCGCGTCTCGCCGCCCGCATCGCGTCCTCCTGGGCGAAGCCCCGCGGCCTGCTGCTCGTCCTGCCCGGCTACGAAGCGTCGTTCATCGGCCGCCAGCCCCTCCACGCCCTCGCCGACCTGCCGCCGCACCTCGAGGCGGCGCTCGAGCGGGCCGGCCTGACCACCCTCGGGCAGGTGTCCGAGTCCGATGAAGCGGCGCTCGCGGCCGTGGTCGGGCCCGCCGCCGCCCCGCGCCTGCGCGAGGCGGCCCGGGGCGAAGGCGAAGACCCGATCGCGGTGTCGGCGCCGCCGGTTTCCATCCAGGAAGAGGCCGTCATCCGCGACCGCCGGAGCGACCGGCGGGCATTGGAGGACGTGATCGATGCCCTGGCCCGCCGCGCGTGTCGGCGGCTCAAGCCATTCGGCCTGCGCACCCGCCTGGTGACGGTCGAGGTCCGGCGGCCCGCCGACAGCCTGCGCCGCAGTGACAACTTCAGCCCCGGAGTCGCCGACGAGGACACGGTGGCCTCGGTGGTGCGAACCCTGGCCGAGCCACTCGTGGAGCCTGCGGGTGCGGTCCGCGCGGTCCAGGTGCGGCTGGGCCGGCTGGAGACGCCGGGCTCGCAGGCCCCGCTCTTTCCCGCCGCTTTCCGCGAGGCGTTTCGTTAGAGATATACAATCGCGGGCGTGAAGATTTCCCGCCGAGCGAAGACAAGGCCCGCCCGGAGGCCCACCAAGCCCACCCCCGACGTCGCCCGCCGCATTCTCGATCGCCTGGAAGAGGCCCATCCGGACGCCCGCTGTGCCCTCGATCACCGGAACCCCTTCGAGCTCGCGGTGGCCACCATCCTCTCCGCCCAGTGCACCGACGAGCGCGTGAACATGGTCACCCCTCACCTCTTCGCGCGCTTCCCCGATGCCTCTGCGCTGGCGGCGGCGCCCCCGGCCGAGGTCGAGGAGATCATCCGCTCCACCGGCTTCTTCCGGGCGAAGACGAAGAGCATCGTCGGGTTCGCGCGCGGCCTCCTGGAGCGTCACGGAGGCCTCGTTCCCCGCGACTTCGCGGCCATGGTCAAGCTGCCCGGGATCGGCCGCAAGACGGCAAACGTGGTCCTGGGCCACGCCTACGGCATGAACGAGGGGATCGCGGTCGACACCCACGTCCTGCGGGTGACGAACCGCCTCGGTCTCGCGAAGGGCGACGATCCGGTCGAGGTCGAGGCCCAGCTCATGAAGCTCGTGCCCCGCGAACGTTGGACGCGCACCACCGACCTCCTCATTTTCCATGGCCGAAGAGTCTGCGACGCGCGCCGCCCGGCCTGCGGACGCTGCACGCTGTTCGACCTGTGCCGCTGGGAAAGCCGCCAATCCTGGGCGAACGGCGACGGCAAGCCGGCACGGGCGAAGGCCACGGCGCGCCGCCGACCGCGCCCGAGACCGACCGCGAGGACCGGCCCGTGACCGTCCCGACCCGCATCATCGCCGCCGCGGTCCAGATGACCTCGACCGCGGACGTCGAGAAGAACCTGGCCGCCGCGGAAGCCCTCGTCGAGCGGGCGGTGGCGCGCGGCGCCACCTTCGTCGGCCTGCCCGAGAACTTCGCGTTCCTCCGCGCGGAGGGCGAGCCGGTCCCCGAGGCCCAGGCCCTCGACGGGCCGTGGGTCTCCCGCATGACCGCGCTGGCCCGGCGATTGGGGATCACCCTCCTCCTGGGCAGCCTGCCGGAGCGGGTCCCGGGCGACCGGAAGGTCCGCAACACCTCCGTGCTCCTCGGTCCGGATGGGACCACCCTCGCGGTCTACCGCAAGATCCATCTCTTCGACATCGACCTGCCCGGGATGGAGCACCTCAAGGAATCGAGGGCGGTGGTGCCGGGAGAGGAGCTGATAGTGGCGCAGACGCCTTTCGGCCCCATCGGACTCTCCATCTGCTACGACGTGCGCTTCCCCGAGCTGTATCGCGAGCTGGCCCGCCGCGGGGCGCGGGTCCTGGCCGTGCCCTCCGCCTTCACCGAGCGCACCGGCAAGGCCCATTGGGAGGTCCTGCTGCGCGCGCGCGCCATCGAGAACCTGGCCTACGTCATCGCCCCCGCCCAGGTCGGCCACCATGGCGGCGGGCGGGCTTCGCACGGCCAGGCCCTGATCGTCGATCCCTGGGGCAGCGTCCTGGCCCAGGTGCCCGACGGCGAAGGCCTGGCCGTGGCCGAGCTCGACTTCGAGCGGCAGGACCGCCTCCGGCGCGAGCTGCCCGCCCTGCAGCACCGCCGCCTCGGCTGAGGGACGAAGTCCAAGGCGGCGCAAAGCCTTGACAACAAGGCCGGAAACGCGATATAAGTTTAAGGTTTGCGAGTTTGCGCGGAGTGGCCCCGACGCTCCCCCGGATGCCGCAGAGATGAGGTACTGAACCGGACATGCCGACCTACATACCGAAGGCCGACGCCCTCGATCGGAAGTGGTTCGTGATCGACGCCAAGGGGAAGATCCTGGGCAAGGTGGCGGCGGCGGTGGCGAGCGTCTTGACCGGCAAGCGCAAGCCGATCTACACCCCCTTCCTGGACACCGGCGACCACGTGGTGCTGATCAACGCCGCCCAGGTGCAGGTGTCCGGGCGCAAGGAGACCGACAAGCTCTATCGCCACCACACCGGTTACCTGGGCGGCCTGAAGTCGACGGCCGTCGTGGACGTGCGCAAGAAGCACCCCGAGCGCCTCCTGGAGGAGGCGATCAAGGGGATGCTGCCCAAGACCAAGCTCGGCCGGGCCATGTTCGGCAAGCTCAAGGTCTACGCGGGCGACAAGCATCCCCACCAGGCCCAGAAGCCGCAGCCCCTGAACCTGAAGTAGGAGCCTGAACGTTGAGCACGACTGCCATCGAGTATTACGGGACGGGCAAGCGCAAGACCGCGGTCGCACGGGTCCACCTGCGCCCCGGCACGGGCGAGATGACCCTGAACGAGAAGACGCTCGACGAGTACTTCGGCGGCCATGAAGCCCTGAAGATGCTGGTCAAGCAGCCGTTCTCGCTGACCGAGACCAACGAGAAATTCGACATCCTGGCCACCCTGCACGGCGGCGGGGTCGCCGCCCAGGCGGGGGCCCTGCGCCACGGCATCTCGCGGGCCCTCTGCGTGTTCAACCTCGAGCTGCGGGGCAAGCTCAAGAAGGCGGGCTTCCTCACCCGGGACGCCCGCTCCAAGGAGCGGAAGAAGTACGGGCAGAAGGGCGCCCGTCGCCGCTTCCAGTTCAGCAAGCGTTGATCTCGAGCCTCTCGGTGACGAGGGGCCGGAAAGCCCCGGGGCCCCGGACGGGCCCACGGGGCTGAAACAGCGAGGAGGCTGTTTTTTGGCGACCACCACCCCCAGCACCCCGCCCGCCACCAGCGTCAGCATCAAGGACCTGCTCGAGGCGGGCGTACATTTCGGGCACCAGACCAAGCGCTGGAACCCGAAGATGAAGGAATTCATCTTCGGCGAGCGCAACGGCATCTACATCATCGACCTGCAGAAGACGCACCGGCTGCTCCAGGAAGCGCTCCAGTACGTGCAGGACCTGGCCGCGCAGGGCCGGACCATCCTGTTCATCGGCACCAAGCGGCAGGCCCAGGAGGCGATCGTCGAGGAGGCGCAGCGCTGCGGCATGCCCTACGTGACCGAGCGCTGGCTGGGCGGGCTCCTCACGAACTTCGTGACCGTGCGCAAGAGCCTGGACCGGCTGAAGGAGCTGGAGCTCGTCTCGGGGACCGAGGCCCAGAAGGAGAAGCTCACCAAGAAGGAGATCGCGAAGCTCGAGAAGGAGCGGATGAAGCTCGAGAAGAACCTGATCGGCATCAAGGGGATGAAGAGCGTGCCCGACGCCGTGTTCGTGATCGACACCCGCAAGGAGGCGATCGCGGTGGCGGAGGCGCGCAAGCTCAAGGTCCCCGTGGTGGGCGTGGTGGACACGAACTGCGATCCCGACGAGGTGGACGTGCTGATCCCGGGCAACGACGACGCGCTGCGGGCGATCCGGCTCTTCGCGGGCCGGGTGGCGGACGCGGTGCTGGCCGGCCGGGGCCTGCGCGAGGCACGCGGGGTGGACGCCGCCGCCGACAAGGGAGGCGCGCCCACCGGCGAGCCCGTGCGCGCCCGCGCGCGGCCGGTGGCGCCGGCGGCTCCCCCGACCACGCCTTCCTGACGCGGCCGGCCGTACTCGGGCCAGACCGTCCCGGGGCGTTCCGGCCAGGCACATTTTCATTGAGGATGTCATGAACATTTCGGCGGAGATGGTCCGCCAGCTCCGGGAGGAGACCGGAGCGGGCATGATGGACTGCAAGTCGGCCCTCGTGGAGGCCAAGGGCGACGTCGAGAGCGCCCGCCAGATCCTGCGCAAGAAGGGCCTGGCCGCGGCCGCTCGGAAGGCCGGGCGCGCCGCCTCCGAAGGGGTCGTGGGCGCCTACATCCACGCCCCGGAGGAGAAGGTCGGCTCCCTCGTCGAGGTGAACTGCGAGACGGATTTCGTCGCCCGGACCCCCGAGTTCAAGGCCCTCGTGAAGGACATCGCGATGCACATCGCGGCCGCCTCCCCCGCCGTCCCCCTCTACGTGGCCAAGGAAGAGGTCCCGGCGGACGCCCTGGCGAAGGAGAAGGAGATCTACAAGGCCCAGGCGGTGGCCCAGGGCAAGCCAGCGGCGGTGGTGGACAAGATCGCCGAAGGGAAGCTCAAGGAGTACTACTCGACGTTCTGCCTGCTCGAGCAGCCGTTCATCAAGGAGCCCAAGCTGACGGTGGGCCAGCTCATCCAGGAGAAGATCGCGGTCCTCAAGGAGAACATCGTGGTGCGCCGGTTCGCCCGCTTCCGGCTGGGCGAGGACTCCCCCCGGCCGGCGGCAGAGTAGTATTGGAGCGGGCGCGCCTGCCTCGGGCGCTGGGAACGAACGAGCATGCCAGGCACCAAGAAGGCCCTCGCCTACAAGCGGATCCTCTTGAAGCTCTCCGGGGAATCCCTCCTCGGAGAGAAGACCTTCGGGGTTGACCGGGCCTTCGCCGACTACCTCGCTTCCGAGATCCACGACGTCCACGCCCTCGGCATCGAGATCGCGGTGGTGGTGGGGGGCGGAAACATCTTCCGTGGGGTCTCGGACAGCGCCCAGGGGATGGACCGCGTCTCCGCCGACCACATGGGAATGCTGGCCACCGTGATCAACGCCCTCGCCCTGCAGGACTCCCTGGAGCGGGCCGGCGTCTTCACCCGCGTGCTCTCCGCGATCGAGATGAAGGAGGTGGCCGAGCCCTTCATCCGCCGCCGCGCCATCCGCCACATGGAGAAGGGGCGGGTCGTGATCTTCGCGGCGGGGACGGGCAACCCCTACTTCTCCACCGATACCGCGGCCGCCCTCCGCGCCATGGAGATCAAGGCCGAGATCATACTGAAGGCCACCAAGGTGGACGGGATCTACGACGCCGACCCCCTGAAGAACCCCAAGGCCAAGAAGTTCGATCGCCTCACCTACCTCGAGGTCCTGCAGAAGGGGCTCAAGGTCATGGACACCACCGCCATCTCCCTCTGCATGGACAACCACCTCCCGATCGTCGTCTACGACCTGAAGCGGCAGGGCAACCTCCGCCGCCTCGTGCAGGGCGAGAGGGTCGGGACCCTGGTGAAGGAGTAGCCATGGCCATCAAGGAGCTGATCGCGGACACCCGGCAGCGGATGAAGGCTTCGGTGGAGACCGTCCACCGCGAGCTGGCCACCATGCGCACCGGCCGCGCCTCCCTCTCCATGCTCGACGGGGTCCGGGTCGACTACTACGGCACCCCCACGCCCCTCAACCAGGTGGGCAGCCTCTCGACCCCCGACCCCACCCTGATCACGGTCCAGCCCTGGGACCCGTCGCTCCTCGCCGTCATCGAGAAGTCGATCCGCGGCTCCGACCTCGACCTGAACCCGCAGAACGACGGCAAGATCATCCGCATCCCGATCCCGCCCCTGACCGAGGAGCGGCGCAAGGCCCTCGTCAAGCACGCCCACAAGTACGCCGAGGAGGGCCGGGTGGCCATCCGCAACGTGCGGCGCGACACCAACGACCACCTGAAGAAGATGCTCAAGGACCACCAGGTCAGCGAGGACG
>WNGL01010399.1_pt1 | contig 11646 bp, 5 predicted proteins | sample 5400591 | NCBI WGS metagenome assembly WNGL01 (sample SAMN13153377, study PRJNA577476) | soil metagenome | isolation source: 80 cm soil or saprolite under Garry oak tree replicate 1 | place: USA:California | collected 2016-06-15
GTCTGTGCTAAGCGGGTCCGACTTGTATTTGTGGACCTCGTCTCCGTCGCTGAGGCCATCCCCGTCGGTGTCCGGATTGGTTAGATCGGTCAACAAGTTCTCTTCTTCCAGGTTCGTCAATCCGTCCTGATCCGGATCAGCGGCCGGATCGATGTTGCCATACAAGTACTTCTTGTTCAGGTAAACCACCACTGCTCGGCGTTCGTCAGCCGTGAGTGCGCGGTTGTAAATGAGCACCTCCCCGATATCGCCCTTCATGATCGTGACCCTGTCATCTCGTGTACCGATCAGGAGGGAGGTGTCAGCGTCCGCGATCACCGAAGGGTCGATCTGGCGGCCGCCGCTAGCGAAAGCTCCGACGTAATGCGTCAATTGTGAGCCTGCCATGTCCCACCCGACAACCTGGTATTTGCCGGCCGTCAGCGCTTGGCCGCCATCCGCGGATCCATTCATTCCGAGGCCGTTGCCGCGATAGGCACGCGGAATACCGGAGCCGGGGAGGGCGTACCAGTCATTGGGTCCGGGTTGGTTGGCCAAGGTCTTGGCCCAGACTGCCCTGTAGGTGGCGAAGTCATCGAACTTCACGAGGAAGAACGTGGTGATGTCGCCGGCGATCGATACGCTGTCGGAGTCGGCGACCTCGAGAAAATCATTCGTGCCGTCGAAGCGGAGCACCGGTTTGCCGTTGATCGCGTTGGTCACCAGCAACGGAGACATGTCTGCCGTGGTTTGAGCGGCATTATTGCCTTTGCCGGATTGATCCTGCCAAGCCGTGACTATGCCCCCAGCTCCAGCAGTGACGCCCGCATCGGCTTTCAACCAGAGCTGCAGGCCATTAGTGACCGTGAGCGTTTGGGCCGAAGCAGGGATGATCCAAGACACCGCTAACGAACCGGCGAGAAAACTCCACTTCAAGGGACGGTAGTTCTTCATAAGGTTGCTTTCTGTGTTTATTTTGCTGCGTAGGGAGAGCTTGGCATGGTGACGGGTAAGGCCGCACCGCAGCCTTTGTTGCCGATACGGATACTGTTGTTGGCCGTTAGGATGGCACCTGAAGTATTGCCGGAAGTAAAGTTGCCTTCCTTTCCGGCACTTCTCATGGGTCCAGCGTTCACGGGGTAGTTAAAATTGCATCGCATATCCAGCTCGTCGCCGGGATGACCGTCGGTGAAAGTCCCGACGGCAACACGGGCGCTACCCGCAGCGAGGAGAGTTGACGTTGCGATGAGAACGATGAATAGAGACACACAAACCTGAACGCGGGTTACAATGCGTCTTTCACCATAATCACCATCGCACTGTCAATAGTTTTCGCTTTCAAATTTTCGTCAGGGTCAACCGCGCTTTCTATCAAACGACTCTGGGCTCATCGCACTTCACGGCTGACCTGGGGCCAGCACCACGCGGAAACCGACATAGCCGGTCTCGCCCTCCGGGTTGAAGTCGCGACTCGCCGACCGGCATTCGCCGCCCGTGCAGCCCCAACTGCCCCCGCGGAACACGCGGTAGGAGCCCGTGGCTGGTCCCTGCGGATCGATGGCGTTCCCGCCGGGATAAGGCCCGTACCAGTCCTGGCACCACTCCCAGAGACCCCCGTGCATATCATACAAGCCCCAAGGGTTGGGTAGCTTCTGCCCCACCGGATGCGTCATGTGGCTGCTATTGTCCAAAAACCACGCGTAATTAGCCAAGGTCGCATAGCCAGGATCATCGCCATAGCTGAAGCGCGTCGAGGTCCATGCCCGGCAGGCATACTCCCACTCCGCTTCTGTCGGCAATCTATAGACCGAGTTAGTCCTGATCACCCGCGCAGCCCGTTCCCTCTGCGTGAGCTTTGCACAGTAATTCGTGGCATCTGCCCAACTCACCGTCTCCACTGGCTGGCTGGGGTCGCTGTTGAAGACGCTTGGAAATTTGCCTGTCACCAACCCATAATCCGTCTGGGTCACCTTGTATTTGGCCATGTAAAAGCCCTTCGTCAGCGTTACCACTGTCTGTGGACCCTCGTCGTCGAGGCGGCCCAATTCGTTTGTCGGGCTGCCCATACGGAAGCTGCCCGGCGGTATAAATGCCATGTTCGATCGCACGTCTGCTACCGCCCGGTAAAATCGACGGCCCGTGGCAGGAGGACTGGGATCGACCCACAAATAATTTGTGGCTGGCAGTCGGAGAAAGTCCAGACAGCGCCAGGCGTTCGTTTGGGAAAGGTCGGTGACATATTCAATTGAGTACACGGTGCCAACCGCTCCCGTGACGGTCAGCCCCGAATACAGTTGTACGTCGAGCCCCGCCGGCGTCTGGGCAGAAGCCAGTGGCACTGCCGCCCAAACCGCCAAGCACAGCAAGGAAAGCAGTCGAACGAGGTTTGACAATCGGGTCTTCGGACTTTCAAGGACGGATCGTCCGCGGTCAGTCCGGTCCAAACCGCTTCTCGGAACGAGGGACATTAGCCAATTCTCGGTCAACGTCTCGGTCTCGTGGAAGTAGTGTTGATTGTTATCATCGCTCCGACCGTCGCCGCCGGCAGATGATCGGAATTTCCCTGTTTGAAAATGATAAAGCTTCATTTTGATGCTGCGCGATGCAGGGAGAATGGGAAAAGTCTTACCTTGACAGTTTGTGGTGTCAAGCGGCGTTTGTCGGCAGCAGCGTTTGTTGTCAGTTTTGCATCGGGCCAGCAGCAAAGCCAGCCTTGCTGAATTTTGCCGAATGCCTATTGACGAGAGGCCGGTTTGAGACTTGGTTACGCCGTTCCATGCGCGCGTGTCCATTTGTCGTTACTCTGATGCTCCTCGGACCGCGCTTTTTTGCCAGTGCCAGCGAGGGATTCCCGAAACCCGACATAACGACCGCTGCGGACGCGGTGGTGACGTTCAACGAGATCATGTACCATCCAACAGGCGATAATCCCGCTCTCGAATGGATCGAGTTGTACAACCAAATGTCCGTGGATATCGACCTTTCAGACTGGCGGATAGAAGGGGGAATCGATTTTCGGTTTCCGCCAAACACGATCATTCTGGCGAATAGTTATGTCGTCGTGGCGTCGGACCCAGCTGCGGTGCAAGCACAAGCCGGGGGCGTTCCGATCTTCGGCCCATTCACGAAGCGTCTCTCTAATTCGGGAGAAAGCCTGCGTCTCCGAAACAAGAACGGGCGACTCATGGATGAAATGACTTATGGCAGTCGGCCGCCCTGGCCAGTCGCAGCCAATGGTTCCGGCGGGTCACTTGCCAAAAAGATAAGATTCAGCGCCAGCAGCCGTCCGGAAAACTGGCGGGTGAGCGCACAAGCAGGCGGGACTCCCGGTGCAATCAATTTCGTTGAGGATCCTGGCGCTCCACCGCAGGAACAGCAGCTCATCAACGGCAGTTCCCCCGCCCGCTGGCTTGTGCCCTCAAACGACAGCCTTGGCGATGCCTGGATCGGACCCACATTCGACGACGTGAACTGGAACCCGGGCTCCGCCGCCCCGGGGTTTTTCGAAGGACCAACCGGTGCGACAAGCAACCCAGTCGCGCGGGCGTATTCATTCGATGGGAATTTCGCCGACAGTTCAGGTCATGGCGTCAATGCCCAGAACAACGGCACGGAGTTTTCGGCAAATGTTCCCGCCGCGGTCGGAGCCGGCCAATCGGCACAATTCGACGGGGTAGGAGACTACGTTCGTGTGCCAGATGCCGTCAATCCGCTCGGCTACACCATTGCCACTTGGGTGCTGGTCAGTGAAGTCCGCCCGTGCAGTCTGATTGTCCGAACCGACAACAGCGGCCCGAACACCACCTGGTCCCATCAGTTGCGAATCAATTCCGCCGGACGATTCGAGCATTATCTTTATGACGGCGGACTGCAGACTGTCGCGGCCACAAACATCATTCAACCCGGCATTTGGTACCACCTTGCCGCCACCGCGACGAACGGTGGGGCCATGCGCATTTACGTAAACGGCATTTCCAGCGGCGGGACGCGAACCATTGGCAACCTCTGGACTGGCGGCGACCAGTGGCGTTTCGGCACCGACTCCGGGCACACACCGAATTTTTTCCGCGGAAATCTGGACGAGATGGGGATTTGGAATGTCGTTCTGCAGCCCGGCGAAATCGCGGCTCTGGCTTCCGGAACACGTCCAACGCTTCTCAACGGTTACCTCGCGTTCATCACGACAGACGTTCGGCCCGCGCTTTTTCAAAAGAACAGCACGTTGCTTCTGCGAATCCCTTTCGTCCTTCCAGTCAACGCGGAATACGAAGGGCTCACCCTGACCGTCCGTTACGATGACGGGTTCGTGGCCTACCTCAACGGAACGGAAGTGGCCCGGCGGAACGCGCCGCAGCTTCTCGCCTGGAATTCAGCCGCGACGACAGAGCGGGCCGACCTGGATGTGATCCAGCCTGAGACAATTGATCTGTCCGGATTCGCCGGCAGTCTTGTGCCGGGAAAGAATCTTCTCGCCGTGCACGCCCTCAACGCGTCGGCTGCCGACAACGATTTCCTGTTTCACGCGGAGCTGTCCGCGCGCGAGGCGCCCTTGATTGGGGATGAATCCAAGGTCCGGTTCAATGAAGTCGCTCCCGCCGGCGCAAGCTCGTTCTTCATTGAGCTGGCCAATCCCGGCCCGCTCCCGGCACAGCTCTCGGGTTATCGTATTTTGTCCAGCGCCGGACCACAGTTCGCGTTCGTACACCAAATCCTGAATCCAGCAAGTTTCCTGACGCTCGATGCCGCGGAGTTGGGATTTTCGCCGGCGGCCGGCGAAAATCTTTTCCTGATTGGTCCCAGGGATGTCATTTTGGATGCGGTGGAGGTGCAGGAGCGATTGCGGGGCAGAACGGATTCGGGGGACGCGTGGCTTTACGCGCTGACACCCAGCCCGGGGGGTTCGAATACTTTTTCGTTGCACGATGAAATCGTGATAAACGAGGTGATGTATCATTTCCCGCCAACTTATCGCACCAACAGCAGCAGCAATCCCACCGAAAACGGCGAGCAATGGATCGAGCTCTACAATCGCTCGATGGCACCGGTCGATCTGTCCGGCTGGCAAATCACGGGCGGCGCGCAATTGACGATTCCCGCGGGAACGATCCTCGCGGCGGACGAGTATCTCGTGGTGGCCGGCAACAGCGCCGCGCTGCGCGCAAAGTATCCGGATGTCCGCATCCTCGGTGATTGGAAGGGCCGGCTCTCTCACCGCGCGGATGAAATTGTTCTCCTGGACGCGCAGGGCAACCCGGCCGACACGCTGAATTATTACAACGACTCTCCCTGGCCGGCCTATGCCGATGGCGGAGGTTCCAGCTTGGAATTGCGCGACCCGTCCGCGGACAACAGTGTTCCGGAAGCCTGGGCCGCGAGTATCGAAGGGCCAAAAGCGGGTTGGCGACATTATCAATACCGGGCCAAAGCGGTGACTCCGCCTTTTTCGCCCCCCACTTCATTCTTCCGCGAACTGCGCCTCGGATTGCTGAGCGACGGCGAGGCGCTGATCGACAATATTTCGGTGGTCGAGCTTCCAACCAACGCTCCGCCGCGCCAGTTGTTGCAGAATACGAATTTCTCCGCCGGAACGGCCGCGTGGCGCCTGCTCGGGAACCATTCGCATTCGCGGGTCGAACCGGATCCCGACAACGCCGCCAATAATGTCCTGCGCCTGGTGGCGCGCGGACCGACGAGTTACCTCGACAATCGCCTTGAAACGACTCTCAAAGCCAACGGCGCTTATGTCGCGGTGACGACGGGCCGCGATTATGAGATTTCTTATGACGCGCGGTGGATCGCCGGTTCGCCGCAGTTGCACTCCGAACTGTACTATAACAAGGTCGTGACAACCCACATTCTGGATGTTCCCAGCCGCCTGGGAACACCCGGGCGGCGCAATTCCACTTACGAAATCAACACCGGTCCCACTTACAGCGCTCCAGAAAACTCTCCGGTGGTGCCGGCACCAGGCGAACCGATAACCGTCCGTGTCGAAGCGCGGGACCCGGACGGCATCAACAACCTGAAGCTTTACTATTCGGTCGATGGTGGAAGTTGGAGAAACGACGCGATGTCTTCGCCGGATGCGTCCTCGAATTACAGCGGAACCATCCCGGCCCAAACGTCGGAGTCCGTCATTCAGTTTTTCATTCAAGGCACGGACACGCGCGGCGCCAGGTCCACGTATCCCGCGGCTGGATCGAACTCGCGAGCGCTGATCAAAGTGGCGGCGACCGAACGGATCGCTGGAGAACAAACCTTTCGAATTATCATGACCCCCGCCGATGCCGCGCTATTGCACGACTTTGTTAACATGATGAGCGACGACCTTCTGGGTTGCACGATTGTCCACAATGAACGGGAGGTGTTCTATGATTCCCGCATACGACTTCACGGCAGCATGTTTAGCCGCGATTCCCCCTCCTTCACCGGGTTTGTCGTGAAATTTCCAGCCGACCATCTTTTCCGCGGATACGTCAACTCAGTCGTCGTGCGCAGAAGCGGGATGGTCGAATCGTTTCTCAAGCATCTTTTGAACAAGGTCGGGCGCCTGCCCGCCAATTACGACGACATCGTTTATCTGATTTCTCACCGGACCGATAACAGGGGCCCCGCCCGCCTGAATCTCGCAAACTATGACGACACTTACATCGATTCCCAATTCGAGAACAACAATAACGGAACGATTTTCAAGTTCGAGGGCATACGCATCTACCAGGCCACCGATAACGGCACTCCCGAAGGACTCAAGCTTCCCCAGCCCGTCGATTTCGCGTGGCTGTATGATCTCACAAACCTTGGCGACGACCCGGAACAATATCGCTGGAGCATCATGATCGGTAACCAGCGCGCGCGCGATGATTACTCCCGCATTGTAAATATGGGCAAGGCGTTCAGCTTGTCCGGCGCTTCGTTGCAAAATGCGATTGCATCCGCGGTTGATGTCGAAGAATGGGCCAGGCTTTTTGCCCTGCAAAACCTCTTTGGAATCGCCGATATTTATGGCGTGGACAATCCGCACAACGTCGCTTTTTACGTCCGGCCGGATGATGGCCGGGTGTTGGCGCTGCAGAATGACTGGGGTTTTGCTTTTGGTCTGAGCGCCAGCGCCTCGATTTATGGCAAGCAGAACGTATTCAAGATGCTCAATCTTCCGGTTTACCGGCGCGTCTATCAGGGACAACTTCTGGACTTGCTCGACGCGGTCGGCGACAGCGCCTATATCGCCCGGTGGGCCCAGCATTATAGCGCTTTAACGGCTGAAAACTACACCGGAGCGCCCGGTTACATTGCTTCCCGGAGCGCTTCGATCCGGACCCAGCTCGCTCCCCAAATTCCTTTTGAAATCACGTCGAACAGTGGAAATCCCTTCAGCGTGAACACGCCGTCCGCCACGCTCCAAGGCCGTGCCTGGATCAATGTGCGCGAAATCCGGCTCGCGGGAGGAACCTATCCTTTGCCGATTGAATGGCTCGACGGCACACAATGGCGCATCCAGGTGCCATTGAATATCGGCGAAAATCGGATCGATCTCATTGCGTATGGTTACAACGGCGCGCCCGTTGGCCAGGATTCAATTGTTATCACGTCAACCGCCTCCGGTTTTGCCCAGCGCGACAATCTGCGCATCACCGAATTGCTCTATCATCCGTCCGAGCCCACTGCCGCGGAATCCAGCGCCGGTTTCACGGACAAAAACAGCTTTGAATTCATCGAACTGATGAACGTCGGCTCCTCCAACCTTTCGCTGGTGGGGGTCAGGTTCACCGTGGGAATCACGTTCGATTTCTCGACGTCTTCCGTGACAAATCTGGCGGCCGGGGCACGTCTCCTATTGGTTAATAATCGAAGCGCCTTCGAATTTCGCTACGGAACAAATCTGCCGGTCGCTGGTGAGTACTCCGGCCAACTCGACAATGGAGGTGAGTCGCTACAGCTTGTAGATTCTTTCGGCGGGATCATCCTCGAGTTCAGGTATGACGACGCGCCCCCGTGGCCGACCCAAGCGGATGGCCTGGGCCATTCGCTCGAAATCGTGGATCCTGGCGGCGATTACAGCGATCCGGCAAACTGGCGGGCCAGCGCCGTTCCAGGCGGCACTCCCGGCCGGGATTCGGCGGTCTCGCCGGTCTTGATTGATATTCGTAATGACGGAGATCAGTTACAGATCGATTTCGAAGCGGTGGCCGGCCAGGGCTATACGATTTATTGGAGTGAGGACCTGGCTGAGTCGCAGTGGCGCGTTCTGACCACAGTGCCGCCGGGTGATTTCACCCGCGTTGAAACCATCCGCGATTTACCGCCCACCCAAAGCCGGCTGCGTTATTACATGCTTTCGACTCCCTAGACGTATCCATGCAGTCGGAAGCGCCCCTCACCTTGATCCTCTCCCCGCTCCGAGCGGGGAGAGGAAGCTGGAACGCACTCGTCTTGCATCGCTATTCGGTGATCCGAGCAAGGTGCCGCTGCAGCGTTCCCTCTCCCTTTCCAAAATGGAGAGGGTCAGGGTGCGGGTTCGCCCTGACTGGATGCATACGGTTAAGCGTCCACCTGTTTCACGCCAATTTACTTCAAGGCCGCCACGGTCGTGTCGAATACTCCGGTCAGAATCCTGCCCTCCGTTTTCGTTTGCACCCAGATGCGATACGGTCCGGATTTCGGGAACGCGTAAGGAAACGACACTTCTCCAAAGGTGCCAACGCCGTTCGTGTGGCTTCCGTGGAGTTCGAGTGCGGAGGATTGCTGTTCTCGGGGTGACGGTTCGGTCTGCCTGGCCAAAGTGGGCCGCTTCCCGGCCTTGCCGCCGGCAAAGAATTCCTGGGCGGCCATCGAGAATGTCCCTATGGGATGAATGTGCGCGAAAACAGTCCCGTCCTGGCGCCGAACCACAGCGTGTCCGGGCATCCCCATATAAGGCTCGAGCAAAGCGGGCTGGTTGTTGGGCGCGAGGAGTTGGAACCGAAGTGAGGTGTCCCGGTTCTCGATCAAGGGCCCAGGATTCTTCCAGATCATTTTGTAGCCGCCGCCGGCCTCAACCACGCACTGCGCTGGATCATGAGAGAGACTCGTCCCACCGACGGCAGCGGGCGACACAGCGTTGCCGATCTGCCACGAATCGTCTGCATCGGGCGGCAGAAACAAATTCGTCGCCAGCTTCTGCGCCATGGCAACCGAGCAAATCGGTTCCGCGGAGTCTCCCTGCCACAGTCTTGTCATCGCCAGGGATGCCGGCGGGATTTCGGCAGTGGCCGTGAGCGTCTCCGCGAAACCGTCTTCGTGGGTGACATCGGCGTAAACGTGATAGGAACCGGCTGGAAGCGGGGGCAGCGGAACCTCGAATTCCACGGCGCTCCGGTGGGCCGGATGCAAATGGGCAAAGGCGCCCGGCTCACCTTCGCGAACCAGAAACAGGTGAATCATTTTCCCGTGGTCTGGGATAAGCGGCGTCCATTGGCCCCGCCGTTCCGCGGGGTCCACCTGGATCGTCAAAATGAGTTGGTCGCGCTCCGTCCGCGCCAGGGCCGACACGGGGAGCGGCTTGTAAAGCGCATTGTTCCGGTAGTTCGCGTCTTCGTAGTCCCACCATTTCTTGCCGCCAAAAACCAGCAGGGCCAGGACGCCTGCAGTCAGCGCCATCGCGGCGCGGCCACGCCACCGATCTTTCTTCGTCGCACGGGCGCCTGAATCGAGACGGCTTTCACCGAAAATCGCCCCGGCTATCTTCAGCGCGCCGAGGAAGAGGAGAATTGCCAGGGCCGACAGCATACTGCCGTACGCGCGAGACATGGGGCGTGTATTGGTCGCCATGGAGTTCACCGGAAGAACCAGAGTGCCCCGGCCGCGCGATCCCTCGATAGTTACGTCCACGCTGTAGGCGCCTGGTTTCATCAGCCAGAGCGCCGCCGAGTAAAGGTTGGTTTCGCCGCGAACCAGTTTGGCCTCGTCCGGCGGCGGCGCGCCTTCGCGCCCGGCCCTCGAGAACACCGGAAGCACGGTCACACGCCCGACCGGCTCCCCTTTCACTCGCACGTTGATTTCCGCGAGTCCGGGCACAACTTGCGGGGGACGAATGACGGCGCGGACAGAATACTCGCCGGCCTTGCCTTCGAAGAAGACGTTCGGGCTGCCGATGTGCGCTTCCGATGCAAGGCAGAACGCAAAGACGCAAAACGCGAGACACGTCCTCATCGTTTGAGTCGCAGCAAATAATTTCCCAGTAAGAGCCCGATGCGCGCCGAGATGAACGCGCGCAGGAGCGCCAGCGCGATTCCTTTGGCCGTGATCGGATCCTTCTCAAAGTCCCAGAAGCGGTTCATCCATTCGCCCGGCTGCGCGAAGTAAGGCCAGTGGCCACTGCGCGCAAAGAAGCGGTTGTCCGCGGCGTCGCTGAGCAGGAAAGCCGAGAAAGGCCACTGCACCGCGAAGACGAGTCCCAGAAAAACCACCGCCACCGCGCCGGCCAGCAGCCAGTCCCGCCACCATCCGCGGCGAAGAACCGGTGTCCCCTTTGGAGCATCAGGTGCCGTCTTTGACCCGCGTGTGAACAGCCACTCGATCGCATCGATGGCCGCCGCCGGCACGATCAGCAGCAGCGGGAACGCGGGCGGCAACATGTGATCCACCGGATGATAAATGGGCGCGAGTTTTGGGTGCGCGGGAAACAACGGCAGCACCAGGATCATGAGGATGTAGAGCAACATGTATGTGGCCGCGGCGACGGTAGCGGCTGCACGCGCTCGCGATGCACGCGCCGCGAGATTGGGCCAGGTGAACTCAGTGGTAAAATCACCCCAGAGCGCGATCATCGCTCCGGCGGCGATCGCGCAGATCAACCCGCCGCGCGTCGGGTGCCCGCCGGGCGCGCGGTTTTGTGAAGAGAACACGAACAGCAACACGCCCATGCCGACCGCGAACATTCCCAGCCCCAGCACCGCGTGCGGGGGGCTGACGATTTTCACATCCAGTCCGTAGCGGTTGTGCCACCAATCGTCGAATGGCGCGGAGGTCATCATCGCCAGCGCGCCCCAGATGGTGACCCATGCGCCCAGCGGCGCGCGCAGGCCCCAGAACGAAACAGAAGCGTCGCGCGCTTGCTGAGTTCCGCGAAAGGTGGTCTTCAGGGCAATCGCAGCGAACAGCAGCGCCGGCACAATCCCGCCGAGTTGAATCAGAATGTGTGCCGGCGTCCAAAAGGTATCGCGGCCGATCGTCGAGTGATGCGATATGTCCCAAAGCAACCCGATCGGCAGGCACGCAAGTCCGGCAACCGCTAAGTAAACCGGCCGAGGCACATTTGCAGTGCTGGCTGAAGGAACTGAAGTCCGGGGCAGCGGCGCAATGTCCGCTCTCGACGAATTCATAGATTTGGCGACTGTAACGAATTCACGCCGAATGTTCAATCACGCTTCCGCCTTCACTTGCGCACTCCCCTCTCCGCCACCAACGGGGTCAGATTCGTCTTAACAGATACCCCTACATTCTCCCTGTTCGTTACTCACGGGTCGAGAGAGACGAAAATATTGTGTCGAACTGCCTCGGATTACAAATGGCGATCAACTCCGCGTGCTCCGGCGTGGTGTGCACCATGAGCGGTCAGTATGTGCCAGGCACCCTAGCGGCACCCATCTTGGCTGCCGTAGAAGGGCGGCACCTGCCTGCCGGCAGGCA
>WNGL01008940.1_pt1 | contig 11644 bp, 14 predicted proteins | sample 5400591 | NCBI WGS metagenome assembly WNGL01 (sample SAMN13153377, study PRJNA577476) | soil metagenome | isolation source: 80 cm soil or saprolite under Garry oak tree replicate 1 | place: USA:California | collected 2016-06-15
ACCTCATTACCACGACACTGACAGTAACGGTTACGTCAATCCTATTCTTGATTTATGTGCTTGATCACCCCTTTACAGGAACAAGCAGGGTAAGCTTGGAACCTTTGAGAGAGGCGATGGCGGCAATGCAATAAGCATGACGCTCGTCCTAGCGGCGCTTTTTCTTCGGCAATTTTTTCCGTTTCGTCTTCGCTAACTTCCGCAACTGGCTTTGACTCATTGAGCTTGCCATCTTGCGCGACGGACCTTTCAATGACGACTTCGAACGCTTTCCGCGCTTCGCCGCGAGCGCCGCGCCGGCAGCCATTTGTTGTTTCTTTGATTTTGCAGGCATACAAAAATAATTCGCACGCCACGCTCGAAATGGATTGGCTCAAGCCACCGCTGGCTTTCGCCAGAGGAAGTAAACCGGCACACCGGTCAACACTAAGAACATTCCGATTCCCGAAGTCGCCGGTGCGAGAAATGCCAGATCGACCATCAACAACCCGGCGAGCAATATCGAAATGATCGGCACAAACGGATAACCCCAGGTGCGGTATGGGCGCTCTGCGGTGGGTCGTTTGTGTCGCAAAACCATTAACGCCGCAATCATCAGAAGGTAAAAGAGCAGATCCGCCGAGACGATGTATTCGAGCAGCTGATTGTAAACGTTGCCATACGTGACTTCATGTGTGGCGGCGTTGATTGTTACTGTCCGCGGCAACGTAAGAAGCGCCGCCCAAGTTCCCTGTGCGACCAGTGCTGCCGCTGGAACCCGAAAGCGATTTGTGGTCGCGATTTTCTGGAAAAACAACCGATCACGCGCCATCGCATAATAAACGCGGGCTCCTGCAAGAATCAGCCCGTTGTCGCAACCGAACGTGGAGATCATGATCGCTGCGGCCATGCACATCGCACCCGGATGACCAAACACGGCGTTCAGCATCGCCACGGCGACGCGGTTCTGCGGCGCGTGCTCGATTTCCGTTAACGGCAGCACGGCGAGATACGCGAGATTGGCTAGCAAATAGAGAACGACCACGATGCCGCAGCCTCCCACCAACGCACGCACAAGATTCTTTCCCGGCTCGCGCACCTCGCTGCCGACAAAGGTAACATTCGTCCAGGCCGTCTGCGCGAACAACGGGCCGACCATCGATCTTCCGAAAAGCAGCACAAGAGCGAGACCGCCGACAAATGTAAAGCCGGGTTGCGCCACCTGTGGGCTCCAGCCGTTGGCCCACGAATCCCACCAGGCGGAACTTAACGCGGCGGAATTGCCATTCCAACCGAGCGACAGACCGATAACGACGACAGCAGCAAGCGCGGCTGTTTTTGCAAACGTGAATGTGTTCTGGATAATTTTCCCAACTTCAAGCCCCCGCGTGTTGCTCCACGTCAGCAGGGCGATCAACGCAATTGCTGCGAGTTGTTCCGTAGACAAGCTGATCGCGTACCCGCCGAAAGAGATCGGTGCGACCAAATAATGGTCTGGCGAAACCGATGGAACAAAAACGCCGAGAAACTTCGCAAACGCAATCGCTACCGCAGCGATCGTTCCCGTTTGGATGACAAGGAACAAGGTCCACCCATACAAGAATCCGATGGAGCGTCCGTATGCTTCGCGTAGAAAAACATAAACGCCGCCCGCGCGCGGCATCATGGTTGCGAGCTCGGAGCAACACAACGCGCCAGTGATAGTAAGCAAACCAGCCAGTGCCCACGCCAGCAGCAGCCAGCCCGGCGCGCCGCTCAGTCGCGACGATTCCGCCGACGTAATAAAAATCCCGGACCCGATCATCGAGCCGATCACGATCATGGTCGCGTCCACCGGCCCGAGCGCGCGCACCAGGCTAGACGGCGGCTGGCGGTTGGCTCTGTCGTTCATGCAATGGCTCCTCTTAACGCCCACGCTGTTGCGCAGGCAAATTGAAATTGCCGTACAAACTAATGAAAATAGCCGAGCGTTTTAACGCTGGGTCTTGCAATGAGCCCATCGTTCGAGTCTCTGTAAGGGACGACTAATGAACACAAACGAACCTAATCCCAGTGCTGAAGCACTGGGCTAATTTCTCATCGTGCGCTCTGCGGCGGGCTAATTCTAACGCCTTCACCTTCGAGCTGTGTTCGTAATTCGCACGCGAACTCAACGGCGCCGGGCGTGTCGCCGTGAACACAAATCGTCTCGCCGCGCACCTCAACGTCGCGGCCTTCGACAGACCGCACCTTGCCTTCGCGTAACATCCGCAGAACGCGCTGGGCAGCTTCTTTCGGATCATGGAGCAATGCATCCTGTCGCGTGCGCGGGACCAGCCATCCGTCGTTTAAGTAATTACGATCGGCGAAAATTTCCCGCGCGATTTGTAAACCATGTGCTTCGCCGGCGCGGGCAAGCTCGCTTTTGTCTGGTGCAAACAGAATTAACTTCGAATCGACGGATTCGATAGCTCGCGCGATCGCATCGGCCAGTTTCGCCTCGCGTACCGCCATGTTATAGAGCGCACCGTGCGGCTTTACGTGATTGGGTCGCACATCGAGAGCGGAGGCGATCGCTTGAAAGATTCCGAGCTGATAAGCCACGGCATCGAACACGTCTTGGTCAGCCATCTTCAGTTCCTTGCGGCCGAAATTTTCGCGATCGAAAAAACTTGGATGCGCTCCAATAGCGACGCCGTGCTCCCTAGCCCCGCAAACTGCGGCGTGCATCGTATCGGAATCGCCGGCGTGAAAACCGGTTGCAATATTCGCCGAGCTGATGAACTCGAACAGTTCGGCGTCGTGTCCGGCGCCTTCGCCGAGATCGGCATTGATGTCGACAGATAGATTCATTGGTCGCGCAAACTGAGTCCAATACGAAATCGCTCTAGCCACCCCTCTCGCTGCAAGAACAACTGGTGCGCATCACCAAGCGACACTTCTAAGAAACGCACGCGATCGCCCGCGCGAACTTGTGCTGCGATACCAAGATCAACAGTGATCACCTGTGCGATTTTGGGATAGCCGCCAATAGTTTGGCAATCCCCCAAAAGCAGAATCGGCTGGCCGCTCGGCGGAACCTGCACTGTACCGGGGGCAACTGCTTCCGAGATAAGATCGACGTTGTCACCTCGAGACAATTCGGGACCAGTGAACCGCACACCCATGCGATCCGAATCGGGTGACACGGTGAATAGTTCGCTCGTTAAACGTTGAAGCGTTGAAGCGTTGAAGCGGTTCCAATCGACCCCACGGATGACACGCAAAATCGGATTGCGTTTGGACGGACTTACCCAATCACGTGGCGCGGTCCACGATGAAATTCTTTCTGTAGCCCCGACATCTCGGGATGACCCCGGCCGAGGCCCGAGCGGAAGAATATCGCCATGACGCAATGCCCGGCCATCGAGTCCGCCAAAGTTCGCGCGCAAATCCGTGGAACGGCTTCCCAGTATCGGCGCAACATCGATTCCACCGGAAATTGCCAGCCAGCATCGGCAACCAATTTGAGGCCGACCAAATTTCAATTCGTCACCGGGTCGCACAAGCGCCGCGTGTCCCGCCGGCAACGGCGCGACTCCAATGTGCACGTCGAATTCGCCGCCGCACCACACGACGATTCGCTCATCCTGGAAACGCAGCTGCACACCGCCGAAAGTAATTTCGAGTCCAGCGGCGCCGTCTTCATTGCCAACGAGCAGATTCGCCACGCGCAGCGCAAATGAATCCAACGCACCGCTGGTGGAAACGCCAAACTGGCGAAACCCGGCGCGCCCGAGATCCTGCACGGAGCTGAAAAATCCCGCGCGCTCGACGATCAGGCTCATAACTCGCCCCTTAACGCTTCAAAGCTTCAACGGTTCCTTGGCCGCTGTAGCCTCGGCGAAGGCGGCAAATTCCTCCCGCGTGATGGCTCGGAAACGTACGCGGTCGCCCGCCTGCAAGAGTGATGGCGGATTTTTTGTCGGATCAAAAAGTTTGAATGGCGTCCGGCCAATCAGATTCCAGCCGCCAGGCGAGCGCAAAGGATAAATTCCCGTTTGCGCACCGCCGATCCCAACAGACCCGGAGGGAATTTCCTTGCGCGGCGTGTCCCGTCGCGGCGTGGCTACTTTCTTTGGCAACCCTGACATAAAGGGAAATCCGGGAACGAACCCGATGCAAGCCACTCGATAATCAGCCGCGCTGTGCAGTTCGACCACTTCCTTTGCCGAGATTTGCGCATGTTGCGCGACTTCGTCGAGGTCGGGCGCGAACTCTGGATCATAGCAGACTGGAATTTCAACAGTTCGCGGCGCGGAACGGCGGCTCCCCCTGCGCTTGGGAACTGTAGCAGCGCCAATTCGCGCCGCCAGCCAATCGAATATGTCGCTTGCTGTTCCGCTTGCTTTGGCGACGTCGACCGGATCAAAAAAAACGGCGACGCTCGTGTAAGCCGGCGCAAGTTCGATGACGCCAGGAATGGCAGCGCTTCGCAGCTGCTGAAACGTCTGGAGGACCTCGTTCAGCGTTTCCTCGGGCGCATCGTCAAATTGCTCGCGCACGCGCACGATGAGTGCAGAATCTCCCAGGGGAACAATTTCCATTGGCGCTCAGACTTGGTTCAAACGAACAGGCTTACCTTGCTGCGCCATCTTTCAAGATGATGCATCTTCTGCCGCCGAATTTTGAGGTGAAACAGCTTCAGCAACGTTTTCCACATGTTCTTTGATCTCGTGCACTTTCGGATGCACATCACGGATCATGTCATGTTCAGCCTTGGAGAGCCCCTCGATGCGCGTTGTAATATCGTGCAGTTCTTTCAACAGGGCGTCCTGGCGCGCTGAGATGCGATGCATCCACCAAAAACAAACACACCAGCAGATCAGACCGATCCAAGTGAGCGCAAACATGATCATATCATTGCGTCCGTTTCGCTTCGATCTCGATGTTGATCGCGACTGTTTGGCTGATTCCAGACACTGCTTCGGCTCCAGAGGCAAACATCAAATTGAAGTCGCGCCGCGAGATTGGTTCGGTCGTAACCGCCCACCGCGTTCGGTTCGTTTCGTTGATGGATGTGACTAGTTTCACATGGAGCGTGATCGGTCTTGTCACGCCATGCATCGTGAGATCGCCGAGAATGTCGCCGCTTTGCGGTCCGGTTCGCTTGACGCTTCGGCTCCTGAACGTGATCTGGGGAAATTTTCCCACGTTAAAGAATTCCGGGCTGCGCAGATGATCGTCGCGTTTTTTAATGTGCGTATCAATGCTGCGCACGTCGATCTGCGCGGTGACCGAGGAGTTCTCCGGATGTTCGCGATCGACGTCGATCTTGCCGCTGAAACTTGTGAATTTGCCATGGGTGGTGCCGAGAAACTGATGCACGGTGAAGCCAATCGCGGAGCCAGAGGAATCGAACTTGTAGGTCTCGTTCGCTGATGCGACGGAAGTGAGGCCCGCAACTACGACGGCAGCGATGAGATTGCGCATAATCCATCTCCGAAATGGCGCTGTCATGTTGAGCGAAGCGAAACATCTCTGTCTATTTCCGCGTGCGATCCGTCCAGAAATGATCAGAGATTCTTCGCTTCGCTCAGAATGACACAATGGCATTGTTGGAAGTTCTCATTTCGCTCTGTTTTTCGCCTCCCTCGCGACCGTTTTCAAGAGCGGCGTGCGAGAGAGCGGCAGCCGCCCGAACAAGTTCCCCAGTGCAAACGCTGGGTCCGGTTTCAGCTTTTTTACATCGTGCACGCCGGCGATGCGCGCTAGCTCAGTCTCGAAATGCGCAACGGCGCGCAGCGTCGGATCGTTCGCATCAAGATAACCAAAAGCCCGGCGCAACAAGTCGAATAATTCCGGTTCCCGATGATCTCGCTCGGTACAAATCTCAATCAGTTCAACAAAGTATCCTGCAGTCTGCGTGCGCAGATAATTAGTGCGAATTCCGGGAAACGGATTTTTCAGCACAACCTCGGTGAGCGTGTGCAAATCTGTCTTGCGGCTTCGCACGATGGAAATTTCAGCCTCAAAAAATAAATCCAGCTTTCCAGCGAACGGACTTTTTAGCCGACGCGCGCCTTTGGCGACAGTTTGGACGCAACCAAACGAGTCCGTGCACCACGAGACGATCAAACTCGTATCGCTGAACTTTCGTTTCCGAATGAGAATTGCCTCGGTGCTTTCCATTCGCCACAAACGTAGCACATGAGCGCGCTCGATTTTGCAATTGCCGGCCTTGCCAGCCATGATGAGTGATGCCGACAGTTAGCACTGAAACCGCGCGCGTCCCGGAAGATCTCAGCGGCCGGCAGCGGCGGATGCCGGTGGGCGGTATCACCTGGCGACATACATTTCGCGCTCTCCGCCATCGCAATTATCGCTTGTTCTTCTGGGGTCAGCTCGTCTCGCTCATCGGTACGTGGATGCAGCAAACCGCGATGATGTGGTTTGTCTATGACCGTACAAATTCAAAACTTTTACTCGGTGTCGTTGCTGCCGTCGGTTCCGCACCGATGGTGTTCTCGTCGGTGTGGGGCGGCTCGCTAGCTGATTTGTATCCGAAACGCTCGATTCTCGTCCTGACGCAATCCGCACAGATGCTCTGTGCGTTTTTGCTCGCAGCAGGCGTCTGGCTGGGTTTTGCCACACCTGCGTTTATAATGGTCGTCGCAGCATTCAACGGAACTGCGATGGGATTCGACATGCCCGCACGCCAGGCGTTCACGGTTGAAATGACGAGCCGAGAAGATCTGCTGAACGCGATTTCGCTTAACAGCTCCATCGTGAACGGCGCGCGCGTGGTCGGCCCATCGGTTGCCGGCTTACTAATCAGCGCGGTGGGTGTGGCGATGTGTTTTTTCCTAAACGGCCTGAGTTTTGTCGCGGTAATCGCCGGTTTCTTAATGATGCGGTTGCCACGATTTCAGAAACCGGCACATGCCGTCTCTGCTGGCGAACACGCCTGGAACGGCGTCCTCTATTCAATAACACATCAACGAGTGCGCACGATTCTATTGCTTTTTCTCGCAGTGGGGGTCTTCGGCTGGTCGTATGCTGTGCTGATGCCGGCTTTCGCGCGCGACGTGCTCGGGCGCGGTGCAAACGGTTACGGCGTTCTGATGTCGGCGAGCGGAACCGGCGCGTTCGTTGGCGCCCTGATGGTCGCAACGTACGGGCATCTTTTCACCCCGCGCAAACTCGCGCTCGGCGGCGTCTGGCTATTCTCGGCCGCGATGCTGGCATTCTCGTTCACGAAAACCTTTTCGCTGGCGCTTCTATTTCTGTTTGTTGCCGGATTCGGGATGCTGTTGTTCTTTTCAACGTCAAACACTCTGTTGCAAACAATCGTGCCCGATGAAATGCGCGGGCGCGTCATGGGCGTGTGGTCGCTTGTGTTCGGCGCGATGATCCCGCTTGGCAGCCTCGAAGCTGGCGCCGTCGCGCATTGGCTGGGCACAGCGCTCGCCCTCGGGTTTGGTGCGATCATTTGCGCAGTTTCTGCGCTCGTGACGTTGTACGTAATCCGGAGGCGCCAAGCGCGAACTGCAAGTTGATCTCAGAATTGGATTCGGCGTTTGACACAAAACGCAGCTACAACATCAGCGGTTAATAATATGCAACGCGCGTTTCTCGACGTTGAGCGCAGCTTCTCTCACGGCTTCGCTCAGGGTCGGATGCGAATGAGTCGTACGACCGATATCTTCAGAGCTGCCACTAAATTCAATCACCGAAACAGCTTCGGCGATTAGCTCAGAAGCGAAATGATGCAAGATGTGGGCGCCGAGAACGCGATCAGTCTTTGCGTCGGCGACGAACTTGACCATTCCTTCGACGTCATCGGAGCAAAGCGCCCGACTGTTGGCTCGGAATGGAAATTTGCCAATGCGGACATCGATCCCCCGCTCTTTCGCCTGATCTTCAGTGAGACCAACCCCGGCGAGCTCGGGATTGGTGTAAATGATTCCAGCGATTGCTTCGTAGTTTACGTGGCCGGCTTTGCCGGCGATGATTTCTACGCAGGCGATTCCTTCGTCCTCGGCTTTGTGCGCCAGCATCGGCCCAGCGATTACATCGCCGATCGCGTAAATCCCTTCCACGTTCGTGCGAAAATGTTTGTCCACTTTGATCCGCTTCTTTTCGTCGAACTCCACGCCAACTTTTTCCGCGCCCAAACCATCCGAGAAAGGACGGCGTCCGACTGACACTAGAACTTTGTCTGCTTCGAATTTTAGTTCCTGGCCGTCTTTGGTCGCAACCACCGTTGCGCGACCATCATCGACTTTCACAGCGCTAACCTTTGCTTCGAGGTGAAACGTCATGCCTTGAGCGGTCAGCACGCGCTGCAGCAAATTCGACAGTTCAAGATCGAATCCGAGAGCGATGCGCGGCAGAAATTCCACCATCGTTACTTCAGAACCAAGCCGGTTCCAAACCGAACCCAACTCAAGACCAACCGCGCCAGCGCCAATCACAATGAGCGTCTTTGGAGGTTCCCTGAATTCCAGCGCTTCGGTGCTGCTGACTATTGTTTTGCCATCAAATTTTGCGAACGGCAGTTCGACCGGAGCGCTACCGGTAGAGATGACGATATTTTTTGTTTCGATCTCCTGCGTCTGACCATCCGCGGATTTGATGGAAATTTTTCCAGGCGCTGTGATCGTGGCAAAGCCAGGAAAAACAGTGACCTTGTTTGTTTTCATCAGCGAGCGCACCCCGCTGTTGAATGTCTTCACCACCTTGTCCTTGCGCTCTTGCATTTTAGCGAGATCAACGCGCGCGCCGTCGATCACGATGCCGTGCTTGGCCGCCTCTTTCTTTACGAACATGAAATGATCGCTCGACGTGAGAAGCGCTTTGCTAGGGATACAGCCCACGTTCAGACACGTGCCGCCCAATTCCTTCTCTTTCTCGACAAGGCCTGTTTTCAATCCGAGCTGACCGGAGCGGATGGCGGCAATATAACCTCCCGGTCCGGACCCGATGATTACAACGTCAAATTTTTCCATGAATATTTGTCACTCAGCATTCGCGAAAACAATCGCACACGCAACTGTATCATCATTAACACCGCGGCTTCAGCCCGGTGTTAGACCGGCGCTAACGACTAAGCTGTTTCAACAGCTTTTCGCAATTCAACGCGACTAAGCCGTTAAAACGGCTTAGTGCGTGCTCAGACGAGTAACACCTGGCGAAAAGCGCAGTTGTTAATGAGAAAGCATTCGTGACGGGATTGGTCTAAAAGTCGAGCGGCAGCATTTCCGGAACCTCGATGCATTCCTTCACTTTGATGAGAAAGGTAACGGCTTCTTTTCCGTCGACCGCGCGATGATCGTAGCTGAGCGCAAGATACATCATCGGGCGGACATCCACTTTCCCATCCACGGCTACGGGTCGTGGCATGATTTTGTGCATGCCGAGAATTCCACTTTGCGGATAATTCAAAATAGGCGTGGCAAAAAGCGATCCATACACTCCGCCGTTTGTGATGGTGAATGTGCCGCCTTGCAGATCTTCGATCTTGAGTTTTCCATCGCGCGCTCTTGCAGCGTAATCGGTAATATCGCGTTCGACGTCGGCAAAACTTTTCTTGTCCGCATCACGCACGACCGGCACAACCAGGCCGCGTTCGGTGCCGACGGCGACACCGATGTCGTAGAAGTTGTTCTGAATAAAATCGTCGCCTTCGATGCGGCCGTTGACGACCGGCACGGCCTTGAGCGCCTTCACACAAGCCTTAACAAAGAACGACATCAAACCGAGTTTTACGCCGTTCTTTTTGGTGAACTCTTGCTGTTTGCTGCGGCGTAACTCCTGCACGGCGCTCATGTCGCATTCGTTGAATGTTGTGAGAATTGCGGCCGTGTGCTGCGCTATCACTAGTTGCTGCGCGATTTTGCGGCGCAACGGCGACATTTTTTTGCGGACGAAACGGCCGTCGCCGGATAGTTGCACTTCGCGGGTGTCAATCTTTTCCCCGGCCTTGCCACGTTCCTGCACAGCCGCGAGCACGTCCTCTTTTGTCAGGCGTCCTCCCTCGCCTGTGCCACGAATTTTCTCGGCCTCGAGCTTCTCTTCTTCCACGATGCGGCGAACTGCTGGCGAAAGCGTTGTAGTCCCGATGTCTCGGGATGACTCCGGCCCGCCGCGGTGGACGCCTGCGGCTACAGGTTCCTTTTTTTCTGTCGGCTTTTTCGATGGCTCAGCTTCTTTCTTTTGCTCCGGCGCTTTCTTTGACGGCGCTTCTTTCTTTTGCTCGGGCGGCTGCTTTGAATCATCAATTGTCGCAACGACTTCGCCGATCTTCACCTCCTGCCCTTCGGGCACTTTCGTTTCGAGGGTGCCGGCTTTTTCGGCGACGATTTCCGTGGAAACCTTGTCGGTCTCGAGCGTAAAGAGCGGTTCGCCTTCGTTGACGAAATCTCCGGATTTTTTATGCCAAGCAGAGACGACACCGCTGGTAATCGATTCACCTACTGCGGGAATTTTCACTTCAATGACCATGCGCGAGAATTATCCCGCGTCTGCGGGATTAATCGAGCGTCGCGTTCGAGATCGCCTTCGTCAACAAACTGCATGCCTGGCGCGCGCAGCTTTGCTTTGATGAACTGACGCGGGACGCGCAGTCGCAATTAGCAAGCGTGCTCTACGTGTTGCCGGTTTTATCCTCGAGGAGTTCGATTAATTCGCCGTCCGGGCCGCGAAAAAAAGCCACGCGAATCGGCCATGATTTCTCGGTGACATTATTGAGCAGATCCAATGGCCGAATCGGAATGGTGATTTCACAGCCAGCGTTAACGGCAGCTTCCAGAGATTTCTCCAGATCGTCCGTACGCAGCGCAAAGTGCCAAAAAACCTCGTGTTCGCCGACTGATTGCACCGGCTGCTTCATTTCGACCAGCTCGATCTAAACATCGTTGCCAGTTTCCAACATCGCGAAACGAAGCCCATCAAGCATGAAGGAGGTCTTCGGAGAGAAGCTCAGTACATCGCGGTAAAACGCCAACGATCGATCCATGTCGCTCACGCGCAGCGATACATGGTGCATGCCGTTGATAGGGAGAGAATGCTTTGTCATTGTGTTTCCTTTTTTCGGGTGTTCGATGCCTGCAAAATCCGTTCCTGATCCATCGCGCATGCGTCGAGGGCCGCGTATGTTGTCTCAGACATGCGACTGCTAAAAGGCTCAAATGTGACATGACGAACCAAAAAAACTCGAAAGAGGCGTTGCGCATTTTCGTAATTGCGGACACGCACAACCGTTTGCCGCAAAAGGTGAACGAACTCGCTAAAGACGCTGACGAAGTATGGCACCTGGGTGATGTTTGCACGGACGTCGTTCTCGATGAGCTTCGCGCAGTCGGGCCGCGACTGACAGTCGTACGAGGAAATTGCGACAGCAATCCGAATTGGCCGCTCGTGGTCGATCTCATGCGTGGCGGATTGAAGTTGCGCTTGCAACATGTACCGCCTGATCATTCGCCGAATGATGTCGACGTCGTGTTACATGGACACACGCATGTGCCGCGACACGAGAGACGTGGAAAGGTCTTATTTCTAAATCCAGGTTGCGTGACGCGCGCCAACCAAGGCGCACCTCCAAGCGTAGCATGGCTTGAAATCGAAGATGGAAAATTGAACTGGAGGCTCGTGCCGCTTCGCTGATGCGATTCATCAGCGAATTGCGAGTCGTAACCCTGCTGCC
>WNGL01009536.1_pt1 | contig 11644 bp, 8 predicted proteins | sample 5400591 | NCBI WGS metagenome assembly WNGL01 (sample SAMN13153377, study PRJNA577476) | soil metagenome | isolation source: 80 cm soil or saprolite under Garry oak tree replicate 1 | place: USA:California | collected 2016-06-15
TGGCGAGCACTGCTCCAGTAATTCCACCCGCGAGATAGCCCGCAAAAGTGGTGAATAGCATGAATGGCCCAGGCGTCGCCACGCTCATCGCCACCCCGTCCAGCAATTGACCATCGGACAGCCAGTGATACTGCGCGACTGCTCCGCGCTGTACAAATACCAGCGAGGCATACGCGCCGCCAAAACTGAACAAACCTGTCTTAAGAAACAACCATGCGATCTGGAACAAACGCGAATCAATAAACGGAAGCAGTAGCGCGAATGCTCCAATCGTGACTGGAAGGGTTGGTGCTCCTTTCCTCAATCGTGGCCAGCCTTCCTCGATCAGCAAATTCAGAGCACCCGCTATGAGCAGAATCAACAGGAAGTTGATTCCCGCGAAACGCATTCCTAGAAATGCTCCGACCAGCAGGAGTGCGAGAAAGATGTTCCGAATTGCCGCCCGACCGAGTTTGATGATGCCGGCGGCGATTATTCCAAGGACCGAGTTTGATGATGCCGGCGGCGATTATTCCAAGGACCGCCGGCTTGAGAACATAGAGGGCGTTATTGACTGGCGGCAGCTTGCCGTACTTAACGTACAGCCAGCTCAGAACAATCATCACGATCGCGCCCGGCAAGATAAACGTGAGACCCGCCAGGATTCCTCCCCATAACTTGCGTTTCAAATAGCCAACATAAATCGCCAATTGAAGTGCTTCGGGACCAGGCAGCACGTGGCAGAACGCCATGATCTTGACGAATCGATCTTTAGAAAGCCACTTGCGCTTTTCCACCATGTGATTGAACATCATGGTGATCTGCGCGACTGGCCCACCGACATTAACGAAGCCAAGGAAGAGGAAATACAGAAACACCTCTCGCCACGAGGGCATCTGATGATTTAGCTCGGACTCATTTTCTTTCGGCATTGCGACGAGCTTAGTTTCAGGCATTTTTCAGGCGAATCTCAATTGTTGCTTCTTCAAACTGCTTCACAATTTGGCTCCCCAGGACTCGCTGCGCCTTTGCTTCTATTCAGCTTCAGGCGTTCTTCCTTGTCCATGAGCGCAATCCTTCCATCCACCATCAGCGCTATTCCAGTAGCTAGCGCTGCCGCTTCGTCTTCGTGATGCGTGACATAGATCGCAGTGATGCCGAGAGATTGTTGCAGCGCAGCTAGCTCTTTCAACAAGTCTGCTTTCAGATTGGGATCGAGACTGGACATTGGTTCGTCCAACAAGAGAAGGCGTGGCCGAGCTATCAGAGCCCTTGCCAGAGCCACCCGCTGCTGCTCACCTCCGGAGAGTTGGCCGGGATAGCTTTGCGCGAAGCGCTCAACGCGCACCAGCCGTAAGATTTCAGCAATCCGCTGAGCTCGTTCGTGCTTTGGCACCTTAGCCGAGGCAAGCACAAACTTGAGATTGCCGGTAACAGTGAGGTGCGGCCACAAGGCCAGGTCCTGGAACACGAACCCGACGCCGCGCGACCTTGGCGGCATGAGATTGCGACCGTTCGCGGTGACTCGCCGACCGGCAATCCAAATTTCGCCAGTATCCGGCGTCTCTAATCCAGCGATGAGGCGTAGGGTCGTCGTCTTACCGCACCCGCTCGCCCCGAGCAGCGCCACTATCTCGCCCTCTTTGACATCGAGCGACACGCAGTTAACGACACTTTGATCGTCATATCGCTTCGTTACTTCGATCAATTGGAGGAACGGGCTATTCATTATTCCATAAGCACTACCGCATCATTTGATACGCTCCCACGTTAATTGAGTCGTAGGGTCTTCGACAGGTATTAGGATCAGCCAGTCGCCCGCACCAAACTCGTAGCGCCGCACGACATCCGCTGGTGCGCCCGGATTGATGTTACCTATCCGGTGGTGCGTGACGGTGCGCGCGCTGTTGTCGATCGCGTAGGTACCAAAATATGCGGTGTAGCCGGTGATTGCTGCCTTCGCCTCGTCAGGTGTAGGTTCTGAGCCCGCGTACTTGGGGCGCACGCGGTCTGGCATTATCTGGACGGCCATGTGTCCGGTGCGGTCATAGAAGATGAGCCCAGCGGGGTGAGGGCCGCGATTAGCGTCCATCCGACCATTCGACGTGATTGAGACGAGTCGCCAAGTCCCGATGAAACGCTTTGCCAGATGGGCCGAGAATCTGGTCATCATTTACCTCGTTTCCCTCGTGCGAAAGCTGCGAGCAGCGCCAGCGGTATCAGGACAATGCCCGCTTGCATGAGTGCCAATGCCGCGACCGCGCTTGCCGGCGTGTTGGCGATCATGGTGTAAATGCGAACAGGAAGCGTTGATTCACCAGGCGGAGTTACCAGGACCGTCGCTCCCAATTCACCGAAAGCGAAGATGAAAGCAACCACCCAGGCCGCAGCCAGTCCGGTGCGGATCTGCGGCAGCACGATGCGCGTGAAAGTGCGAAGCCAGCTCGCCCCAGCAACGTCCGCAGCTTCTTCCGATGAGATGGGGAGCTGGCGCACGCTCGCTGCCAGGACGAGCGCCGCGACCGGCACGAACCGCGCAAGGTAGGCAATGACGATGATCGCCGTGCTGTTGTAAACCTCGCCGGTTAATCCTGGTCGGTTCCAAAGGCTAATCAGTCCAATGCCCACCACGGTGCTTGGAACGGCAAAGGCCACGATGAGGACGAGATCGAGGAGACCGCGCAGTCGTGTGCGCGCCCGGGCTCGACCGTAACCGAGCAAAACGCCCAGCGCGACGGTGAGCGTCGCCCCGACCGTCGAAAGCACCACGCTATTACGGATTGCACTTCCCGACTCCGCGACTGAAGTTATGATGCGCTTGAAACTTCCTGCCTCACGCGCGAGCACGCCAAGGGGCAATATCACGGACAACAGGAGAACAAGCCCGAAGGCGCCAATCGCCAGGACTCGCCATCGACCGAGCGTCAGCGGCAAGCCCACGCGAACAGTTCGTCGCGTGGTAATCATGCGATTGCCGATCAATAGCTTGACCGCGATTCCAGCGATAAGCGCCACCACCAACAATGGCACGGCGAGTGCTGTGGCGCCGCCAAAATCGTAGAGCGCGGCGAAAGCGGTGAAGACTTCAGTCGTGAAGACCGGCACGCGCAACAACCCGGGAACGCCAAATTCGGAAAGTGCGAGTACGAAGGTAAGCAGAGCAGCCGCAGCAATGCTGGGCGCGATGAGCGGCAAAGTGATCCGCGCCAATACGCGATGCGGACGAGCGATCAGCAGCGCGGCCTCCTCCAGAGGCGCATCGATGCGGCGCGCTGCCGCTTCCGTCGCCAGCATCGTCAATGGATAGAAGCTAGTACCGAGTACCACCACGGTCCCAGTGACGCTATAGGTCCAATTCGATAGCAGATCGCGCCCGAACGTTTGCGCGACCACGCCAGCCGATCCACCGATGTAGATCCATGCGAGGCCGAGAATATAAGGTGGAATGACGAGGGGAACTACGAGCGCCAGCCGCAGGAAGCGTTTGGTTCGCAGGTCAGCCCGGGCCAGTAACAATCCCAAAGGCGCGCCGACAATGGTCGCGAGTAGCGCTGAGCCAATGCTCACGAGTGTACTGGTAAACAGCAAATCGCGCTGCCGCACATCCGTCAGCAGGTGACGATAGTTAATGAGGCTGAAGCTGCCATCTGCGCCAATGAAAGAGACGCCAAGCATGTATAGAGTTGGCAGGGCGCACAAAGCGAGAAAGAGTAACGGGGCTACTGCAAGTATGACCGTACGCACCGACGGCCAGACAACTGCGCGACGGATGATTGCTGCGGTTGCTGCGCTTGCCATGCCAAATCCAGAATCTTAAAGTCCCAGGATTGTCTGCAATCGGCGCGTCACGTCATCGACGCGATCAGCCGCTTTGTCGTAGTCGAGCGTCATCGGCTTCAGGGACGAAATGGGGGGCATGTTCTTCGGAGGCTCGACGCCTTCGTGCAAGGGAATCTGCACAGCCTCTGACTGTGCCAGCATTCGCTCAACCTCCCGTGAGAGGAGATAGTCGATCAGCTTCTTGCCGGCCTCCGCATGAGGGGCGCCTGCGATGAGCGAAACCATATTCGGCATCACCGGGACGCCCATCCCATCGCGGTCGGGAAAGACCATCGCAACCGGCTGCTTATCTTCGAGCGCAACGTTAACGTCGTCGGTATCTGTGAGTCCAACCTTCACTTCGCCGCGCGCCACCATGTCGCGCACAACGGAGTTCGCAGAGACGATCTTCACGTCATTGGCTTTGAGCTTGCGAAAGAATTCATCCGCGCGCTGGTCGCCCAGTTCGGCGTAAAGTGCCGCAACATGGAACGAAGTTGTACCGAAGCGCGGGTCAGCGATTGCGACTTGTCCCTTCCACTTTGTGTCAGTGAGATCAAGGACTGACTTCGGCGCGTCTTCGGGCTTAACGACCTTGGTGTTGTAGACGATCACACGGGAGCGCGCCGAAAATCCAGTCCAATCACCTTCCGGGTCTTTGAAAACAGCCGGGATGCCATCCGCGCTTGCAGACTTGTAAGGCGCGAGCACGCCGCGGTTTTTCAAAACCAGCGTGCGTACCGGTTCATTGGACCAGAAGACGTCGGCTTGGGGATTATTCTTTTCGGCGAGCAGGCGGTTGGCGAGTCCGGTGCTCTTAGTTTCCTCAGTATCGTAGATGGCGTTCACCTTCACACCGCTTTTCTGTTCGTAGGCTTTCAAGATCGGTTCGGAGAACACTCGATCAGTCGAGACGTAGATTGTCACCTCGCGGCTTCCGCTGTCACTCTTAGGCGTAAACCGCCGTCCGGCGCACGCAGCAAGTAAGAGCATGGCGCCCAATGTGAAAGCGACCGAGACTCTCTGGTGACTAAAGAACATCCGTTTCATCTAAGACCGTTCCTTTCTCGCACCAGGAATTTGTAGGTAAGTCGGACGTTCATGATTTTCTTCTCATTCACACCCTGCTTTAACAGGGTGCCAGTAAGCGACCATGTGCTATTAGTGAACCGTTTTAAACGGTTTCGGACGGCCCAACAAGACCGTTAAAACGGTTACGTGTTTATGTCGCTGTTGTCCACCACCCAGCTCAAGCAGGTGTGAATGAGAGATACCTACAAATTCTTGGCGCGCTTCCTTTCTCGTTCGTTGAACCTTTTATTGGATAGCGCATTGTATAATAAACACGTCACATCTGAGTTACGTGAAAGACTGGGAGGTCTTTGAGTACACTTTCAGACTTTTTGAAGTAGGCTTTTCTGTCAGGGGACTCGATCTACGCTAACGATCTTCACCATAATCCTACGAGCTTCCACCAGAACGGTCCAATACCCAGCCAGAAAACCAGGTTCAAGATGGAGACCAGGAAGCCGAGTTTCCACCAGGTACCCTGCCCCACATAACCAGCGCCGAAGTAGATCGGAGCGGAGCCGGTGCCGTAATGCGTGATGCCCGCGTTCAGGTTCGAGAAGAAAGCCAGCGCGAGTGCCGCCAGCATGACTGGCACGCCGCCCGCCAGAGCAGCGGTTAGAAATACGGGATAAAGCGCAGTGACGTGCGCGGTCATGCTCGCGAAGCAGTAATGGACATACAAGTAGGTAACAACCAGCGCCAGCAGTGCGGCTTTCCAAGGCCAGCCGCCCAAATGGGCAAAGACATCTTTTGACATGACATTGATGACACCAACTTCGTTCAAAGCGGTGGCCATCATCAGCAGCGGCGCGAACCAGATTAAAGCGTCCCAGGCTTTCCGCTCAGACAGTAAATCGTCCCACGTCAAAACTCGGAAGACAAGGATGGCGGACAAGCCCGCCAACGCCACAAATGCATTGGGGATCGCGTGCCAGGGAGAAGTCACCCAGCCAACCATCACGGTTACCAGGATGATGACCAAAACAATCTCATCCCGGCTCATCCGGCCCAGGCTGTGGAGTTTTTCCCGAGCCAGCGCACGGGCCGGTTCGATGTCCCGGAGTTCCGGAGGATTCAAACGGTAGAGCAAGTAGGGGACAAAGATCATTGAAAGCAATCCAGGCACGGAAGCAGCGAGCGCCCAGCGAAGCCACGTCAATTCAACATGCCCAAGGTCGCGCGCGAAGCCCGCGATGAGTGGATTGGCAACCATGCCAGTCAGAAACATTGCCGAGGCTGTATAGGTGGCGTGAAAACTCACGAGCGTTAGGAACGTTCCGATCCGGTTTGCGGTTGGCCCCGGTTCTGAGTCCAGGGCCTCACACAAGCTGCGCGTGATGGGATACACCACGCCACCGCCCCTGGCCGTATCCGAAGGAACGAAAGGGGCCAATACCACGTCAGCGGCTACTAACGAATACGCTAATGTCATTGCGCTGTGGCCGAAGCGCCGGATGAACAGATAGGCAATACGCAGTCCCAGTCCGGTTGTAATGACAGCGCGTGCAAATAAGAAAGCGGTGAAGACCAACCAGACGGTTGCATTGCTGAATCCTGAAAGCACTTTCTCCGCCGGCAAAGTGCGCGTCAAGACCAGGAGCGTCATCGCGATCACGACGCTGACGCCCATCGGAACAGGGCGGGCAACCAGAGCAACGATGGTCGCGGCAAAGATGGCCAGCAGATGCCTCTGCGCGGGATCCAATCCAGGCACGGGGAGAAAATAGAGTAGCGCGCCCGGGACAAGCACGACTGCCCATCGCCAGGAGCTTGCCGTCCTCGGCATGGTCAGTGTTAGAACTTCCTGGGTCTTAGTGGCCAAGTCGTGTGTCCATGAGGAAAGAAGAACTAGTCCTGCACTTCGTATGTCCAAATCTGGGCCGGCTCAACGCCTCTCGCCGGCACGCCGACGTAAAGCCTGTCGCGCTGCACGAACAAGTAGCCTGTCCTCGCGCCGATTTGGCTGGGAACATTCGCTAATAATTCATATTGATCCGGAGTGTTCTGCTGGAAGACGCTAATGAATCCTTCCGCGCCCAACACGTAAACACGCTTGCGACGAGCGTCGTAGTAAACGTCATCGCAAGACCCGGTGGATGGCAGCCGAGCGATCTCTTTGCCCGAAGTGGTGTCGAACGCCAGGAACATTGGGATTTTTCTGGTGCAAACAAAGATGCGATGATCGGCTTCATTAAGCGCCATCGCATAGTTTCCCCTGACTCCTTTGAGGGGCCACTTATCTATGGCTCCGGTCTTACGGTCAACGGATTCAACTACTCCGCCCCCTGTTGGGATGTTGACAAAGATTTTGGAACCTTGTTCCTCGATCTGAAATGATTCCGGATGAGCATCAATCATCACATCCTTGCCAATGCGTTCTCCGGTAGCCGCGTTGAAGGTAGCGAAGCCTGCAACTTTCCCCTCGCCGTAACCTACAATTACTGTTTTCGTTGGCGCGTGGTAACGAAGGTTGTCGGGATCTGCGCCAACGTCGATTGTCTTCTCCAATTTGTAGTCAGCGCCGGCATAGATCATCACTTTTCCATTACCAGCATTGGTAACCCATAATTTGTCCAACTCGTCGATAAATAGAACTGCCTGTGGTTCGTCCAGACCATCCTTGATGGAGTGAATAATTGTGGCAGTGAAGGCGTCAAAGACCTCTACGGAATGGTTGCCCAACGCAGAAAAGATCACCCTTCTCCGCTTCGCGTCAGCGGTAAAGTGGTCGAGGCGTCCAGCGATTGGTGGTAAAGGGGCTTGCTCGTAAAGCTGTAGGGGAAGTCTTGCGTGGACAAGCGGGCCAGACTGTTGCGTGTTGCTTTGCGCGGAACTTTGAAACGTCAGCGCCGACAAGATTCCCAATGCCAGAAGGATGGAGCAGCAAAATAATTTCATGTTCACCTCGCTAAATTATTTTCTAAGACCAGACCAGTAGTTACTGCGGTCCATAAACTCTAATTTCTGCCGGTTCGTTGTCCTTGCGCGGCAGAGCAACGTAATAGCGATTTAGTTCTGGAACGAACAAAGAAGTTCGCGCGATCGGCCGCGTGGGAATCCTCGCCAGCGGCAGGTAGTGATCGGCGTCCTGCTGTTGAAAAACATCGACGAACCCTTCACCACCGGAAACATAAAGACGTTTCCGCGCGCCGTCAAAAAACATCCCATCCATTAGTCCGACGGTAGGAAAGTCTGCCACTCGCTGAAAGGAATTGATGTCATAGACGATGACGCGGGCGGGGTTGCGCGCGCCGACAAACAACCGGCCGTGTGCCACATCGAGGGCTAATGACACCGTTCGCTGCGCTTCTGTTGCCCGCCAGGTTTTGATGATCTTGTTGCTCTTGGCATCGATGACCGCAACTTCGCTATTCTGGGGAATCGTAACGTAGATGCGCCACCCCGAATCATCTACCAGAATCGCGCCAGGGTGGGCGTTGGTTTGGATATCCCCAATGTGCTTGTTCATTCGCGCATCGATGATTGCCACATTCCCGTAATCCTTTTTCGCGTCCTCGCCGCCATACCCCACGTAGACCAGCTTGGTTCGCGGATTGTAGCCGACGAGGTCCGGGCCGAGGTCCAGCTTGATGCTCTCGATAAGCTCCAGCGTTTTGCCGTCGTACACCCGGCACATTCCGTCATTACCGCTGGCGACAAACAGCTTCTTCAATGAAGCGACATACCACACGCCCTGAGGCTTTTGTGGTCCAGCAATGCTCTTGATCACTTTGCCTGCACGCAGATCAATCACCTCGACGCTGTTGTTTCCGAGTGCCGCGACGAAAAGCCGCATCCCTTTGACATCGGCATAAAGGTGGTCCATCCGCCCGTCGACCGACAGCGGAATCGTCTGCACCAGTCGCAATGGCGGCGGGCCGCTTTGTCCGAGCAGTGGCAAACACACGGTCAGCACCACTGCCCCGATGAGGACGATTCTTTTTGAACAACAAACTAGTCTCTCCATAATCGAGTCTCCCAGCATTTCCGCAAACAAGCGCGCGAGTCCTAATACAACAACGATGCGACTTGGCCCCTACCAGTTCAGCCGTATTCCGAGCTGAATCTGCCGTGAGGTGGTTTGGGTTGACGTTATTTGTCCTAGCGCCCCGATGGCGCCGCCCGCTTGGTTGAAGGCCTGGTTGTTGGCCAAAGGCGCTGCAAAGTTTGTGTGGTTCAGGATGTTGAAAAACTCTGCGCGTAGCTGCACGCGGAATCCTTCTGAGATACTTGATACTGGTATGTTCTTGTAGACCGCCAAGTCCAGGTTGAACAAGTTGGGGCCGGTCGCGATGTTTCTGGTTGCGTTTCCCAATCGGGTTAGCGGGTTTGGTGCGGTAAAGCAACCGGCATTGATGTAGTGAAGGGGATCACTGGGGTTCTCGATTTTGCATCCTGGCACGTAGTCCGGCCAGCCGTTCACATCAGTCCCTTTAAGCCCCAGCGGGTCTCCGCCGATGATGACTGAAAATGGCACCCCGGTGCTAGAGGTGACTATGGTGCCGAGCTGCCAATTGCCGAGCAGCGCAGATGCAACACCCGATTTCGGGCCGGGTATGTTCCAGAGCGCGTTGCCCACGAAGACATGCCTGTAGTCGTAGGCGCACCGTCCCCTACGGTGGGCCTTCTCAAAAAACAACGGCGAGATGATACCGTTCTGGAATTGATCGCCTCGGGATGCCTCCGAGCCTTCGTCAATGCACTTGCTCCAGGTGTAGGACGCCTGTGCCTGAAACCCGTGACTCATCGCCTTAAGTAGCTGAAGTTGGAGAGCGTTGTAGTGGCTATTCCCGTCCCACAAAGTGCCCCGAAGCTCACCGGCATTCGGGTCGACGACGGTGCCGCTGCCTCTGGGCGTCGGCCAAATCAAACCTTGCGCATTCGTTCCAATCGGCAGAACAACGTTGACTTCGTCGGTGCCAAATGCCATGTGAACACCACGCGAGCCGACGTAGGCAGCCGTTAGGGTCCAGTTTGCCATCAGCTCTCGCTGCAGAGTCAAATTCCAGTTCATTATGTAGTTGCGCTTAGGTCTTTGTTCCGTGAACAACGAGTCGCCGGGCACCGTAGCAAAGTTGATGGTGTTGAAAATCAAGTTGGGGAACGAACCTTGCGCAAGCCCACTCACCGTCCTGCCTACGTTGAAGGGCGTTCCTTGTGACGTTTTGGGCGCCCATATCCAGGGGAGTGGCAAAACGTCGTAGATGCCGAAGCCGCCTCGAACAGCGGTCTTCCCGTCCCCGAACATGTCATAGGCAAAACCGACGCGCGGTTCGAAATTGCGCAGAGTAGGATTACGGGTGAAGAGTTTCTGCACGTTAACGATCGGCCCGGCGTTGAGATTGAGCACAGAGGTAAACTGATCGTGCGCCTCGGTCGGTATCGTGCTCATCTCGTAGCGCAACCCCACGTTCAAATTCAGTCTTGAACTGTAGCGCCAGCTATCGTTGACGTAACCGGCCCAGATGCTTTGCCTCACGCCAGCCTCCCGAGAACGAGTCGGGTCGAGGGCGAAGAAGTTCGTCGGCCGGTTTGTCAAAAACGCCTCCAGATCCGCAAAGCTAACCCGACCGTTCGGCCGTCTCAGGCCGAATTCGTTGTACTCGATTTTTTCGAACGCGAACCCAAATCTGAGCGAATGGTTACCTCTCGTAAGAAAAGCGTCGTCATAGATCTGGTAGGAGTTCTGGACGTGGTTAAAGAACGAGTTTCCCCCAACAGCCACGCTATCGGTTATCACACCGGAAACATTGATGATTGCTGCTGCTCGGCCAGGAGCGCTGCCAAGGGTTGTGTCGGCGGCTACGGGATTAACTGCGGGTCCCGCCACATTAACAGCGCCCTTCGTCCGGTTGTACCCCAACCGAAATGAATTAATGAAGCTCTGACTGAAGGTGTGGGTCTCTTCGATGGCAATCATTTGTCGCCGGGTGCGATTAGGAAATTCTGCGTTATTCAAAACGTCCGGCACGCTGAAACTCCCGTCATCGAACATATACGTACCAAACAAACTATCATCACTCGAAAACCTGTGGTCTATCCTGGTGGTAAAAAAGTTTTCAGTAAATTTTTGGCTCAGCGGCGTCGAGTAGCTTCCCGTGTCGAAGTTCCCGCGTAATGGTCCATTCGGTAGTTGCCAGAACTTGAGAAACGGGACAATCTTAGGATCCACAGCGACAGTATGAGTCACGCAAGGACTGCTGGCAGGCGCACCGGTGGGGTTTGAGCAAAGAATACCCGCACGAGCAGCCGGAGATGGCACGTTGACAGTACTCGTGACACCTTGCGACCTTCTGATGCCCTCGTAATCGGAGAAGAAAAAAGTTTTGTTCTTTATAATTGGTCCCCCGGCAGAAGCGCCGAACTGGTTGCGTCGTAGTGGTGGCTTTGCTTTGTCAAAAAAGTTTCGGGCATCCAGTGCGTCGTTGCGGAGGAATTCGTAGGCCGAACCGTGAAGAGAGTTTGACCCTGACCGGGTGATGGCGTTAATAACTCCTCCCGAGGTTCTTCCATATTCAGCCGTATAATTACTAGCCAGTACCGAGAATTCCTTGATCGCGTCGGCGCCCAGATTTACGCCGCCGGCACTGCCAGGCGCACCGTTTGTATAGTCGTTGATGCTCACTCCGTCGATTCGATAGTTGTTTTCCTGGGGGCGGTGACCGGCAATGGAAAGTTCATCACCGAAGCCGCGGTTGCCGCGGGAGCTGGTTGTCCCGACAACAGCTTGTGTTCGCACACTGGAAATCCCAGGCTGTAGTGTGGCCAGAGTAGT
>WNGL01012033.1_pt1 | contig 11643 bp, 7 predicted proteins | sample 5400591 | NCBI WGS metagenome assembly WNGL01 (sample SAMN13153377, study PRJNA577476) | soil metagenome | isolation source: 80 cm soil or saprolite under Garry oak tree replicate 1 | place: USA:California | collected 2016-06-15
AAGCGAACGGGAGACCTGGAGCACACTAGACGTTTGATACGTGCAAATGCGGGATCGCCTACAAGGGGAAGACCCTCAAGGCGACGGAGTTCCCATAGTAGCCAAATGCCCAGGGTAATGCCTGGGACATGACGAAGGGGAACAGGTATCGTTGAAGAACCAAAGATAGCAAGGTGCGTGAGATGCGTACAGCCGATACTATCCTCGGACTCATCAGAGAGAGAGGCAAGAAGGGATTGCCTTTAGAGCGCGTCTACAAACTCCTGTACAACAGGAACTTGTACCTCGCTGCCTACGGGAAAATCTACCGGAACAAAGGCGCGATGACGCATGGCGTGACGGATGAGACTCCTGACGGCATGTCGCTGGCAAAGATTGATGCCATCATTGAAGCTCTGCGATATGAGCGGTTTCAATGGCTGCCAGCGAGACGAACCTACATCCCGAAGAAAAACGGCAAGAAGCGGCCGTTAGGGATGCCGGTATGGACGGATAAGCTGGTGCAAGAAGTGGTACGCCTCATTCTTGAGGCATACTATGAACCGCAATTCAGCGACCATTCACACGGGTTCCGCCCTGGACGTGGCCCTCATACCACGCTCAGAGAAATCCACTACCAGTGGAAAGGAACGACATGGTTCATCGAGGGAGATATCTCGAAATGTTTTGATAACCTCAACCATGAACTCCTCCTCAACTCGTTGCAGGAGCATATTCATGACACGAGATTTATCAAGCTCATGAAAGATCTCTTCGATGCAGGGTACATGGAAGACTGGACGTACAACGAAACGCTGAGCGGTGTACCACAAGGCGGAAGAGTTAGCCCCATCCTTTCAAATATCCTGCTCGACAAGCTCGATACGTTTGTAGAAAATGTGCTCATTCCGCAATATACCAGAGGAGTGAAAAGGAAAGCAAATCCAGAGTACAAAAAACTCATGGGACTCTCCGACCGACTCAGACGACAAGGGAACACTGAAAAGGCGGAAGAACTGAGAAATCAAGCTCAGAAACTCCCCTCAACAGCGACCGACGACCCCGACTTCCGACGCCTCAACTACGTCAGATACGCAAGGCGGAAGAACTGAGAAATCAAGCTCAGAAACTCCCCTCAACAGCGACCGACGACCCCGACTTCCGACGCCTCAACTACGTCAGATACGCGGATGACTTCCTTTTAGGGTTCATCGGCCCGAAGTCAGAGGCCGAAACGATTAAGCAGCAACTCAAGACGTTCCTACGAGAAGACCTCAAGTTGGAACTCTCTCTTGAAAAGACGCTCATCACTCATGCGAGGAGCGAAGCCGCAAAATTTCTCGGCTACGAAATCACTCGAATGCACAATGACGAACAATGCACAAAGCGAAGAACCAACGGCGGTTCAGAAACGATGTGCCGAAGCGTCAATGCGCAGATAGGATTGCGTGTCCCTAAAGACGTGATAGAGGCCAAGTGCCAACGCTACTATGGGCAAAAGAAGAAAGCAAAACACCGAGCCGAATTGCTGGATAACGAGGACTACACCATAGTTTTGACGGACCAGCTAGAGTATCGGGGCATCGCCAACTACTACCAACTCGCCCATAACATGTTCCATCTCAAGGAGCTGAAGTGGATCATGGAAATCTCGCTGACCAAAACGTTAGCAGCAAAATACAAGCTGCCAGTGGTAAAGGTGTACGAGAAATACGGGACAACACTCATGGTACAAGGGAAGAAGTACAAAGTGCTCCAAGCCAGCGTACCGAGAGAAGGAAAATCCCCGTTAGTAGCAACATGGGGCGGTATTCCCTTAAAGCGCTTGTGCTTCCGTAGATACCGGGCAAACTTTGGTTTCAAGCTCTTTCTGAATTTTTGACCGGATCACGCTGAGGTTTGCGTTGCCCCACCCGTTGAGATTGACGAGGGAAGCTTGATGCTTGTCCTTTAGCCGACCCTTGTCCCTGTTGTTGGGCGGGACCGTGTTCCAATCCCAGACGCACTCGCAGTCGATACGCCGCGTTGTCATCTTCTGTCAGTGCTGTCTCGCCGGCCAGGGCTTCGGTCATCATTTGATCACATCGGTCTACTGATAACGCATGCTGTTCAAGCAAGCCGCCAGAGATCGTTGTTTCTCCTTTTTCCATGGCTTCAGCAAGCACGCGCGTCAGCCAATCTTTGAGCACCCCAACGCACCCGACCGTTCGCTCATAGCAATACTCCCAATCCCGGAGTAAATCCGGCTCTTGTTCCAGCGGCAAATTCCGTTGAAAGGCCCACAGCACGCTTTTGAACGCGCGAAGCTCGCTCTCATTGCTAGCGCGATAGCGTGAGAAATGGACATCGACACTGCGCCGTGAGAGCTGGGCACTGAGGTTACGCACGACCAGCAGGTCATAGGTGCCCACCAGAACATGAACCGTTTTCGTCATACTGGCAAGAGATTTGACATGATCAAGCTGGTCAAGCAGTTTTGAACCTCGCGCGGCTTTGGCAATATGCTCGGCATCGTCAATGAGAATCGCTCGCGGTTTGCGAAGCTGGAGGGTGCGTTCGAAGATCAAACGGAGCGCAGCGGTATCGGTTACCCTCATCCGGGAGAGAGGCTCCCGTGCGAGCGTTGTGCGCGTGACCAGCGGAAGATACCTGCGGTAATCGACCGTGTATTGCACAAAGGGGTCTTGCAAGAGAACCAAGGCTCGCTGGTAGTAATCGCCCCACTGAAAGTGACTGAGCGCCGGGGAGACGGCATCCAGCCTTAAGACGGGGAAATGCCCTCGCTCTCGTTCTTCGGGCATCAGAGCGAGTAAGCGCTTTTCAACCTGTGCGAGCAAGGGGGTTTTGCCTACTCCTGTTGGACCGAAGACAAAGACCAGTGAGGCTCCTGCGGGTTCACGTAGGGCATTCCAGACCGCTTGATCTGCCAATCTCAACGCTGGATGAGCGACTGTGTAAGTCTTGAAGTAGTCCAGCCGGGCCTGGGGTGGCTGACGCATGAGTTGAGGCGGAAACGCAGGGGGGATGGCTTGGTCACTCATCAGCGATACTCCTCATAGATCTCTAGCCCTGCATACACATCGGTTTCCTGGACCGCGGGCGCTGACTCTGTCAAAGAGGTGGGGGCTGAGGGCGGATGCTCCAGAGAGGGATTTTGCAACGCCTCCTTTCGAGAAGCGCCCATTTGAGCGAACACATCCTGGGCTTCGGCATCTCGTTGACGTTGGGTGAGCACTGCTTCATGGGCGCAGGCGTCAGCCAGAAACTCCGCCAGCCGTTTGGCCGTAATGGCCTGGTTTTTCCCCGGCTCTTGAAGACGTTTTCTCAGTTCAGCCGTTGCTAAGAGCCGTTCCCGCTCGGAGTGATCTTTGAATTGGAGGTAATACTCCGAAATGCAGGGAATCCAGCGTCCCCGGACAAACGCATAGGCCGTACTGATATCAAAGGGATCGTAGCGCACAGCAACGTGGGTGTGTTCGATGGTTGCGGGACGAAACTCATCGGACCAGTAATACCGGTAATTGATTTTCACTCCGCTCCCTGGTTGTACTTTTGCCGTTCCCTTAGGCGTTGTCGGAAGGGAAAAGAAACGAAAGGTGTCATCGTAATCGATGGCGCAATGGGTTCGTGCGCCCGCTTCTGCTAACCCTTTCTGAAAGGCTTCAGCAGGAGTCAGATCGGTGGCTGGATGGTGACTTTCGTCATATACCTCATACGCCCAGGTCGTGAAGTAGCGGTAGAGGTCACCAAGCGTCCAAATGGCATGCTGTTTCGGATCGACCGATTTGGTCACCTGGCGGACGTGTTTGGTAATCTGGGTGTTGCCAGTGAGGGTATGCACAAATTGGGTGTTGGCCGTGCCAAAAAGCCGCTCAATGACGGCTCCATAGCGTGGTTTGGCCCACGGCCTGCTGGCTTTGGTGCAGGAGGAGTAGGCGAGCAAAGCCTCAAAGTAGACACTGCGAAACTCGGCTCCCCCATCAACCACCAGCGTTTGTGGGAAGCGTCCATAGCGCCAAACGCACTCGCGAAGGGCCATCATACAGGAGCGGTAACTGGGCGGATCAAACGTCAGATAGACCACCAAGAGCCGACGAGAGAACGCATCGGTCATAAACGTGGCCCACGGTCTGCCCAGAGAGCGACCCGTGCGAGCGCTGACTAACTCAAGGTCTAACTCCGTATGATCGATGTGGACAATCTCGCACGGGCGATCTCCATGCCGTGGCGTCGTCTGCTCCAGTTCCCAGTAGAACGGTTCGAGTTGCGCAGCGGCACGTGGTCCTTGGCGTTTGAGCGTTTGCTCGTGCTGGGGACGGTGTTTGATGCGTTGGCAAAAGGTCCTGTAGCTAGGCACCGGGATATGCTGCTCTTGCGCTTCTCGTGCAAGTAACACGTAGACTGCGGAGGCAGACTGCTGCTTGAGCGTCTCGTAGTGCTGGGTCACATATTTCTCAAGCAAAGCCTCGGCCTCTTTGCTGAGTCGAGGAAGGCGATTGCCACTGGTGCTCCACCGCGGGATGAGTCCGAGAAATCCATGTCCATAGATGGCTTCCGCCTCGCGAAAGGCTTCGCGCCAACCACGCAGGGTTCTTGCTGGAACGGTTCTCATCTCAGTCGCGGCTCCTCCAAGCAGTTTGTAGCGCTGCGTAGCCACCTCCAGTTGTTTGGGACTCGCTTTCCTGAGCAATTCGAGTTCTTCGACTCGTCGAACATCATCGGGCACCACCCGAGCAGCGGTCACTTTTTTCTCTCGAAGCAGGGTGTCAAGCACTTCCATGGGGAAATCGACGATGTGTTTGTCGGGAGAAAGCAGACTCACCAAGGTCTCCCCCAGATTGAGCACGCGCCAGGGCTTGCCATCCCACCACAGCATTGTTCCTGCCCTTACCGCAACAACGGAGGAAGAGGCCCGAGGGAACAACTCTCCACACGATTGCTCAAGAGCGACATAGGCTTGTGCTTGCTCACGATCTAAGAACATCTGAACATGTTGGGGGTCGGCCAGCGGCGTTTGGGCGAGGTCAACATACACCTGCTCAGTCGCAATGCAAAAGTAGAGGTCATCGGCGCTTCCCGGAGTCAGACCTTCGAGCACTTCCCGAAGGGTCAGACCCGGCTTTTTCATGACAAGCAGACGCAACGCCTGTACCATCTGGGAAGCCACAGGGAAACAAGAAGCCCGAAGGTAGTCTTCCAGAAAGCGGAGATTGCGCTGATAGACCCAATCGATCTGGGTAGAAGACTGAAGACGATAGAAGAAATGAAGCGCCTGGGCATATTCCTCGCCAGGAGGACACCTCCAAGTTCCATCAACCTTGCGCTGGTAGCGATGCGGCATCTGTTCTGCCAGCTGAACCAAGTGGTCTTCCATTTTACACTCAATCCATCCACAACTGTCTTCGCAAATGACAAAGAAGTCTGGCGTGTGCAGAACACCCACTGGCTTTCCTTTTTTGCTCGGGTACACCAGCTTGATCGCCCCAGGCTGGTCGTAAAACTCCAAGACGGCTGGGTCATGCTCAAATTGATAAATGGCCGCAAGTTCCCCTCGATGGCTCTCAAACTGAATAGTACATCCCATTTTCTGACTGGGATAGCGACCACTCACATTGCCAGCACGACCTTGGACCAGCCGTGACGGAGGCGAAGAACGGATTTGGCAAATGACCGCTTTCGCTGGCTCTGAGAGTGTATGCTGAAGGCACCACACTTCCAACTCATCTTCACTTAACATAGGGAGTTCTCCTCATCGACCTCTCGACACTCTATTGCCAATCCTATGTTACAAGATGACGAAGAAGATATCAGAGGATCACGACAAGAGGACTTTTCGGCCAAACTATGAAGCATTTTCTCTCGCCAGAGGCTTGGTTTCTCCGGCAAATTCGGCCAACCTTTGGGTGTTTCGGCCAATCTTTGCCTCCCAGCTTGGCAGATCTTTGGTTCCTGTCACAACCCTAGAGGAACGGCCATCCCGACTCTACGACAATCAAACGGAACTCGTGCAACGACTCCTCGCAGAATTCTGTGAACTCTGCGGAAGCGAAAAAGATGTAGAAGTGCATCATATACGAGCGATGCGAAAGCTCCACGAATACCCAGGACGGTCAAAGCCAGAATGGGTCAAACGGATGATTGCCCTACGACGGAAGACGCTGATACTCTGTAAAAGATGCCATGAGGCGATAGAGCATGGACTACCGATCACATGGACGCTTATTACTCTCAAAGAGGTCAAGGCCCAAAGATCGGCCAGAATGACCACGATACTAGAGAGCCGGATGTAGCACACAGCAAAGTCTGGCGCCCAAAAGAATCATAATCTGTCGTGCAACATCTCATTTTACCCTCTTTCACCGGTATTTTTGGCTCCCCAAAAAAGGCAAAGTTTGTCCGAAAGTGCACCAGGCGGCATAGATTGTCCGAAAGTCCTCAGGTGGTAAGACTTCACTTCGGTCCTCGTGTGAACAGAAAATACTGTATTTACTTGGATAGAAAGAGGAAGCCTTTCATGCTGAGCAATGAGTCCTTTGAGCAGTGGTGCCAACAACTCAAATTGTCTGAACAAGCGCGCACTATCATCGCTCGCATTCGTGCCTCTCCTCCCTCTCGTCGAGTCCAGGGGCGTGCGGGGAATGTGAGTGGTCAGTATCCCAGCCGCAAAATGGGCTTTGGCATTCAGTTCGAGAGTCGTCGCAACGAATTAGCCGCCATCACGCTCATGGAGCATGATCCTACGGTTCTGGAATACTACGACCAGCCAAAGCGAATCAAGTTGACCTACCAGGGAGCGCACAAACGGGTAGGCGTCTGGCATACCCCTGATTTCTTTGTGCTCCGTTCCGATGGCGTGGGGTGGTTGGAGTGCAAAATGGAAGAAGCCTTGCTCCGCTTTGCCGAGCACCATTCACCACGCTACGTGCCAACTCCTGATGGGAACTGGACGTGTCCGCCGGGTGTAGCCTACGCCCAAAGCGTTGGTCTCTCGTACTGGCTGCGCTCCTCACGGGAGACTAACCCGGTGTACTTTGACAATCTCCGCTTTCTCGAAGAATATCTCATCGGGACACGTGCTGCTGTCCGCCCCGAAACGGTCACGGTCCTCCGCTCGCTGGTCATGCGTCAACCGGGGATGTATCTGCGCGATCTCCTGCGCACGCTGGGTCATGCGACTGCTGACGATGTGTACGCGCTGCTCATTACCGATCAGCTCTACGTTGATCTGCATCGCTTTGACTTGGCGCATCCCGATCATGTCCCCGTCTTTCTCGATTCTGAGGTGGCTCAGGCCCACGCACTCATGACCCCTCAGACCGTTACCGTTCCTCCAGCCCCGCTCATGTTGACCGTCCAGATCGGGATGCTCTTGTGGTGGGATGGCAGCGCCTTCACCCTGCTCAACATTGGAGAACGGGAGGTTGCGCTTCTGACACAGGATCGGCAACTCGTCTCACTCCCACGAGGCGAATTTGAGCAGTTGTGGCACCAGGGGGTCATTACCGGGACCGCATCTCCTGCTGATGAAGAGCGCCAGACCGCCGCCCAAGAGCGCCTCAAGCAGGCAAAGCCCCAGCATTTTGAGGTGGCGAACCAGCGCTACACCGCTCTAGCGACAGCTATGCAGGGACAGATACCGCCAGGTGTCTCTAAGCGGAGCATTCAGCGCTGGCAGAAGCAATTTCGTGATGGCGAGATCGCCTACGGCAATGGATACCTCGGTCTCTTACCAGGGTGGAGCGCCTGTGGCAATCGTCATCCTCGGTTGGATCAAGCGGTGGAGGAACTCCTCGAACGCTTCATTACCACCACCTACGAAACGCTCAAACAACAGCCAATGCGAGAAGTGTATCTGCTCCTGGAACGTGAGGCACGCGAGAAGCATCTGCCCGTCCCCAGTTACACCACCTTTCGGCAACGGATCAAACTTCGTCCGCACCCGGAAGCGACGCGCAAACGCGAAGGTCCGCGTGCCGCAGCAGCGGAGGAATGGTATTGGGAAATCGAGCCACAGACGCCACGGCATGGCTCACGGCCTTGGGGAGTTGCCCATCTTGACCATACGCAACTCGATATTGTGCTGGTCAGTGCGCGCACCGGCAGACCTCTTGGACGCCCTTGGGCCACGTTCTTGATGGATGCTTTTACCCGCCGATTACTGGTGGTCTACGTGACGTTTGACCCGCCGAGTTATCGTTCAGCCATGATGGTGTTGCGCGAATGCGTTTGGCGCTACGGCAGACTGCCGCAGACGCTGGTCGTTGATGGCGGCCCTGATTTTCGCAGCACCTACTTTGAGACCTTGGTGACCTACTACCACTGCACCAAAGCCACGCGCCCCTGGGCCAAACCCCATTACGGGTCCGTTTGCGAACGATTGTTTCGCACCAGTAATACCGAATTCATTCACACCCTTGTGGGCAACACACAAGTCATGAAGCAAGTTCGGCAAGTGACCAAGGCCATGCACCCACAAGAGCACGCGGCGTGGACCCTTGGGGAGTTGTATGCTTTTTTGTGCGTCTGGGCATACGACGTGTATGATCAGGACATGCATCTGACCCTCGGCATGAGTCCGCGCGAGGCGTGGAGGTTGGGGCTCATGCAGAGCGGGGAGCGTGCCCATCTCACGAAATTGTATGAAGAAGAGTTCCGCTATCTGTCCTTGCCAACAACGAAAAAAGGGACGGCAAAGGTCGAGCCAGGGCGTGGCGTCAAGATCCATTATCTGTACTACTTTTCCAAAGCGTTTGATGCCAGAAAAGTGCACGGGACCCAGGTTCCCGTCCGTTACGATCCGTTTAACATTGGCCTGGCCTATGCGTACGTCGAGGGGCGCTGGGTCAAATGCCTCTCGGAGTATCATGTGCAACTGCGTGGACATACCGAACGCGAGCTGCAATGTGCCAGCGCCGAAATTCGCAAACGCTATCAGAATCATCGTGGGGAGGCGGCCATCACCGCAAGACGGCTCGCAGAGCTGCTTGCAAAAGCTTCGGACTACGAAACCGTGCTCATACAACGGCAGCACGACCTGGAAGCGCGTGATGTGTTCACTCTCATGCATGGCTATCAGCAGGCCATGACTCTGGAGGAACTCCCCCCTGCTGTCCTGACGGAAGTCGCGACGGGAGGAGAGAACCAGCAAGAAGACGTGGTTCATGCCCACGCTCTTGTTCTCGACCCAGACGAGGAGGAAGAGTTGGACGACTACGAGGAATATCGCTGATGGCACGTACACCAAAACCTGCGCTGTTCCCACGCGCGTTGCTTGAGCAGCCCAACACAGCTCGCCGTGACTACTTCAGAGCATACACCGTCGCTCACCCAACGCTCGCAACGGTAGATCGTCTCGTCTGGAACGCGATCCATGAACCAGCTGGAGCGCTGTTAGTCCTACTGGCAGGACCAACAGGGGTGGGAAAAACGACGATGCTCGACCACCTGGAGCAGCGCTTGTGCGAGGAAGCGCTGCCACGTCTAGAGCAAGACCCAGGGCATCTGCCAGTGGTGAAATTGTTCGCCGCAAATCCTGCCACACGCCAATTCAAATGGTCCGACTTCTTCACACGCGCATTGCTTGCCATACGAGAGCCGTTGGTGGACTACAAAGTAAACCCACAAGCACTTGCCGAAAGAGGGTCTCCCTCTTTTACGCCCAGGAACAGAGCAGACGTGGCGACCTTGCAACTCTCCTGGGAACATGCCGTCCATTACCGACGCCCAGTGGCCGTGTTCATTGATGAAGCCCAACATCTCGGAAAAATCGGGAGTGGATCAAGCCTGCTTGGACAGCTCGACTTTCTCAAAAGCCTGGCGATTTTGACGAATACTGTCTATGTCTTAGCGGGCACCTACGAACTGCTCACCCTCGATACCTTGAGTGCCCAACTTGGACGACGGAGTATCATCGTCCACTTTCCGCGTTATCAGGCAACAACCAAGGACGATGTGCGGGCGTTCAAAACGGTCTTGCAGGCATTTCAGCGACATCTCCCGTTAGAAGAGATGCCCGATCTGGTATCGCAATGGCAAGATTGCTACGCCTGCACGGCGGGCTGTGTCGGCCTGCTCAAGGAATGGTTGCTCAAAGCGTTGGCTGAAGCCCTGGAAACCAAGGCGAAAACCATTTCACCAGAGATATTAGCACACACCATGTTCCCTCGACTGCTCTCCGTGAGCAGATGATGACGGAAATTGAAGAAGGTGAAAAAGGATTCACCTACGACGAAGCTGCAGAAAATGAGTTGCGCAAACGTATGGGACTCCCCAGGCGTCGCAAAACGAAGGAGGAAAAGGCAGTGCCAGAAGAGACCAACAAAGAGCAAAAAACGACAAAGAAGCGTGCCTCGTCGGTCGGACATCGAAGACCCTCACATGATCCGGTAAAAGGAGGAGCACAGACGGATGAACAAGCCTGCGCACCCGCTGTATGAGCAGTGGCAATTAGCTCTTCCACTCACACCAGCACCGAGCGTGCTCTACGCCTTGGTTCCCGTTGGCGTTGGAACCCCTCTGGTGGAGTGCATGACCAGTTACATTACTCGACTTGCAGGAGCGCATTGCGTTTTTCCAGGGGTGCTCATGCGAAAAGTCATTGCCCCTTTTGCAGAAAACTCCCTTGGAGATGGAAGGGGCGCAGCAGCGATGCACATTCGAGATGGCAAATCAACGGGGGCCTTTAACTCTACGCAGCAAACGGCCTCGAATGCAGTTCGTGTGCTGGAGAGCTTAACCAGGCGGGGCGGATTACGCCTGCTGACCATGCTCACATGGGCAAAGGTATTTCCTCTGTTCGGCTTGATCCGCCCAATGCGAGCGTGGTGTCCCTGTTGTTTGGAAGAGTGGCGATTGGCTGATCACATGCTCTATGAACCGCTTTTGTGGGCAATACAAGCAGTGAAAGTATGTCCCCAGCACGACCGGTTGCTGGAAACGCACTGTCCGATGTGCAGCAAAACGGCTCCCTGGTTGGCATGGCAGAGTCGGTCAGGATATTGTCCGCATTGCCAGGGGTGGTTAGGGAGCAGTGAAACGAAACAAAAAGAACATGAAAGAGAAGGAGCATGGCTCCATTGGTGTGCTGACCAAGTCGGGAGCTTGCTGGCTCTCGCGCCCACAACCACAAACGCTCCCAGCCGGTCGCGTATTGAAGAAGGGCTTCCTGCAATACTTGAGCAAATGAGTCAAGGAAGAAAGATGACATTCGCACGCCTGGTTGGTCTCTCACCGAAGATGGTAGGAGACTGGTTTTATCATCAACAACTCCCTAGCGTCGAAAATCTTCTCCGGGTTTGCTTCGCCGTGAATCTTTCGCTCCAAGATCTGCTTCTGGAGAAACAGTTCGTCTGCTCTCTTCGCTCCAAGGAGACGCTACCACTTTGGGAAAGCCGTCATCGGCGAGCCTCGCGTGGCTTCTGGAAGAGTGAGCAGATCCGTCAGAAGCTCGAAACTATTGCTTTGAGTGCGCAGATCCCACCTCCATCACTCAAAGCCGTAGCTCGTCAATTAGGAGGAGACCCTCACAGTTTGAAGACCTATCATCCAGGTCCCAGCCAGGCGATCTCTGATCGGTATGCCGCATACATGAGCGCGAAAAAACTAGCTACGGAGCAACAGCTCTGCGCTGAGGTTCAAGAGGCAGTGCGCCAACTCATTGAGCAG
>WNGL01013384.1_pt1 | contig 11641 bp, 9 predicted proteins | sample 5400591 | NCBI WGS metagenome assembly WNGL01 (sample SAMN13153377, study PRJNA577476) | soil metagenome | isolation source: 80 cm soil or saprolite under Garry oak tree replicate 1 | place: USA:California | collected 2016-06-15
CTCCTACGATGAAATCCGTGCCTGGCCAACTCGCCGCCCCCAGCGGTGCCGCGGCACCGTCGCGGCACGGCGTGGCGAATCTTGCCCGGCGGTGCGCGGACGTTGTGCTCGCGCCGTCTCCGGCCGCCATGCGGCGGATAGCGGCGGCGGGCGTCCTGGCCTCCGCCGGGATCATCCTGACCGGCGCCGGGGTGCGGCTGAGCCAGTCCGGCCTTGGCTGCCCGGACTGGCCCAATTGCACGGCCACCAGCATCGTCGCCGGCGGGGCCTCCGGCGACCCGCTCATCCACCGCTGGGTCGAGTTCGGGAACCGGCTGGTCACCGCCGCGATCTTCGTGATCGCCATCGGTGTCTGGCTGGCGGCCTGGCGCTACCGTCCTGACGGCCGCGGCCGCCGCCGCGACCTGGTCTGGCTCGCCTCGGCGCAGCCCGTGGGGATCCTGGGGCAGGCCGCCCTGGGCGGGATCGTGGTGCTGACCGCTGGTGGCCGCAGCGGTGGCCCTGTACGCGCGGTGCACCGAGGGCCGGGGGCCCACCCGGCTGCTGGTGGCGCGCGAGCTGCGGCTGTTCGCGTGCGGCGCCGTGGGCGTGCTCTGCCTGATGATCACGGCCGGCACGGTCGTCACCGGCACCGGGCCGCTCGCTGGCGCCAGGTCGGTGCCCCGTTTCCACCTGCCGCTTGGCGGTGTCACCCAGCTGCACGCGGATATCGGCTGGCTCCTGGCCGGGCTGGTGATCGCGCTGGCGCTCGGCCTGCGGCTGCTCGGTGCCCCGCGGCGGGCGGTCAGGCTGGGCTGGGTGCTGCTCGCGCTGATCGGCGCCCAGGGCGTCATCGGCTACACCCAGTACTTCACCGGCCTGCCCGCGGGCCTGGTCTGGTTCCACGTCGCCGGCGCGACCGCGATCTGGATTGTCGCGGTCCGGCTGCTGTTCACCCTCCGCGACCGGGGCCGGGTAGATGCGGCCGCCCCGGCCATGCCGTCTCCCGGCGCGGTGCCGGACGCCCCCCGGCCGTAACGGTGCGCGGCCCGGGGAGAACGTGAACGTGCGGTAGCGATTACCTGTGTGACAGCTGAGACTTCACTGGCGGTTAACGGGCGGGCAGGTTAACACCGGCCCGCTGCGGGATAGGGTCGAAGTCATGCCGTGCCACTCGAAAAGGAGCCTGATGCCACGGTGAGCAACCAGCCGAATAACGAGCTTGAATGGTCGCAGGCCGACGCCAGGGCGGTGGACCTGATCCGGGTCCTGGCCATGGACGCCGTGCAGAAGGCCGGGTCGGGGCACCCGGGGACCGCGATGAGCCTGGCGCCCGCCGCCTACGTGCTGTTCCAGCGCGTGCTGCGGCATGACCCCGCGGACGCCGACTGGATCGGCCGGGACCGCTTCGTGCTGTCGGCCGGGCATTCCAGCCTGACCCTGTACATCCAGCTGTACCTGTCCGGCTACGGGATGACCCTGGACGACCTGGAGCGGCTGCGCACCTGGGGCAGCCGCACGCCGGGGCATCCTGAGCGCCATCACACGCCCGGCGTGGAGATCACCACCGGCCCGCTCGGCCAAGGGCTGGCCAACGCCGTCGGCATGGCGATGGCCGCGCGGCGGGTACGCGGCCTCATGGACCCGGACGCGCCGCCAGGAACGAGCCCGTTCGACCACCACGTTTACGTGATCGCCTCCGACGGCGACATCGAGGAGGGCATCACCCACGAGGCTTCCGCCCTCGCCGGTCACCAGGAGCTCGGCAACCTGATCGTGATCTACGACGACAACAACATCTCGATCGAGGACGACACCAACATTGCCAAGTCAGAGGATGTCTGCGCCCGGTACCGGGCGTACGGCTGGCATGTGCAGCACGTCACGTTCCGCCAGCCCGGCGGCTACCACGAGGACCCCGAGGCTTTCTACCAGGCGCTGCTGAACGCCAGGGACCACACCGAGGCGCCGTCGTTCATCGCGCTGAGCACGATAATCGCCTGGCCGGCGCCGAACAAGCAGAACACCGGCGCGGCGCACGGCTCCGCGCTCGGCGCCGACGAGGTGGCCGCGACCAAGAAGATCCTGCACTTCGACCCCGAGATGTCGTTCCCGGTCGAGGAGGAGGCGCTGGCCCGGGCCCGCCAGGCCGGCGATCGCGGCAAGGAGCTGCACGCGCAGTGGAATGAGCAGTTCGACGCCTGGGCTGCGGCCCAGCCGGAACGCAGGGCGCTGCTGGACCGGCTCGCCGCGCGCAGGCTGCCGGACGGATGGACCTCGGCGCTGCCGGTGTTCAAGCCCGACGAGAAGGGCGTGGCCACCCGCAAGGCGTCGGGTGAGGTGCTGAGCGCGCTCGCCCCGGTGCTGCCCGAGCTATGGGGCGGCTCCGCCGACCCGGCCGGGAGCACGCTGCATTTCGGTATCCGCGAGCATGCGATGGGCGCGATCATCAACGGGATCGCCGCCGACGGCCTGACCCGGCCCTACGGCGGGACGTTCCTGGCCTTCAGCGACTACATGCGCGGCGCGGTCCGGCTGGCCGCCCTGTCCAGGCTGCCGTCCATCTTCGTCTGGACGCACGACTCCATCGGCCTTGGCGAGGACGGCCCGACCCACCAGCCGGTCGAGCACCTGTGGGCGCTGCGCGCCATCCCCGGCCTGGACGTGGTCCGGCCGGCCGACGCCAACGAGACCGCGGTGGCCTGGCGGACCATCCTGGAGCGCACGGACACCCCGGCGGGCCTCTGCCTGACCCGGCAGAACGTGCCGGTGTTCGACCGCTCCGCCCACGGGCCGGAGCGTCTGGCCGCCGCGGACCTCACGACCCGCGGCGGATACGTGTTTGCGGAGGCCACGGGCGGGGAGCCAGAGGTCATCCTCATCGGGACCGGCAGCGAGGTGCAGATCGCGCTGGCCGCCCGCCGGGCGCTGCAGCATGAGGGAATCGCCACCAGGGTCGTTTCCATGCCGTGCCTGGAATGGTTTGCTGAGCAGGAGGATTCTTACCGGCAGGAGGTGCTTCCGGCACACGTCCGTGCCCGGGTGAGCGTCGAGGCAGGCATCGCGCTCGGCTGGCGCGCGTTCGTCGGCGACACCGGCGAGTGCGTGAGCCTCGAGCACTACGGGGAGTCGGCGGCCTACCAGATCCTGTACGAAGAGTTCGGGATAACTGCACAGCGGGTGGCCGAGGCCGCCCGGACCAGCCTGGCCAGGCAGAGCGCCCGCGCAGGCGACTAACGCAAGGAGCAGAGGTGTCATGAATCCGCGGTCTGACGACACACTGGCCCAGCTGACCGCCGCCGGCGTGGCGGTATGGCTCGACGACATCAGCAGGGAACGCCTCTCCACGGGCAACCTGGAGAAGCTGATGCGGGACTTCCACGTGCGCGGCGTGACGTCCAATCCGACGATCTTCGCCCACGCCATCTCCAGCGGCTCCGCCTACGAACAGCAGCTGGCCGATCTGGGCGTGCGCGGCGTCAGCGTGGACGAGGCGGCGCGGGCGATCACCACCTATGACATCCGCTGGGCCTGCGACGTGCTCCGCCCGGTCTACGACGAGACGAAGGGCCTGGACGGCCGGGTCTCCATCGAGGTCGACCCCCGGATCGCCAAGGACACGGCCAAGACCATCGCCGAGGCGCGCGCCCTGTGGTGGCAGGTGGACCGGCCAAACCTGTTCATCAAGATCCCGGCCACCGCCGAGGGCCTGCCGGCCATCACCCAGTGCCTGTCCGAGGGGATCAGCATCAACGTCACCCTGATCTTCTCGCTGCAGCGCTACGCGGAGGTCATCGACGCCTTCATGGCCGGCCTGGAGGGAGCGGCCGGCCGCGACGTCTCGACGATCGCGTCGGTGGCGTCCTTCTTCGTCAGCCGGGTGGACACCGAGGTCGACACCAGGCTGGACAAGCTCGGCACGCCCGAGGCCGAGGCGCTGCGCGGCAAGGCGGCCATAGCCAACGCGCGGCTCGCCTACCAGCTCTACGAGGAGAAGTTCGCCTCGACCCGGTGGTCGGCGCTCAGCGCTCGCGGCGCCCGCACGCAGCGGCCGCTCTGGGCCTCGACCAGCACCAAGGACCCGGCCTTCCCCGACACCATGTACGTGGTGGATCTGGTCGCGCCGGACACCGTGAACACCATGCCGGAGCCGACACTGCACGCGACCGCGGAGCACGGCCAGCTGCGCGGTGACACGATCCACGGCACCTACGGGGACTCCAAGCGGGTGTTCGAGCAGCTGGAGGCGCTGGGCGTCGGCTACGACGACGTGGTGGACGTGCTGGAGAGGGAGGGCGTGGAGAAGTTCGCGGCCTCGTGGAACCAGCTGCTCGAGACGATCAAGACCGAGATGACCGCAGCGCAGGGCGCCACGTGAGCAGCGCAACCCGCCCAGCCCGCCCGCCCCGCCCACCCCACCCTCCGATGAGCCAGCGCGGCGGAGAACCTGCATGACAGCAAATCCACTCCGCGATCCGCGGGATCGCCGGATCCCCAGGGTGGCCGGCCCCTGCGCCATCGTGCTCTTCGGCGTGACCGGTGACCTGGCCAATAAGAAGCTGCTGCCCGCCATCTACGACCTGGCCAACCGCGGCTTGCTGCCGCCCGGCTTCTCGCTGGTCGGCTTCGGCAGGCGGGAATGGCAGGACGAGGACTTCGCCCACCTGACCTATGACGCGGTCAAGGCGCACTCCCGCACGCCGTTCCGGGACACGGTCTGGCAGCAGGTCAGCGAAGGTGTGCGGTTCGTGCGCGGCGAGTTCGCCGACGACGACGCGTTCAACCGGCTCGCCGACACCATGGCCCGGCTCGATGTGGAACGCGGAACCGGCGGCAACTACGCCTTCTACCTGTCGGTCCCGCCCAAGGACTTTCCCCAGGTGGTTCAGCAGCTGAAGCGCTCCGGGCTGTCCACGCCGCTGGGGCCGGGCCCCGGCGGGCAGATGCCCTGGCGCCGGGTAGTGATCGAGAAGCCGTTCGGGCACAACCTGGCCAGCGCCCAGGAGCTGAACGCGATACTGCACGCGGTGTTCCCGGAGCCTTCGGTCTTCCGCATCGACCATTACCTGGGCAAGGAGACGGTACAGAACATCCTGGCGCTGCGGTTCGCCAACACCCTGTTCGAGCCGATCTGGAACCGCGGCTACGTGGATCATGTCCAGATCACGATGGCGGAGGACATCGGCATCGGCGGCCGGGCCGGATACTACGACGGGATCGGCGCGGCCCGCGACGTGATCCAGAACCACCTGCTGCAGCTACTGGCGCTCACCGCCATGGAAGAGCCGGTCTCCTTCGACGCGGACTCGCTGCGCGCGGAGAAGGAGAAGATCCTCTCCGCGATCAAGGTCCCCGACGATCTCGCGGTCGACACCGCCCGCGGCCAGTATTCCACCGGCTGGCAGGGCGGCATCGAGGTGCCCGGCTACCTGGAGGAGGAGGGCATCCCGCCGGACTCGATCACCGAGACCTACGCGGCGCTGCGCCTGGAGGTCAACACCAGGAGATGGGCCGGGGTGCCGTTCTACCTGCGCACGGGCAAGCGGCTGCCGACCCGGATGACGGAGATCGCGCTGATGTTCCAGCGCGCCCCGCACCTGCCGTTCGCGGCCACCGACACCGAGGAGCTCGGCCAGAATGCCCTGGTGATCCGGGTGCAGCCGGACGAGGGCGTCACGGTCAGATTCGGCTCCAAGGTGCCTGGCTCGGCGATGGAGGTACGCGACGTGAACATGGACTTCGCCTACGGTGAGTCGTTCACCGAGGCCAGTCCGGAGGCGTACGAGCGGCTGCTGCTTGACGTGCTGATCGGCGACCCGCCGCTGTTCCCCCGCCAGGAGGAAGTGGAGCTGTCCTGGCGGATACTCGATCCGATCGAGGAATTCTGGGCCGGGCACGCCAAGCCCGAGCAGTACCCGGCCGGCACGCACGGCCCGGCGGGCGCGGACGCCCTGCTCGCCCGCGACGGCCGCGCCTGGCGCCGGCTGTAACCTGGCCGCGGGTTGGGCGCGGCGTGCGGGCCCTGCACTTGGCAGGCCAGGCTGATAGGGAGAAGGCGCAATGATGATCGACCTGACCGACACCACCACCCGGGGGATCCTGGACGCGCTTACCATGGCGCGGGGTCAGCTGGGCGGGCCGGCCACCGGCATGGTGCTCAACCTGATCATCATGACCGACGAGTCGGCCCAGTACGACGCCGTGCGGGCGGCGAGCCTGGCGGCCCGCGAGCATCCCTGCCGGGTGCTCGGGCTGATCGCCAGGGATCCCAACGCCGCATCCCGGCTCGACGCCGAGATCAGGACCGGCGAGGGCGCCCCGGGCCAGACCGTGCTGCTGCGGCTGTACGGGCCGATGGGACTGCACGCGGATTCGGTGGTCATGCCGCTCCTCGTGCCCGACACCCCGGTCGTCACCTGGTGGCCCAGGAACGGCCCCTCGGTGCCGTCCGCGGATCCGCTCGGCCTGCTTGCGCAGCGCCGGGTGACCGATGCCGCGGCGGCGTCTGAGCCGGTCGAGGCCCTGGCCGGCCTGGCCCGCGGCTACCGCCCCGGGGACACCGACCTGAGCTGGACCCGGGCCACGACCTGGCGCTCCCTGCTCGCCGCCACCCTGGACCAGCCGCACGGCCACATCACCGGCGGCTCGGTGACCGCGGAGCCAAGGAACCCGACCGCGAACCTTATCGCGGCGTGGCTGACCTCCAGGCTCAGGGCGCCGTTCTCCCGGGACGAGTCCGGCGGGCCCGGCATCACCGAGGTACGTTTCTCCGCCACCGACGGCGACATCACGATCACCCGGCCGGATGGGCGGACCGCCACCCTGAGCCGGCCCGGCCAGCCGGAGCGCCGGGTGGCGCTGCACCGCAGGGACGCGGCCGAGCTGCTGGCCGAGGAACTGCGCAGGCTCAACCCCGACGAGGTATACGGCGAGACGCTGTCCCGGTTCGCCATCGGGGCGGGGAGGTAGCACCCATCGCCGCGCCACCTCAGGTCCTGATACACCGCGACGCGGAGCTGCTCGCGAAGGCGGTGGCCGCCCGGCTGGTAACCAGGCTCGTGGACGCCTCCGCCGCCCGCGGGCATGCCTCGCTGGTGCTGACCGGCGGCGGCATCGGCACCCAGGTGCTCGTCGAGCTTGCCGCCGCCCCGGCCAGGGATGCGGTGGACTGGCGGCACCTGGACATCTGGTGGGGAGACGAGCGGTTCCTGGGGGCCGGGGATCCCGAGCGCAACGAGACCGGCGCCCGGGCCGCGCTGCTCGATCACGTCGATGCCAGCCCGGACCGGGTTCACCCGATGCCAGGGCCGGACGGGCCGGACGGGCCTGACCCGGAGGCGGCGGCCGCACGGTATGCCAGATCGCTGCTTGACGCCTCCCAGCCCGAGGATCATAGCCAGGTCCCGTCGTTTGACGTGCTGCTGCTCGGCATCGGGCCGGAGGGGCACGTCGCGTCCCTCTTCCCGGGCATGCCAGCGCTGTATGAGGAACGGACGGTGGTGGCCGTGCACGGCGCGCCCAAGCCGCCGCCGACACGGCTGACCATGACGCTCCCCGCGATTACGGCCGCCCGCGAGGTCTGGATCATCGCCTCCGGCGAGGACAAGGCCGGCGCGATCCGGCTGGCGCTCTCCGCGGCCGGGCCGGTCCAGGTTCCCGCGGCGGGCGCGAGAGGCAGGCAGCAGACGCTGTTCCTGATTGACAAGGCCGCCGCTGCTCGCGTGCCGCCGCAGCTCGGCCGTCTTGCCTCGCCCTGAGCAGTGTTAGCCCGGGGGACGACCCCCCAGGACCCCCCCGCGCGCCCCCACCCCCCACCCACCTCCCCGTCCCTCTCCACTGTCCCCCTTCATGGCCGACCGCTGACCGGCCGTCGCGGCTGGCACCCCTTTCGGGCGGGTATGGCAGGACATGGCTAAGATCGCGCCGTGACCACCGATGCCCCCGTGCGTGCCGGTCGCGATCATCTGGTGGTGTGCGGGGATGACGCGCTCGCCTCGCGGATGGTCGAGGAGCTGACGCTCAGGTACGGCGAGCAGGTCACGGTCATCCTGCCCTCGGTGCAGCGGGGTCACGGCCCCAGCATCGCCAGCCTGCCCGGGGTCCGCGTCATTGAGCGGGCCGAGGTGGACCACCAGGCGTTCCTGGCTGCTGACGTGCCGACGGCCCGGGCCCTGGCCCTGCTCCGCCAGGATGACCTCGGCAATTTTCACGCGGCACTGCGGGCCCAGGAGCTCAACCCCGACCTGCGGCTCGTGGTGGCCATTTTCAACACCAGCCTCGGCGAGCGCATCCGTACCTTCTTCACCGACTGCGCGGTGCTGTCCGAGGCCTCGATGGCAGCGCCGTCGTTCGTCGCAGCCTCCCTGGGTGAGCCCACACCCAGCCACGTCCGCCTGGCGGGCCGCACGCTGTACGTGGCCAGACGCGAGGACACCGCTCCCGAGCACATGATCTGCGGCTTCGTACCTAGTGCAGTGAGGGGGGCAGGGGAGGCGGGTGGGAGCTCACCCCGCCTGGTAGCACCGCAGGACGGCAGCGCAGAACTCGTGCTCGCCGTGGCCGACGGTACGCCGCGCAATCCGCTGGCCAGGCCGCGCCGCCATCCGCTGCGTGCCGCCGGCCGCCTGTTCCGGACGCTGTTCTGGCACCGGATCGGTGTCGCGTTCGCGTGCCTGATCGCGATCCTCGGTGCCGGCTACGCCCTGCTCGCCACGGCCGTGCACTACTCCGCCACCAACGCGTTCTATCTGACGTTCCTTGATGCGGCCGGCGCGGCGGTCAGCAACCCCGCGCTGAGCACCCCGGAGAAGGTCGCCCAGTTCCTGCTCACCTTCGCCGGGCTGGCGTTCCTGCCGCTGGTCACCGCCGCGGTGGTGGGCGCCAGGCTCAGGGGATCGGTACCCGGCGCCGACCGGCCGCTCAGCGATCACGTGATCGTGGCCGGTCTCGGCAACGTCGGCACCCGGGTCCTCGGCCAGCTCCATGACCTCGGTGTCGACGTCGTCTGCGTCGATAAAGACCCCGGCGCCGCCGGGGTGCCGCTGGCCCGCCGCCTGGGCCTGAAGGTTGTGATCGGGGAGACGTACCGGGAGGAGACGCTGCTGGCGGCCGGGATGGCCAGCTGTCAGGCCCTGGTCTCGGTGACCGACGCCGACGTCGTGAACCTGGAGACCGCGCTGCACGCGCGCTCTCTGGCCGAGGACCCGCGCATCGTGGTCAGGCTCAACGACGACGATCTCGCCGAGCGGGTGCAGAAGACCGTCGGGAACACGATCTCGCGGTCCGTTTCCTACCTTGCCGCGCCTGCATTCGCGGCCGCCATGCTCGAGCACCAGGTGCTGCGCACGATCCCGGTGGGACGGCACGTGCTGCTCATCGCCGACGTGGCCGTGGGCGCGGGCGCCGACCTGGCGGGCCGGAGGGTCGACGACGTCCATGATGACAGTGACGTCCGGCTGATCGCGCTCCGGCGCCGGGGCGGGACCGGGGTGGACTGGTCACCGCGGCCCGGTGACAAGCTGCGCCCGCAGGACCGGCTGGTCGTCCTGGCCACCAGGGCCGGGCTCAGCCGGGTGCTCGCGCGCAGTCAGCCGAGGCAGCCGGGCAAATCACCAGGACCCATCTGAAACTGGGTCTCCCTAAAGCATCCTGTCGGAGTTACGCTCAGGGCAGATCTTCCATCTGGTTCTGCTGAGCCATCTGTGAAGAGCAGGAAGGTCCGCATATGGCCGCAGCTTTACCTTTTGCCCCCCTGCGCACGGCTGTTGCTGCCCGGACTACCCGGCCCGGCAGCCAGGTCCGCGTAGTTGGCCGATTGTGCTCCTTCCATCCATCCGAGCGCCTGCCCTGCCCCGCGGGCGATATCCATGCGGGTGCGGGCCGCGCAAGCAGATCAGGAGGAATCTCTTGAGCACTACCAATGATGCTCCCGCCCTCCCGCCACCCGGAATCGCGGACCCCGCGCCGCTCGGGCTGGCCGCCTTCGCCCTGACCACGTTCCTGCTGTCGGCAGACAACGCGGGCTGGATGACCAGCGCCACCGGCAATGCCTGGCTCGGCTTCGCGTTCGCCTACGGCGGTCTCGCGCAGCTGCTCGCGGGCATGTGGGAGTTCCGCAACAGGAACGTGTTCGGCGCGACCGCGTTCGGAACGTACGGCGGCTTCTGGATCGGCCTCGCCATATGGGTCCTTGTCGTGGCCGAGGCGGGCCCGGCGTCCGGGGTGGGCGCATTGGTCTATGCCGCGAAGACCGGCAAGGACCTCGGCTGGATCCTGCTGGCCTTCGCGATCTTCAACACCTACATGCTGCTGTGGAGCACGCAGCTCAACGTGGCCGTGTTCGGTGTGTTCCTCACCCTGGAGGCCACCGAGATCATCCTGTTCATCGGCTTCTTCGCCAACAGCAGCGGCTTCCACAAGTTCGGCGGCTACCTCGGCCTGCTGACCGCGCTCGTCGCCTGGTACGCCTCGGCGGCCGGGGTGCTCAACGGGATGAAGGGCAAGCCGGTGGTGCCGGTCGGCGGGCCGCTATTCCGGCTCGGCGGCTGACACCACCTAGCCTCGCCCACCCTCCCTGGCCCGCCCTCCCGGCGGGGCCGCGCCGATCCCGGGGACTCGCCCGAGTCCCCGGGATCGGCGTTTTCGTCCCTCGGTAGCGTAGGCACGTGGATCTCCAGGAGAGGTATCAGCTCGACCATCAGCTCGACGCGGCCCTCGTGCAGGTGGCCAAGGTAAAGGCGAGAGCCAGGCCCTGGCGGTACATCTTTGCGCTCGTCCTGGCCTTGATCGCGGCGACGGTGTCCGTCCAGGCGCGCCACGTGGCCGCGGCCATAGCCGCTGCGGCCGCCGCGGGACGCAAAGCCCCGCCCCCGCAGTCACTTGGCCTCCTGCAGCCGCTGGGCCGCACGGGGAACCTGGCCCTGTCCTACGGCGCTGCGGTGGCCTTCTGCCTGCTCGCGAGCGCGGTCACCATCGGGCTCGGTAACAAGGTCAGGGGCGCGCTGCAGCCATCGATCGGCTCCGCGCACGCGGCTGTGATCCGTTTTGCGATAGTCCTGGTCGGCGGTCTCGCCACCATTGTCATCACGCTGCAGCTTTTCGATATCGCCGTCACGCAGCTGATCGTCGGCGGCGCGCTGACCGGCGTGCTCGTCGGCATTGCCGCTCAGCAGAGCCTGGCCAACGTGTTCGCCGGCATCGTTCTCCTGATGGCCAGGCCGTTCAAGGTCGGTGACCAGATCGGCATTAGGTCCGGGGCCCTGTCCGGCCTGATCGAGGGGACCGTCACCGAGATCAGCATTACCTACGTCCAGCTGGAAACCGGAAACGGCCAGGTCCACGTGCCCAATTCCCAGGTCCTTGCGGCCGCGGTCGGTCCTGCAGGCTCAGTTCCTTCCCCCCCGGGCGCGACCCCGTGGCCCGCACCCGTGGGCACCGCGTCGCCCGCGGGCGCGGGCCAGGGAGCGCCGTCCGGCCCCGGGGCGGCGCCGCCTGCCGGCCAGGCGACACCGCCCGCCGGACCAGGTGCGTCACTGCCGCCCGGAATCCCGGGCACGCCAGCGAACCCTGCGGGTCCGACGGCACCGCAGGCTCCGGAATCGCAGCCAGGCGAGCGTGACACCGGCCGCTAAGCTCCGCGGCCGCGAATGCTCAGCGGTGGCTC
>WNGL01008945.1_pt1 | contig 11640 bp, 6 predicted proteins | sample 5400591 | NCBI WGS metagenome assembly WNGL01 (sample SAMN13153377, study PRJNA577476) | soil metagenome | isolation source: 80 cm soil or saprolite under Garry oak tree replicate 1 | place: USA:California | collected 2016-06-15
ATCCGCCCAGCAAGAACACTTCAAAAAACAAATTGCAGCTAGTCCACACCGCGGGCGAACCGCCAAACCACGGCAGAATGAACTTGGCGAGGAGAAGCTGCACCTGAAACAGCAGGAAGGCGCTCAGGAAAATGGTCAGGGCGAATGGGAGCATAGCCAGTCCGGTCAGCTCACCGCGATCCAGTTTTCCGCGGACTTTCTCGGGACCCGTGGCTTCACTGGATTGTCGCGTTCCAAAGAAGCGTTGAAAGCCGCCAATATACATCACTACAGGGCAGTCAGGGCCGTCGAGTGTGAGGTTCATGAGACATATTGGCTCTGGCGTCCCGCCCGCGAGGAGAGGAGAATATCCCTGAGCTTTCCATGACGACGCTGAGCACAACCTGCCCGATGGATTGTCCCGACACCTGCGTGCTGGAAGTTGCTGTCGAAGAAGGGCGCATCGCCGGCATTCGCGGGGCGAAAGACCATCCCACGACGGCCGGATTCATCTGCAGCAAGGTGGCGCATTTCGACCGGCGCGTGTATCACAGCGACCGGCTGCTCTACCCGATGCGCCGCACGGGCCCGAAGGGGTCCGCTGAATTTCGCCGGATTTCGTGGGAGGAAGCCATCGGCGAAATCACCAGCCGGTTCCGCGAAATCATCTCCCGCTGGGGCGCCGAGGCCATTCTGCCGTACCACTACGGCGGGTCAAACGGTTTTCTGAGCGACGGATTTCTCGACGATTTCTATTTTGCCAAACTCGGGGCGTCGCGCCTGGCGCGCACGCTTTGCGCCGCGCCGGCCACAGAGGTTGCCACCGGCATGTATGGAAAGATGCCCGGCGTCGCGTTCGAAGATTACGCGCACGCAAAACTTATCCTGATTTGGGGCGCGAACGCCAAAGCTTCCAACATCCACCTGGTACCCTTCCTGCGCCAGGCAAAGCGCAATGGCGCGTTCATTGCCGTAGTGGACCCGTTGCTGAATTTCACGGCCGGCGAGGTGGACCTGCACCTGCCCGTCTTCCCCGGGGCAGACGTGCCCGTCGCGCTGGCGATGATTCGCCTGTGGAAAGAAAAGGGCGCGCTGGATCATGAGTTTCTCCGCCAGCACGCCGACGGGCTCGAAACATTGCTCCCCGAGGCGGACGCCTGGCCGCTCGAACGCGCAGCCTCCGCGGCGCGTGTTGCGGCAGAAGATATCCGCCGTCTTGCCGAAGCCTACGCCGCGTCTTCCCCGGCGGCGATCCGGGTCGGCTGGGGGCTCGAACGCAACCGCAACGGCGGCCAGGCCATCGCTGCGATCCTGGCCATGCCGGCGCTGCTGGGAAAATTCGGAGTGCGCGGCGGCGGCTACACGCTCAGCAACAGCGGCGCAACGAAACTGGACACGAAAAAACTTCTCGGCCAGTTTGCCTGGAACACGCGCGAGATCAATATGACCGAGCTGGGCGCGGTGCTGGCCGGAGCAGTGAGCCCTCCGATCCAGGGGCTGTTTGTTTACAACTGCAATCCCGCCGCAACTGTGCCGGACCAGGAAGCGGTGCTGCGCGGACTGGCACGGGAAGACCTATTCACCGTGGTCTCCGAGCAGGTGATGACCGACAGCGCGAAGTTTGCCGATGTCCTGCTGCCCGCAACGACTTTCCTCGAGCACTACGACATTCGCCGAGGTTACGGAAACTACCTGGTCGGCGGCGTGCAACCGGTGATCGCGGCCTGCGGCGAGGCGCGGCCGAACGAAGCGGTGTTCGCGGCGCTTGGCCGGGCCATGGGATGGAAGGATGCGCCGTTCACATGGGATTCGGCAACGTGCGCGCAAAAAGTTGCGGAAGCGATTTCCATCGCGGGGCGTCCCGCCGACCCGGCGATTCTCACCACGGGAAGGGTCCAGGGGTACGATTTCCCCGGACCCAACCCGATTCAGTTCGCGACGGCGTTTCCCCTGACGCGTGACGGGAAGATTCATCTGGCGCCGCCGCAGCTTGGTCCCAAGCCCTTCCAGTATGATCCGGTTACCAGCGAAAAATTTCCCCTGGCGCTGATCAGCCCGGCAACCTCGAAAATGATTTCCAGCACGCTGGGCGAATGGAACTACCCGGAACTGCGCGTCACCCTCCACTCTCGAGACGCTGCGGCCCGGGGAATTTCCGACGGCGAAGTGGTGCGCGTCTTCAACGAGCTGGGCGAAGTGGTCTGCCGCGCGCAAATCAGCGGCCGTATGCGCGAGGGAGTCGTCTCCCTCCCCAAAGGAGCTTGGCGCAAGTCGTCGCGGAATGGGCGCACCGCCACGGCGCTGTGTCCCGCCACGACAAACGTCGTCGGCGGCGGCGCGTGCTTCAATGACGCTCGCGTGGAAATTGCCCGCACATAAGACCTCATCTGGAAAGGCCCCGGAGGAGTTCGAGCGGCGGGTCCTGGCCTTCTTCGGCAATTAGAGCATGCGCGCGTGCAGGTCGCGATTCTGCAAATCGTCGCTCAGCCGGCGAATGGTCTCGCGCAGGCGCACGGCCAGGTCGGCAATCGTCTGGAGCCGCTGCTGCGCCGTTGGCGGCATGGAGTTGTCCTTGCGGCGGCGAAGCTCGGCGAGCAGCAATTCGGCATTGCCCAGTATGCCCGTCAGAGGATTGTTGACCTCATGACGCAGGATCTCGCCAAAGTCCCCTTCCCCGCCGTCTTTCGCGGCCTGCGCAGGCGCCGCGGGAAGCGCGCAGCGGCGCAGCCTGCGCTCCACAAGCGCGGCGGCGAGAGGCGCAAACAGGCCCACACGAGAAACAAAGTCGGCGACATCGGCGGCGATCAAGTCGGCCAGTTCGGATTGACGCTCCGGCGAGGCGACCACCACAACCGGCGCCACACGTGAGAGGAATAAGGCCGCCCCGCGCACCGATCCGTCCGATGCGCCGGGAAGGAGCGCCTCGCGGGCCATGGCCGATTCATCCAGCAGCACGGCATCGGGCTCGCGGCGGGCGACTGCCTGACGGGCTTCGTTGAAATCTCGAACGAGGGTGACGGCGCAGCCGGCTTCGCCGGCAGGAAGCTCTTTCACGTACTGCTGGGCCACTGCCGCATCACCGCTGACAATAATGACGGTTTGCTGGGTTTTCATTTTTTCCTCACAGGTTCCCGCGACCAGCCCGATGCGGCAGCTCCATTGGCGGCCCGGGCATTCGAGACTGCCGCGTTCAAGACGGAATCAACGGCACGCTTCAGTTCTTCGACCAGGAATGGCTTGGCCACAAACGGGAGATGGTGCGTTTCCAAAAATTCCATGGTGTGCGCGGCGAGCGTATCGCCGGTCACAAACAGAATGCGGTGCTGCAGGGGGTTCCCTGAACTCTCCAGCGCCGCATAGAAAGCCTGCCCATCGAGTTGCGGCATTTTCAAATCGCAGATGACGAGGTCGAAGCTCTGGCGCTCGGCCAGGTCCAGGCCCTTGCGGCTGTCGAGCAGGGTTTCCACATCATGGCCCTCTTCCTGCAGGACGTCGGCGATCAGTTGCGCGACGGTTGGCTCGTCTTCGACCACCAAGACGTGTTTTCGGCGCCCGCGGGACTCGGCCGCCGCGCGCGCCGCAGGATGAGGCGCGGGCTCCATGGGCCACGCCGGAAGAGCGGCTGCGGGGGGTTTCACTTGGCCGAGAGCCGCCGGATGGGCGGCGGGCAGCTCAATTTGAAACGTCGCGCCGGAATCAGTGGAGCTGCACAAACGGATCGCACCGTCGAATTCCTCCATGATCTCCCGAGCAATGGAAAGGCCCAGGCCGGTTCCTTGACCGGCCGGCTTGGTCGTAAAAAAAGGGTCGAAGATATTCGCCGCAATTTCCGGAGGAATGCCGGGGCCGTCATCGGCTACCTCGAGCACGACGCGCTCCCCGCGGTGTTTCGCGCTGCGTATGCGGATATGCCCGCTGCGGCGAACCTGCCGGATGGCCTGCTCCGCATTGACGATGAGATTCAGGACCACCTGTTGCATTTGTCCCGGGTCGGCAAGAACCGCGGGAAGGTTCGGATCGAGATCGCTATCCACGGCGATGTTTTCCAATTTCAGTTCGTGCTCTCGCAGGCTGAGCGTGCTCCGGACGGTCTCGTTGAGATCCACCGGGCGGCGTTCCGAACGAGTCTCCCGCGAAAACAGCAGGAGATTCTTGGCGATGTGGCTGGCACGCTCGGCTTCCTGATAAATCTTTCGCAAGTCGGAGTTCTTTTCTCCGCCGCGGGAAGGGTCCAGCAGGAGCTGCGCGTAACCCAGGATGCTGGTAAGCGGATTATTCAGTTCGTGGGCAAGGCCCGAAGCCATGCGTCCCAGGGCCGCCAGCTTTCCGGTCTGCTGGAGCTTCATGTGCGTCAATTTTTGCGCCGTGAGATCCCTGAAGATTTCCAGCCAGCCGATGCGAGTTCCCCGGCGATTGAACACCGGCCGCACCAGCCTTTCCAGGGCGCGCGGTGTGGGCCGATCCAGCGCCAATTCTTCGCGGCTGCCTGAACCGCCGCCGGAAACCGCTTCGTGCCACCGGGCAGCATATTTTTCCGAGTCGGAAAAGCAATCCATCAGACTTGCCGTGAGCGCCTTGGCGTTCCCCAGCTCCAGGGTCCGGATGCGGTCCAGACCGAACAGCTCTCCGAATGCGTGATTGACATGGCGAATCGCGCCGGTGGCGTCGAAGATCACCACCCCGCTTTCCAGAGAGGCGAGCAGCGTTTCCAGCTCCGCCTTGGCCCGGTCCAGAACGCTCGCTTCGCGTTCTTTCGCGGACATATCTTCCAGAACGATCTCCCGGACCGAGCTTCCCTCTTCAAGAGGCGGCGTGACGCTCCGGTTGCGCAACCGGACCCTCCGGCCGTTGGGCAAGACACCCTCGGCGGCGTCCGCACGGCCATTCCCGGCGAGCGCCCGCCGCCAGGCGGCGATGGCCGGGCGGTTCGCGGCGACGAAGAGGTCTTCGAGATGGAGGTCGCCAACCCACGAGGCGTACCGGCCGAGCATCTTCCGAGCCGCTTGGCTGGCGTTCCGCACAACGCCATCCCGGTCCACCATCAGGATCGGGTCTGGAGTGGACTCTAACCGAGTTGCTTGTGATGCCTGCCGGGCCGATTCCCGGAGTTGCCGCGCCTCGGCAGAAAGCGCCATGGCGGCCAGAAGGGCATACGATTCCAATCGTTCCAGATTCGCCAGACTTTCCTGTCCCGCCGCGATCCCGCTCACAACGATTCCCAGCACCTCTTTATCGGCCAACAAGGGGATGGCAACGAGCCGCGAAGCCTGATTCTTCCATGGGCCAAGCTCGCTGGGTGGATGGCTCGGCTCGCGCGGAAAAGCGCTTACGGAAATCCCGATGGTGCGGCGCTCCTCCATGGCTTTCTTCCAGATCCGCCGCACCGGCTCTTCTTGAGAGCATGGCTGGGCATCAGGGCGCCCCTTGTAGATTTCAAAGTGAACCTTTCCTTCTCGCCAGAGGCCCAGCTGAAAAAACACACACCCGGCAGACTGAACCGCTCTTCGCGCAAGGGTCTCCAGGATTTGTTTGGCAGGAACTCCGGCGAGAATGTTTTTCTGAATTTGAGAACGGAAGGCCAGTTCGGAATCCCCCGCCTGCCAGGACTCCGCGTCGGCGCGCTGGGCAAGCGCCAGGGAAAGATCGTCTGCGATCCTTTGGAGATCCCCGTTCTCCGAGGTGCGCAGTTGGCTCCATGCGGTGAGTGCGACGCCAAATGTTCGAGCACCCACGCGGAGGGGGATCCACAAAGCGTGCTGCATACCAAGGAGCGGCCCAAACATTTCCAGCCCCCCGCGACCGTCAAGGCTCTGCGAAAGCGCAGTGCCGCTCTCGAATGAAGGGCGGAGAAAGGGGAGGGAGGGGTCCAATCGGCTCCATTCGGGCGGGGTTGCGTCCCGGTTCCTGTTTTCCACGCGCCCTTTCCAGTCGTCGGTTTGCCCGACGGGAGGGGCAAGCCAAATCCCGGCGCGTTCCGCGCGTCCAACGTTCAACAAACCTTGGGCCGCCATGGCGATGAGATCCTCTCGACTTGCGCCCTGCGCAGCCGCAAACGAAATCCGGGGGAGTTCTGGCTTTCGCCGTTGGTACTGCTTGCGGCGGTCCAGGGCCCGCCATAGGTTGCGCCAACTCAATCCAAGCCTCGGTACCTACCCGTGCAACGCCAGAATCAGGTAGCTGGCCAGCGCGGCGAACACAATTGCCACAGCCAGCACAATGGCGTGCCTCACAGTGCGGCTTTGTGGCAGATAGATTCGATATCGCAAGCAAGCCACCCCCGCCCAGAGCGGCATGCAGACCAAGCACCAACCACGACGAATCTCTTAAATGCTGACGTTTCATAGAGTTACAAGGAGATGGCGGAGTTGCGGAAGTGACTTGAATCCCAGAAGAAACCGGCCGGGAATTGCTGATTCCCGAAGTGAACCTGAAATCTTGTAGGGCTATACTATCCGGGGGTGTGGATACGGTGGAAGCTGGGTCTCGGTTATGGCAGCTTGCTCTCTTTGTCGAACTGTTTCAACTTGCGGTAAAGGGTGGTTTTCCCGATCCCTAGGATGCGCGCTGCCGCAAGCTTATCCCCGCCGGTCTCGCGCAAGGCGCGAAGGATGGCCCGGCGCTCCAGTTCTTCCAGCGGAAGCAATTCGTCGCGGTCGGGAGTGGGTTCCGACCCGGCATATTGAAGATTGGAAGGCAGGTCTCCCAGATGCACGAGCGGGCCGGACCCCAGGGCCACGGCGCGTTCCACGGCGTTTTCCAACTCGCGAACGTTCCCCGGCCAATCATAGGCCATTAGCCGCCTCATAGCATCTTCGGAAATGGTCCGCACGGTGCGGTTCGCGTCGCTGAATTTCTCAAGGAACGAATTTACCAGGAACACGATGTCCGTTTTGCGCTCGCGCAGCGGGGGAAGTTTGACCTGCACCACGTTCAAGCGAAAGTAAAGGTCCTGGCGGAAGCGGCCTTCCTTGACGGCCGTTTCCAAATCGCGGTTGGTGGCGGCAATCACGCGCACGTTGATGGGTATGCGTTCGGTGGAACCCACCGGTTTGACTTCCCGCTCCTGCAGGACCCGCAACAGTTTGGCCTGCATGTCCACGGGCATGTCGCCAATTTCGTCGAGAAACAGAGTGCCCTCATGGGCCGCTTCCAACAGGCCCATTTTGGAGTGCTGCGCCCCGGTGAACGCGCCCTTCACGTAACCGAACAGTTCCGATTCAATCAGCGTGGAAACCAGCGAAGAGCAGTCCACGGGCACAAACGGCTTTTCGCGCCGCGGCCCGGAGAAATGGATGGAGCGCGCCACCATCTCTTTTCCCGTTCCGCTCTCGCCGAGGAGCAGAACCGGGTAGTTGTGCTGGCTGACCTTTTCGATCATCTTATACACGCGCTGCATCTTCGCCGACACGCCGATCATTCCGCCGAATCCCGGACGCGTACGCATCTGCTCGCGGAGCAGGCGGTTTTCCTGGTCCAGGTCGAGGTCCCGCACAACGCGCTCGAGTTTGGTCCGCAAGTCGTCTACATGGAACGGTTTGGTAATGTAATCGAGCGCACCGAGGCGAGTGGCCTCAACGGCCGTGGCAATTGTGCCGTACTGAGTCATGATCAAGACCGCGGTCTGGGGATGGTCGGCACGGATACGCTTCAACAATTCGATCCCGCCGGCTTCCGGAACCATCAAATCGGTCATGACGATTTCGATCGGATACTGCTCGAGCAGATCGAGCGCCTTTTCGGTGGTCTCTGCTAGGAGCGCCCGGAAACCTGACTCCGTGGCCACTTGCCCGCAGATTTCGCGTGTGGGGGGCTCATCATCGACGATGAGAACTGTCCTCGGAGCGGAATCAGCCGGGGACGTGCCCGTGTCAACTTGCGTTTCCATCCAGCCTCCTGATACTGAATTCCATCGCACAAGCAATGGCGGGCGCCAATGGGAAGAGGGGCATGGGCACCGCAAATCTAAGAGGGCCCTTCGATTACACCTGCTGAAATTATCGCCGGATGATAATACCTTTTGCGGAAACGTGTCAAGTACTATCGTCCTAACTCTGCAACATCTCTTTACAACGCCGCGGGATGCAAGAACGGGAAGGACATAAATGCCATATTGGGAGGAGAAGCGGATTTCCTCGGCATCCTGTCGAGTGGGAAGGACCGGCGATGAACAATCCTGTTACTTGTGTAGATTGTTGGGCCCGGTCAGTAGGAACTGGCCGGACCCAATCTTACTTGCGGATATCGATCAACCCTTGACCTTGATCTCCACCGGCTTGAGCAGCTCGAACTTGATGTGGGATTCGGCGGGGATGGTGATTTCTTTCTTCCCCGTGGCTGCCGCACCAGCCGTGCCTGCACCTGCGCCAACGGCCGCGCCGATTAACGCGCCTTTACCGCCTCCGGCAAGACCGCCAATCAGCGCGCCGGCAGCGCCGCCGCCCCCGATGAACTCGGCATTATGCTTGGCGTGCCCTTTCCCGGATTCGCCAAACGTATTGGTCTCCAGATTGTAAGTCTTTCCCCCGACTTCGACGGAGGCAAGGGAAATCGCCAGCCGCGCAGGAGCGTGCAGACGCCCCGACTCCTTGGCATCCACAACACGGCCAACAACGTGGGCGCCCTTCGGAATGACCGTCTTGCCGTCTATCACAACAGGCGTTGAAACGCTGGCCGCAAACGAATCTCCCGCATTATTCTTGTTGCTGACGAGGGTTTCGTCTATGGTGACGCTGAGATGCGTTCCCTCAGGAACGGTGATGGGCTTCGGCTCGATGACCTTGCTCAACAGACCGCCGGACTTTCCGGCGTCGTCCTTCTTCGCGTCATCCTTGGCTGCATCGGATGCCTGATGCGCGCATCCGCCGAGCGCAAGCAACGCAGCCGCAACTGCCGTCACCCAAGCCTTTCGATTGGCAATGGACATCAACATTACACACCTCCACAGTGGACCCATAATATTTGATTGCAACTCCCTAGCCAAAGGTTTTCTCAGATTAATTCCCGCCAAATCATCGTGTGAGTAGCCTGGGCGGGCTCCTTCACTGCGTAACTTCTACAATTCGAAGCCTCACGCCACTCGCGGGATTCTTGGAGGTGGAGGACAAAAGTGGCGGCACTTCAAGAGGAAATTCTTCGTTGCTCACTCTGCGGGTTCGATGCGCGCTGGCAGAAATATCTGACAGCGTCGGCTGGCGCTATCTATGGTGCCGATAGGATTGAAAACCAATCCTGGCTGCAAACGACAGCAGAAAGAGGAGATAGCGCGGCAAGCGGCGGCCACCGCGGAGAGGCAGGAGTCTTGCAACGAAGTTCGCAGGGATAAGCGTGAATCGTTGAATGCCCCAAATGGCAGCCACAACTCACGACGAGCCCCCTTACAAATTGTTTCGAGGAGAACCAGGATGAATACTTCACGCCGTTTTGCCCCGTGGATGGTGCCCTTGACCGCGATATTGCTTGGAACCTCCGTGCACAAAACCTTCGCACAGGAGCAGCCGCCTGCGCCCGCCCAGCCTGCAGCGGCCGTCCCGACTGGTACGCGATTCCTGGTGCGCCTGGAAGACGAACTGAACACCGCGAAAGTCCAGAAGAACAAGCGCTTCAAGGTACACACCTTGGAGCCGCTCGAGGCCGGGAACGGAATCACCATCCCCACCGGCGCGGAAATCCGCGGTCACGTCGGCGGCGTCGAGCCGGGCGGACTGACCGGCCGCGCGCGTTTGTGGCTGACCTTCGATGAAATCCATGCGCCCTCGGGCACATTGCCGATTATCGCGGAGGTCGCAGGTGTCCCCGGCGAACACAGCGTGAAACAGGGCGACGCCAAGGAAGGAGAGATCGAGGCGCGCACCAGCAAAGGACGCCGTGAAGCGGAATCGGCGGCGGCGGGCGCGGCGATCGGAGCGGCGGCGGGCGCGAAACACGGTGGCGGCAAGGGAGCAGCCATCGGCGCGGCCGCCGGAGCCGCCGCAGGCTTCCTGGTCTCCTCGGGTTTGGGGCAGGAGCTGGATCTTCCAAAAGGGACAAAGCTCGAGCTGGAGTTGGTTCGCCCGCTCTACCTGCCGACCAAATAGGGCAGATTTACATGTCTCGCGGACATGTAGCTCTTCGGCCCCGGCCTGGCCGGGGCCGAGAGATCCAGCGTATTGAGAACGCTCCATCGTAGACCGCGATCTTGACAAAGAATTGCCCGCCTCGGATTGTTCTCATTAGTGACGTCAATCGCAGAACGGACCAAGAAAACATGGGTACCTTTGGATTGTCTAGAGCGCGCCATCCGCTTGGCATTCGTGGGCGCTACTGATAGATTCAAAGGGACGAACCGAGCCACCCAAGGATGACCCGGATGGCGAACGAAACCAAGACCGCTGCGCGCGCGGTTTCCGCGCCGGAGCAAAAAGTAAAAGACCGCATCCTCGTGGTAGAAGACGAGGACAATGCCAGGCGCGGCTACGAACTGATGCTCCGCGGCTGGGGCTACGAGGTGCTGGGGTGTCCCAGCGCGGAAGAAGTACTGGAGCGGTATGCCGAGTTCCGCCCCGCCGCGTTGCTGGCCGACATCGGTCTGCCGGGCATGAATGGCATCGAGCTTCTGGGCAAGCTGGGAGAGGAACTCAAATCCGTCCCCGCCATCATCATTACAGGCGACGGCAGCGAGGAGCGCGAAGTCGAAGCGGTTCAAGCCGGGGCCTTCTGGTTCATCAAGAAACCGCTGAAGGCCTCCGTTCTGCGCGCGCTCCTGGACCGCGCGCTGAGCCGCGTGCGCGACCAGCGCCACATTGCCACACTCACGAAACAATTGCGCGAAGCGGGGCGGCTCGGCGAACTGGTGGGCGGGTCGAAGCCCATGCAGGAAGTGATGCGCATGGCGGAACTGGCGGCGCCGTCTTCGGCTTCGGTGCTGATTACCGGTGAGACCGGCTCGGGCAAAGAAATCCTCGCGCGGACGATTCACAAGCTTTCCCCGCGCGCCGAGCGGCCCTTTGTGGCCATCAACTGCTCGGCGATCCCCGAGACGCTCATGGAAAGCGAAATCTTCGGCCACGAGCGCGGCGCGTTCACCGGCGCCGCCGAGCGCCGCATCGGCTGCTTCGAGCTGGCCGACGGCGGAACCCTGCTGCTCGACGAAATCGGCGAAATGCCTGCGCCGACGCAAACCAAGCTGTTGCGGGTGCTCGAAGACCACAAAGTGCGGCGGCTGGGAAGCAAGAGCGAGACGCCGGTGGACGTGCGCGTGCTCGCAGCCACAAACAAAGACCCGGAACACGCCGTCGCCAAGGGGTTCCTGCGGCAGGACCTGTACTTCCGGCTGAACGTTTTTCACATTCACCTGCCGCCGCTGCGGGAACACAAAGAGGACTTGCCGTTGATGGTCGAGCACCTGCTGCGGGACATCAACAGCAAGCACGGCAAGCAGGTCCGCAACGTGAGCGCAGAGGTGATGGACGTTTTCATGAGCTACACCTGGCCCGGCAACGTCCGTGAGCTGCGCAACATCCTGGAACGCGCGGCCATCGTGTGTGACCGCGATCTCATCGGCCGCGCCCATCTTCCCGCCGACTTCGGCCGCACGCAGGCGGGCTCGGCATCCGAGCTTTCCAGCATTCGCTTCCCCATCGGCACCACGGTGGACGCCGCCGAGCGCGAACTCATCCTGCAAAC
>WNGL01021282.1_pt1 | contig 11640 bp, 7 predicted proteins | sample 5400591 | NCBI WGS metagenome assembly WNGL01 (sample SAMN13153377, study PRJNA577476) | soil metagenome | isolation source: 80 cm soil or saprolite under Garry oak tree replicate 1 | place: USA:California | collected 2016-06-15
AGGGTTCATGCGGCCGCTCCCTTCTTTTCCCAGCGCGGCGTGCGCTTCTCCAAAAAAGCGCGCAGGCCTTCGAGGGCGTCCGGTTCCGCCATCAGCTCCTCAATATACAGGCGCTCAAGGTGCGGCAGGTCTTGATGGAGCGCTCGTTTGAGTGGGAGACGTGCAGCTCGGACAGCGTGCCGGAGAGCTGCGGCCGAACGCGGCAAGAAATGGTCGCCGATCCATGCATCTACAGTCGTCTTCAATTGTGAAGGGGGCGCCGTTCGCACCACCAGCCCTGCCGCCGCAGCTTGGGACGCCGTCCATGCCGCGCCGGTCAGCACGAGCTCCGCCGTGCGGCTGGCGCCAATCCGGACCGGTAAGAGCGCCGCCGCTGCAGGTGGGAAAACCGCCAGCTTGATTTCCGGACAGGCGAATGCCGCGCCCTCCTCAGCGATGATGAAGTCACAAGCCAGCGCCAGCTCAAACCCGCCGCCAAGGCACTGCCCGCACACTGCCGCGATCGTTACCATAGGCAGCTCCAACAATTGTCCGAGCAGGCCGCGAAACCGCGCAAACATGGTTTCGACATGTTCCGGAAGGTGCTCCTCGACGCTGGCGCCGAAACTGAAATGGGGGCCATCCGAGGTGAGAATCATCACCCGAAGTTCGGGGCGATTCCTTAGGTCTTGAAAAGCCGCGCCCAGCGCCTCCATCATGTCCAGATCGAGGATATTGGCTTTGGGCGCCGCCAGTCGGACCCGGACGACCTCGCCGTTTTCATCCAAGGCAACTTTCAGTTTGCTCATCGTCCGGCCTTGGTCGTTTCCCGGACCGCCCAGGGGGCGATCTCCGCGATCAATTCCGTAGTCATCGTAGGCATCGTCACACAAGACTTGTTAAGGATGATACGAGAGAATCTGAAGAAAGGCTACTCTTCTTCCCAGGAATAGCTGGAACGGCGCTAGCGGAAATTCCTGATCAACACCGCGTCGGTCTGGTCCGTGCCACGTGAGAGGGCCAGGCGGCCGTCGGGGGACCAGTCAAACCAGCTAATCCTGTCCGAGCTGAAATGCGTCACCATCTTTGGCGAGCCGCCTGCTACCGGCTGTTCCCAGATGTTATCCACGCCATTCACGCTGTCGTGGAAACAGATGGCGCGGCTATCGAGGCTCCACTGAAAGAGAACCCCAGTCCAAGTAATGTGAATGGGAAAAACCTTGGCGGGTCGGCCGCCCGCGAAAGGAACCATCGCCATGCTGGGTGGCTGATTCTGGTCGGGAAAGTATAAACAAGCGATCCACTTGCCGTCGGGGGAGACGGATGGCGCAACCGAGTTATAGTCCGTCAACTGGGACGCTGGGCCGCCTCCACTCGGGACCTTCATCAGAAAATCCTTGCCGCCCTCGCCCCGTGAGAAAACCGCCCACTGCCCGTCCGGCGATACGGCGGGATACTGGTCTTCCTTACCCTCGGTAAGCTGTTTAAGGTCGGCACCGTCCATGTCCATGCGCCAGATGTTGCGTCGGCCGTCTGGGTCCATCTGCATGAAGGCAATGAAGCCGCCACGGAACGAGACCGCGGGATACCTGAAAACTGAAGATGCGTCGTTCTTAGTGAGCCGCTGTGGGTTCGACCCGTCCGGGCCCATCTCCCAAAGTTCATAGCGTCCGTTATGGACCGAGGTATACACGATTTTACCGTCCGGCGCCCATGCAAGGCCATTCCAACCGTCGCGGTTCTGGTTTCCGACACTCAAGGTCCTTGTTTCGGACTCCTTGCCGGGCGTGGCCACTTGGATGGTGAAAAGAAGCTGCTCCTGGAGGGCCAGCAGCGTCTTCCCGTCCGCGCTCGCTCGGATTCCCATGTACCTCGAAAGGTCGTGAGTAATCTGCCGGGGTTCGCCTCCCTCCAGTGAGACTTCGTAAAGCTGAATTGACCCCGACTGAACGGCCGCCACGACCAAGTGACGGCTTCCAGGGAGCCAGGCGAGACTATGGACCTCGAGCCGTTGGGCGTCAGCGACCGGCTGCGCCGTGCCGCCTTCCGCCCCGATGGTGGTCAAAACCCCCTGCGGAGTTTCGTGGACGAAGGCCAGGGTCTTGCCGTCCGGAGACCACGCGACTCGGGCCCACGAAATTCCCTAAGGGTGCTTGTAGGATGCCAGCACCCGCTCGCCAGAGCCATCGAGCGATGCGGTCAGCAAGCGCTCCTCGGTCGGGGGGTCTCCCGCACAAAGGCGACGCGCTGGCCATCGGGTGAAAATGCCGGCGCGCCAGTGATCCCCGCCAGCATCTTTCTTGGAGTCCCGCCGAGGGAGGGAACTTGATAAAGATCGCTGCTGGTTTTGAGAGGATTCTGGCGCGCGTAGTAAAGGTAGCTGCCATCGGGGGAGAATGCCGCTCCGGGGCATTGATCCTCGCCAAGGGCGACGATTTGGACATCACTGTCCGTGGCCAGTTGCTTCAGCCAGAGGCTTTGCTTGCCTGCCGTCGTTCGCAGGTAGGCCACATACTTGCCGTCGGGTGAGATATCTGCTTGCTGGACGTCGCCGGTGCCCGTCACGCGCGTAAGTTCCAAGGTTCCGGAAGAAGGGGGCGCACGGCGGAGAGCGCGATAAAGGACGAAGGTCAATGTGGCGGCGATCATGATCCCGCCAGCGATGACTCCAATCATTGCTCTCTTGTGGCGCTTCACCAGGCCCGCGATAATTTGTGAATCGGAACTGTCCTGTAGCGGGGGTGCCTGCCCCTGAGCGGAGCGAAGGCTCCCCGACGCCGTTCGCGAAATCGGCGTCCCTTCCGGCGGAGATGCCGAGGGCGTCGCCGCCACAGCGGCGCCACGGCCGGAGCTGGTGTCCCGCTGCAGGCGCTTCAAGTCCGCCCGCAGTTCCGCCGCGCTCTGGCTGCGTAAGTCGCGGTCCTTTTCCACGGCTTTCAGGATGATCTCCTCGAGCTTGGGCGGCAGGCCGGGTCTGAGCCGAGAAGGCGGCAGCGGGTCTTCCTTGAGGATAGCGGTGAAGATCATCGCCGCCGTATTGCCGGCGAACGGAGGACGCCCAGTGGCCATTTCATAGAGCACCACTCCAAAGCTGAACAGGTCGGTTCGCGCGTCGAGCTCCTCGCCTCGGGCCTGCTCCGGGGACATATAGGCCACCGTCCCCATCGCTGTGCCGGGGGAGGTCAGGTGATCGGGTTCGATCGTCGCCGTGGGAGAATCCTCCCGGGGCGATTCATGAATCGCATTTACGGGGGACAATTTTGCCAAGCCAAAATCCAGAATTTTTGCCAGAGCAGTGACGCCGCGTGAGGTGACAAAAATATTCGCAGGCTTGATGTCGCGATGCGTGATGCTGTGCGAATGGGCGGCGTCGAGCCCGTCGGCAATCTGGATGGCAAGGTCGAGCAGGCGGTCGAGCGGCATGGGTGATGGCGCGCGCCCGGAGATGGGGTGCGGGTCGCCGGCAATCATCTGCCGAAGCGTCCGCCCTTCCAGGTACTGCATGGCGATGAAGGGCTGCCCTGCGTCCTCGCCAATTTCATAGATCGTGCAAATGTTCGGGTGGTCCAGGGCGGATGCTGCGCGGGCCTCGCGTCGAAACCGCTTCAGGGTCTGCGGATCTTTGGTGAGCTGCGGCGGCAGGAACTTCAGGGCTACAAAACGGCCGAGCTTTGTGTCCTCGGCCTTATAGACCACACCCATGCCGCCGCCGCCCAGTTTCTCCAGGATGCGGTAGTGGGAAATCGTCTGGCCGGTCATCGCCGAACCGGATAGAGTTGATTTCGAGGTCGCCATAAGTTGCAGCTATTTTAGTCCGACGTAATCGGCAAATCAAAACAGCTCGGCAAAGCAAGCCATTTTGCGAGATGATTGCGCTCTTGGCACAATCGACGAGCGGTGAAATCTAGCCATCTGTGATTTCGAAAATGACTAGTTCTAAGATTTATTACAGGCTGACGATCTTTCTTGGCGCCTTCCTACTTTTTGCAGTGCAACTTCTGCTGGCCAAGTACTTCTTGCCGTGGTTCGGTGGGGCGCCTGCCGTGTGGACCACTTGCATGCTTTTCTTTCAAACGCTGCTACTGGCTGGTTATGCGTACGCGCACGGGTTGGCCAACTGGTTCAGCCCTCGGGCGCAGAGGACTTTGCATTCTTCCCTTCTGCTCGTCTCACTGGGCCTGCTGGTTTTTCTCGCATTTGTATGGCCTTCGCCCGTCACGCCGGACGCTCGATGGAAACCACAAGGAGTTGAGCAGCCCATCCGGAGCTTGATTACTCTTCTCGCTGTAAGTATTGGGTTGCCCTACTTCGTTCTTTCGACGACGGGACCACTCCTGCAGACCTGGTTTGCGCGCATTCAGCCGCATGAGACTCCTTACCGGCTCTACGCTGTGTCGAATCTGGGTTCATTCCTGGCCCTCTTGAGCTATCCGTTCCTTGTAGAGCCTTGGTTGACGCTCAAAATGCAAGCGCGTCTCTGGTCGATTGCTTTCCTTGTTTACGCAATAGGGTGCGTGTACTGCTCCCTGCTTTCCGGACGTGAGAAAACCTCGGAGGGGACATCATTCTTGCGCGACGACAATGGCGAAGCCAGCGAGGATGGCTACAGTGAGCTAAACAGGCCGGGCTTGGGAAGCTACCTGCTCTGGCTAAGCCTTGCTGCGTGTGGTTCGGTCGCCTATATCTGCTATCTTTCGTCGTCTGCTTCGAAAAATCAGAGTGGTATTCCCGTGGCGTTTTCCATCCGGCCTTTGGGCTCGCCCTGTTTGGAGCTTGTTACGTACTGAACAGAGGCTTGCTGTCCAGCCTTATCGGTCAAATCGCAGTCTATTCCTTCGCCTTGTTTACGTGTTGTATGGTGTGCCATGGGGAACTGGCTCGGTCGAAGCCGAGCCCGCGTTTCCTCACTTCGTTCTATTTGATGGTAGCTGTCGGCGGCGCCCTTGGAGGGATTTTCGTGGCGCTGATCGCACCTCACGTTTTCAAATCTTTCTGGGAATATCAGCTTGGCTTGTGGGGATCAGCGCTGCTCATGTCCCTCCTCCTCATACGGGACAAGAGCTCCTGGCTCTATTCGAGCAGGTTCGGACTGGCCGCTGTAGCCGGGGGCGCAGCGCTCTTGCCGGGATTCACGGCATCGGCTCCGTCCAACAAGATGAGCCTCTCGGACCTGACACCTCCCGTGCTGGGCTTGATCGCGGCCATCTGGTTCATGCGCAGGAGTCAGACAGGTTTTGACGCTGCTCGAGCGCGGGCAGTTCCGCTGTACTGCGGAATTGCTTTAGTCATCTTTGGTGCGGTCCTTTTCTTCAGTGCACGCGGGCAGTTACCAGACACCGTTCTGATGGCCCGAAACTTCTACGGTGTGCTCACGGTGCGTGAGCTGAGCGCCGAGCAGCAGGACTGGCGCGCGTACGCGCTGATTCACGGTCGAGTATCCCACGGGTATCAATTCCGCGCACAAGCCAAACGCGCTCTGCCTACCGGTTACTATGGTTCGACCAGCGGGGTGGGGGTGGCCTTGCTGCATCTTCGCCACGAGGACCCTGAGCGGCCGACAAACCAGAAGTGTCTGCGAATCGGAGTGGTCGGCCTGGGGGTGGGCACGCTGGCCGCTTACGCCAGACTGGGAGATTATGTTCGCTTCTACGAGATCAACCCTGAAGTTGAGCGGATCGCAAGGGACGGACGCTACTTCACTTACGTGCAGGACTGCCCCGCCAAGCTCGATGTGATCCAGGGCGATGGGCGCCTTTCAATGGAGGATGAACTCCGTCGCAAAGAACCACAGCAGTTCGACCTGCTGGCCATCGACGCCTTCACGGGCGATGCGATCCCCGTTCACCTTCTTACTCAAGAAGCGTTTCAGCTCTAGTTGGCCGAGATTAGGAGGCCCCAGGGTGTGCTTGCTATCCACATCACTAATTCTTACCTCGACTTCACCCCTGTCCTCAAGGCAGTTGCCGACCACTTGGGACTCAGATATCTCTTGATCCACACGCCCGGAGACGGAAGGATCGCCGTTGAAAGCTCTTGGGTACTGCTCTCTCAGGATGAGAAATTCCTTGATTCCCTTTCGCTTCACCAGCCCGTGGTTTTGAAGGAGACGGGCAATCCTGTGGTCCGCTTGTGGACCGATGATTACAGCAACCTCCTTCAAGTTTTGAGCTGGTAGGGTCCCACCCTTTGCCTTGGCAGTCATTGACGGCACTCCTCGCTGTCAGTATCATACGCGCGTTTCGATGCCCCCAATCCCTATAGAGAGGTCCACTACCTTGAAGCGAGCCGAATTCATCCTGTTGATGGGCGCAGCCGTGTTGATCGGCACCCCCTTTTTTGCCTGGGCCCAAGGGCCCGAGATTGATCCCGAGGCATTCAGCCAGCTCAAATTTCGCTACATTGGCCCCGTGGGCAACCGCGTTTCCGCGGTCGCCGGGGTGCCGGGCGATCCTCACATATACTACGTGGGCGCCGCCTCCGGCGGCATCTTCAAGACGACCGACGGAGGTATCCACTGGGCACCCGTCTTCGATGCCGAACCAGTCTCTTCGATTGGTTCATTGGCGGTGGCGGCAAGCGATCCGAACATCGTCTGGGCGGGAACCGGAGAATCCTTCATCCGCAGCCACATCTCGATTGGCAATGGGATCTACAAGTCGGTGGACGCGGGCAAGACCTGGACGCCGATGGGTTTGGAGAGGACCGGGCGGATCGCGAACGTCGTGATTGACCGGCACGATCCGAACCTCGTTCTCGCCTGCGCGCTCGGCCACGCGTATGGCCCGCAGTCCGAGCGCGGTGTCTTCCGCACCACGGACGGAGGGAAGAGCTGGGAAAAGGTGCTGTTCGTGGACGAAAACACCGGCTGCTCGGACTTGGCCATGGACCCAAACAACTCGCGCATCCTATTTGCCGGGATGTGGCAGCTTGAAATCCACACCTGGGCCCGCACCAGTGGAGGCCCGGGTAGCGGCTTGTTCGAATCCACCGACGAGGGAGCTACCTGGAAACGTCTCGAAGGCCATGGGCTCCCGAAGCCGCCCGTCGGGAGAATTGCAGTCCGAGTGGCGCAGCGCGATTCGAACCGGATCTACGCATTGATCGAGACCGGCGACGGCGTCCCGATGGACGGCAAGCCCACACAAAGCGGACAACTTTGGCGGTCCGACGACGGCGGCGAGAACTGGCAGTTGGTGAATTCCGACCGTCAAATCCGAGGGCGCACGCACTACTACACGCGCGAGGAGATCGCGCCCGACAACGAGAATGAAGTGTATTTCTTCTCGGCAGCCTTCTCGAGGACGCTCGACGGCGGCCACACGCTCACCGCCATGCCCGCAAGCCCCGGAGGGGATAACCACGAGATGTGGATTGATCCCGTCAATGGAGACCGCATGGCCGTCGTCAACGACGGCGGCGTAAGCATCTCCGTGAATCGCGGCCGCACTTGGGACCACATCCAGCTTCCAATCGCGCAAATGTATCACGTGACGGTCGACGACCAGATCCCCTACTTCGTTTATGGCAACCGGCAGGACGGCCCTTCGTTTCGCGGCCCGAGTAACAGCCTGCAGTTTGGCGGCTTCGGCGGAGGCGCTGGCGGCGCGGGCCCGATCCCGCGCAGCCTGTGGCATCCCGTGGCGGGGAGCGAAAGCGGCTTTGCCACGCCCGATCCGGCGGACAACAACATCATCTGGTCGAGTGGCACCGGCTCGGGCAGCGTGGGCGGCGCGGTCGCGCTCTTCGACGAAAGAAATCATCAAGCGCGCGAAGTCGAGGTCTGGCCCGAGGACGTTTCAGGAGCCAGTGCCGCAGATTTGAAGTATCGCTTCAACTGGGAATTTCCCATCACCATCTCTCCCCATGACCACAATAAGGTTTACGTCGGAAGCCAGTTTGTTCACGTCACAACCGATGGCGGGAACAGTTGGGGGACAATCAGCCCCGATCTGACCCGCAACGACAAGAGCCGCCAAAAGATTTCGGGCGGACTCACTCCAGACAACATCGGCGTCGAGTATGCCGGAACAGTCTTTGCCATTGCAGAGTCGCCCAAGGAGCCCGGGCTGATTTGGGCCGGCACCAACGACGGGCTCGTGCAGATCACCCGGGATGATGGAAAGAATTGGACCAACGTCACCAAGAATATTCCGGATTTGGCGGACTGGGGCACCGTGAGCAACATCGAAGCCTCGCGCTACGACGCCGGCACAGCCTACCTAACCGTGGATTTCCATCAGGTGGATAATCGCGACCCCTTCGTTTACAAAACGGGGGATTACGGCAAGACTTGGACGGCGATCACTAACGGAATTCCCCGCACCTTACTGAGCTACGCGCACTGCATTCGCGAGGACCCTCGGCGCAAGGGGCTGCTCTACCTGGGGACGGAGAATGCCCTTTACGTCTCGTTCGATGACGGAAAGAACTGGCAGGCGCTCCAGAGCATGTTGCCGCACGCCCCTGTTTACTGGATTGCGGCGCAGGAACGTTTCCACGATCTGGTTCTCGCGACGTACGGGCGCGGTTTCTGGATCCTGGACGATTTGACGCCGCTCGAGCAACTAACGCCGGAAGTGCTGGCGTCGAGCGCGCATTTGTTCGCGCCACGCGACGCTTACCGCTTCCGGCCGGTTTCCGAGCCAGCAGCGGTTTCGTACGACCCCACCGCGGGCCAGAATGTGCCCTACGGCGCTGCCATCAACTTTTATCTCAAGTCCAATCTCGGCGAGAAGGATCAAGCTCGGATCACCATCAGCGATTCGAGCGGCAAGACATTCCGCGAACTGAGCTGCGGCCCGCCAAAGGCCCCGGGTGCTCCGCCGCCGGCGGGTCCGGGCGAGGAGGGAGGCGGCGCCGAAGGTGCCGGCACGCCTCCATGCGAAGCTCTGCCGGGCATCAACCGAGTCTGGTGGAATCTGCGCTCCGAGCCCAGCACCCAAGTCCGGCTCACAACCCGTCCGCTTTACGCGCCCGACGTCCCCCTGGGACCCGCAGGCTGGCGGACCGCGCCCGACGGGGGACGCATTTCATTGCTGGCGCCTCCGGGAACCTATACGGTGAAGCTGGCGGTGGGCGGACAGGAGTTCACACAAAAGCTCAACGTTCTCAAAGATCCGCATTCCACCGGAACCGAAAGCGACATTGAAGCACAGACGAAATTAGTCTCCGCCCTTCGCGACGAGATAAACACGTTGGCCGCCAGCGTCAATCAAATGGAGTCGCTTCGCGTCCAGCTCGACAGCCTCGAAAACGAACTCGGAACCGACGACACTGCGAAAGCGATTCGTAAAGCGGCTGACGACCTTGCGGAGAAGCTGATCGGCATCGAGGGCAATCTGTTGCAGCTCAAGTTAACTGGAAGAGGCCAGGATGGTACGCGATGGGCGCCGATGCTGCTCCAGAAAATCAGCTACCTGGCCGCCGAAGTCGGTGGCAGCTCCGATTTTCCGCCCACCACCCAGCAAGTGGCTGTCGAGGAGATGCTTAAACAGCAGGGCGATAAATGTCAGCAAGACTTTCAACAACTCGTGGCCAAGGATGTAGCGGCTTTCAACGTCATGCTGCGTGAAAAGAACATTCCAAACATCATTCTCAAAACGCCCTGAACCGCGGGCGCTACGGCCCTCCCGGGCAGCGCAATGAACCCTGAGTCCAAGGCTCATTTCGCCAACAGTCCTCTGCTGCGCAACCAATTTGCCAACAGGGCGGGCCATTCGCCCAGGGCAGGGTCGGCCAAATCCAGGCCAACGCCGTGAGGTCCCTTTTCGAAAATGTGAAGCTCCGCCGGGACACCCGCCTTGTGCAGCGCCAGATAGAATGCAACGCTGTTTTCGGCAGGCACACCCGTGTCGGCGCTGGTGCTGAACAGAAACGTCGGAGGAGTCTCGGGCGTGACGTGAAGCTCATTCGAAAGGTCTTCGCGCAATTTGGGATCGGGATTCTCGCCCAGCAGGGCCATCATGGATCCCCGGTTCGTGTACGGCGCATTGAAAGAAATGACCGGGTACGCGAGGATCGCGAAATCCGGCCGAGAGCTTACACGGTCGGTAGAATCAGCGGCTCCAGGATCTCCGTTATCATAATGAGTCGCGGCAGTTGACGCCAGGTGTCCGCCCGCTGAGAACCCCATGATGCCCACTCGATCGGGTCGTACTCCGAACTCTTTGGCCCGTGCCCTGACCAACCGGATCGCGCGTTGCGCATCACCCAGCTCGATCGGATGATGATATCGTGGGCCGAGCCGGTATTTCAGCACGAACGCTGTTATTCCGAGCGCGTTAAACCAGTTTGCAACTTGCCGCCCCTCGTGGTTCGTCGCCAAAATCGTATACCCGCCGCCGGGCGCGACGATCACGGCCGTACCTGTCTCGCTGGCATCCACCGGGGCGTAGATGGTGATGGTTGGCTTATCGCGATCGTCGTTGCCCAAGGCGCCGGGTGCGCCATTCTCCCAGAGCGGGATCGTTTGCGGCTCGGCGAACAGGCCCGCAGGCAGTGCAGGGCTTACCTTCCGCTGCTCGGAATATCCGGTTGTGGCGCACAGCAGGAGTATCAGACTAATGCATGCAGTCCTCATGTAATTCAACCCTCTTTATTGGAATAGCGGTGATGATAGCTGAGATGGGGCCGCAAATCGAGCGCTTGTATCGTGCCGCCTCGGAGCCTGAAGAGAGCCGTCGGTGCGCCTCAGGAGTCCGGAATCAGGACTGAAAGCCGCGGCTGCGGTTACTTCTCGGAGCCGGCGGTGGCGGGCACGTTTTCTATGGGGGGGATAATCTCCGCTCTATGGTGCAGCAACTTGACCAGGGCGGAGTTGAGGCGATACCGGGTTTCGGTTCGATCGTCCGCCCGGGTAATATAACGAACAATCACCACAACGCCGTTGTCGGTGGGCTTGACGTTGACGCTTTGTTCCGCCGAGAACGATCTTACGTTATAGCGTCGCGAGACCCTTTGCCATTCCCGCTCCGCCAATTGTGTATTGCTTTCCGTTTCCTTGGCCACGATGCTGCGAATTTTTTCAACCAGCGGGTAAGGGTCCTGCCCCACGGGGATAAGCACTTGCAGGTGGTCCCAGAGCCACTGTCCTGAGGTTGTGAAATTGAAGTAGTAGCCGTCGATCGCATACTGGTTCAGGAAGGCGACCTGGCGGCCCGTCGGTTGCCCCACTTCGGTCCAGTTCCCCGTCTCGAGTAAAACGGTGCGCAGCAGCGTGATCTCGATCACTTCACCATGCACGCCGTTAATTTCCACCCAATCCCCCACGCGGATCCCCTGGCGGCCCATCAAGACGAACCATCCCAGGAACGAGACGATGAAGTCCTTCAGGACCACGGTGAGGCCGGCGCCTGCCAGGCCCAGCACGGTGGATAACTGGTTGGGCGGGCCAAACACCACGATCAGAATCACCATCACTGCCACTACCTGCACGCTGATTCGGGTCACTGCCTGCAGCGTGGCGCGCTGTTTTGGTTCCAGAGTAAGCCGCGCGAAAAAGTGTTCGCCAGCCCGGTTGAGAACGAACACCAGCAGCAACATCAGCACAATCCAAAGGGCCGACTCGATGATGCCGTGCAGCGCACGGCGCGCATCCGTTTCCACCAGCGCGGCCCACCGGCCGTACTCCGAGCCCAGTTCACCCATTTCCTGAATGCGCCT
>WNGL01016363.1_pt1 | contig 11639 bp, 10 predicted proteins | sample 5400591 | NCBI WGS metagenome assembly WNGL01 (sample SAMN13153377, study PRJNA577476) | soil metagenome | isolation source: 80 cm soil or saprolite under Garry oak tree replicate 1 | place: USA:California | collected 2016-06-15
AGCGATCCAGTTCTGCATCGGGATTTTCACGCAATTCAGGCCCATAGCCGCTACGCTCTGCCACTCTATCCAGCAGTTCAGGCAGGTGCAGTTCTTCCATAGCATTGCTGAGGTCGGTGATCAGCTTCCCAAAGCCTGTCAATGCACTTTTAGCAGCCTTGCCCAGAGTGGGGTGCTGCTCAACCCGCAGAATAGCATCGTAGAGCGAGGTGTTCTGTGTGCTGGCCCATTGCTGCAGGTCGCCGATTGTTTTGGGACCAATTTTGCGATTGGGCACATTGATGATACGCAGCAGGCTCAGATTATCATGTGGATTAGCCAGCAGGCGCAGGTAGGCCAGCATATCCTTAATTTCTTTCCGCTCATAGAACTTGCGGCTACCAATAACCTTGTAAGGAATATTCAGGCGCAAGAATTGCTCTTCAAGAGCACGGGACTGTGCATTGGTACGATACATGACAGCAATATCGCTGCGCTTCTCCACTTCGCGCCGTGCCAGCAAGCGGCTGATCTCACGAGCCGTGAACAGGCCCTCCTCTTCTTCGTTGAACGCTTCATGCAGGATAATCTTTACACCTGACCCTTGTGCTGTCCACAGCTTCTTGTCTTTGCGGAATCGATTGCGGCGCACGACATTCTGGGCTGCATCAAGAATGGTCTGTGTCGAGCGATAGTTTTGTTCGAGCAGAATGATCTTCGTATGTGGGAAATCACGCTCAAAGCGGATTACATTCTCTGCGCTGGCTCCGCGCCAGGTATAAATCATCTGGTCGTCGTCACCCACCACACAGACATTCCCCAGACCCTCGTGCCTGTCATCTGTACCATAGCCCAATAGCCGTATCAACTTATATTGTGGCAGATTGCAGTCCTGGAACTCATCAACATGGATGTAGTACCAGCGCATCTGGTACTTCTTCAGTACCTCCGGTTCGCGCCGCCACAGCTGTTCTGTCAGCATCAGCAGATCATCGAAATCAACACTATTATTAGCTCGCAACAGTTTCTGATAGACTTTATACACCCGCGAGGCTACCACTTCAGAGTATTTCGCAGCCTGCTCCGCCATTTGCTCTGGCACAAGCATATCATTTTTCGCACGCGAGATGGCAGCCTGCATCGTCGTCGGTCTGTACTGCTTATCGTCAAGGTTCAGTTCTTTGAGTGCCTGCTTTATCAGGGTGATCTGATCGTCAGTATCCAGAATCACAAAGGAGCGATTAAGTCCCAGAGGAGCGAGGGAATCAGCCTCCATGCGCAAGACACGAGCGCAGATCGCATGAAAGGTACCAATCGTCATCTCTTTCGACTCGTTGATACCAACCAGCTTCTCCAGGCGCTCACGCATCTCCTTTGCCGCCTTATTCGTGAAAGTCACAGCCAGGATTCGCCATGGTGAAACATGCTTCTGCTGTACAAGATAGCCAATGCGGTGAGTGATGACGCGAGTCTTGCCGCTCCCAGGCCCAGCCAGTATAAGCACCGGTCCTTCTGTAGTGGTTACAGCTTTTTGTTGCGGTTCGTTAAGTCCTGCTAACAGATTTTTTTGTTCCAACATCGTCATCACTCTCCATGAGAAAGAAATAGTGAGAAGCGTGTAAATGATGGTTTTCCATTACGTATACGCACTCTAAATACCCGTGCTATTGTACCACATACTGAGTTGTGGGCACATGTTAGGGGACAAAAGGGGTAGGGTCACTCAGGCAACCTCGAGGGATGCCTTACAGTTGTCATGCCAGGTGTATCATTCAAGCAGTATACGTTTCAAGAACAAAACGAGCTGTTGCCTCATCCGGGGCTTTGCGAAGTTGTCGCCCAAGTCGCCTCAGATCTTCCAACTTCCTGACCTGTCGCACTCGTTCTTGTGCTAACGCTGCCAGAGACGGAAAACGTCCTTCTATGAGACCAACCACCATCTCTTGTGTTGTTTGTACAGCATTTTCCTCATCTCTAGTTCTGGCCTCAGCTTCAGCAGCGAGGCGAGCCTCTTGATCAGCGAGACGAACTTCAAGTTCGGTAAGGAGAGCTTGCGTTTTAGCAACTAGAGCCTCAACTTTAGCAGCATGGGCCTTTTCAGCTGCAACACGAGCTTCGGCTTCCTCTGCCGCTTCTTCAGCTGCTCGCTTCTTGATCTCTTGAATAAACTGGGCTTGTTCCAGTAAGTTATCCAACATCGTTAATCGCTCCTGTACTCTCACTTTGTCCTGTGATGGGACGGTCTCTGCTCGCTCCAGCAGAGTCCGAAACCACACCAGGCGTCGTACTAATGCCCGGTCATCATAGCGATAATGTTCTTTCAACTCCTCAATCGCCTGCAAGAGCACCCCCAGCCTTTCTCAGGACATAAACACTCGAACTCAGCTTCTCCAAAAGCAAATAAATGTTCCAGACATAAAGCGCCAGCGCCACATCATATGCACTCTGCCCGAACTCGGCAACAAACCGCTCACTGGCCCGCATCATCCTGCTTACACGCAGCAGCATCTTCAGAGTACGCCCTTCATGCTCCTCAAGATACTCTATCCATTCGCCACCAATGGGGTCGCGAGAGCTTATCTGAAAACCAGCGTCCTGAAATGCCTCTTCCATATAAGCAGGCGACATATTCTCAGGTACAACGCTTAGCGCTTCATAAAGGCGTGCCGACTCCCTCGGTTCCATCAGATCAGTCGCAAACGTCGTATGGACAAGCATTGCACCATCAGACTTCAGCACACGCACACATTCTGCCAGGCCCTGCTTCAACTCACGAACATGCACCAGCATATCACGGCACCAGATAAGATCGAACGTCGCATCTTCAAAAGGCATCGCCTCAATACCGCCCTGCTGGAAGGTGACGAGTTTGGTCACTCCCTCCTCACTTGCCATCCTTCGTGCCATCTCCAGGTTACTCGCGACAGGATCCAATCCTATAACACGACAGCCAAATCGCAGGGCCAGTTCGCATGAGTGGTTCCCTCTGCCACAGCCAACGTCAAGAACAGTGGAGCGAGCATTAATACCGAGTTCCGCCCCAATATCGTAGAGCATTGCCGATGAGCGAGGCTTGAGACTTTTGTCTAGCTCTGAGTAGAGCTCTCCATGATGAGCGGACCAGAGGTGCTCATAGATAGATTCCATGCGATCGGGGGGATTGTTGGTGGACATGCTGAGTCTTCCTTCATGGCAGGTAGATCATTATATTCAGTGAGTCAATTGTAGAGAAGCCGAGCCAACGTGTCAAGCCATTTATTTGACAATCCTCACAAACCCCTTGCGACCCAACTCCCAATAGTGTAAAATAGAGCAGGTTCGCACTCTCAAGACAAGAGTGCTAATAAGGGGCCAAAACCCACCGCGTAACTCGCAACTCTCATACATAAAAACAAGGAGGATGAAGTATGGCAACAGGGAGCAGCAACATTCGACCGCTGGGTGATCGTTTGCTGGTCAAACCGCTATCTCGTGAAACCGTGACTAAGAGCGGCATTGTACTGCCAGATACCGCCAAAGAGAAACCCCAGGAGGGTGAAGTTCTGGCCGTCGGTCCTGGCAAGGTGCTGGACAATGGCAAGCGCACAACACTGGAAGTCAGCGTTGGCCAAAAAGTGCTGTTCGCAAAGTATGCAGGCACTGAAATCAAAATCAACGACGAAGAATATTTGATTCTGCGCGAAAGCGATGTGATGGGTATTGTCGAATAACGTAGGGGCATCCCTTGCGGATGTCCCATTTTAGGAGTATGTTTCGTGGCAAAAAGACTAGAATTTAATGACGAGGCACGAGCTTCCCTGAAGAAGGGGATGAATGCACTGGCAAGTACGGTCAAGTTGACACTTGGACCCAAGGGCCGCAACGTGGTGCTGGATAAGAAGTTTGGCGCACCAACGATTACAAATGATGGTGTCACTATTGCACGCGATATTGAACTGCCCGACCCATTTGAGAATATGGGTGCGCAGTTGCTCAAAGAAGCTGCGACCAGAACGAATGATGTGGCTGGTGATGGCACCACAACGGCAACTGTACTGGCTCAGGCGATTATTACCGAGGGTCTGAAGAACCTGGCAGCAGGCGCAAATCCGATGATCTTGCGCAAGGGCATCGAGCGAGGCACTGAGGCCCTGGTTGAAGAGATCAAATCGATGAGCAAGCCTGTCGAGACACAGGACGAGATTGCCCAGGTTGCTTCGATCTCTGCTGGTGATCCCGAAATCGGTGAGCTGATCGCCGAAGTGATGGATAAGGTCGGCAAAGACGGCGTGATCACGGTTGAAGAGGGACGCAGCCTTGCCATGGAGAAAGAATATACCGAGGGCATGCAGTTTGATCGTGGTTACATCTCTCTCTACATGGCGACCAACCAGGAACACACGGAAGCCGAGTTGAATGACCCCTACATCCTGATCACTGACAAGAAGATCAGTGCGATTGCCGACATTTTGCCGACGTTGGAGCGCATCTTGCAGTCCGGTCGCAAGGAACTGGTGATCATCGCCGAGGATGTGGACGGTGAGGCCCTGGCAACACTGGTAGTGAACAAGCTGCGCGGAGCATTTAATGTTCTGGCAGTCAAGGCTCCCGGCTTTGGTGATCGCCGCGAGGCTATGCTGGAGGACATTGCCATTCTGACAGGTGGCAAGGTGATTACCGAGAAGGCTGGTCTGAAGCTGGAGAATGTCACCCTGCGTGATCTTGGGCGTGCTCGCAAGGTAACAGCCAACAAGGATACCACCACCATCGTCGAGGGTGCTGGTAAGGATGAGGCGATTCAGGCTCGTGTGCGCCAGCTTCGAGCGTTAATTGAGACTACGACGAGCGACTACGACCGTGAGAAACTCCAGGAGCGCCTGGCCAAGCTGGCAGGTGGCGTCGGTGTGATCAAAGTTGGTGCTGCCACCGAGGTGGAGATGAAAGAGAAGAAGCACCGTGTTGAGGATGCTCTTTCTGCTACTCGCGCCGCCATTGAGGAAGGTATCGTAGCTGGTGGTGGTTCTGTGCTCGTTGCCGCCATCCCTGCACTGGATAAAGTGCAGGCTACTGGTGACGAGTTGACGGGCGTGAACATCCTGCGTCGTGCACTGGAAGAGCCTCTGCGCCAGATCGCCTTCAACGCCGGTCGTGACGGTGCTGTCACCGTCGCCGAGGTCCGCTCACGTCCTCGCGGCTATGGCTTTGATGCCTTGACAAGTGAATTTGTCGATATGTTCAAGGCTGGCATCGTCGATCCCGTGAAGGTGACACGCTCAGCCCTGCAGAATGCTGCCAGCGTTGCTGGTATGTTCCTCACCACCGATGTGCTGATCACCGATACACCGGAAGAGGAAGGTGCTGCAGCTGGTGGAATGGGTGGTATGGGTGGTATGGGTGGTATGGGCGACATGATGTAGGGGCCCGATTGATCGCGTCCCACCATCTCTCATTTGTAAGGGCACTCCTTGGGAGTGCCCTGCAAGGAGCATCCTCTATGACCCCACAAAACCAGTGGGAAGCATTCTTCGACCAGCACGCCCCACACTACATGCAAAACACCTTCACCAAAAACACAGTAGCCGAAGTCAACTTTCTCCTTGAAGAGCTGCGACTCCCACCCGGTAGCTCCATTCTTGACATGGGCTGTGGAACAGGACGCCATGCTATCGAGCTTGCCCGGCATAGGTACCAGGTCACAGGCGTTGATATTTCCGCTGGAATGCTGGCAGAGGCTGAGAAAGCCGCCACAGAAGCAGGCGTCACAGTCGAATGGGTACACTCTGATGCCACAAAGTTTACCGCAAGCAAACTCTACGATGCTGCGGTTTGCCTGTGCGAAGGTGCATTCGGCTTATTAAGCACAGACGAAGTCCCTATCGAACACGATAACGCTATCTTGTGTAACGTTTCTAATGCCCTCAAACCCGGCGCACCCTTCATTCTAACCACACTCAACAGCCTTGCACAGATTCGCAAGCTTACCCCGCAAGATGTAGAACAGGGTCGCTTCGATTGGTTGGTCATAGGGTGGGGCACGAGGGCACCTGCCACAAGTGCCCTCCAGAGCAGTACCACTTCGCTCAAACGAGCGAAGTGAGCACCGAGAGAATCCCATCCTCGACAATCTACTTGAAAGGTTATCGAGCGTTGTACCCCAGGCTGAAAATGCGCTGACCGTGGGCGCGGTCAACTGAGCAATCCAACAACACTGTTGTTGGATTGCTGACCAATCAGCTAGTATTCAGTATAAGATAGATGGGGCTCTTTCACATCTGTCAGATGGCTAGTTTGATATAGGCCACCTGGCCTATTTTTGGCAACGTCGAGGTAGGAAGGTCATTCTCTGGATGAGCTATGGATAAGACCAAGTTCGACTGCACGTACTGCGGCCTGCGTACGGTCGGAGACGCCGAACTTAGCGAGGATATGCTCGACATGGATTTTGACTGTACTCACACTAATGTTCAAGTTGTGGGCGATCTCGGGGTTGGTCTGGCCTTGTGCGAGCAGTTGCAATACCTCGTGTTCGCGTGGAGACAGCTGCTCTGGGGGTAGACATACTTGAGATAGGGTTTCACTGGCCAGGCGTTTGAGCAGGCGCGTCATAAGTTCCCTATCCAGTATCGGTTCCCCATGCAGCACCTGCCACACAGCACTGATCAGTTCGCGCTGCGTCACATCTTTGAGCAGGTAGCCAGCGGCACCCGCCCTGAGCGCCTCGAGTAGGTAATCGGGATTCTCGTGAATCGTTACGAGAATCACGCTGATCCCTGGGCACTCCTGCTTGATTGCGCGGCATACGGCCAGTCCATCCATATCCGGCATGCGCACGTCGATCAGGCAGAGGTCCGGTTGTAAGCGGCGGCAGAGCGTTAGCGCCTCTCGGCCACTCGATGCCTCGCCTACTATCTCCAACCCCCGCTGGTCAGTAAGCATGCTGCGGAGGCCAGCCCTGGCAAGCTCGTGATCGTCAGCAATCACCAGCCGCGCCGATCTGGACTTCCGTTGAGAAATTTGATCATTGCTCATGGGACGCACTCCTCTCATCAGGTGTCGGCATCGGCACCTTTGCCACGATCAGTGTACCAGCGCCGGGTTGGCTGGAGATCATGAGTTGTCCGCCGAGAAACTCGACTCGCTCCCGCATTTCACGTAATCCAATCTGCTCACCAGGGCGGGCCTCGTGGAGCACAGCCGAAGGCTCGAAACCATCTCCCCAGTCGCGCACCTCCAGGCGGACCGCCGAGTCCTGGTGCTCAAGCGCGAGGTGTGTTCGAGTCGTGTGCGCGTGCTTGTGCACGTTGGTAAGTGCCTCCTGTGCCACCCTGAAGAGGGTCGTTTCGATAATTGGCGGGAGGCGTTCCGACCCAAGGGTCTCCTCATAAGAAATCGTCCAACCATCGGCACGTAACGCTTCGATTTCCAGGCGCAGCGCAGCTACTAATCCAAAGTCATCCAGGGCTGTCGGTCGCAGACCGGCAATCAGTCGACGCGCTTCCCTGACCGAGCGCTGTGCCAGTTCCAGCGCTCGGTCAAGCTCCTGGCGGGCCTGTGGTGAGCGTGGCCGATAATGGCCTGCAAAGGCCTGCAGGTGCTGATGGGCGCTGGCCGCCACCTGGGCCAGTCCGTCATGCAACTCATAGGCAACATGGTGCTGCTCCGCCTCAAGCAGTTTGGCCCGCTTCCGCTCGAAGATGTTCTCAATCATTGCCAACCCATAGATGGCCTCTCCGGCCTGATTACGAATTAGAGTTGTCGTGAGATCAGCCCACAGTGTCTCTCTGTTTTTCTTTAGATACCGTTTCTCCACTTTATAACTGGCGATCGCTCCTTTGAGCGCCTGCACAGCAAGGAGAGCATCCTTTCCAATATCGTCAGGATGCGTAATAGCTGAGAGATTGAGACCCTTCAGTTCTTGCTCATGATATCCCAACATCTCTAGAAAGGCTTTGTTCACTTGCAGTAAGCTGCCATCCAGACCAACAATAGCCATCCCGATAGGGGCTTCCTCAAAAATTGTGCGGAAGCGTTCTTCGCTTTCTCTAAGTGCCCTTTCTGCCTGTTTGTGCTCAGTGATATCATTCAAAACAATCAGACGACCAGTAACGGTGAGGTGACCATTTCGGCGGTACAGTGGCGAGATGCGCAGGTCGAAGTAGCGTAGTGCCTCACCTTCACCAAGGACGACTTCATCGTCTGCCTCGATCACGTCACGGTAACGTTCGACCAGTTCAGGCCAGGCGGAGAATACCTGGGTGAATACTTGCCCGACGGCCTCTGACGGTGTGCGGTTGACGAGGCGTTGCGCAGCCGGATTGAGGTCCACGATACGGTTCTGCTCGTCCAGCACAATCACGGCATCTCTCATCCAGCCAAAGGTCGTTAATGCGTTTCCCACCCATGGTGCTAGCACGGCAATCAGTAAAGCGCTGACCTGTCCCCAATACAGGGAGGCCGAGCGAATAAGTGCCGGGATAAGTAAACAGATCAGGAGGGTACCAAATAAAAGCAGCACGTAAGAATACGCTATATTGATCCAGTACCACCCACCGTAAGTCATGACCAACGCCGAGAATGAGCCACTGGTGTCCAATCTGATCTTGCTCTCGATCAGACCATGAAACTGATTGGTCCAGACCAGCAGCAGCGTGACGAGAGGCTCAACGGCCAATATGGCTACACTCTTGCGTGTCAACCATCTTGCTCGCCCGGTATATTGGAGCGCAAAGGCCAGCCAGAGCGTTGGCGCACAGACGGCCCCCAGCCACGAAATGTTGTCCCAATAGAGTTTGGTGGGCAGATCAGGGCTTCCTAGCTCCAATGCATACGCCAGCGACCATTCAGCCACCGCCCACATGAGCAGGCTGAACGATGTTGCACCTGGTGTATGGCGGCGTCTCCATGTTAGGAGCGCGACCCAGGTCGATATAATTGCTGAGATAACCACGGGTAACACATAAGGAGTAGATTGCCAGTGCATCGCTCTCCTCCTTTCGCGCAGAGCCTCCCACCTCCCATTCCCAGGGTCAAACTACGTTCGCAGCTCATTACCTTGCTGGCGAAGTTGATAATGTGTACTGCCCTATTAACTATACTTCCACCATAGACACGATTTCAACTCCCACAGTGCCATGTTTCCACCAGAAAGGGGCCAGTGTGATCCCAAGCTCACACCCCCACTATAAACACGAAGCAAACGGTTGCACCGTATATAGCAAGCTCAGAGCAGCATCCTTCGATGGTGATCACACCAGGTGGTACCTCAAGAAGCTTCTCGGCCTTGGGATGCCATGCGCTCAAACACCTCAATGGCTTCGCTCTCTGTCGGTGGCTTGAGCACGTTGTTATCAGCGAAATCCTGCGCGAGCGGGTAGCCACTTCTACGGATACGTTTTGCTGCCTGCTCCAGGTTATAATCCGTCCGCCGCAACATGACTTCCGGACCAAGCAACAACCAGTAGGCTCCTGGTTCGCCGTAGGGCATGCCCACACTGCCTGCGTTTACGACCCGCACCCTATCTATGCGGCGATCAAATTGCATATGGGTGTGTCCGCAGACAACCACGTTCTGCTTGACTCCAGCCAGTATTTCTCTCAGGCGAGCTTCGGGCGTGGCAGCCGTGACGATTTCCTCATCGCTGCGTGGGGAACCATGGCAGAACAGCACGTCTCCCACGTTCTCGACACTGAGAGAAGCTTGCTCTGGAAGTCCAGCAAGAAAATCTCGATAGCTACGGTCCAGTTGTTTTGCCACCCAGGTCGTCACCTCACGGACATCTTGAGGCAGGTTCGGATCGAACGGAAGGCCATCGAAGGCAGCGACTACTTCACGATCAGCGTTGCCCCCAATGAAACGAACCCTATCACCTGGATCCAACAGTCGTTCCAGCGTCGCTCGCGGCATCGGACCTGTAATGATGTCTCCCCCAACGAGTATCAGGTCAGGACGAGCTTGATTCACGTCCTTGAGAACCGCCTCTAAGGCTGGAAGATTCCCATGAATGTCGTAGAGAGCAGCAATCCTCATAGAAGCACTCCTTGTTCCTTCAATGCAGTCACTTATTGTCCTTCCACATCACAGCATAACAGATTTTGGCAACACAAAGAAGAGGAAAAGCATACTCTTCCGTCCCAGTTGCCTTGACAACTCATGGTATACTAGGTGCGTAAGTGACCACTTAACTCACATCATGCTGGCCTAGCTCAGTTGACGAGCAGTCAATTTGATATTTTATAGTACGCTATATGACCGCGTAGCTCAGTTGGCAGAGCACCGCACTTTTAATGCGAGGGTCGAGGGTTCGAGTCCCTCCGCGGTCACTATAATTCATAATCCTTCGCCCAACGTACTTTCTTTTCTTGCCTGTTTGCTGTTGGTAGTAATCTCAGATTCGCGTGTGCCGTGCCTACATGATCTAGAGGCACAAGATATACCTTTGCTGTATCAGGGCAGTAGATGGCAAAATACTCAATCTGTCCTCGATAGTCTCTTCTTCCATGACCCGTCCTTCCAGCCTTTGTGTGGTAGTATGAGCTAGCGGTTTTAAATTCGATGTGCACCATTACTCTCAACCCAACCTGTTTTACACTGAACACGCCAGAACTGCCCATCAGCGTCTTCGATAACCAGGTCATATCGCATATTGTCTCCATAAGGCGTAAGCACGTTATACCCCACCTCAAGCAATCTAGCGATGATATGTGCCTGACTCCGCTCACCGATTGCCTTTGGATTTTGTTTTGGCCCAAAAAGTCCCATGATGTTCTTCTTTCTGAACTAAGATGAATAGAATACCGTTGATGGGAGTATACCTGATATAGGGAAATTTTTCAACTACATAAGGATAAAATAGTATTAAATAGGATAGAGCGGATATTGACGGCACAAGTTTGACTTTGTTAGAATAAATTTAAACTTTGAGGAGTAGATTGTATGCAAGATGATAAAATGCTGACAATAGAAGAGGTTGCCGAGCGCATGAGGGTGAACGAGAAGACCGTACGCAACTGGATAGCATCAGGTGAGTTACCAGCCTTCCCCATCGGGAAGCGAGGGTATAGGATATCTGAAACTGATCTTCGCAACTTCGTCGAGGCAAGGAAGCAGAAGTTACGCAGACAGGTCAGCGGCGATGAGAAGGATACAGACTAGGCACCTCTCGTGCACTTAACGAACTACCAGGGTTATTGTAATGTTGTAAAAGGTTTCAGACCAAAAAGAGCATCTAAAGGGGCAACATTCCTATGCTGATCAAAGCACACGTCAAACGCAACACCTATTTCGACTCGATCACACTCATGAAGATTGCCCGCTCCCTTACAGACATGCCAGGTATCGAGGATGCAGCTGCCATCATGGCAACAGAACCCAACCTGCAATTGTTGGCAGATGCTGGACTGACCCCACCAGAAGTAAAAGCCAACCCTGCCGATGTACTGCTCGTTGTGCGTGCCAACGATGAGGCCACCGCCGAAGCAGCTCTCCAGTCTGCCGAGGAGCAACTTACCCAACGTAATCTAGGGGCATCTCTTGTCGGTACCCTGGGTGCAATCGGTGTGGCTCAACAACCACGCTCATTAGAGCAAGCAGTCGCACAGCATCCCGAAGCGCGCCTGGCAGTTATCTCTGTACCAGGCCCATATGCCGCCCTGGAGAGCGAACGTGCCTTGCGAGCAGGATT
>WNGL01008950.1_pt1 | contig 11638 bp, 11 predicted proteins | sample 5400591 | NCBI WGS metagenome assembly WNGL01 (sample SAMN13153377, study PRJNA577476) | soil metagenome | isolation source: 80 cm soil or saprolite under Garry oak tree replicate 1 | place: USA:California | collected 2016-06-15
CGCGTCGGCCATTTTCCAATCGGGATCGATTTCGACTCATTTGAGAATGGCGCAAGATCCGACACGGTCGCGAAAAAATCTCAGCAGCTGCGCGACACTTTTCCTGGTTGTCAGTTGATCCTTGGTTCGGACCGGCTCGATTACAGCAAGGGAATTCCCGAGCGCTTGCGCGCATTTCGCACCGCCCTGGAACGCCATCCGGAACTGCGCGGCCGCGTGGTCCTGATCCAGATCGTCGTGCCGAGCCGGGTGGAGATTCCCAGATATCACGAGTTCAAGCAACGTATCGACCGGCTGGTTGGCGACATCAACGGCCGCTTCTCGACCAGCACCTGGCTTCCGGTGCAATATCACTTTCGGTGCCTCGATCGCGACGATCTCCTCGCGCATTATCGCGGGTGCGACATCGCCTTCGTAACGCCGCTCAAAGACGGAATGAATCTCGTAGCCAAGGAATATTGCGCGTGCCGCATCGACGAAGATGGCGTGCTCATCCTCAGCCAGTTCGCCGGCGCGGCCGAGCAGGTTAAGCCCGGCGCTCTGCTCGTCAATCCTTATGATGTCGAGCAAATGGCGGAGGCAATTGTGAACGCATTCCGCATGAGCGAAACCGAGCGCACCGCGCGCATGAAGCGAATGAGACGAGTCGTGCGTGAGGAGAATGTCTTTTGGTGGGTCGATTCATTTCTGAAAGCCGGATCGAAACTCGCTGCTCGATCTGAACGAGTGGCTCGCCGGAAGCCCGTCAGCATCGCGCATTGAGCGCGACTCGAGGACCCCGTCACTCGTACTCCTGCTCTTACTTATCCCGGGGTCGCTTTGAATCGGAATTTGAACAAGAGCAGGTGTGTGAGGACAATGTCTTTTGGTAGGTCGATTCGTTCCTCAAGGCCGGAGCGAAATTGACTGCCTGACATTCGCAAATTCCCAAGCAGCGATAACCCTGGCTCGCGTCTTAACACCACCGTTAAAAACAACGGCGCCATCGTCCCTTTCATGGCAGTCAAGAAACAATTGCTGTAGATAATGTGGCTTCCACCAAGGCGTCGAATGAAAATGAGGATCGGAATCGCTGTCGTGCAAATCACAGCAGCGTTGTGGCTACTTCTGTCTTTGCTTGGTTGCAAACCTAAACCTAAAACAGAGCTCGCAGCCAAGGAAGTGATCGAGCAAACATATAAAGTCGAGCCGGACGCCAGCCTGCGCATCGCCAATCCTCGGGGCTCGATCACGATCCGCGGCGAGGATACTTCGGAGGTGCGGATGCGAGCCGTCAAGTCAGCCTCGAGCGCTGCCCAACTGAAGGAAATCACTCTGGATGTGACGGCGGAACCTGGTGATGTCTTAATCAAAACGGCATTCCCACGAAGAAAGAACATGCCGTTCTTCGCCGGCACGGCCGCTGTCGATTACACGTTATCCGTTCCGCGTGGCACCAGGATCGCGCGCGTAGATGCGGACGACGGCAATGTCTCGATAGAGGGAATTCAGAATTCAAACGTTTGGGCAAACGTAGTGAACGGCCAACTCAACATCCGAAACTGCTGCGGCGATCTTAAAGTAGCGGTAGCGAATGGTGCGCTCGATATGATCTATGGACGGTGTGAAGGACCGTACTTTTCGGCGGACGTCCAGGTGTTGAACGGAAATGTGCGGCTTTCCGTTGCACGCGGTGCCGCGTTGCGTGTTCGCGGCGAAACTGTAAATGGAAAAATCATGAACAACACCGGCGCGCTGGTCGGACTTCAGGGCCAGCTTTTACGCAAGATAGATTTACCCTTCGGTAACGGCAGGCGCTGTGACCTTACAGTGCGCGTCACCTCAGGCGACATTACGATCGTTCCCGCGCAATCTGATTGAGCCTCGGCTTGTCGCTCCTTTGCTGCTATTTAAGCGGTCCCGGCGCGAGCCGGTCTTGCACCGTAATGCCGCGCGCTTCCAATTCCTGCTGTAACCGCGGTGAAACCTGCCCCGAAAGTGCAACAAAAACGTTGTGGTTCTTGCCGGGTTGAGTAGCGAGTTTTTGCACATCGCTGATAAAGCCGGCGAGTTTCGCAAGCATCGGGTACATGTCCACGACATGGATCATCTCGTCCACCGTATTGTTAATTGGATTTCACGCAACGAAAGCCCAAGTGATTGGTGCCGGTGTTAACCTCACCTTTACCACGCGTGCCGACGATATAGCGTGAGCAATATTGCTCGTTGCAAAGGAAGGAACCTCCGCGATGCACGCGCTTTTTCTCGTTTGGCTCACTCGGGTCAAGTGGTGAATCAGGTCCTTGCGGATTGTTTGCCACACCACCTTTATCTGCCAGCGTCTTGTAGTAGTCGGGGCGATACCAATCGCTGCACCATTCCCAAACGTTGCCCGCCATGTCGTAAAGGCCGTAGCCATTCGGCGGGAACCTTTTTACGGGCGCGATGCCTGCGAAACCGTCGTCGCCTGTGTCCTTCACGGGAAATTTTCCCTGCCACGTGTTCGCCATCCATTTCCCGGCCGGCCGAAATTCATCGCCCCACACATATGTTTTTCCGGACAACCCGCCGCGGGCGGCAAATTCAAACTCGGTTTCAGTTGGCAAACGTTTGCCCACCCATTTTGCATAAGCTTCCGCATCGGGATAAGCGATCTGCACCACCGGATAATTCTCCTTTCCTTTGATATCACTTTGCGGCCCGAGCGGATGTCGCCAGTTCGCGCCTTTAACATAGCTCCACCATTGGTAATGATCGGTCAGCGGAACATCATGGTCCGGCGGTGCAAACACCACTGAACCAGCTACAAGGTTTTCAGCCGGCGCCGTCGGAAATTCTTCCTTCGTTGGCGTTCGTTCCGCGATGGTGACATAGCCGGTGGCCTTAACAAACTTCTCGAATTGTGCATTTGTTACCGAAGTTACATCCATCCAGAAGCCATCTACTCGAACACGATGAACCGGACCGGCATCGTTTGAGGCCATTGGCATTTCATGGCTCCCTTCGCCGTTTACAGCGGCGCCCATCGAGAATTCGCCGCCCGGAATCCAAACCATTCCATGCGGTGCTTTGCCTGGCGCATTCGTTTTGTTAGACAGTGTCGGTGCGAATGCGGAACTGTGCTCCTGGGCGTGAAGCCATTTTGCCAGAGCCGAGCTGAAACTGACAACTGCAATAAGAGCAAAAATGATCCGGCTCACTTCAGTCTTCGATCGTTGCTGCGATCTCTTCGGCGGTCTCTACAGTTTTCTTGTCAGCCGCGCTCAGGTTTGATGGCTTCGTGTCGATTGTCACCTTGAAGATTTTGCCGGTGAACTTGTTGTCGCCCTGCTTGTAATCGTTAGATACAGCGGTTTCAGCATCCTCACCCACGTCGGCGCCTTCATCTCCAGAGAAGGCATAAGGCTGGGTTTTCGGAATCCGTCCTGTCGCGACTTGTTGACCATCCACGTATAGGGCGCACTTACCTCCTGAGCCAGGTTTTGGCGCATCAACTATGAACTCATATTTGATTTCATGTTTCCCCGGAGAAAGAGCCGTCTGACCGCCAATGTTTGTCCGTTCGACTCCAAAATAATTGTACTCGTGATGGACCTTTCCTTCTTTCATGTAGAGCACCCAACCGCCGAAGGCGCCTGCCTGTGCGATGATCACACCACTCGTGTTGGCATCTTTCAATTCAACGGGCGCAGTAATCGTGTAGGATCGGTTCTTCACATTGATGAAGGCGTTTTCGGCCATGCCAGTCATCCCCGAATAAACCGTCAGTGACGTGCGATCACCCATTAGATCGGGTCTCCCGGCGATGGCCGCATTAAAACGCTCCGACCTGCGGTCGTCGATAGGCAGCACGTGGTTCTTGATCGCCTCCTTCGTGAACAGATCCTGAAGCTCTTTTAGCTTTGCGGGATTCTGCGCGGCCAGATCGTGGGCCTGGCTAAAATCCTCGGCTACGTGATAAAGTTCCCAAGTATCCTTCGAGAGCGGTGGATTCGTCGCCATCAGCCAGGGAATGGAGTGACGCGTACACGCTACCCAGCCATCGTGATAGATGCCACGGTTTGCAAACATCTCGAAGTATTGAGTGGCATGCGTCTCCTTCGCCTTCGCGTTGTCGAAGGTATAAATCATCGAGGTCCCATCAAAAGCCCGTTGCGCTGTCCCGTTCACGCTCTTGGGGAAAGGCAGGCCGGAGGCCTCCAATACAGTAGGGGCAACATCCGTGACATGAGTGAACTGGGAGCGGACTTCTCCCTTGGCTTTAATCCGTGCTGGCCAATGTATAACTACACCGTTCGTAGTTCCGCCGTAGTGCGATGCGATTTGCTTGGTCCATTGGAACGGAGTGTCGCCGGCCCACGCCCAGCCAATCGCATAATGAGGGAAGGTGCTCGGGTCGCCCCAATTCTCCAGATGAGGCATGTTGATCTCGGCGGTGTTAATGATTCCATTCAGCGCCATCATCTCGTTATAGGCGCCTTCCGGTCCGCCTTCCGCGCTGGCACCGTTATCGCCCACGATGTAAATGAACAAAGTGTTGTCCAGCACGCCCATTTCCTGCAAGGCATCCACCAGTCGTCCTACCTGTTCATCGGTGTGCTCGGCAAAACCGGCGAAGGTCTCCATTTGGCGGGCTTCGAGTTTTTTCTGATCTGGTGTTTGGGAATCCCACGAAGGAATTTCCTTGGGCCGCTTGGTTAGCTCTGCATTCGCCGGGATAACGCCCATTTGTTTTTGCTTGGCAAATACCTGATCGCAAAGTACGTCCCAACCCTGATCAAACTTGCCCTTGTATCGATCGATATAATCCTTCGGCACATGGTGCGGCGCGTGCAGCGCGCCGGTGGCAAAATAGACAAAGAAAGGCTTGTCAGGTGTCAATGAGTGCTGCGCCTGCATCCAGGCGATCGCCTGGTTCGTCATATCAACAGTAAAATGGTAATTGGGATCGTGCGGCGGCTCTACTCGGATTGTTCCGTCGAAAATGGCAGGCGCCCACTGATTGGTCTCGCCACCGATGAAACCGTAAAATTTGTCGAAACCGGAATGCGTCGGCCAACGATCTAGTGGTCCGGAAACCGAAACCTCCCACGGCGGCGTTTCGTGATACTTGCCGAAAGCGGCCGTGCTGTATCCATTGAGTCGCAAAATCTCCGCGAGCGGTGAAACACTTTGCGGACGGATTCCGGTATTGCCATGAAATCCGGTGGCGAGTTCCATGATTGCGCCCGCGTTGTTGACGTGATGATTACGTCCCGTTAGCAACGCGGTGCGAGTCGGCGAACAGAGCGCCGTAGTGTGAAAATTGTTTAGGCGCAGCCCGCCGGCGGCGAGTTTGTCGAGCGCCGACATCTTGCACGGCCCGCCAAAGGCGCTCGATTGCCCGAAGCCGATGTCATCAAGCAAAACGACGACAACATTTGGCGCTCCCTTCGGTGCTTTGACCTCAAAGCGTGGCGGCGCCTTGGCGTTGCGCGCGTCAAGCTCCGTGATCGTAGGCGGCTTAGGCTCGGGGACCGGAAGGACAGTTCGATCGATCTGCGCCGCCAACGAGAACGGTAGCATGATCGAGATGGCGACCAGCGACCGTATCACTGTTGAGTTCTTCTGCTGCATTTCTAATTTCATGGTGGTTGTTGCTTTCGCTTTTTTTCACTCCCGTAATATTTGGTTTCCGTTTTTTTCCGCTCAACCGCTAGGTTGCAGCTTTGGCGGTAAGCCGTTCTTGAGTTGGAGAACTTAGAATAGTTTAGAAATTAACGGTTTCGATGTAAGGACCGTTCAACTCAGTTTTCTTGGTGAAGCGCCCGATATGTAGTTGTACTTCATGCGCGACGAGGGGATGGCTAGACGCTGCATCTGCAGATCACAACAGAAGGAAGCAGAGGAAACAGTTAGCGCGGCGTTTCGTAAGGCGGCTCGTCCGTTGCAATCGGGGTTGTTTGCATCGGCGGATTGATCAACTGGAAAATCACAGCCGCGGCGATAGCGGCAGCAAAGTCGGCCAGCAGATAAATCCAGATGTTTCCCCAACTGGAAATGCCAAGGATACAAATACCCAGCGCGACTGCAGGATTGAATGCGCCGCCAGAGATGTCACCAACGGCGAACGCGCCAGTCATCACTGTCATGCCGATCGCCAACCCGTAAAATGAATTTCCTGAAGTGCCTTCCGCGGTAGCTGCGTTCAACACGACATAGACCAGCGCGAACGTGAAAAGAAATTCCGCAAGCAGCGCCGGACCAACATGCGGCGTGATCGGAGTGACTGCGACGCCGGCACGAAGGATTTTGCTCACTATTAGTGCGGCGATCGCAGAGCCGGCGAGCTGTGCCAACCAGTAAGGCACCACGTCGGTTGCGTTCACTTTACCCCGGATCAAGACGCCCAGCGTTACCGCCGGGTTATAGTGCGCGCCGGAAATATGCCCCCCGGCGAAAACCATCACCATGAGAGCTGCGCCGATGGCGAGCGGCGCGATCACACCCGCACCCGCGCCAATTCCCGTGGAGCCAATCGTCAGGACAAGGAAGAAAGTTCCGATGAGTTCCGCGATATACTTGTTCATAACTTACGTTCTTACCCGACACAGCTTGAGAAAAGCAAGACACATCAACAATGGGACTTAGGTCTTATCGCGGTGAGACACTGACGAGCGATGAAGGGCGAAACATCCAACGCGAAACAAAGATGTAATGTTCGCCAGTCGCATTGAGGCCGTCATTCTCGGTCAGAAAGCCGGCAGCGGCGTTGGTCCGAAGAATAACCGCAACATCTTTTCCTTGCCGATCACGCGCGCCAGTTCGCGCACCGTGCAATAAACCAGGACCAGCAAGAACAGGATGATCTCTTCCGCCCAGAAATGCGGCCACACAATTTCGGTCAGCAGTTTCTCATTGCCGGCGATGATGCCGCTGGCCTGCCGCGAGAAATCGATAAGCCGCTCCACATAGTGAATAAGGGTAGCCATGAGCATGTAGATCGCGGTCTTCCATGCGATGTTGTAAGCGAGTGGCCTGTTTGGGTAGCGATTGATCGGTGGTAACATGTCCGCGATCAGTACCGCCTTGCCCAGGATCAGCGACGCGATTGCAATCGACATCGTGGACAAAGGCTGAAAATGCGAGCCCTTGGCAATCAGCACGCGGATAAACGCGAGCAGGTGCAGCGCTACAAAAAAGAAGATCGTCGGTGGCAGGATCGCGAAAAATTCTTCCTTGAGCTTCTCAAATATCTTGTGCATGGCATTCCTTTGTTCACTACGGACTCAGTCGTTCAATCGGTACGTTTAACCATTCCGCAGCTTCAGAGCGGTCTCTGAAAACATGCACGTTGATCGGGGAACCCTGAGTCAGTAAGGCGTGCAACCGCGCGTAATGAATCATTGTCGAATCCCGAGCGAGGATCGCCGACTTTACCGGTGGATGCCCGGCGTAGGCGAGACGGCGACAGAGAGAGACTTGAATGACATATTTGAAGTTAAGCTCAACCTCATCGGCTGCCAGCGTATCGGAGAATCGATTGAACGGCGCCTGCAACCTGGCTTCAAGATCTTCGAGGACGTCTACGACTTTTTGAACAGCCGCCTCGTCGATCACACCGCGCGGTCGATAGATGAGCAGACGAATATCGTCGTGAAACTCAATGTCTGGCGGCATTTTCATCGGTTGCCCGGATTGTCACATAAAGCAGCACGGCGAACGAGCAATTTTCGCCACTAATCCTGCTATATTTCGTCTTTAGCCAGCGGCGGTTTTCGGCGATATCCGCTCGATCGGCACGCCGAGCCACTTCGCGGCATCTTCTCGTTCTTGGAATATTCGAACATTGATCGGGGAGTCCTCAGTAATTATGGCGTGCAACTGGCAATAATGGATGATTGTGCTGTCGGTGGCCAGAATCGCGGATTTCACTGGAAGCCGATCGCCGTAGGAGAGGACCCGATGGAGAGAAATCTGAATCACATATTGGTAATTCAGCTCAACCTCATCGTGACCACAGGTATCGAAGAATCGATTGAAAGGCTCCTTCAGCTTGGATTCGAGCTCTCCGATAATGCCGACGATCTTTTCGACCGACTGCTCGTTCAACACACCGTGCGGTCTGTAGATGAGCAGACGAATGTCTTCATGAAACTCAACGTCAGCCGGACGTTTCATTACCGGATTTTAGGGCAGGCATTCATCCTCTGGGAAAGATGCGTTCGCTCAAAATGCCGGCAGCGGGGTCGGCCCGAAGAATAATCGCAGCATTTTCTCTTTGCCGATTACGCGTACAAGTTCGTGCGCCGTGCAGTAAACCAGGATCAGCAAGAACAAGATGATCTGTATCGCCCAAAAATGCGGCCAGACGATTTCCGCCAATAACTTCGCGTTGCCGGCGGCGATGCCGCCTGCCTGCCGGGAGAAATCGATGAGTCGCTCCAAATAGTGAATGACGCTGGCGACGAGCAAGTAGAGTACTGTCTTCCAAACCACATTGTAAGCGAGCGGCTTGTTTGGATAGCGATTCACTGTCGGAATCATGTCCGCGATCAACACCGCCTTGCCAAGGATTAGCGACGCGACCGCAATCGAGACGGTTGACAGAGGTACGAAACGCGAGCCGCTAGCCATCAGCACGCGGATCAACGTGACGACGTGTAGAGCTATGAAGAAAAAAATCGTCGGTGGCAGGATTGCAAAAAATTCTTCCTTGAGCTTCTCGACTATCTTGTGCATGGCACTCCTTTGGTCACTGCTGAAGATTTCAGCAACGAAAATTAAATCACGTGATTTGGAAAAGAGGGGATCGTCTCAAAAATTCAACCCGGTTTGCAGGAACGGACCGTTCATTTCGTTCTTGTCTGTAAAGCCGTTCTTTTTGAAGTCGTACTTCATGTAACGCCAGCCAACCTGCGTCCAAATCTGACGCGTGAGTTGAATTTCGAGCCCGCCCGCCACCTGATAGCTCCAGTCAGTACTATCCACCGATTCCCGTCGGATGGTTCGTCCTTCCCGGCGCAGTTCAAACGCAGTGTCAGCGTTGGCGTTAAAACCACCGACATCGCCTTCCGCAAAAAGCTTCGTGGCTTTCCAGATCTTCACCCTCCCGCGGAGACCGATCACGGGATCGACCCAGTCAATTGAATCCGAGAAGTCCAAACGCTTCCGGATTCCCAGTAACTCGCGGAGACGCACGAGGCGCGCATCGCCGTTATCGAAAATGCTCAGATCGCCCATCAAATAGGTCCACCGGGCACCGGCAAAGAGGGTAAGGTTTGCGTTGTCACAATTGATCAGCCGATAACCAACGAATCCTTCCGCAAGGGCGTTTTTAATGTGCACATTGGCGTCGGTAAAAAGCAAACCAGGCAGCGTCGCAGAAGTACCCACCTCAATGTACTGACCATCGACCCAGAATTCCCAACGCCGATAGCGAGCGTTAACCGAGAGCGCGACCGGGAAATGCGTCAAATGCCTAACCAACTGGTCGAAGCTGACGTCGACCGAGTCGACGATTCCCTTCACTCCACTCTCGCCCGACAGCCCCGCCAGCCACCCGGGAGCACCGATTCGGACTTCCCACAGTGACGGAGTTTCGCACCAACTCTTTTCGACCGGCGGCGGTTCTTTTGAATAATCTTTTCCGTCCGTAGCAAGCGGTCCCGGCCCCGCAAAAAGAATTCTGGAACTGCTCCAGAGGATCGCCACCAGAAGGAGACAAACAGATTTGTCAGCTGCCCAATTTTTCATCGTGCGTTCCTCTTCGTTCTAGTTACTGCGCGGCCCTTAAACAAACTGTTTCTTTCTTGATTTGCCCTAAGCCCTTGCGACCGGGATCGCCAACAGCAGGACAGCCACTGAGGCCAGCGCGACCGCAGCAAACCCCAGCAGCGTTGCCCTCGCGTTCTGTGTCGCTACTTTTACCAATCTCCCAGCGCGTTGACACCCATCGGACCAAATCCACCGAACTGCTGAACTTCAACGTTGTGAGGTCCGGCGGTCTCTAGCGTGGGCATCAGAGCCTGTCCCGCCATCTGCTGTTGACCTTGCTGAGCCAGGAGCGCTTGTTTATAGGCGTTATATTGCTTTTGTCGCCCGACGTAGATCCGGTCCTTCGTGCCAGTGGGATACGCGTAATATAACTTCCCGTTGTACTTCACGGCCGAGACCCTGCCCTGAGCGAGTCCACTCACTGCCTGTTGCTGCTGGGGGGTCGTGACCGTTATGGTTTTGAAACCCGATTGCGCGAGCAAGGACTCTTTCTGGGGCCCAGCCTGGCCGGTGCCGGTGGTCTGGCATGCTGCCATCAGGGCCAACACCGCAGCGATACTAGCGATACCTGTTACTGTGATTAGTTTTTTCATAAGTTTATTTTGATGTGCTTTGTTTAGGTTCTGATTCTGTAGAAATTTAGAGGTAAGTTCCAAGCCCTAATTGATCTTAGTGATGGTGTGCTGCCGGGGACGACGGTCTATAGGATTTTAGGGCTATATTGCCGTGCCTTCGTTGGTCGGATTGACCTGCGGACGTTTTCATGTTGTTGCCCATTAAGGAGTCGACCGCCGTCAAGATCATTTCTATTGACCAGGGCCTTTGCTTGCTGCCGCCGCCTCAGCCATCCGTTTCGCCATCTCTGCTTTTACCGCGTCGAGGTTGAAACTCGCACCCCGTTGCATGGGCGGGTAGTCAAGGAACGTTTGGAGTTCCTTGGCCATCACCTGCTGGACGAACACAAAGCGCCAGAATTGGAACTTGAACCAATCAAAGTATTGTTGCCCCCCTTCCTTCGTCCCATCGTTAGGCCATCCTTGCCGCTCGAATGGATCGAGGCGCAAGTTTATCAGGTAAGGCACGTCAACGTGCGTCTTCTCACCCAGCCAACCACGGGGCTGATCGATGAAACGATACTTGTAGTCGTCAATCCGCACGGCGCCGACCGAGCTTTCGCCCAAATAGAAGATTTCATGACGCGCAGACGGACCTTTGCCGGTGATCGCGTCCATCTGGTTGTAGCCGTCCAGATGGTTCTTATAAGTCCGGTCGCCGAGCTTCACACCTTTAAGCAACTGGTCGGTGATATTCGGATTGCCAGCCGCGGCGAGGAAGGTTGGGAACCAGTCTAAGCCGGAAAAGATACCATTCTGCACTGAATCCGCCGGAACATGGCCGGACCAGCGCAGGATGCACGGTACGCGGAAACCGCCCTCCATGACCGTCCCTTTGCACTGCGCGAACGGAGTCGTTCCGCCATCGGGCCAGGTGAAGACTTCGGTGCCATTGTCGGTGGTGAAGACGACGATGGTGTTAGTATCAACACCGAGGTCCTTGAGCTTCTGCATGACCAGGCCGATGTCGTCATCGAGCTGGGCCATGCCCGCTTCCTCTTCGGACCAGCCGTTCTCCGAGTTACGCATTTTCTCGTAATTGTCGGAAAGATGCGTGACAATGTGCATGCGCGTCGGGTTGAGCCAGCAGAAGAATGGCTTGCCGTCCGCCTTCGCTTTTTCGATGAACCTCAATGCGAAATCGCGGATCTCGTTATCCACCGTCTTCATCCGTTCGGGATAAAGCGTGCCGGCGTCCTCGATCTTCTGTTTGCCGACCTTGCCCCAGCGCGGCATCTCGGTCGCGTCATCGGTGGTCGTCGCCCAGGAGTGAACCATGTTGCGGGGGC
>WNGL01017235.1_pt1 | contig 11636 bp, 12 predicted proteins | sample 5400591 | NCBI WGS metagenome assembly WNGL01 (sample SAMN13153377, study PRJNA577476) | soil metagenome | isolation source: 80 cm soil or saprolite under Garry oak tree replicate 1 | place: USA:California | collected 2016-06-15
CGCGAGGGCCGCCTGGCAGATCTTCTCCTGGGCGTCGCCGGGCTTCACCACGGTGCCGAGCTCGTTCCGGATGGACGACTTGCAGCCGTCGCGCACCGAGCCCGCCGGCTGACAGCTGCAGATGCGGTCGCCCAGGTCCTGGCAGGCCGAGCCGCAGCCGGCCCCGGTGAGCGTGGCGGCGGCGAGCGCGGCGGCGAGGAGGAGGGTGGTCTTCGTCGTCATAAAGGCGGCGGAGGATCGCCCGGACGCGCCAGGAGATCAAGAGAACCCTTCGAACCTGCCGCGGGGCGCCTGGCAGGCCCCCTCACGAAGGACGGGATCGGAGCGCCTCCTCGACGAAGTCGAGCCGGTCGTTCCCGACGAACAGCTCCTGCCCGATGAAGAAGGTGGGCGCGCCGAAGGCGCCGCGCTGGACCGCCTCCTCCGTCTGCGCCGTGAGCGCCGCCTTGAGCTCGGGCGCGGCCGCGACGAGCTTCGCCCCGTCGAGCCCCACGCCGCCCGCCAGGCCCGCCAGCACCTCCGGCGCCGAGACGTCCTTCCCCTCCGCCCACGCCGCCCGGTAGACGGCGTGCGTGAAGGGGACGAGCTTGCCGTCCCGCTCGGCGGCGAGCGCGCAGCGCAGCGCGAGGATGGAGGCGAAGGGGAAGGTGGCCGGGAAGGTGAGCGGGACGCGCAGCCGCTTCGCCCAGCGCTCGAGGTCGACGAGCATGTGGCGCCCCTTGGCCAGGGTCTCGATGGGCGCGTGGTTCTGCGTCGCCTTGAACACGCCGCCGAGGAGGAAAGGCCGGAAGCGGATGGGGGCCCCACAGCGCTGCGCGATCTCCTCCACCCGCGTGGAGGCGAGGTAGGAGTACGGCGAGACGAAGTCGTAGAAGAACTCGAGCGTCGCCACGTGTCCCCCCATCGTGAATGGACGGGCGCTGACGCCCGTCCGGTCGGATATAAGTCCCGACCATGTCCCGCGCCCTCCTCGCCCTGCTCCTCGCCCTCCCCGCCGTGGTCGGGGGTGCCGATCCCGGTGCCGATCCCGCGGGCGCCGCTGCGCTCGCGCGCGAGGTGCAATCCTACTACGAGCGGACGAAGGACCTCGAGGCACGCTTCGTCCAGACCTTCACCTACGCCTCCTTCGGGCGGAGCCAGACCTCGCGTGGCACGCTGCGGGTGAAGAAGCCCGGCAAGCTGCGCTGGGACTATCTGGAGCCCACCCCGAAGACGATCGTGGTGAACGGCTCGCGGCTCGTGCAGTACGAGCCCGATGCCAACCAGGCCTACGTCGACGAGCGCTTCGATGCGAGCGCGCTCAGCGCCGCCGTCACCTTCCTCCTTGGGAAGGGGAGCCTGGAGAAGGAGTTCGCGCTCTCGAGCACCGGCCCCGGCCGGCTCGTCCTCACCCCGCGCCGGCCGGATGGCCGCGTGCGCGAGGTCGTGCTGACGGTAGGTGAAGGAGGCCAGGTCACCGCCACGCGCGTGGTGGATGGGAGCGGCAACGTGAACGAGCTCGCCTTCGAGGGGCTGAAGCGGAACGCCGGCCTGAAGGACGAGCTCTTCGTGCTGGAGCTGCCGAAGGACGTGCACCGGGTGCAACCGCCGACGCCGTAGGCTGTCGGTGCGCGCCGGGTCCTCAGGCGGGGGATGAACCCCCGCCCTACGTTGCCTCGAAGTCCTCAGGCGGGGATGAACCCCCGCCCTACGTTGCCTCGAAGTAGGGCGGGGGTTCATCCCCCGCCGGCGAGGTCAGCCGATCACCCTCAGGCCGCTCGCCTTGGCCGGCGCACGCGGCTTCACCGCCCGCGAAGAGGCCGCGTCCCGCGCCACCACCTTCGCCACCAGGTCGTAGTCACCGGCGTCGCTCACCTCGACCGTGACGAGCTGTCCCGGGTAGACGGCCGCGCCCTCCTCACCCGGGATGGCGATCTCGTTCAGGTAGGTGAGGCCGTCGATCTCGGGCGCCTGCTGCGCGTGCCGCCCTTGCAGGAGGTGCTCCGACTCCTCGCTCGCGCCCTCCACGAGCACGGTGAGCCGCCGCCCGACCATCGCGCGCTGGTGCTCGGATGCGATCGAGCGCTGCGCGTCCATCACCGCCTGGAAGCGGGCGCGCTTCACCTCGGCCGGGACCTGACCGTCCATCTCGGCCGCCGGCGTGCCATCCTCGCGCGAGTACTCGAAGACCCCGAGCTGCTCGAAGCGCTGCTCCTCGACGAAGCGGAGCAGATCGCTGAAGTCTTCTTCCGTCTCGCCCGGCAGCCCGACGATGAGCGAGGTGCGGAGCGCCAGGCCCGGCACCCTGGCCCGCAGCTTCCCGAGCAGGTCGCGCAGGAACTGGCTGTCGCGTCCGCGCTTCATGGCGCGGAGCAGCCGGTCCGAGCTGTGCTGGAGCGGCATGTCGAGGTACTTCACGATCTTCTCCTCGCGCGCCATCGACTCGATGAGCGCGTCCGGGAAGTCGCGCGGGTAGGCGTAGTGGAGGCGGATCCATCGGATCCCGTCGACCTGACACAGCGCCGGCAGGAGCTGGTGCAGGCGCGGGCGGCCGCGGAGGTCGTGCCCCCAGCCGGTGAGGTCCTGCGCCACCAGCGACAGCTCGACCACCCCGTTGGCCGCGAGCGCCTCCGCCTCGGCCACGAGGTCGTCGATCGGACGCGAGCGCTGCGGACCGCGCAGCGCCGGGATGATGCAGAAGGCGCAGGCGTTGTCGCAGCCCTCCGCGATCTTGAGGTAGGCGGTGTGCGAGGGGAGCGAGTTCACCCGAGGCGTGGTGGCGGCGTGGACGAAGTCCGGATCCGGCACGATCACGCGCGAGGCCTGCGCGTCGGCCACGATGCGGGCGATGTCCTGGTAGGCGCCGGTCCCGACGAAGTGGTCCACCTCCGGCAGCTCGGCCGCGAGCTCGCCGTGGTAGCGCTGCGTGAGGCACCCCGCCACCACGAGCTTCTTGCAGCGCCCCGACGACTTCTGCTCCGCGAGCTCGACGATGGCCGCGATCGACTCTTCCTTCGCGCTCTCGATGAAGCCGCAGGTGTTCACGACGATGATGTCGGCGCGCTCCGGCTCCTGCACCAACCGGTACCCGGCGTCGGACAGGGTGCCGAGCATGATCTCGCTGTCCACCCTGTTCTTCGGGCAGCCGAGCGTGCGCATGTAGACCTGAGTCGCCATCGGGGCCGCCGGATCTAACAGTCCGGCACTCAGTTTCCAACCCCCGCCCCGCGCGACGCGCCGCCGAGGGGCGGAGAGCGCCGTCCGTCACGAGCGGTTCGGCGATGTCGCCGCCGAGGACGCCGTCGGGGTCGTGGACCGCGGCGCGACGACGCCCGCTGCGACCCAGGTCCAGAGCGACAGCCAGACCGCGATGATGAGGCTTCCACCGAGGAGGTGGCGCGCGAAACCGCGCCCGCCGCGAGCGGCAAACCGCTCGAGCGGAGGCGCGGGCGCGGTGCCGGACACGCGGATCCGGCTGGGGGAGAGCCCCATCGCCGCGATGCGCCGGCCCGGCGGTCCCTGGTAGTGGTCGCCCGCCAAGATGATGTGGTCGATCGCATCGCCCTCGACCGTCAGGAGGACCGTCCCCTGCAGGACCTCGACCTCCATCGGCTTGCGCTGCGCCTCCGCGCTCCAGGCCCGGGAGCTGTCCAGCGCCACTTCCATCCTCGTCGCCATCGCCGTTGCCATCGTGGACTCCTAACCTACGAAAGAGCAGCAAACCGGCATGCTGCTGTTTAGATGGTTAGAAGATAGGAGCGACCACCAAACCTGTCAAGTGGCAGAATGGTGGTTATAATCGATTCATGGCAGCGCACCTGTTCGAGCTCGCGGGGGGGCAACTCGGCCTCGATTTCGTGAACACCGTCGGCGGCATGCGCGCCGAGCAGCCGAAGGAGTACCTGCGCGGGTACGAAGACCTGCTGGCCTTCGGGGTGCAAACGGGCAGCGTCTCCGCGGGGCAAGCGGAGAAGATCGCGGATGAGGCGCGCCATCGGCCGGCCGAGGCGGAGGCGGCGCTCGCGGAGGCGAAGGAGATCCGAGAGGCGCTCCATCGCGTGTTCCTGCGGCGGGTGGACGGGCACGCCCCCGACCCCGCCGACCTGGGGCTGCTGGGCGGCGCGCTGGGACGCGCCCTGGCCCACCGGCGGCTGGCGGCGGCGGACGAAGGCTGCTGCGCGCTCGGGTGGGACGGAACCGCTGCACTCGACGCGCCCTGGTGGCCCGCTCTGGCGGCCGCCGCGGACCTGCTCGCGTCGCGCGACGACCTGGCGCGCGTTCGGGTGTGCGGGATGTCCGAGGCGGGCGAGTGCGGCTGGCTCTTCGTCGATCGCACCAAGGCGCGGCGGCACTATGCCAAGTTGAAGGGCGTCACTCCCTGAAGTTCTGGAAGGCGATCGGGATGCCGAGGGCCGCCGCACGGACGGCCTGCATGGCGCCCTGGAGATCGTCCTTTTTCTTGCCGGTGATGCGGACCGCCTCGCCCTGGATGGAAGCCTGCACCTTCAGGCCGGACTCCTTCACGAGCGCCACGATCTTCTTCGCGTCCTCCTGCTTGATGCCCTTCTTCAGCTTCACGAGCTGGCGGACGTGCCCGCCCGCGGCCGGCTCGATCTTCTGCGGGTCGAGGCCCTCCAGCGGCACGCCGCGCTTGGCGAGCTTCTCCAGAAGGATGCCGTAAGCGGCCTCGGCTCGGCCCTCGCTGTTGGCCTTCAGCAGGATGCTGCCGTCCTGCTGCCGCTCCAGGTCGGTGGCCGTCCCCTTGAAGTCGAAGCGCTGGGCGAGCTCCTTGCGCGCCTGGTTGAAGGCGTTCTCGACCTCCATCTGGTCGAGCTCGGAGACGATGTCGAAGCTGGGCATCCCGGTTCCTCCCCGGCGGGGGACCAGCCCCCGCCCTACGTTGTTTGACCTCGAGGCCCCGCCCTACGGAGGCCTGGACTGCGCAGCAGCGAGGTTCATAGCTCCAGCACCACCGGCAACACCGCCGGCCGCCGCCCGCCCTCGCGGCGGAACCAGCGCCGGACGGCCAGGCGCAGCGCCTCCTCCAGCGCCGGCACCGCCTGCCGCGCTCCAGGCGACAGCTCCTCGATGGCGCGCAGCGCCTCGCCGCACAGGGACGTCTCGCTCCCCGCGATACCGGCCACCCAGCGGGAGAGGAGCTCGGGACCGCGGACCACGGCCCGGCTGACCCGGTCCACGCACAGGAGCACCACGCACAGGCCTGCCTCTCCGAGCTGGCGCCGCTCCTTCACCACCTCGTCGTCGATGACGACCCCCATGCTGTCGCGATCGGCGAAGACGCGCCCCACCGGCACCCGCTCGCCGAGGACGCGCGCTCCGCCGTCCACGAGCTCCAGCACCTCGCCGTCGACGAGGAGGTGCCGGTGCGCCACCTGCTCCAGCTCGGCGTGGCGGGCGTGCCGGGCGAGGTGGCGGAACTCCCCGTGGATGGGGACGAAGCGCTCGGGGCGGGTGAGCTGGATGAGCCGCCGCTGCTCCGCCTCCTGGGCGTGGCCGGAGACGTGGAGGGGCCGGAGATCCTCGTAGGCCACCTCCGCGCCGCGCCGGGCGAGGCCGTTCACCACCTCGCCGATGGCGATCTCGTTGCCCGGGATGTAGCGCGACGAGAGCACCACCAGGTCGCCCGGCGAGACGGAGAGGTCCGGGTGCTCGCCGCGCGCGAGGCGGGCCAGCGCCGCGCGCGGCTCGCCCTGGGTGCCGGTGGTGAGGACGCAAAGCTCCCGCGGCGGCAGCTCGCGCGCCTCGTCGAGCCCGCAGAGCTGCCACCCGGCCACCCTGAGGTAGCCGAGCTCCTGGGCCAGCCGGACGTTCTGCTCCATCGAGCGGCCCAGCAGGACGAGCCGCCGCCCCAGGCCGCGCGCCGCGTCGGCGACCTGCTGGATTCGGTGGATGTTGGACGCGAAGCAGGCGACGAAGATCCGGCCCCGCGCGGTCTCGAAGGCCGCGTCGAGCGCGGCGCCCACCTGCGACTCCGAGAGCGAGGTGCCGGGGCGCTCCGCGTTGGTCGAATCGGAGAGGAGCAGCCGCACCCCGTCCCTGCCGAGCGCGGCCATGCGGGCGAGGTCGAAGCCACGGCCGGAGACGGGCGCCTCGTCGATCTTGAAGTCCCCGGAGTGGAGCAGGACGCCCTGAGGCGTGCGTAGCGCGAGCGCGCAGGCGTCGGGGATGGAGTGGGTGACCGCCACGAACTCGGCCGAGATGGCGCCTCCCTCGCCCGTGCCGCGCACCTCGCCCGGCTGCACCTCACGGAGGTCGGCCTTCACGCCCGCCTCGCGCAGCCGGGACTCGATGAGGGCGCGGGCAAAGCGTGGCGCGTGCACGGGCGCCTTCACCGCCGCGAGGAGCTGCGCCAGGGCGCCGATGTGGTCCTCGTGGCCGTGGGTGACGTAGATGGCGCCCACCTGCTCCTTGCGGGCGATGAGCCAGGAGAGATCGGGCACGATGACGTCCACGCCGATGGGCTCGTTCGGGAACATGACCCCGCAGTCGACCACCGCGATCCGGCCGTCGCACTCGACGGCCAGGCAGTTCATGCCGATCTCCCCCAGGCCTCCCAGGGCCACGATGCGGACGGCGCGTCGTAGGGCGGGGGGCACGTCCCCTGCCGGCCCCTTCCGTGTCCGATCCGATCCTCGACAGCCTGAACGACGCGCAGCGCGAGGCGGTCCTCCACGGGGAGGGGCCGCTGCTCGTGCTGGCGGGCGCCGGCTCGGGAAAGACGCGGGTCATCGTCCACCGGGTGGCCCAGCTCGTCCTTCGCGAGCGGGTCATGCCGTGGCACGTCCTCTGCGTGACGTTCACCAACAAGGCGGCGGGCGAGATGCGCGAGCGCCTGCAGGCCCTGCTCGGCGACCAGGCGCAGCAGCTCTGGGTCTCGACCTTCCACGCCTTCGGGGCGCGCTTCCTGCGCCGCGAGGCGGCCGCTGCGGGCCTGCCGCCCTCCTTCCCCATCTACGATTGGGACGATCAGCTGCGGCTCGTGAAGCAGCTCATGGCGGAGCTCCGCCTGGCCGAGGGCGAACCCACCACGGCCCGCGACGTCCTCTCCGCCATCGACCGCTGGAAGAACGACGCGCTCCGCCCGAAGGAGGTGCGGGTGTGGGAGCTCGACGTGGAGCGGCAGGCGGCGAAGACCGTCTACCAGCGCTACCAGCAGGCGCTCCAGCGCGCCGGGGCGGCCGACTTCGGCGACCTCATCATGCGGCCGCTGCACCTCCTCGAGGAAGACGAGGGCACGCGGGCGCGCTGGGCGGCGCGCTTCCGCCACATCCTCGTCGACGAGTTCCAGGACACGAACCCGGCCCAGTACCGGCTGGTGCGCCTGCTCACCGGCCCGAAGCGGAACGTGTGCGTGGTAGGCGACGACGACCAGGCCATCTACCGCTGGCGCGGCGCCGACGTCTCGAACATCCTCGACTTCGACCGCGAGTGGGCCGGCGCGCGGGTGGTGAAGCTCGAGCAGAACTACCGCTCCACCCGCCCCATCCTGGATGCCGCCCACGCGGTCATCGCGAAGGCGCACCGCCGCCGCGAGAAGCGTCTCTGGACCGAGCAGGAGGGCGGGTCCCCGCTGCAGCTCCTCGTCGGGCAGGACGAGCACGAGGAGGGGGAGCGCATCGCGCGAGCGGTGGAGAGCGCGCATGGGCAGGGCGCGCCGTGGGAGTCGATCGCCGTCCTCTACCGGACCAACGCGCAGTCACGGGCGATCGAGGCGGCGCTGCGCGGCCGCCGCATCCCGTACGTCGTCGTGCGCGGTACGAGCTTCTACGAGCGGGCGGAGGTGAAGGACGCGGCCGCCTATCTCCGGCTCGCGCTCTCGCCCCGCTCCGATCTCGACCTCTTGCGGGTGGTGAACCGGCCGGCGCGCGGGGTGGGCGAGAAGTCCGTCGAGCGGCTCCAGGCCTTCGCGCAGGATCGGGGCCTGGCGCTGTTCGATTCGCTGCGGGAGATCGACCTCGTCGAGGACCTCACCCCCAAGGCGCGCAAGGCGCTGGCCGCCTTCCGCGACCTCGTCGCCGAGCTGCACGGCAAGGTGGCCGAGCTCGACGCCGGCCTGGCCGTGCAGGAGGTGCTGCAGCGGAGCGAGATGATCGAGCGGCTCAAGCAGGAGGGCACGGACGAGGCGGTCGAGCGGGCCGAGAACCTCATGGAGCTCCTCGCCGCGGCGCGCGAGTTCGACGAGGCGCAGGCGGCATCCACCCGGACGGCGGCCAGGCCCGCCGAGCCGGACGACGGCGAGGCGCGCACCGATCCGGATCCGGAGCTCCCGCCGCTGGCGCGCTTCCTCGAGAACATCGCGCTCCTCGGCGACGCCGACGCGCCGACCCCCGAGGGCCGCGTCGCCATGATGACGCTCCACGCCGCCAAGGGCCTGGAGTTCGACGCGGTGGTGCTGGCTGGGATGGAGGAGGGCGTCCTCCCCTACACGCGCCCGTGGAAGCGGCCCGAGTCGGCCGAGGCGAGCCAAGCCGACCAGGACGAGGAGCGCCGCCTCTGCTACGTCGGCATGACGCGCGCCCGCAAGCTCCTCACCCTCTCGTTGGCGCGGCGGCGCATGACGTACGGAGAGTCGGGCCCGACCTTCCGGGCGCAGGAGCCGTCGCGCTTCCTGGGCGACCTGCCGCCGGAGCTCTTCGGGCTCGCCGCCCGCGCCGCCGCCGCGCCGCTCCGCGCCGAGCCGCCCCGCATCCGCCGCCACCCGGGCGCGCTCGAGGGCGAGCCCGTCATCGAGCTCGACGACCAGGATGGGTGGTCCGCTCAGCAAGGAGGGAGCGGGTCGCGTCCTCGGTCTCCCTCTTCGTCGCCCCCGCAGGGGGAGAGGGCCGGGGCGAGGGGGCCGCTCCGCGCAGCGCCGGTCGCCGACGACTTCGACCAGCGCCCACCCGACGAGCAGGGTCTCTCCCCCGGAGACCGCGTCGTGCACGCCTCGCTCGGCGAGGGCGTCATCCGCGCCTGCGAGGGGCGGGGCGGCGAGGCCAAGGTGACGGTCGCCTTCTACGACCGGGGCGAGAAGCGCGTCATCGCCCGCTTCCTGCGCAGGGTGTGACGGGACCGGGAGCGGTGGCGGGGCGAGCGCCTGAGGCCATGGCTCCTCCCTCCGGGTGGTCGCGTGCGGGGTAGGTAGCAAAGCGCAGCGGCACCCAGGTACCATCCGGCGTATGCCCATCGACGGTGACGTCGTCGAGCTCGTGGCGCGGCAGCGCGTCGACGACGCCGCCACCCGCGTCCTCGAGGAGCTCGGGCCGGAGATCCTGGGGTATCTGCGGGCGGTGCTGCGGGACGACGCGGCAGCCGACGATGTCTTCTCCGCCTTCGCCGAGGACGTGTGGCGCGGGCTCGGCGCGTTCCGCGGCGAGGGGTCGCTCCGCGCCTGGTGCTATCGGGTGGCGTGGCGCTGCGTGCTGTCGCGGCAGCGCGATCCGTACCTGCGCCGCAAGGAGCGGCTCGGCACCACGCTCGCGTCGCAGCTCGCTGGACGCGTCTTCGCCACCACCGCGTTGCGGGTCGAACGGCAGGCGTCCGCGCTCGACCGCCTCAAGGAACGGCTCGGCGCGGACGAGCAGACCTTGCTCACGCTGCGGGTGGACCGCCGCCTCAGCTGGGCCGAGGTTGCGGAGGTGCTGGCCGAGGAGGGCGCGGCACGGCCTGACGAGCCGTCGCTGCGCAAGCGCTTCGAGCGCTTGAAGGACAAGCTCGCCCGCGCCGCCCGCGAGGAGGGGCTCATCCCGTGACCGCCGCTCTGGCCGGGGGGAGCGGGTGCAGAAGTTCGTGCGGCGGTAGCGTTTGTCACATCCGGCCGCCCGGCGCGTCCACTCCTCGGGAGCCCACCCGAAGAAGGAGGCCGCCATGTGGTCGCCGCAGATCGAGGACGACGACCCCGTGCTACGGCCGCGACGCCGCGCCTGGATCGACGTGCTCCTCGTGGCGCTCGCGCTGGGGAGCGTGTTCGTGTGCGCCTTCCTGGCCAGCGCGGCGGGGCGCTGAGGGCCCGGGGCGGAGGGACCCCCTCTACAGGCCTTGCTCGGGATCACCGAGGTCGTTTCTGACCCACGGCCACGAACAGCCCGCCTTCTCGCCCCAGCGTCCAGGACCAGCGCAGCTGCTGGAGGACGGCCTCGAGCGGCCAGTCGTCCTCCGCCGGCTCGAAGAGCTCGGCGCCTTGGAGCGGTGGCTCGGCGAACATCGAGCTCGGGTACGTCCTCAAGAACGTGACACCGCTCCTCTCGAACCAGCCATGCACCTCCGCCATCGTGTGCCGATGCTCCTCCGGATGACGATACTGGTCACGCAGCCAAGCCGCCCGTCGGGCCGGCTCCGCCGCGCGATCGCGGAGCACGGGATCGAAGGGAATCCAGCGCAGGCCGGTGAGCCTGGCGACGGCCCTGCGGAGACGATGCGGGATTCGCGCGTACGCGTTGTACACGCCCACCACGATGAACCCGCCCGGTCGCACCAGCCGCGCGATCGCGTGGAACGAGGCCTCGGGCGCCGGCGTGTGGTGCAGGACCCCGGAGCAATACACGACGTCGAACGCGCCCGGGCGAAGGCCCGGCTGGCGGAGATCGGTCTCCACGAAGCGGACGCGCTCGAGCCCGAAACGGCGTGCGGCGGCGACGGCGAGCTCGAGCGAGGCGCGCGTCAGATCCGCTCCCACGACGAGTCGGTCCCCGGTGCCGAGGAAGAGGCACATCTGTCCCGTGCCGCAGCCGACCTCCAGGACGAGCGCATCGGGCGCGATCGCCTGATCGAGCAGCCGGGCGAGCTCGCTGCGCGCGGCGCGCAGGCGGAGGGCGGAGTAGCTGTCTCGCGGCGGATACCCCGGGAACGGCGCGGCCGAGTAGAAGCCGCGGATGACCTCCCCCGGCTCGTCGGGCTCGCACCTCAGGTCCGGGATCCCGTCCGAGACGCTGAACGAGCGCCCGCAGGCGCTGCAGCACAGGCCGGCTGGCGGCGCGAGCATCGGGCCGCCGCAGACGGGGCACGCGAGCACCGCCAGCAGATCGGGCTCGGCGATCGCCATCAGAAGATGGAGTAGATGAAGGGCGCGAGCACCTCCACGCTGGCGGCGAGGAGGAAGAGCACCGCCGTGAGGCACAGGAAGACCACGAGCGGGATGAGCCACCGCTTGTGCGCGCGATCGCGCCAGAGGCCGCGCACGAGGTCGCTCGCCGAAGGCGCCATGCTCCCCACCACGACGAGGCCCTGGCGGAGCTTGCCTTGCTTGCGAATCACGAGGCCGCCTCCTCGAGCTCGAATCCACTCGCCCGCGCCTTCGTGACGAGGCACTGCCCCGCGACGAGCAGGTCGATGCCCGACCGCCGGAAGGTGGAGTACCCCTCGACCGCGCGGGCCACGATGGGCTCGCCGGCGAGGTTGAAGGACGTGTTGAGCAGGACCGGGACGCCGCTTCGCTTCCCGAAGGCGAGCAGGAGCGCGTGGAAGCGCGGCGACGTCTCGGCGTCGACCGCCTGCACGCGGGCGGTCCCGTCCACGTGCGTCACCGCGGCCAGCCGCGCGCGCCACTCGGGCCGGACCGGGAACACGCCGGACATGAAGCGGCACAGGCGCGCGCCGCCCGGCGGCAGATCGAAGTAGCGGTCGGCCACCTCCAGCGGCACGGCGGGCGCGAAGGGCCG
>WNGL01060219.1_pt1 | contig 11635 bp, 12 predicted proteins | sample 5400591 | NCBI WGS metagenome assembly WNGL01 (sample SAMN13153377, study PRJNA577476) | soil metagenome | isolation source: 80 cm soil or saprolite under Garry oak tree replicate 1 | place: USA:California | collected 2016-06-15
ATGTGAATGCCGCTCTCAATATCCTCGTACGAGGGAAGAAAACGTTCTGCACAAACACCACACCGGCTCGGAAGGAGCCCACGTCGGCAACGGCGTAGAAGCCCCTGCGTTCACGCATGGGGTACTTCACTTTGAAAACGCCTATCTACGCTGGTTGTATGAAACACTCGCCTTTTTAGAAGGGAACGAAAAAGAAATAACAACGTAAGGAGGAGAGCGATGTCGATGCATTCACACGAGTTGGAACCCATTCCAGAGGAAACGGCACGAGTGGTGCGAGCAGCGTGCCCGAAAGGCACCCTGGCCATGTGGCTGCGTGATGAACTCGGAGCAGTGTATCAAGACGAGCAGTTTGCGGCCCTCGACCCAGTGGAAGGGGAGCTCGGCTATGCGCCCTGGCGACTGGCGGTGGTCACCATGCTGCAATATGCGGAGAATCTCACGGACCGACAAGCCGCCAATGCGGTGCGTGAGCGCCTGGATTGGAAATACGGCTTGGGGTTAGAGTTGGACGATCCTGGCTTTGACTTCTCACTGTTGTCCGAATTTCGCCGACGTCTGGTGGATAAGGGGGCGGAAATGCTATTGTTGGACCGGCTCCTGGAAGTGTGCCAGCAGCGAGGTTGGCTCAAAGCCAGGGGCAAGCAACGCGTCGATTCCACGCATGTGTTGGCACGGGTGCGCTCGCTCTCCAACCTGGAGTATGTGGGAGAAACGCTCCGCGCACCGTGTGGAGAATTATCGTTTGCCCAAGGCAGAAAGCCAGCGGACAGCTTTGGCCCAGCAAATAGGAGCAGATGGGCTGCATCTGTTGCAGGCACTCGAGCAAGCGGATGTGCCTGCCCAACTGAAGCAAACTGCCAGTGTGCAGGTACTCCGGCAGGTCTGGCAGCAGTATTACGACCTCGCGGGTGGGAAAGCGAAGTGGCGAGTCGGCTCATAAGTCAGCGAGAGTGAGGATATCATCAAGAGTCACACTCTTCTCGTTTTGGCAAAAGGCTCTGCTTGAGTGTAGAATAAGAAGAGTATTCATCACGATGACTCAGGAGGGGAACAATGGTAGCTCAACCATCACCACGACATTTTAGTGTGGATGAATGGCGCGAACTGGAACGGAGCAGTTCCGACGCCAAGCACGAGTATATAGACGGACAGGTCTACCTCATGTCAGGAGGGAGCCGCGCTCATGGTCGCATCAGTAGTAATGCTGTGAGAACCTTGGAGGACGCGCTCGTGGATAAGCCGTGCAATGTTTATAATTCAGATGTGAGTGTGCGTCTGTCAAAGACGCGCTACACTTACCCCGATGTGTCGGTGACGTGTGATGAGCGTGACCAGCCTACCCCTGACGAGACAGAGGTGCGCTTTCCTCGTATCATTGTTGAGGTGTTGTCAGATTCCACCGAAGCCTATGATCGAGGGAGGAAATTCAGCTATTATCGTGCCTGTCCGAGCATTGACGAGTATGTGCTGGTGGCCTCGAAGTACCAAGCCGTCGAAGTCTATCGCCGCACGCTGCAGGGATGGACTACCTATCACGCCTATGGACCAGGCGATGAAGTAGAGCTTACAAGTGTTGATGTGCGCTTTCCATTGGCCGCACTCTACCGCAATGCTGGGGTTCCAGTGGCAACGGATGCCACTGAAGGGGAAGTATAGGTCTCTCATCCTCAGCAATCACATCTGAGAAGCACTGAGCTTAACTATATCTTGCGAACTTCGACCAGCGCGTCAAATGCGGTCTGCCCGCCTGGGAGCATGTAGGGATCGACAATATCACTGGCTTGGGGAGAAAGGACCGGATTTCCACTGGTCAGGCTGTTGACGCCAAACCAGCCGTCGCGCATCCAGACAACCCCCGGTTGCAATTCTTCGCTCACTTTGGCCTTCGTGCGTATACTCCCTCGCTCGTTGTAGACCTGGATATGGCAGTTGGTGACAATACCTCGCTGTTGAGCATCGAGCGGGTGAATCCACAGTTCCGGTTCGAGATTGGCGCGTGCTAGAGAGGGAAGCGCACGGCCTTCGTCATAGAAGGCGTGAAAAGCGGTGATGGTACGTCCCTGGCGGAACTGGAGCGGATAACGTGCTCCGGTTCTGTCTTGAGATGGTGTGTAGGAGGGCAGTGGTGATAGGCCGACTTTCTGCGCACGTTCGCTCCAAAACTCCACTTTCCCCGAGGGGGTATGGAAGTGGTGGTCAGGATAGGCTACGTGTGATAACCTGCTTTTCTGCCAGATACCGCCACATTGGCGCAGTTGCTCAAGGGTCAGAGATCCCCCCTCGTTTGTACGCTGTGGTGTGAGCAGGGTATTGAGGTAGGCCTCTTCGTCCTGCCAGGGGAAGAAATTTTCGATGGCGAGTGGCCCAGCAAGATCGCGTAGGATACGCATCAAGGGGCGTGCCTCACCTTCTGGTTGTAAAGCCCGTTCCATGAGATAGATATGGGTGGCGGTATCCTTGAGTCCTAACTCCTCCAGCCAGATGGTGCCGGGCAGGACCAGGTCGGCGATACGACGTATGGTTTCGTTCATAAAGATGTCATAGGCCACGACCAGTCCGACGCGCTCAAAACTTCGCTCTAGAGCGGAGGCATCTGAGAAAGAAGAGAGGATATTGCTGCCGAGGAGAAAAAATACATCAATACGTCCGGCGGTTAGTGTCTCGACGATTGAAGCCATGTGGTTAGGGATATAGGTGCCGGGTGGACGCTGGGCAATAGCCTGTACATCGGTCTGCCCGTCGGCATGGACAAAGGCCCGGTGCCGTGGGCCAAAGCCACCGCCTGGCTTCCCCAACTGTCCTGTAAGGGCGGGTAGGCAGGCGATAGCGCGGCTGGCCTCCCAGCCTGCCTGATGCTTGAACATCGAACTGCCTCCCAGGACGATCATAGCGGGTGTCTGGGTCGTGTAACTCCTCGCCAGGGAACGGATGCGTTCAGCGGTGATGCCTGTAAGGGGCTCGGCCCATGCGGGTGTAAAGGGATCGAGGTGGTCGGCAAAGGCCTCAAATCCCAGGGTGTGTGCCTGGATAAAACTCAGGTCGGTCAGTCCTTCCTGGACAATTACGTGAGCCATGGCGAGTGCCAAGGCCGCATCACTTCCCGGTTTGATGATATAGACCTCGTCGGCATGCCGTGATGCCTCGTTGCGACGGCAATCGATATGGATGATATGCGCACCTCGCTTGCGAGCCTCTATGAGGTAAGGAGCGGTCGTCGGCTGGCTGGCAAGGTTTGCTCCCCACAGGAGAATTGTGCGTGAGTGGGCGGCCATATCTTCCTTCGTGTTGGCTTCTAAGACTCCTGTCAGGGCCAGGCCATAGGCTCCCAGTGCCCAGCAGATCATCGCCGGGTTCCAGACCTGGAAGCCACCCAAGTACCCAAAGCGCATGAACAGTGGACGAATACTGCTCGTCGCCAGTGCTCCATGTCCTGCCCAGATGCCGACGTGGTCGCGCTTTGTCTGCTGGATATGTTCGATAATAAGGGAGTAGGCATCTTCCCATGAGATCGGTTCCCAGCGCTCTTCGCCTCGTTTGCCAACACGCCTGAGTGGAGTGCGCAAACGCTGGGGATTCTGAGGAATTTCACGTGTAGCTTGCCCACGCATACACAGAAACCCGCGACTATCTGGATTCTCTGGATCACCTTTGATGGATGTGACATGCTCATGCTCTACTTCGATGAGCATACCACACTGTGTAGGGTGACAATTCATTGGGCAGATTGTTCTAATATGACGTTTGCTTGCTTCCATGGTTGAACGAGATTTCACGCTCATGGCTTTTCTCCCAGATTTTTTGCAACACAGCCCTCATTGCTCCCTGGAGACTGTTTGGTGACAGATCTACTGGTGAAAGAAAGCGGTGCCTTCCCTGTTCCTGGGCAATTAACTGGGTGCATTCCAGGGGCCGACTCCATAAATATGCTCAGCTGTAATGCGTGTGATATACCCTGGCGAAGATTTATCGGGCGGAAAATCCACACCTGGTCCAATATAGACATAGGCGAGACGTTGCAATAATTCAGGAGCGCCGCCTTCTGTGATCCTGGCCCGGCCCGAAATTACCAGATAGTTATCCAGGCCAAATGCGTTCTTCCCACCAGTCTGCATTGATAAGGCGACGCGAGAGTCTTGCGAGATATTCTTCAGTTTCTTCCGTGAACCAAGATGGGCACAGACGATCTCATCGTCCTCAAGCCCTACCCATACAAGCGAGACCTGCGGACTTCCATCGGGATTGAGGGTGACCAGATGAGCGAGATTTCCGGCGGTCAGGGCTTTGCGTACGTTGTCATTTAAAACATTACTCATTGATTTTCTTCCTGTCATGACTCAGCCATGCATAGAGTGTCGCTGTAGTGAGTATAATTTTCTTCCTGTCATGACTCAGCCATGCATAGAGTGTCGCTGTAGTGAGTATATATCTTCATAGGTGAATATACAACAAAAAGCTGTGTTGTCAGGTTGTTAGTTTTGCAGCAGACTGTCGAGACGGAACACGGGACAGCGCGGAGCCGCTGCCGCAAGTACTTCTGGATCAACGGGTAAGTTGAGGAGTTTTTCGAAGAACGGGACGCCGTGGGGGACCTGACGTGGAAATTCGCGTAGGATAGGCGGACGCTCTTCGACCGGGAGCTCTACCAGAACCACCTGCTCTTTCTTGCGCCCGCGTGCAAGAATGCCCCTGCCAACTTTCCGTGCGTTCTTGACCCACTGCGTCTCAAAGCCAGTGACAACATAGCGCTGACCATTCACATGCAGCACGGATACTGGAGTACTGCGCATCTTACCGGTCTTGCGGCCCGGTATTGAAAGGATATACCAGGTGCCAAAGCTCATGCCCAGGCGATTGAAGGCAATGATCAGGCGATTGGCGAGCTTGAGCCATTTGGGAAGTGTAGGATTAGTGGACATGTTCGTTCCTTTCACTCAGTTATGCCTCTGTCTTGCCAAGTGCCTGGGCGGCGACGATGCGTTCGCGCAGAAGCTTTGCCCAGGCGAGTTCGAGTTGCCACTGCTGGCTGACCAGCTCCATCAAATCCAGTGCGACAGTGCTATAGAAACTGCTGACGGACCGCTGTTTGATCGGGTTGGTGACAAAATCCTGCGCCTCGGCTTGCTGGTAGCGCAAACCCATCTGGCAGTAGCTCAGGTAATGATCCACCAGGGAGAGTTGATCTTCTGGCGAGATGTACTCCAAGTGCAGTGCCTTGATGCGAAAGAGTCGTTGATAGGTTCCCTGATTTGAGGTGGTATCCATCATGAGCTGGTAAAAACGTTCCCGTCCTGCCGGAGTGAGCGCAAACACGCGCGAGGGGCGGTCGGTGGAAAAAGGCACCTGTGTGGGATCGGCTGGTGCAATCAATCCCGTCTGCTCTAATTTGGTCAACAGAGATGAGAGCGTTCCTCGGCTGATGCGCTCCCAAGGACCGAGGATGTGATTGGCAATGTCTGCGATCAGGTAGGCATACAACGGCCAATGCATCAGCAAGGCAAGCACGAGCAGTTCGTACATGGCATCTTCCCCTTGCTAGAGCTATCTGATGATTTTACCAAAACGTTTTATTAAAACCATACAAATAACTATACAAGAAAAAAGCGGGAATGTCAATCGGGCTCTTAGAGCGGTAGTGACCGTCTTTCGTGAAGAACACTTCTGCTTTACTTGTGCGCTGGCAATGAGTATACTTGAAAGCGGGTTTGAACGTAACGAACACTTCACACCTCTTTTCGTGTTTTGACGGAATTGCTGAGAGAGCAGTGTATGGGCAACGGACACCCAAGAACGGTTCCCCAATGAGTGCTTGCGAGTGCGGCGGCTCAGCAAGAACTGGACCCAGGTCTATGTGGCGACCATGATCGGCACCAGCGATGTGGAGGTTTCTCGCTGGGAGACCGGCACGGCTGAGCCTACGCTCTACTTCCGTGAAAAGCTCTGCGAGTTGTTTGGGCAAACGCCTGAAGCACTGGGGTTTGTCGCAACCCCTGATGAGGCCCAGCCAGAACGTAGCAGAACCAGACAGGCCTTGACACTCCCACTCCCACTTACATCCCTTATTGGGCGGGAACAGGAGGTCTTCGAAATCGGTGCGCTGCTCAGGCGCACGGAAGTACGCTTGCTCACCATCACAGGTACTGGAGGGGTGGGGAAAACACGCCTCGCCTTACAGATTGCCAACGAGGTACGGGATGACTTCGCCGACGGGGTCTGCTTCGTCTCGCTAGCTCCTCTTCAGGATGCTGGGCTGGTTCTCCCCACCATCGTTCGCGCCCTCCATTTGCAAAGTATGGAGACTCAACCACCGTTGGAGTATCTGAAAGCATCTCTACGGGAACACCAGCTGCTGCTCGTGCTGGATAACTTCGAGCACGTGATCGCAGCAGCTCCGAGCCTTGTGGAACTGCTGTCCGCTTGCCCTAGTCTGAAGCTGTTGGTGACGAGCCGGGCGGTGCTGCATGTGCGCGGCGAGCGGGTGTTTACCCTCCAGCCGCTGATGCTGCCCGATCCACTGCATCTTGCTGTCAGCGAGGTCGTCGCCCGTGCTGGAGCGGTAGCCCTGTTCGTGGGGCGGGCACAGGAGATCCACCCCGGCTTTGCCCTGACACATGAGACAACCCCGCTGGTCGCGGATATCTGCCGCCGCCTCGACGGCTTGCCCCTGGCGATTGAGTTAGCGGCGGCCCGGCTCAAACTGTTTTCACTCCCGGTGCTCAAGGTGCGCCTGGAGCATCGACTGCATCTCTTGAGAGGTGGGCCACAAGACCTGCCAGAGCGCCAGCAGACCCTGCGCAATACGCTTCAATGGAGCTACGACCTGCTCTCTGAAGCGGAACAACGACTCTTTCGCTTGCTCTCTGTTTTCGTCGGCGGCTGTACCTTGGAGGCTGTAGAAGCCGTCTCTCGCACGCTGACAAGCATGGAGGATGTATCGGTGTTGGATGGGATCACATCGCTGCTGGATAAGCACATGCTGTACCAGGCAGCGCAGGGCAGTGAAGAGACGGGTGACCGGCGGCTCTTCATGCTCGAAACCATCCGCGAATATGGCTTGGAGTGCCTCTCCGCATGTGGAGAAACGGAACGGACCCGGCATGCTCACGCGCACTATTACATGTGCCTGGCAGAGGAGGCCGAGGCTCACCTGTTCGGGGCAGAGCAGATGAGGTGGTTCGACCTCCTGGAACGGGAGCGTGATAATCTGCGGGCTGCGCTGGTCTGTGGAGCGAACGGATGGCGCTCTTGACGAGGAGGCAGTGTTCAAGAGGGAGGTAGCCTTGCGCTTGGCGGCTGCTTTGGTGCATTTCTCGGTGGTGCATTGGTCCATTGATGAGGGGCGTGCCTGGTTGGAGCGGGCACTGGCGAACAGTGAGGGGGTCTCTCCGCTCGTGCGAATCAAAGCGCTCAGCGGGGCAGGATGGCTGGCCTTTCATCAAAGCGATGTGGAGGGGGCGGGGATTCTGTTTGAGGAATGCTTGAAGCTGTATCAAGAAGCGAAGGAAGCAAGAAAGGCACCGGGCATGATGTCGGCCATGCCCTGGCTGATCAGTTGGCTCGCCTTACAGAGGGACAACAACCGTCTGGCTCGCGCTCTCCTCGAAGAGAGCCGCACGCACGCCAGGGAGGTCGGCGACAAAAGAACGCTTGCCTACCTCCTGCTGTTTTTGGGATTTGTCGCCATCGAGCAAGGCGAATATGCAGAAGCCTGCTCGTCGCTGGAGGAGAGCCTAATGCTGTTCAGGGAGATGAACAACTACGAGGATATCGTCTGGTCGTTCTTCCACTTGGGACGTGCTCGCTTTGGCCAGGGCGAGGAGGCGCGTGCTCAGGCGCTCGTCGAGGAGGGCCTGACGCTCGCCAGGGAGACGAATTTCAAGATGGCTTCGGCCTGCGCATTATATCTGCTGGGACGATTTGCGCTCGTCCAGGGTGATGTGATCAGCGCACGATCACGGCTCGAAGACAGTCTGGATCTCCTCAGAACCTTGGGGGAGCGGCATCGAGTAGCCCATGTGCTCTCCTACCTGGCCAGGGTTACTCTGGTAGAAGGCAACGAGGCAGAAGCCTGTACTCTGTGCGGGGAGAGTGTGGAGTTGTTCCGACAGATGGATGATACAGAGGGCATCGTGTACTGTGTGCAGGGACTTGGCGGAACAGTAGCCAGGCAAGGAAAGCTGATATGGGCCGCACGGCTCTGGGGAGCAGTTGCATCCCTGTGCGGAGCTAGCAAGCCACATCCTCCGCTCCTCCTGCCTTTCGAGCGCACCTACGCTGAGCGTGCCGACTATGAGCGTATGGTGAACACCGTCCGTACCAGGCTCGGTGAAAAGGCCTTTGCCAAAGCTTGGGCAGAGGGATGCATGATGACGCCGGAGCAAGTCCTTGCTATGCAAGAGCCACCTTTGGTCTCTGATCAGCCCCACACCTCTCAGAAGACAAAGCTTCACAAGGGACGTATGCCACCTCCACCACCTGGACTCACCAAGCGGGAGGTGGAGGTGCTGCGCTTGGTCGCTCAAGGGTTGACCAATGCCCAGATTGCTGAAGCGCTGGTCATCAGCCCGCGCACGGTTGATGCGCACCTGCGCTCTATCTATAGTAAACTGGACATTCCCTCGCGTCATGCCGCCATGTACTATGCTCTCGAACACCACCTCGTCTAGCTGCGTCATGTCCTGTTCTTCCATCATGCTCCACGCTTTCACTTCCAGCACTGATATGCTGTTGCCTAGGTAATTGCTCTCCTACACGGTGCTTGCCTCTTTTCGAAGAACCACACAAATAGGTTGATCTCCCGATGCGTCGTAGCATCGACGACGCTTCTCTCACACTGCCACAGCAGGTTTTTGGCATGGCCGTCCTCAATGACTGGATTGCCTCCTCTATCCAGGTTGCGGCCTATTATGGCCTTACTGATCTCCTGTACGATGGCCCCAAGAGCATTGCGGAGCTAGCAGCAGCGACGCAGACGCACCCGGCCTCGCTCTATCGGCTGCTCCGCGCCCTGGCCTCCGTCGGCTTTTTTGAGGAGAGCAATACAGATGGTGCTGCTGTAGAGCGTCGCTTCGCGCAAACGGCGTTCTCCCAGTGTCTCTGCCAGGATGTCCCCGGCTCGATGTACGCCATGGTGCGGCAATTCTGGTCGGAATGGGAGCACCGCTCCTGGGGTGAAAAAGTTGCTGGCAGTACCTGGCGGAAGATCGACCGGATGAGGGTGCGATTTTCCATCAGTCCATGAGTGCTTTTTCCCAGACAATCAATGAGGCCCTCGTGCAGGCCTACGATTTCTCTGGTATCCAGACGCTCATAGATGTGGGCAGTGGGCAGGGAACGTTTCTGCTCGCTCTTCTGCAAGCACATCCTGCATTGCAAGGAATCCTCTTCGACTATCCCCAGGCGGTTGAGGGAACCAGCGAATTGATCACACAGGCCAGGCTGGAAGAGCGATGCCGCGTGATGGCGGGAGACTTCTTGGTGCCCCTCCCCGCTGTAGCGGTTGATGCATGCCTCCTCAAACAGGTCTTGCATGACTGGGACGATCCACATTGCCTGACGATTCTCGGCAATTGTCGGCGCGTGTTGGAGCCGGGCAAAAAGCTCTTGATTGCCGAACTGGTGCTTCCCGACAGCCGTGCGCCTGCCTTTGGAGCGTTCATCGATCTGGAAATGCTGCTCAACACGTATGGACGCGAAAGAACCGGGCAGCAATATCGCACCCTGCTGGAACAGTCCGGCTTTACATTGCGGCGTATTGTGCCAACGGCTTCCAGCCATAGTATCATAGAGGGGGTTGCCGTCTGATACAGCAGGACGATGGAGAACAAAAGAAAAGGGCATTGACTGCTTAATCAAGAAAGACAGGAATTGCCATGCATTGCTCCTTCCTCATTCTGCATGCGTTTGAGCGACAAATCCTGCTCGTTCCACATCCCGAGGGCTTCAGCTTGCCACGTTGGACTCTGCCTGCGACCTGGGCAGGCCGACCAACACATGAACACCAGCGTGCTTTGCTCCTCAATCAGGCAGTCCACGAGCAATTCGGCCTCGCCACAGCAGTTCTCCTGATTACATCACTGAATGGCGAGCGCCTGGTCATCTTCGATACGCTGCATCTCTCTGACTTGCCACCTCTGACTGGGCGCTGGGTCAGTCCTGAGGAACTTGCATCCTTGCCGTTCGCGGAACCTGGCCAGCGTGCTCTTCTGGAAGCATGGTTTGTGGAAGAAGAGAAGGTCCGAGACTGGCGCATGCCCTGGCAGAGACGTGGCTGGTTCGTGGCAACCGCAGCCTGGATTGCCAGCCAACTGGACCAGCAGGGCTGGTCATTGCAAACACCTGTGGAGCAGTTGTACACCAAGTACGGAGCTTGTATGCTGCGTGCCAGCACCACAATTGGAGCACGGCGACTTCAACCCCATGAATATTCTCGTGCAAGATGAGCAGATCACTTACCTGGACTAGACTGACGCGAGCCTCGCTCATCCTTTCTTTAGTGTACTCCGCCTGCTCACCTACTTCTTGCCTGTCTCGCTCAAAGAGCACCATCCCAATCTCGTCATGCGTCTGCGCACTGCCTATTTGGAACCCTGGACCGTCTATGCACCAATGAGCCGTCTGCTGAAGGCGCTTGAGCACGCGACAACGCCCATGCTCTTGCACCGGGCTTTGAACTACTCCTTGCTCGATTTTACGCGACGGGGCATCCCTTGGGAGCGCTCGATGGTGGTCGCGAGGCATTTGCAGGCTCTCTAAGGAGAGGGTATGGTTTCGATCCGTGTTCTCCTTTTGAAACGTCGGGAGGAGAGCCTTCCCTTGCTGCTTTACTGCTTTCGTTCCTCCGCCTCTGTCTGAGAGGAGGCAGGGACCAGAAAGTTGCCCCAACTAGGGGCAAAATGCGCGACGCTGACATGGAGTGCAAAGTAGCATTTCCATCGTTCCATTCCATTCTTTTTGCGAAGTTCTTCATCTCCCTTGTCACCAGCCATGAACCGATCTGCTCTTCGAGAAACTCATGGTAGAAAACTCGTGGCGGAAGCTGCTTTCTGCCACGAGTTCCCCTCTCCATACCCCCTGGGAACAGTGCTGAGAACCAGGTTCTGTTCTCCCTTCCACGTCGTCTAAGTTCTTCTTATAGCGCAAAAGTACCTAGTATCAGGCAGGTATCGCCATTTGTGCATACGCGCTCAGTTCAGTAGAGCAAACATACATGCCAGCGAACAGCCCCTTTCTAAAGAGCGGCTTTGTCCGCTTTCTCCTGCTGCTTGTCTGAGAAGTGGAGGATTCCAGCCTATGAAACGCCAATGGGATATTGAGGACCTGATTGAGGTATGGCTAGGAAGACTGTAAAAATCTATCACTAGCCACTCAGTACGTAGCACTACCCCTATTGCTAATGCACTCCGAATGCCTGCAAGATCGTAGAAATCACTGCAACTAGAAGAACCGGGCCGCTTCGGTTTTCAGAAGAGCCTCAGCTCGTTCTTTCGAGGCCGAGCGCTTCCTCTTTCGTCTTCTTTTCTCCTGGTCGCTGTATGCCTTCTTTATACTGACTGGGCAACATGCCATTCCACTGGTGGAATGCCTTGCGGAATGCCGCCTCAGATGCGTAGCCAGACATGGCGATGATCGTTTT
>WNGL01008956.1_pt1 | contig 11634 bp, 8 predicted proteins | sample 5400591 | NCBI WGS metagenome assembly WNGL01 (sample SAMN13153377, study PRJNA577476) | soil metagenome | isolation source: 80 cm soil or saprolite under Garry oak tree replicate 1 | place: USA:California | collected 2016-06-15
GTGTCTTGAGAATGCGCCTGATAGCTCCGTCAAGCGCCGCCATTGCAGGATGCGCCTCTATTAATTTCTGCCCGGTGATATGCATACGCTGCATTGATTCAACCGTAGAGAATGTTGTATCGGAGGCGAGGTCGAACATAATTGAGACCGCTTCACGTACTATCCAACGCGAGCCATGATCTCGATCATTACATATCGTCATTAGACGCTGCTCTATATCTTCCATGTTTCCAACTCCCTGTATACATTGACTTCTTGTATGAACCACCAATTGGCCCTTGCAGCCGTCCCTCATGATTGGATACACTATATTGGTATGAGCCAATCAGGAGGAAGACATGCGACAAAATACAGTACAGCATCAGCCACTACCATTATTTACGGCTTCCATTTGTTCACTCATTCAGCTTGAACGAGATAGCAATACACCATTATATCAACAGATTTGCGAAAAAATACGTGAAGCTATCCTTTCGGGACAACTCGCGGAAGGAACTCGCTTACCGACAGAACGAGCACTGGCAAGCGCGCTGGGAGTCAATCGCACAACCGTTATGAATGCCTATAATCAACTTGCCAGCGATGGCCTGGTCGAGGGACATGTTGGCCGGGGTACTCTTGTGAAACGCAATCATTTCAACTACCTGGATGACAACTTTGATGCTGATGGCCCTTCCTGGCTCTATGGTTTACCTACGACAGAACGCGAAATTGTCGGACCTGATGCGCGCTTGTTGAGCGAATTGGCTTCGATCGGGGATGACGTCATTTCACTGGCTGCTGGCACGCCTGCTACGAACCTGCTTCCTGCCGAAATGCTCAATACTATCTTTGCTGATGGTCTCCTGCGCTCACGACAGAGCGCGCTTGGTTATTGTCCTGTTGAAGGATTGCTCAGTTTACGCCGAAGTATCGCGGCAAGGATGCGTAAACGCGGTGTTGCAGTGGATACACAACAAATTCTTATTCTCTCAGGCTCGACACAAGGAATCGGCTTAGTGGGTCGCTTTCTTCTCAATCCAGGAGATGAAGTTGTCGTTGAAGTACCTACCTACCTGGGAGCGATTCAAACATTTCGCGCGCTCGGTGCGCGCGTCATAGGGGTTCCTATAGATAGCGAAGGAATTCGTGTTGACCTGCTGGAGACTATTCTGACGCGCCATCAACCACGCTTGATCTATACCCTCCCCACATTTCAAAACCCTACTGGTGTCGTAATGTCACCCGAAAGGCGTCGTCGTTTACTTCTTTTAGCCAGGCGATACCAGATGCCAATTTTGGAAGATGATCCCTATTCCGAAATCTACTACGAGGGGCACCAACCCCAACCCTTAAAGGCGTTTGATACACATACACAGGTCATCTACCTCAGCACTTTCTCTAAAATACTGGCTCCAGGATTGAGGGTCGCCTGGTTGGCCGCGCCAGAACCAATGATAGAGCGGCTCTCTCTGCACAAACAAATCTTTGATCTGAATACCAACGCCCTTGGGCAGTGGACCGTTTCCGAGATATTGCAACGCGACAATTTCATAGAAAATCATCTCTTGACATTACGACAGCGCTATCAAAGCAAACGAGATGTCATGCTGCAAGCAATCAAAACGCATTTGCGTGATGGTGTGCGAGTCAATACACCCGGTGGGGGCTTCCACCTGTGGTGCCGACTCCAGGGAGATATACGCGCGCGCGCCCTCTTACGTGAAGCAACAAGAGAACACGTAGCCTTTGTCATCGGGGAGCCATTCCATGTCGATGGTGGCGGCCATCAACAATTTCGTCTCAGCTTTGCATTTCCTGAAGAAGAGAAAATCGAGGAAGGTGTGCGGAGAATTGGCAATGCGCTAAGGCGCCTGCAGGCGCGCCGTCTTCAACGAGAAGAACAACCGCCATCGCATGGGGAGCATATTCCGATGGTATAGTTACCCAAGTATATCTATGCAAATGGGTGCTCCGTCGAGAGCACCCATTTGCATAGATACTCCTAAGAATTTGGCTGAAGCGCAACTGCTACAATCTCAGGAAGGCTATAAACTAAATGCACTTTAAAGTACCAGATGTACTGCCCTAAAAGGATCTTATCAACACAGGTAACCTTTGTCAAAGGGAGCGCTGCAATCCACTTTGAGTTATCTACCTGGATAAAAGCAATTTGATCCTGATGATCCTGCCAACATCCCTTGCCGAGGGTAAAGTTTGAATTAGTAACAAAATCGTCATAAGGCTCCTGATTGCGCAAACTCACGTCCAACTTGTTATAAGCCTTGTGATACGCGCTATCTGAGCCATCTAGCACCAATCCGTCGTAGCTCTCAGCATCATTAATAACTAACTGTTCGTCGCTAAGAGTAGGGATGGAGGTAGCAGGTTTAGGGAAGTTTTTTCCTTGCTTGCCATTATTACCAGGCGGAGGTGGAGGAGCCGTAGGCGTTTTGGCAGGTGGATGAGCAACAGTAGTGGGATTTGGCAGAGCGGCGCAAACCGAGCTTAAAGAATTTGAGCTACAGTTGGGACTAACACTACAAGCGAGCAGGCCGAAAAGACTCAGTCCAAGAAAGAGAGCTGCCACATATCTGCCCTTGGAGGTGCGTCCAGAGTGAGTGTGTGATAAAGAAAAACCTGATTTTTTTTCTTTGAAAACATCATCATGTTGCATAGGAACTTCCTGCTTTCTCTCGTCGTTGAGCGAAACAGAACTGAATAATGCACTAAGATCTAAGATATCTTCATTACTATTTTGCCATCTTATCTATTTGACGAACTTATCCCACAAATATAAAATTTATGATCTAATAATACTCATGTAAACTATATTTACAGTATGAGTAATACGCTGTCTGACATGAGGAAATGATGTTTAGTGACGTTGTCGCTCTACCTTCTCAAGTTGAAGAGATGTAATACGCCCAATTACAGCAATATAGTCTGCTACTGATCATTTACAACTTCTTGCGCGACAAGAAGCCCTAAACAGATTTGGGAGGGAACTACTTTGACCAGCTCGATAAAGCGCGCAACCTGCAGCAACATGATTGGCAACTACAACTATTGAGCTTCAGAGTGACCTTGCCTCTTACAAAGATCGCTTGATACCTCATCAAGCAAGCATTATTTCCCAAAGAATCGTTGTGTGAAGGTTGCAATAAAGCTAATCTCAATAAACAAGCCAACAACAGCCTCGAAGGCAGCCAGCACCACTAATGGGTTGTCTAAAGAAGCCTTATTTTCAAGGCCAGGGAAGAAACCACGTCCATGAAACGAGGTCAAACTGAAGATGAAGGCATCTGGGAGTATTGGGAGGTGTCCAAAGACAGATTAGCATATTGCAAATCCGACTATCATAGCTAGATACCAAAAGAGGCTTCGCAACGGCCTATATCCATAACCCACAAGCAGATAAAGGAACCTTGAAAAAATCAACTTTAATATTCTCCGCTGTAGCCAATAGACCATTCTCTGGGTCAATTGAGCACGATAAGCAAAGTAGGCTGCTTCCTCGTTCAGCCCCTGCCCTTGCAAGATATAAGCAAGTTGACGATTGGCCCGGACTGCCCTGCGATACTCATTTAGCTGTCTTTCCTTGTTTCCAGTTGTTCCATCATGCTTTTTTTGCCAATGAGCCCTCTGTTCCTCGCCTAATTCTTTTAGCGCTCCCCAATTCACTCCGGTGAGATTCACATCATTCCATCTGACATCGGCGAGCGAGACGACACCAAATTTCTTACTAGCGAAACTGATCTTTCCGAGATGAGTGCTACTATCAAAAAAAGCTCCTTTGAGGATAGCTCCCTCTAAGTGAGCACCGTAGAGGTAAGCCCCCTCCAAATGGACTCCATAGAGATTAGCTCTCTCCAAATGAACTTCTCTGAGATTAGCTCTCTCCAAGTGGGTAAAGCTAAGTTCGGCTCTTTCTAAGTTGATTAGTGCTGTTTTACGTTTCGCATCGCTTGCAGAGAGCCATTCATCCCAACTTAGAGCCCCCTGTATACCTGTTAGTGGCAACCTACTTAGATCTACGCCCTGTAGATCGGCACCACGCAGATCCAATCCCTTACGTTCTTTTAATCCTCCATCTATCCAATTAACTGGCCCAAGTCCGTTTTCGCGCGTCGCCAGAAGCCATTCAACATCAGCACGGCTCAGTTTGACATCCATGAAGGCATAGATACCTTGCTCTACGTCGGGTGTTATGCCAAGTTGTTCAGCAAGATACTTTTTCTGCTCTATGCCAATTTCTGGCTCAGTGCGCCAAGGTTGCCCTTGAGCAATCCAATATTTTCTCCATGCTTCATTATCTTTATTCGTGGGACGTTGTAGCGTGTTTGTTTGTTTACCATCTTGCTCACTCATGAACTTCTCTCTTCCTCAAAAACTAACAAAACCCTATCTTGAGACATTTTTCCTTCTTAGAAGAATCGACGTAAAAAGAAGTGCATCCTACAATTTGCCTGGTTCCACAGAATAGTTCATATGTAACTCTCAGGCTTAAGAGATCGCATTAGTGATGTATCTTATTGGAGATTCACCGCTGAAAGTAAAAGCATTTACTCACGATTTAACGCTTCCCAAGCACAGAAATTACGAACGAAGTAAGATGTCTCGTTGAGACAGTGAGGGCTGATCGTGCAGGAGGCTGAGGGCGTCGCAGAAACCGAGCTCGGCTACTATGTGCGCCACGATCTGTGGGGACAGGGACTCGTGACGACCTCCATGCTCTCGCTTTTTTTGACCAGCGAGGCTATGGATGAACCAAGTTATGGGAAAATCACAGCGAGCCACATCCTCGATCACCTCAATGCCCTTTGGAAAAGCTTCAACCACATCACGTCTCTCCTGGCTGAGTCGATGCACTCGTCGTTACACAATAATCGGGATGGCATCGTTTTCGATTATGGTACTATTTTACCAAGGGAAAAATGTAATTCTATTTCTACCCCATAAAAAAGGACGTATTTTGCCTTGACGCTTTTTTACGGTAATATACCAGGATGTAGATGGTTCTAAAATCACCTTCATCTCCAGTACTTCCCGCTTACGTTTAAGTATCAAACGCACAAAAAAGCAGTTGAGCAGACCACCTGACCACGTCAGATACCTGCCCAACTGCTTTCTTTTTATCCTGTAACGATTAGCTTAGCTACTTCCACACAAACGAAACGCCGGGGCCGGGTTTGAAATCCCACCAGCTCCAGCGCGCCCAACCGCCGCCGTTAGCGTACCAGTTCCAGCTCGTGCTGTAGACGGTGCCGTCGCTATTGATGCGCTCAGCCACTGCGACGTGGCCGAAATAGCCTGCGCCCTGCACTCCCGGTTGTAAGACAACAATGGAAGGAATGTGTGGGGAAGACGAGACATTCCAACCATATGCTCTGGCTCCGGCAGCCCATTGCCAGGCATTGCCTCCCCAGGGAACCCAGAAACCCGCCAGTTGATGATAGCGAAAGTCTGCATAATAAGTACATTGGCCATAGGTAAAAGCATCATAGGTACTACTACCAGAAGGGGGAGTCGGCAAGCCGGAATAATTTTGATTGCCAGTAGGTTGATACCCGTCTCGGGTAACGGCTGTGACCGTTGCTGCTTGCTCAGCTAACAGACTGGGGTTGCTATTGCTACCTTCTACCCAGCTTATAATCGGTCGAAAGGGATTTAAGCCAGCTTCCCCGTTCGTTCCCGCGGGCGCCACCGCCAACAAGGCGCCAACTGCCATCAGTATCAGTACTACTGTAACAGAGAGCTGTACGACCCAACGGCGACCCTTGGGAGGGCGCATCGTGCCACTGCTTTTTTTACCGGTACTTCGAATCACAACGGGCTGGCGCAACGATGTTGTAGTACTCCTCACAGGGGGTAATTCCCCCGTCTGTACTTCAGGCAGGCTACGCGTCACTCCTGGAGAGAATGGAGGATCTATCAAGGGACGAGTTATACCTGGAGAAGATTGATACTGGTTAACTGGTGGAAAGTCTGTTCCAAAAGGAGGAGTGGCATTGGAAAAAGAAAGCTGACTTACAGGAGAAAGTTGGCTGACAGGCCCAGGTAGCTGTAATGTCCCACCCGTAGTCTTTTGCTCCGCGGCGGCACTATTCTGACGATCCTCAAAAGACGACATACGTGTGACCCCAATCCTTTAAAGTTAGATTGCCCCAAAGCACAACATCCCACATCTTGCTTTACAAAAGACTGTACCCGTTTAACAAATGTAGGTCAAGCTTGTGAAGCTTAACCTAGGACTATGGTACTGAACTTGATAGTTGCTTTTGACTCGACTATTACCTCGAGTAATCCAGGACTGCCTTTTTGCTCTTCTCATCATTACAAAAAAGCACAAGTGTATAATCGGTAGCATATAATAGAAACGCCGGGCTGCTGACGTATATATATTCAGAACAGTGTCAACCCTGTACCACCTAAAAGGAGAACGCACCAATATGCGTTTCAAAACAACATTACATGCTCGTTATCCTTTGGTCATTATCTTGTTGGTGTTGCTCGCTGCGTGTAGTCCCATAGACCCTATCGGCGTCAATTCTACACCTACAGGAGTACCAACGAAGAAGCCTACGCATACACCCACACCTACCACACCGGAAGTTTGTCCTGCGCCGCTAAATAATAACCCGAACTGTTATACGCCACGGGCTTTTCGTCTTGCTTATGCTGTTGAGGCGATGACAGAACAAGGCTTTACGGGCAAAGGACAGACGGTTATCGATATCGTCTCATACGGAAGTCCTACGTTACAACAGGATATGGATGTTTTCGATAAACAATTTGGTTTGCCGCCCATCACCATTCAAGTAATTTCTCCACTAGGGACAGTACCCTATGATCCCAATAAGAAAGATATGACAGGTTGGGCCGTCGAAACAGAACTGGATGTACAAATTATTCATGCTATCGCGCCTGACGCTCATATTGTGGTGATGACCAGTCCGGTTGATGAAACAGAGGGTACGATTGGCCTACCAGAATTTCTGAAATTAGAGCAGTACGCGGTAGCGCATCAGCTCGGCCAGATATTTTCACAGAGCTATGTTGCCTCAGAGGCAACGCTTACTGATAGCGCTGGCCAGAAACTGGTCAAGACATTCACGGACTTCTACCAGCAGATTACGACGCAGCAAGGGTTTACCGTTGTTTCTGGCTCTGGTGACAATGGGGCGACAGATTGGGAAAATATCGCTGCCACCCAGCTATCGCCCAATCCTACCGTTAACTTCCCCGCGGATGTGCCCTGGGTAACTGCTGTCGGGGGTACAACCCTGAAAAATACGCCGGGCGCGATAAATCAGGTTCCTATGTATAATGAAAGCGCATGGTCCGGCAGTGGCGGTGGTAGCAGTAAGTTTTTTACCGAACCAAGTTTTCAAAAGAGTATGTCCTCATCCATACAGTTACAACTGGCAGGTCAACGCGGGATACCAGATATTGCTGGTGACGCTAATCCTGAAACTGCGATGGTCAACTACATCTTTGGCCGTTGGACTCAGATAGGCGGAACCAGCGCCAGTACACCTTTTTGGGCGGGTATTATAGCGATCGCCAATCAAATGGCGGGCCATCCGCTGGGCTTTATTAATCCAGCCTTATATAAACTCGGTGCATCCCCAAATGTTCAAAGGGATTTTCGCGATATTACCAGCGGCAGCAATGGCGTTGACAACGGGAATATTCAAGTAAAAGGGTTCCAGGCAGTACCAGGCTGGGATGCAGTGACTGGATGGGGATCGCCTCTAGCTAGCCAGTTAATTCCGGATCTGATCGCGGCAATGAAATAGGAGATTTTTTTTATGACAACAAATATATGGCGACGAAAAACGGCGCCCAGTATCACATCGACATTGCTCATGTTGCTCATGTTGCTCACAGCCTGTACTATACCCGGCGGCTTAGGCGGCAATGGAGGAGGATCACCAACAGCGACTCCACACACCCTTGTAACCGCAACAGCGACACATCCTGCCATTGCAAAGAACGTTACCTGTCCCGAGCTTAGCGGCTATCCTACTACGGGAGTTTACTGTTACACACCATACCAGCTACGTGTTGTTTACGGCGTCGAAGCGCTCACTGAGAAGGGTTTTACGGGCAAGGGGCAAACAGTTGTTGATATCGTGTCTTTTGGCAGCCCAACACTGCAACAAGACATGGATGTCTTCGATAAGCAGTTCGGTTTGCCACCCATTACCATTCAAATCATTAACCCACTTGGCACTAAACCATTTGACCCAACCAATAAGGACATGGCCGGGTGGGCAGGCGAAACAACCCTGGATGTGCAAATCATTCATTCGATCGCCCCTAATGCGGGTATCGTTGTACTGACCAGCCCGGTCTCTGAGACTGAGGGTACTATCGGCCTGCCTGAATTTCTTCAATTGGAGCAGTACGCTATTGATCATCACCTGGGTTCCATTTTTTCGCAGAGCTGGGGCGCCTCGGAAGTAACGCTGAAAGATACCGCTGGACAGCAAGAGGTACAGAAATGGGATGCTTTTTACCAGAAAGCGACGACGCAGCAGGGGATGACGTTCTTATCGTCTTCCGGCGATAATGGATCTACTGACTACATCGATTTACAGGCGACAAAGCTTTCACCAACAGCGACTACAAGCTTCCCTGCCGACGAGCCATGGGTGACGAGCGTGGGTGGCACTACAGTGACACAGAATGGGGCTGGGATAGATGAAACGGTCTGGAATAGCGGAGGGGGTGGCAGCGGAGGAGGTTTCAGTGATTTTTTCGCGGAACCTTCCTTCCAAAAAACCCTGTCATCTCCGGTTCAAAGCGAGTTACAAAACCGCCGCGGCGTACCCGATGTAGCGGGCGCTGCTGATCCCCTTACCGGGCTGGCGTTCTACCAGCATGGAGTTTGGAGTCTGACGGGGGGAACAAGTGCAAGCGCGCCGCTATGGGCTGCTTTGATCGCTGTTGCCAACCAGATGGCGGGCCATGCCCTCGGTTTCATTAATCCCGCACTCTATAAAGTGGCAATGTCCAGTCAGTATTCACAGGATTTCCACGATATTACGGTTGGCGATAATAATGTGGACTATAAAGGGGTGACGGTACCCGGCTACCCGGCGGTACAGGGATGGGACCCGGTAACAGGTTTGGGAACCCCCAATGCTGAGAAGTTATTGCCAGACCTGATCGCGACAATGAATCAGTAGCGTTCTTCAGACTAATCCTTTGCTGACGCATAGTTCAGCATTTAGGATGGAGCCTCCTGCTGCGCCTCTAATCGTATTGTGACCGAGCAGGGCAAATTTATAGCTCAAGATGGGACAGCGGCGTAACCTGCCAATGGTCACGGTCATGCCGCGTCCTGTATCGCGGTCACGCAAGGTCTGTGGCCGGTCTGGTTCTCTGCGGTAGAGCAGTGCGCTGTCTGGGGCGCTGGGCAATTTCAGTTGCTGTGATTCAGGCTGGTAGTTTTCCCAGGCTGCGATGATTTCTTCGGGTTCCGCGTCGCGCTCTAATTCGATGCTGGCGCACTCCAAATGTCCCTCGCGTGTCGCAACGCGGTTACAGTGCGCGCTTACTATCATTGGAGCATCGGAAAATCCATGCCCTTCTTCCCAAGGTCCAAGCATCTTCAGTATTTCAGCCTGTACCTTTTCCTCTTCCCCATTAATGTAGGGAATCGCATTATCAAGAATATCGTACGAGGGTAGCCCAGGATAGCCGGCGCCTGAAATGGCCTGCAGGGTAGTAACCATCACTTTACGCACAGCAAATGCCTCGTGCAGTGGTTTGAGAGCCATCGCTAAAGGAGTAGCGGAACAATTGGCGTTGGTGACAATGCAGCCGGACCAGTTGCGCAATCTACGTTGCTGTACAATGGCCGCGGCATGATCAGCGTTGACTTCCGGGATGAGCAGTGGCACGTCAGCAGCCATACGATGATTCTTGGCGTTACTGAAGACTGCTATTCCCGCGCGGGCAAAGTCTGCTTCAATGTCGCCAGCGACCTCTGCCGGAAGAGCCGAGAAGACGATTTTGACATCAGGCAGTGCCTCGGGGCTGCAAGTCACGACGGGTAATTTGCCAGCGGCAGACGGCATTTCACTACTGGGGAGGCGCCACCGAGAGACTTCCGCATAGGGTCGTCCGTTATGGCGTTCGGACGCGCCAAGACCAACCAGTTCAAACCAGGGGTGTCCTTGTAGCAGCTCGATAAAGCGCTGTCCAACCATACCGGTCGCGCCCAAGACAGCGACGGGGATGCGAGTTTGTTTATTCATGCATGATGCTTCCTTCTATTTGGGAATTATTACGAATGGTGCATAAACGGCACTTGACGCTTACCATCTCGCGTTCTGATGTCACTTCAGGAGGATCGAAAATACTCAATCTTCCTTGTTCCCTTGCCTCTTTAGAATTCTGCGGGCAGTTTGTCACACTTGTATCACTTGTATCATTTGTATCACTTGTATCATTTGTATCACTTGTATCATTTGTATCACTTGTAACGCATGCAACAAATGTGCTCTTTTTAGGAGGCCACCAGGGTTCTTTTAGCTGCAAACATGATCAAAGGTGGTCTATGCTGACTGTGGCAGGAACCGGCTTACTCAAAAATGTGTGAGGAAATGAGCTATAAGACACCGTGTCTCTTTTCGTTAACTGTAGCAGCATGACGTACTAATGGAATGACAGGCGCGATTAAATCCCGGTGCAAGCTGCGAAGGGCGCGTTCGCTGTCAATGTCTTCTACTATCAGCGTGATACCCAGTTCTGACGCGCCCTGCGTGATGACAGGGATGCGCTCGCGAGCAAGGGCGGTTATCGCGCGCGCCGGACTCATCGGATCAACAGTGAAGCCTGAGCCGATACACGCGCAGGCAGCCAGTCCGTTGCGAGATCGGACGCGCCAGGTACCCATATCATGCTGTAAAAGCGCCACAACCGATGCTGCGGCATCTTCCTCGACTACGAATGAAAGGTGATGACCTGATGATGAACAGATAGCGACAGGGGCAGCTCCCACACGAGCTGCCAGGGCAAAGACCTGCCCGGCATTCTCTGGAGCTCCAAACGTGTCGGCACTTTCTACGGTAATCAATGAAAGGTGACGACGCACAGTAATCGCTGCGGCGCCGCTCTTTTGCCGTCCCTCCGGTCCAACGACAGTGCCGCGTAGAGATGGACGGAAGGTATTGCGCACGCGCACGGGGATGTTACGATGAGCAATGGGTATAAGGGTCCGAGGGTGCAGAACCTTTGCTCCAAACCAGGAGAGACGCGCTGCTTCAGCATACGTGAGCGACGGCAGCAGCCGCGTATTCATTACCTGCCGCGGATCAGCCGATAGGACACCATCCACATCTGTATATATGGTAATCTGTGCACAATCAAGGGCCGCTGCGATGACGCTGACCGAGTAGTCTGAACCATTGCGCCCAAGGGTCGTCGCACGTCCAGATAATGTGCGCCCAATAAAACCCGCCGCAACTGGCACAATCTGTTGATCGAGCAAGGGAAAGATTATGGCCTGCGCATTTTTGCGGGTCTCTTCAGGTAAGGGATCAGCGCCGACCACGACTCCAAATGCCTGTTGCATTCCCTTGCTGCCAGGAAGAACTGGATGATGTGTGATAATAACTTCTTCCAGTAAGGGAATCGCTG
>WNGL01011266.1_pt1 | contig 11634 bp, 12 predicted proteins | sample 5400591 | NCBI WGS metagenome assembly WNGL01 (sample SAMN13153377, study PRJNA577476) | soil metagenome | isolation source: 80 cm soil or saprolite under Garry oak tree replicate 1 | place: USA:California | collected 2016-06-15
GTGCCGCGGTGTTGCAGGACGGTCAGGAAGAGGAAACGCCTGTACGAGATGCCCACATGTGTCTGCAGCAGTTGATCGGCTGCGCGGTCTATCTCGAACATGAGTTTGCCTAAGAGATAGGCAAGAGAGGTGTCCATCATAGTGTGAACTCCTTAATATTAGGATGTTAATATTAAGATGTTAACATATTGTGAGAAAATGTGCAACTCTTTAAACCGTTTCTTCAGGGCCTCTCAAAAGTCGCTTTTAGCCGAGCATGCAGGCCCCTGAGCGTGGTCGCCTGCGGCGACCGGGAAGATTTTTTGCAGTTTCTGCGTATGGTGCCTTCCCGCGGGAAGGCACCATACGCAGAAACTGCAAAAGAGAATCATGCAGAGGCTCTGCCTCTGCATGGACGCAACTTTTGAGAAGCCCTGCCGTTTCTTAGACATTGGGAGATAATGCCTGTCACCCTGAGCGCAGCGAAGGGTCTGGCCTCATGGGCAGCGAGATCCTTCGCTGCGGTTTGAAATTCACTACGCCACGTCTCGTCTATGCCTCGCTTGTGGCTAGTGAAGGGAGCTCAGGATGACAACCAGGACACCTCTCAAGTCCGCCTATATGGTATGATGCAATCGACAGTTTTGTGTTCTCTAGATTAAGAACAGGAAGGCGTAGCATGGCAACATCGCAATTTCGAGGAGAGGTAAGAGCGCCAGACTTTCCTGCTGGGCTTGACTGGATCAATAGTGATCATCCGATCAGCATCAAAGAGCTGCGAGGTCATATTGTGATCCTGCACTTCTGGACACTCTGCTGAATCAACTGTATGCATGCACTTGCGCAGTTGCGTGAGATCGAAGAGGCTTACCCCGAAATAATCATCATTAGTATTCATTCTCCGAAATTCTCAGCTGAGCAATTTACGGAGAGTGTGAGGGATGCCGTTTTGCGCTATGGCATTAGGCATCCCGTCGTCAACGACCGCAACATGCGGCTATGGCAAGAATACGCTGTCCGTGCGTGGCCTACGCTTATCTTCATCGACCCTGAGAATAGAGTTATTGGCAAACACGAAGGCGAGATTCATCCAGATGCAGCTAAAAAACTGCTGCAGGAAATGATTGCAGAATTTGTCGCCGAGGGTCTGCTTGACCATCACCCCGTGCGTTTTGCCCGCGAGACAACGCCCGAATCCTTCCTTGCCTTCCCTGGAAAGCTCACTGTTGATGCACAGGCCAATCGTCTCGTCGTCAGTGACTCTACGCATCACCGGCTTGTAGAGATAGACCTGACAGGCAAGGTTCGCCAGGTTATCGGGACTGGCAAAGAGGGCAATGCAGACGGAGACTTTGCCAGGGCGCAATTTAATCGTCCGCAAGGCGTTACGCTGGTTGGCGATCTGCTGTATGTCGCGGATACCGAAAATCACACCATTCGTCGCGTCAACATGGACACACAGCAGATCGAGACGATAGCTGGTACAGGCGAGCAATACGGCATGGTACGTACACCTCTAGAGGGGCCAGCACGCAGCGTTGCCCTCAATTCGCCCTGGGACATTGTGTGTAATGGCGATAATCTCTACATCGCTATGGCTGGTTCACACCGGATCTTCGTGTTGCATCTCGCCAGTGGGATCATCGAGCCGTTTGCAGGTGCAGGTCCCGAAGCATTACGAGATGGCAGCTATGATGATGCCCTTTTCGCACAACCCAACGGTCTGGCGCTCGACAACAGCCGTGTATTGTACGTAGCGGATAGCGAGACAAGCGCGGTGCGCGCAATAGCCCTGTCGGGACCACAGAAGGTGACAACGCTGGTGGGAAGCGGCCTCTTCGACTTTGGCGATGTCGATGGCGTGGGTGAGGAAGTGCGGTTGCAGCATGTGCAGGCGGTGTGTTTCGTAGATGACTTGCTCTACCTGGCCGACACGTACAATAACCGTATCAAGGTGCTAAATCCTCAGATTCGAGAGGTGCGCTCCTTTGCTGGCACTGGCGTGGCAGGACTTCAGGATGGCGTGCCAGACGAGGCACAGTTTAACGAGCCTGCTGGCTTGGCTGCCGCCGGGGGAAAACTCTACGTGGCCGATACCAACAATTCCGCGCTAAGGGAGATAGATCTTGCCTCGGGAAATGTGGAAACGCTCAACGTGCGGATGTGATTGTCCGCGACACACATTTGCGCTATGATTCTGGCAGTCCCTTATCTCAGGAGGAATACTTGGCAAGTCCAGTAACTATTCTCATACGTGGCCTGCTTTTACGCTGTCCTAATTGCGGCAGGGGCAAACTCTTCCGCAGGGGCTTCACCATGTATGAAAAATGCCCGGTATGCGGCTGGCGTTATGAGCGCGAGGAGGGCTATTGGACGGGAGCGGTAGCGGTCAACCTCGTTGTGACCGAACTATTGATAGCCCTCGTAGCGGTGCCCCTTGCTGTCGCACTCGCCCTCGCTCAAAAGCCTATTACGCTACTTATCATCATCGGTCTCCCCATGCCCTTTATCTTACCATTGCTCTTTTTTCGCCATGCCAAGAGCTTCTGGATGAGCATTGACTTCATGCTGCATCCTGTCGACCCAGAAGAACGCCGGTAGCGACTTTACTAAAAAGGAGGTGAGGTAGTTGATTAGTACGAAAACCAGCCTCCTCCGTGGCCTGCTCTTACGCTGTCCTTATTGTGGCAGGGGCAAACTCTTCCGCAGGGGCCTGGCTATGTACGAGAGATGCCCGGTATGTGGCTGGCGTTTCGAGCGTGAGGAGGGCTACTGGACGGGAGCCATAGCGGTCAACCTGGCGGTGACTGCGCTCTTGATAGTAATCATCCTGGTGCCGGTCGCTATCGCGCTCGCTACTTCACAAATACCGGTTTTAGAGTTGATGATTGCCAGCTTACCCTTGCCTATTGTGATACCACTCCTTTTCTTTCGCCATGCCAAAAGCTTCTGGATGAGTTTTGACTTCATGATGCATCCTGTCGAGCCAGATGAACTCAGGTAATGAGATACCCTTACCGTGACGTCCCTCTATGAGATACAATGGGGTAAAGATTTCGTTCACACACAATGAAGTGTTTTAAGGAGTAAGCTTAATGAAAAATACAATTGAAAGAGCGGCTTTACGGGCCAAGACGCCGTTTCAGAATGCCGCTCTTATCGACTTTAGTAAAGAGGAGAACCGCCAGGCTCAGATGCAGGCGCTGGAGCAGGTAAAGAGTGAATTGGGGCGCACCTACCCACTGATTATCGGCGGCCAGAAAATCACAAATAAGGATACTTTTGCCTCGGTTAATCCTTCCCAGCCCGACCAGGTCATTGGCTATTTTTCACGCGCCACCGTTGAGCAGGCTAACCAGGCGGTACAGGCGGCCGCGACTGCTTTTGAAAGCTGGAAGCGTGTTCCGGCGGAAGAACGCGCCGGGTATCTCTTCGCAGCAGCTGACCTGTTGCGCGAGCGCCGCTTTGAATTTAACGCCTGGATGATCTACGAGGTGGGCAAGAGCTGGCCCGAGGCCGATGGCGATACAGCAGAAGCCATCGACTTCCTGGAATTTTACGCCCGTGAGATGATCCGCCTGGCAGGAGAACAGCCTCTTGTGCGCATCGAGGGCGAAGAGAACGAGCTTGTCTACATTCCCCTGGGCGTGGGTGCCGTTATACCGCCGTGGAACTTCCCGGGCGCTATCATGGTCGGTATGACCAGCGCCGCCTTCGTGACAGGCAATACCGTTGTGCTCAAACCGGCCAGCACATCTCCGGCTATCGCTTTCCAGTTTATGCGTATCCTGGAAGACATTGGCTTGCCGGCGGGCGTGGTCAATTTCCTGACCGGCTCCGGGTCAACCATCGGCGATGCCCTGGTTGAAAATCCCCAGATACGCTTTATTGCTTTCACAGGCTCACGCGATGTTGGCTTGCGCATCAATGAACTGGCGGCGAAACATCAGAAAGGGCAGCGCTGGCTGAAACGCACTATCCTGGAAATGGGCGGCAAAGACGCGGTGGTCGTCGATGAAACGGCTGATCTCGATGCTGCTGCGGCTGGTATTGTTTCTTCGGCTTTCGGTTTCCAGGGTCAGAAGTGTTCTGCCGGCTCGCGCGCCATCATTGTCGACAAGGTATATGACCAGGTCTTGCAGAAGGTCATCGAGAAGACCAGAGAACTGACCATGGGCGATGTAACGCAACCTGGTACGATGATTGGACCGGTTGTCGATGAGAACGCCATGAAGAAGATTACCGGGTATATCGAGGTCGGCAAGGGCGAAGGTCGTCTCGTAACCGGTGGAGGACAGCATGGCCCGGGCTACTTTATTGAGCCAACGGTGATTGCGGATGTAGACCCGCAAGCTCGCATTGCCCAGGAAGAAATCTTTGGGCCGGTGCTGGCCGTGATCCGGGCGCAAGATTTTGACGATGCTATGCGCATTGCCAACGATACCGAATATGGGCTAACGGGATCGTTGTATTCAAGGGATCCACAGCGTATTGAACGAGCCAAAGACGAGTACTTCGTGGGCAACCTGTACTTCAACCGTAAATCAACCGGGGCTCTCGTAGGCGTGCATCCATTCGGTGGTTTCAATATGTCCGGCACAGACTCCAAGGCGGGTGGCCCGGATTATCTGCTGCTGTTTACACAGGCAAAGGCTATCTCGGCGAAGAAATAGGAAGAGATAGAGGGAGTTCTCCTTGGCTAAGGTTACACAAATCAGTCCGGGTGCATGGCAGGTTTCGCTGCCATTCCTCGGCGAAAACGAGATTATCGGCTCTTACTTGCTTGCCGGGGAGAACGAACTGGCAATTATCGACCCTGGCCCGGAGAGTATGCTCGAAGCCTTGCTGGCGTCAATTCGCGAAGCAGGCTTTGACCCGCAGGATGTGACCCATATCCTGGCCACCCATGTGCACCTGGATCACGCGGGCGCGGCAGGTTCGCTCGTACGTCAATTACCAAAAGCGCAGGTGTATGTCCATAGTAAAGGCGCTCCCCACCTGATCGATACCTCAAAGGTGGCAGCCAGTGCGGCGCGTATCTATGGAGAGCGCATGCAACAGCTGTGGGGTGAGATTGAATCGACGCCCACCGAACGACTGCGCACGCTCGAAGGAGGGGATATCCTTAAGGTGGCGGGCCGTCGCCTGGAAGTGCACTACACACCTGGGCACGCGGTACACCATGTCATCTATTTTGATGCACATTCCGGTGAACTCTTCGCAGGAGATGTGGCCGGAGTGCGTTTGCCAGGCGTTGACTACGTCAAACCACCTACCCCTCCGCCCGATCTAGATCTTGAGGCATGGTCAGATAGCATCCGGCTAGTTCGCAGCCTGCGGCCTGACGTCCTGTACATAGGGCACTATGGTGCGGTAAAAGACATTGGGCAACACACTGGACGCCTGCGCGAAAAGCTGCAGGACTGGGGTGAATTCGTCCTTGCGCAGATGCGCAAAGGCAAAAATGAGGCGGAAATCATCGCTCTCTTGATTGAGCACACCCAGCCGGAGCTCCAGCGGGTAGCCCGCGACCCCCACGAGCTGCAGCGCTACGAGATTGCCAGCAATTACCCGATGACGGTACAGGGCTACATGCGCTACTGGAAGAAGAAACATCCAGAACGCTTGTAGCCTGTCCTTGTTCTACTTCAGGTTAGATGTGGCAACAAACCACTTGCCGAGTAGTCCCTGGCCGTTGGTCTGACCCGGGCCACTATCGCCCGCAAAGGTATACAGCAGGTGCCCATTGTATTCAACCTGGTTCCCGTTAGCTGTTGTTTGCGCGCTTAGCTTGCCGGGAAGAGTAGTCGCGCTGGTTGGAGTACTTGAGCCTGTTGCCAGCAGCGGTGGCCAATTATCCGCACACGAGCTTGTACAGGCGGTAGTAGTGGCCGTATCAGGTGTAAAGTAGTACAGCGTCTTGCCCTGAGCATTGGTCAGGATCATTTCCGACTTGCCGTTTACCGTTGCGGTCGTTGTCTTGATGAGGGCCGTAGAGCTGCTGGGGGTCGTTGCAGCAGGTGTTGGAGTGCTGCTGCTCCCGGAACTCGTTGAGCCGCCACAAGCCGCGATAGCCATCACCAGTAAAAGGACGATGGCCATAGGAATAGTGCGTTTGAGGTACATCATTTCTTTCTTTTTCTCCTGGTCAGTTAAGATTGGTCTCTACCGACATTCTTCTATTGAACAATACGTAGGCGCGTTACAATTGAGCCGGTGATTCCCTAGAAGTCCGCGAGAGATCCTTCGCTGCGCTCAGGATGACACAACGCCGCTGTCATCCTGAGCGCAGCGAAGGATCTGTGAATTAAGCCCTTGACAATGCTCTATTGTTGTGTTAAGGTAATTAAGGCACCTGCCTTTTTTGAGAGGATTAGTTCTGAACAGGGAGGAAGAAATGCAAAATACTCTATGCTTAGTTTTGACACTCAAATCTCCCGCCGACTACGATGCCCTTGTAGCGATTTTACCAATCGTAAAGGGCCAGGTCGACAACGCCTTTGCTCAACTCAAGAACGTTCATTTCGCCCGTGTTGTTTTTCTTGACGACAACACGAAGGTAGCCGTCATCACTGAATTTGACGGAGACTTCGACAAGTATGTCCAGGACTTTGCGCAAGCTTTAGGGCCCGTATTCGATACATTGTTCGCGCATACCGTCGAAGCTCCTCCACTGCCTGTCGAAGATCCCCAGAACCTGCAGGCATTTATCGATCTTTCCAAGAAGTACCATATCACTCCGGCGTACTTCTATAGCGCCTATCCTGATTTGACTGTGATTAATATTCTCAACCTCCAAGGTCAGGGGCAGGGTGGCTGAGTTGAAGCTCCCTGCCGGCTCGCCATTTCTCATTGCATGTAGCAGAGTCTGTAGGGGGCATGAGCTATCCATTCGTGGATCGGTCAGGACTGCATTCTATGGCAGATTTCAAACTCGATGATATCCAGGGTTTTATTCTTAATGGCTACCGCTTTGCCCTGGTACGCTATTTTGTTCTTCAGGTCAATAATGTAGCTGCGACGAAGCGTTTCATCGGTGCTTTGGTGAACGGTGATCCGGCATCCAGCCCACAGATCACGACTGCCTCACGATGGACGGTACCACCGGATTCTTGTCTGAATATAGGATTGACGTATGAAGGCCTGAGTGCGCTCCAATTGCCAGAAATTTCGTTGAGTTCGTTCCCCTCCGAGTTTAAAGCTGATTACGCTGTCAGAGCACGAAATGTGGATGATAGCGGTGAGAGTGCGCCTGAGAACTGGATCGTAGGCGGGCCGAACACGCCAATGCCTCATATGCTGCTGGTCTTGTATGCCCAGAGCAGTGATGTTCTGGAGTCGAAAACGACAACCCTGCGCTCCCTATTTGCGCAGCAAGGAGCAATGAGTGAGTTGTCTCATCATGATGGGAACGCCCTGCCCAAGGACACTGTTCATTTCGGCTATGCAGACGGCATTTCGCAGCCCACCATCGATGGAGTACCGTCAAAGAGACCCGACTCGCAGCCGGTTGCTCCTCCAGGCGAGTTTCTCCTGGGGTATCCAAATCAGTTTTCCGAAAAATATGGGTATCTGGTCCCCAAACCTGATAAATTGGGGAACAATGGGAGTTTTGCCGCTTTTCGCATTCTTAAGCAGGAGGTTGATGCCTTTGAGCAGTTTCTCCGCGATACCGCTCCTAAGATCGGGATGAGCGTAGAAATGCTGGCGGCTAAACTCTGTGGACGCTGGCGTAACGGCGTACCTCTTGTACTTTCCCCCGATAGCGACGCTCCTGGCCAGCTGCTTGCGGACGAGCAAATCAACAATTATGATTATGTCCCCGGCGACGTCCGTGGATACCGCTGCCCCATTGGGGCTCATATGCGCCGCAGCAATCCTCGTGGCGAGTCGATAGCGGGTGGAGATGGTCATAAGCGGCGCATCATTCGCCGCGGGATGCCTTATGGCCCTCCATATGATCCCACCAATCCCAATGATGGCATCGAACGCGGGCTGCTCGGCCTGTTCATTAATGGCAGCCTGAAAGAGCAATTCGAATTTATCATGAGTACGTGGCTGAATGACGGTGACTTTGCCGGTGTGAACAATACACGAGATCCGCTGGTGGGCAACAATTCGCCTGCGGAGAGTAGATTCGTGATTCCCACCGAGAAGGGAAACCAAACGGTAACCGGGTTTCCCCGTTTCGTAATCACCCGTGGCAGCGCATACTTTTTTCTTCCTAGCGTTACTGCCCTGAAATACCTGGCGAATCTCTAATCCATTGGTCCCCGCTGCCCAGGACCATTTAAACTGTAGGGGCAATAGACCTGTACAGGTGGGTCGCCGCAGGCGACCCCAAGTTGTAAGACATGTTTGTGTGTATTTTGCGTGCGCGTCAGCGCACGCAAAATACACACAAACATAAGGAGGAATTATCAATGGAAATCGCCCCTGGTATCTATAGTCTATCACAACAGGAAGGCGGCCACGTCCATGCTTTCCTGCTTGACGATGGCAAGGAACTGACGGTGATCGATACCCTGTGGGATACCGATGGACAGCGCATCCTTGACCAGATAAAGAGTATTGGCCGCTCGGTCACAGATCTGAAGAACATCATATTGACGCACGCCCACCGTTCCCACCTGGGTGGGTTGGCTGCCCTCAAGAAGGCGAGTGGCGCGACCGTCTACGCCCACGAATGGGAAGCCGATATCATCTCTGGTGAGCGCAAGGCGCAAGGGATTACGGTAGTGCCGATGCGTCCTTTGCGCCTCTATTTGCAGGTCTACCCGCTCCAGGTTGGTTTAGCCCTCGGGTTTGGCCAACATCCTCCTTGCCCGGTCGATCACTATGTGACGGAAGGGGACAAGATTGGCCCTATAGAGGTAATGCACGCAGCTGGACATTCACCGGGGCACCTGTCCTTCTATTGGCAGCAAAAACGAGCGCTCTTCGCCGGTGATGCTATCGCCACGTGGCCAGAATTCGCCGGGGGTTGGTACGCATTTAACCTCAACGAAAAACAGCACCAGGCCACCTTGAACCGCATGGGGGACTTCGATGCAGAGATTGTTGCCGTTGGGCACGGTGATCCAATCACCACCGGTGGAGCCGAACGTGTGCGCTCACTGTTCACCAGGACCAAATGGTAGCTTTAATCTAGCCTGCGCTGAAAAGCTCTGACTGATAGGGGAGAAGAGTGTTTTGCTAGATAAAGATCATTACATCAATCTCAAAAACGGTATCTTCGACATGACGAAGAAGGCTGACCTGGATCACCTCTTCACAACGTTATCAACGGCTCCTGAGCGCGATAAACTGGCTGTTTTTTTCCACGGCGGGCTCACTGATATGCAGAGTGGAATGGCCAGTGCTGAGCGCATCATGGAACGCTACAAGGATATCGGAGCATATCAGGTGTTCTTCATCTGGGAGACGGGATTACTTGAGGTACTCTCGACGAATCTTAGTCAGATCTACAACGAGCCCGTTTTTCAACAACTGCTCATGCGTGTGACTCAATTTGCTCATGCGAAGGTCATACAGAGTGCTGCAGCAAGTAAAGCGCCTGGTCCAGACCTGGAGCTTCCAGATGAAGTTGATATTTGGAATGAATTGCGCCAACCAGCCAATGGATCCGTACCATTCGCCTCAGTGAACCCTCATGCAATGCCTCAAAACGAGCGACTACAAGATGCTGAGAAAGAGCAGTTTCTCAAGGTTCAAAGTAACGACAACGTCTTGCAACAGGAATCGCAAGCCATCAGCAGCTCGCTCCTGTCACCTGATGTGATTCGTGCCCAGGAGGCGGCGAAGGGTACACAGGTTAGAGCCTCCACCCACACCCTCATGTCTCCGGCCGTACTGAACCCGATCCCTGAGACAAGCCCTCTCCTGGTCATCATAGAACAGTCTCTTCAAGTGCTGTCACATGTCATTGATCGCTTCTCCCAACGACGTGATCACGGCTTGTATGCCACGGTTGTCGAAGAGATCCTGCGCCAGTTTTACCTCGCTAATATTGGCAAGGGCATTTGGGATGATATGAAGCAAGAAACGATCGATGCATTTGGCGATGACCCGAACCGGTATGGGGGGACGGCATTTTTGCAGGGCCTTAAGGCCTATTGTGAAAGCGGTCAACGCCCGCATATCACCCTGGTTGGTCATAGTGCTGGCTCGATTTACATCTGCCAATTGCTACAAAGGGCCGACACGTACCTGCCGCAGGATGTGACCTTTGATATCGTCCTTCTCGCACCTGCCTGCACCTTCAAGCTCTTCTAGTGTTCCTGGTCTATCCACACTCGCTGCTCTACCTAGTATCCGGTATTTTCGAAGATGAAATAGATACTCCCTTACTGGGAATGCAGCGATATTACACAGGTGAAGCCCCTTACAATGTACAAGATGTTCTGTCCAGTTTTGCATACTTCAATGTTCCCCAGTTGCAGCGCATTGTCTGGTCTCTGGCGAGCGGAGGCGACGGACTCTCTTCGGGTGTGACGAAGCACGGCAACTTTTACAGTGACGATGTTACGTTGAAGAGCCTGGAGTACATTCTAGCCAAAGGACTACAGCATAGCGGCTAACGATTGCCCTAAAGTCATAGTTCAGTCTCAGCCAGTGATATGCGTACGGGCACGAAGCCCTCTCCAGGCTGGTAGTCCGGTGACTGGTGACGAAAGTAGGTATTGTAAAGGTGGGCGTAGTGTCCTCCCTGGCGCATCAACGCATCGTGGCTACCTTCCTCGACGATGCGACCACGCTCCAGGACGATGATACGGTCGGCATGGCGAATGGTCGAGAGGCGATGAGCGATGATAATGGCTGTGCGGTCTTGCAGCACCAGGTCAAGCCCCTCTTGAATCTGCGCCTCGGTAAGAGGATCGACGCTGGCCGTTGCTTCATCGAGAACGATGATGGACGGGTTCTGTAGTAATACCCTGGCCAGCGCAACAAGCTGTCTCTGCCCCATGGAAAGCGCCTTTCCTTCCTCGCCAACCTCGGTATCGAGGCCATCCGGCAATGCTTCGAGCCAGTCTCCCCAGCCGATGCGTTGAGCCACCCCGGCTACTTCCTCGTCCGTTGCCTCAGGCCGGGCATAGCGAATGTTATCGGCTACCGAACCAGAGAAGAGAAATGGCACCTGCGGCACAATCCCCAGTTGGCGATGATACGCTTGCAGATCGAGAGTACGAATGTCGCGTCCATCGATCAGTATCTGCCCTCCCTGGAATTCATAGAACCGGGCGACCAGCTTGCCCAGACTCGATTTACCAGCCCCGGTATGTCCCACCAGGGCCACGGTCTCACCGGCTTTAATGGTCAGGTTGAAGCCCGCCAGCACGGCCTGTTGATCGGTATATTGGAAAAACACGTCCTTGAACTCGATGCGACCGGCGAGGCGGTGCACTGGCTGCTGGTCAATTTGTCGCACCCGGGGCTCGGCATCGATCAAGGCAAAGACGCGTTCGCTCGCCGAAAGCCCGAGTTGAAACTGGCTCCAGAACGAGGCAATACTCGTAAGGGGCAGCCAGAGAATACCAATACTCTGCACAAAGAGAAACCACTCACCCGCCGAGATGCTGCGATCTAACACATTGAGTCCGCCGAAGTAGACGACGATGGTAGTGCCGATGTTTGCTACCAGGAACAGGAGAGGAA
>WNGL01009568.1_pt1 | contig 11633 bp, 9 predicted proteins | sample 5400591 | NCBI WGS metagenome assembly WNGL01 (sample SAMN13153377, study PRJNA577476) | soil metagenome | isolation source: 80 cm soil or saprolite under Garry oak tree replicate 1 | place: USA:California | collected 2016-06-15
TACACGGCCATGGACCATTGGTTTCGACCTCAATTGGAATCCCAACGGATCATGGAATACATCTGCCGGAGAACAACCTCTGGCTCCAGCGGCTGCAGAAGCAGGCCCGGTAGGATAAATCGGCACAACTTCAGGTTTCCCTTGATTCGACCGGCGCGCCGGCTTAATTGCGAATTGCCACAAGTCCACAATTTTGTTAGTAATCCTAACGGGCCAAATAGCACCAGGCCCGATCGATTCTCTTTTCCAAAAACAAAAAATTCAAAAATCGGCAGGAAGCCTAACAAAACTGTGAGGTACCGACATGATGAAGAAAATTGCGCTTACGCTGCTGTTGATCGGTTCCATAGCCGGCAGTGTCTTCGCGGCGAACTGTAGGGATCTTCCGAGTAACTCTCAATTGAAAGCTGCCATGCTCGCTTCCGCATCCCCCACAGCAGGCGGTTTGTTTGGTGGAGCCAGAATGTGGGGTGCTGTCGTCAATCGCGATGGCGAAATCTGCGGTTTCGTAACGACGACGGGCGATCCAACTCAGGTATGGCCTGGCAGTCAGGCGATTCAGTTTGGACACGCTTGCATTATCAACGGCCAACCTTTACACGTTTACGCAACCGGGGCATTCCCTCTGGAGTCTCGGCCAATCCAATCTCTGGAATCCTGCGTTCACTGCTCCTACGGGAGGACAGGGCGGCGGCGACCAGCAGATCGCCGGTGGTTTGATCTTTTTCGGTGGCGGCGTGGGGCTATACAAGGGTGGCAAGATCGTTGGCGGCTTAGGCATCAGTGGCGACACTTCATGCACCGATCATGAAATCGCCAAGAGAACCCGCAACAATCTCGGGATGAATCCTCCGGGTGGCGCGACTGCCGATGACATCGTTTATAGCCCTCCGGATCCGCCGTCTGTATTTGCGCATCCTCAGTGCCTGAACACCTGGAGAAATGGCGTTCAGCTCGGGAACGAAAAACCAGAGTCGTATCCGCCCGCTCCGTAAGATCGGCACCGGGCGCAAATGCCACGGCAAATGCGCCCGATGTTTCCCCGTTTGGTGTTAATCGCCATTATGTGACGTCGTCACAGTCCGGAAAACCCCGCAAATGGCGGCCGGATACTTGCGGCATCGCGTTTGAAAAGCTGGTTGACAGGTGTCAGACTGCAATCATCAACACCGGCGATCCGCCATCCTAACCCCTCCCCGTTTATAATTCCTATGCTCAAACTGATTTCAAGGAGCTTCGATGCCTCCGGGTAGAATCCATAACCTGCCCTGTGCGCTGAAGCATTTAAAAGGAGATCTATGAAGAAACAATTTGTGCTGACCGGTTTAGGTCTTTCAGGAATTCTAGCGGGCGTTCTTATCGTCGGCTTGGCCGCTGGATTTGCGGTCCAGAGGGGGCAACGCGGCCCGGCGACCCCAGCCGTGCCATGCGGTCCTAATATCCCGGGCGATTTGGGAATAAACGCCGCGAAGAATTCGCGCTGTTTTGAGCTGCGGATGTATACGGTCGATACCAGCAAGAGCCGTATCAACGATCTGCACAAACGGTTTCGCGACGGCGAAGTCGATATATTCAAGAAGAACGGCATGGAGGTTCTTGGCGCATGGCAAAGCCTCGATGATCCCAACACACTGGTCTACTTGCTTGCACATAAGGACCGCGCAGCCCGGGATGCCTCCTGGGCCGCCTTCCAAGCTGACCCTAAGTGGATTGAATTGCGGACAAAGTATCCCGTAACGCTGAATCCCAAAATCTTCATGATGAGCGCGGCCGACTATTCGCCGCTGAAGTGAAATCTCATCCTGCCGGTAGCTCAGAGTGTAAAGAGTTGTTAAACTCTCGTGCGTTGTGGCTCTTCTTCGACGGATTATCTCTATAATGCGTCCATGAGCCGATTCACAGATCGCTTAGTGCCTTCGTTGTTGCTCATTTTGTTTTTGCTGGCCACCGTGTTTGCTAAAGCCGCGGATCGAAAGCGCCTTGCTCCAGACGGCACGTTCATAGCGACGACCGGCCGCATTATGATGATCGATCTGAAGAACAAAACGTTAAGAGTGCGTGCATCGGATGATCAGCTCACTCAGAATTTCTTGCTGGCGAAACAAGGCGATACATCTCCGGTAATCACTTTCCCGGGCGGCGCGACGATCCGCTTCCCTCAGCGCACGGGAAGGCATCCTTCCCCGGCCGGCAGCACAACACCGAACCTGAACCAGTACATGGTCGTGATCACCAGCAAGACTGTGATTCAGGACGGGGCTGAACCGATGCGCCTCGAAGACTTCACCATCGGCGAGACTATCTCTATACACGGCTGGTACGCCGGCAATACCCTGACCGCGTCGAGAATCGCAAAGTGGTCTTAGGCCGCGGCGAGCTACAGCCCGCGTCCTGAGGCTGCGCCCTACTGCGCTTCGCGCGGGCTCGCGCTGCGGGCGGCTGCCGGGGGCCCATTTTACGAAGCAGCGATGCTTCCATTCGGGAAAGACCGGGTGTACATTGGGTTCCGGCGGATAGACCCAAATCGGGAGTGGAGATTCTGAATCTTGGTTCAACGGGCGGAATGGTTCTGCCTCGGCTCGTTGAGGAAGGGAACTTGTTATGGCGCGAATCTCGCTGAAAGTGAATGGAAGGTCGCGAGTCGTGGATACGGACCCCAGCACTCCGCTGCTGTACGTGTTGCGCGACGACCTGGGGTTGAATGGGCCAAAGTTTGGCTGCGGTCTTTCTCAATGCGGCTGTTGCACGGTAATGCTGGAGGGCAACGCGGTGCGCTCTTGCAGCATCGCGGTGAGCAATGCTCAAAACCGGAACATTACCACGCTGGAAGGTTTGGGCAGCGTAGCCCGTCCTCACCGGCTCCAGAAGGCGTTCATTGAAGAGCAGGCGGCGCAGTGCGGCTACTGTATGAACGGAATGATCATGAATGCCAAAGTGCTGCTCGACAAAAACCCCCATCCAACGGAGGCGGAGATCCGGCGCGCTCTGGACGGCATCCTATGCCGTTGCGGAAGCCACCTGCGGGTCATCCGCGCTATCCAACGGGCTGCGGTCTAGGAGGTGCAACATGGAAAGACGACAGGTTTCCCGCAGAGGATTTCTTAAAAGCACGGGCGGGCTGGTTGTCAGCTTCAGTTTTTCGGCACCCATCTCCCAGCTCCTGGCTCAATCGCCAGACCTGCCCGCCGTCGAGCCAGAGGCGACACAGCTCGATTCCTGGCTCGCAGTCGCCCAGGACGGAAGTGTCACGGTCTTCACCAGCAAGGTGGAACTTGGTACCGGCATCGAGACTGCCCTGGCCCAGATTGTGGCCGACGAGCTGGATGTGCCGTTTCAGAAAATCCAAATGGATTGGGGGGACACCGCCAAGTCGGTAGACCAGGGCATGACGGTGGCCAGCCGGACGCTCGAGCGAGCCGGACCACAATTGCGCCAGGCCGCGGCGGCCGCGCGCCAGCAGCTTCTGAAACTGGCCGCAGCAAAACTGGAGGCTTCTGCGGAACAGCTTACCGTGCGCGATGGTGTCGTAAGCGTCGCCGGCAACCAGGCCAAGAAAGTCTCCTACGGCGAGCTCATCGGTGGCAAACGCTTCAACCTGAAAATCATCGCCACGGGTGAAGGCTGGGATATGAAAGTGGCTCCCGAAGCGCGCGCCAAGGATCCCAAGGAGTACAAAATCGTGGGCACTTCCGTGCCGCGCATCGACCTTCCGCCGAAATTCACGGGAGAGTACACGTATATCCAGGACGTCCGGATCCCCGGCATGCTCCACGGCCGCGTGGTTCGCCCAGCCGTAGTGAATTCCAAACCATCAAGTATTGACGAAAGCTCCATCCGGCACATTGCCGGCATAGTCAAGGTGGTGCAGCAGGAAAACTTCGTCGGCGTGGTGGCCGAGACTGAATGGGCCGCGATCCAGGCCGCAAGAGCTTTGAAAGTGACTTGGTCGCCTCCGGCGGAGAAACTTCCCGCGAATAAAGACGAGCTGGATGCGTACCTCAAGACTACCAAGAGCGTCATTGACATGAATCCGGTGAAGAAGGGCAACGTGGACGAGGCGCTTTCCAGCGCGAGCAGGACTTTTCAAGCCACATACCGTTGGCCCTTCCAGTTGCACGGCATGCTCGGCCCCTCCTGTGCCGTGGCGGATGTCCGGGCCGACCGCGCCACCGTATGGACCGGGACCCAAGCTCCGTTTATGACGCGGGACAAGTTGGCGACTCTTTTGGGACTGCCCAAAAAGAACGTTCGCGTCATCCATAAGGAGGCCTCCGGCTGCTACGGACGCCTGGAACCCGACGACGTGCCGGAGGACGCGGCGCTGATGTCCCGCGCCGTGGGCAGACCCGTCCGCGTTCAATGGACGCGGGAAGATGAGCATGGGTGGTCACCCAAAGGGCCACCGCATCTCATTTCGGTCCGAGCCGGCGTGGATAGTCAGGGCAAAGTCATTGTGTGGGATTACCTGGACCGCAGCTTCCCGTGGACCGATGCCAGGGGCGTCCTGCTTGCTTCCCGGCAAGTGGGCCTCAAGCCGGCGGACCCAGGGTTTCCCAATGGAGCTACTTCGGCGGGCGAGGTGTATCAGTTCGCGAACCAGAAGATCGCCGCTCAAAACCTGCCCTGGCAGACGGCGGGGCCTATCCCGCTGCGTACTTGTAACCTGCGCTCGCCGGGACAGCCGGCACGCTGCTTCGCCAGCGAAGGCTTCATGGACGAACTGGCCTCGGCATTGGGCGTGGATGCGGTTGAGTTCCGGCTGCGGTATCTGGGTGAGAACAAGCGGCTGCGGGAAGTCCTCGTGGCGGCAGCTCAAAAGGCCGGCTGGAAGGAACGTCCTTCCCCCGCGCCTTCCTCTGCCGGCCCCAAGCTTGCCGGCCGAGGCATTGCGATTACAGACCGCGCCGGCGCCATGGTTGCCGCCGTCGCCGAAGTTGAAGTGGACAAACCGACGGGTAAGATTGCAGTCAAACGCATCACCATCGCGCACGACTGCGGCAGGATCGTCAACCCCGATGGAGTAAAAAACCAGATTGATGGGAACGTGATTCAGGGAGTGAGCCGAACGTTATTTGAGGAAGTTCAGTTCGATGCTACCAGCGTGAAGAGTCTGGACTGGAAGAGCTACCCGATTATCAGCTTCCAGAACATCCCTTCAATCGAAATCGTGCTGATCAATCGGCCGGAGATGGAGGCACTGGGCGCGGGCGAACCGTCCATCGTGCCGGTGCCGGCGGCAATAGCCAATGCCGTTTTCGACGCCACGGGAGTGCGCTTCCGGGAGGTTCCTCTCACGCCGGAGCGAGTCCTGAGCGCTCTGAAAAGCGGCCCCGCTCCGAACCAGCGCGCGCGATCTTAGGACGAGATCGCGAGGCAGGCAAGAGAGTCACGCGGGGTCCAAAACTTGTCAAATGTCGAATGTCTGGTGTGCGATGTGCAATGTAGTTGTCAAAGCGCCAGATGACCTACTGACCAAACGACCAAATTCTTAGTGGAAAAATGATTTAGTCATCAGGTCATTTCGTCAGTGGGTCGTTTTTACAAGTTCCTCGGACGTCGCACAACAGACATTCGACATTTGACAAGTTGCCCCTCGCCAATTTTTTCACAGCAGACCGTCGCTACAGTTAAAACCAACCGACTACCAACGACTTGATTCCCTATTTACTGATGACCCCATTACGGCGTTCACACTCCGTGAGATCCCTGAATTGCTACGGAGTGACGGTGACTGTCACGGTCTTGTAGGTAAACAGCGAGCCATCACTGGCGACTGCGCGCAACGTGTAAATGCCCGGCTCCTGGAACCTCACCTCTGTGATCCATTTGCCGTCCGGAGGCGGCTCGGGAATGGTGAAAGGCGGTGACCATGGTGAGTTTGCCCATGCGCGAGTATCGGTCCATGTCTTCATCTGTTCAGGACTGAACCGAACGGCCGAGGCTTTACCTCGGTACACGATCCACGACAACCGCAAACCGGGTCCGCTGGAGGGAACAATCGACGATGGAGGCCTGTAGAGAAGATTGGCGGCATTCGTTTCGGCGGTTGTGGGTACTGCGCGTGGAGCCGATGCCTTCTCCACTTCTTGAACCGGCCGCTCTCCGGGGTGTCGCGGCTGCAGTTTGCCGTCGCGTCTGGCGGGCAGGTTGTCGGGATCGCCGGCCAGGGCCACCAACGGTACCGGCTCACCGGCCTTGACCGTTCTCCGTGCTTCTCCTTCGACGACGAGCTCCGGCGGGATGTTGTACCGAAGCTCGTCGCGCAGACTGCCGCCGTCCCCTCCAACTTCGGTCGAAATCACCTGTTTGTCGATCTGGTAATCGCTCTTGAGCGATGCGTAGGCTTTCTCGGTTCTGCCGTGGGTCGTGAGGGTCCAGATCAGCTCTTTATTGCCGAAATCCTGGGGCAAGCGGATCGTGAACAGGAATGGGTTCCGCCGCGGATAAAAGTGCGTGGGTTGTCCTTGATCCGGCCCTCCGGGTTCGATGTTGTTGTCCGGCCCCACAGGAATATCGAACTCCTCCAGCCAGTTCGTATTCATGTAGCCGAAATACAATGTGAAGGAGCCATCCTCGTTCGGCATCCAGCCTTCGTATGCCGGCGAGACGCTCTGTCCTTTCGAGTATGTGAACCTGGTCTGAGCGCCCGCAGATTGCAACAAGAGGAGGGCGGTCAGCGAGACAAGCGCGACCGGACCAACCCATCTCAACGCGAGAATCGGGCCACGAATCATCATCGGGTCTTATTGTCCGCCCGCGGGCTGCGCTGCGGGCGCCGGCGGCACAGGAGGCGCCCAGCACAGAGGACAACCGATATCGTAATCGTTCCGGCTCTTCATCTTCGCTCGCCGCTTCGCCATTTCCGCCTGAAACTGTTCCTCCGTGAGCGCGACGGAATACCCAAGGTCGATGAACATGTTCGCGATCGAGCGCCGGCCACCACCGGCCCAGTTTCTTGGATCGGCAGGGTTCTTATTATTAGCGGTAGTGTCGAGGAAACCCATGAGATGAACAATGGTGCCTTTCGGCAGGAGCGGCGCCGCATCGTCCTCATATACGTATTGCTTTACCCAGTTGTGGTCGTAGCCGACGCAATTCAGCGTCTGGATGTTGTGGCCCCAGATCGCTTCCAGACACATCCGCACGCCAGGAGCGTGCAAATGGGGCTCGAATGCAATGATCTTGGTGTTCTCCGTCAGCGTGGCGTAAGCATGAAGCTCTTGCTTCGCCTGATTCGGCTTCACGTCGATATCGATGCCGTTGCCCAAACGCAGGGTCGAACGGCGGAAGAGCGGTTTGTAGCCCTTGGGGAAGAACTTGAAGCCGAATTCAAGATGCGCCTTCGTTTCCCGTCCATTCGGGTGAATGTGACCGGCGGTCAGAGACAGCGACGAATTGGCGGCCAGCAGCCTGCCGGCTTCGGGCGGGAAGATATCTGCGTTGCGTCCAACCTCATGAATGGGCCATGTTGTCGCGGTTTCTTCGGCGCTCGCTGAATCGCGCTGGCCCGGCACGATGCTGGAATACGTCATGTGATGGAACGCATAGCGTCCGCCGACTGTCTTGATCGTGCCGCCTTTTGGAATGTCATTGACTTCGCGGACCTCCACAGCCGAGACGTAACGGTCCTCGGTGAGGCCCGTTGGAATGAGCCCGACGTCTCCCCACCAATCCGGCCCCGTGGCTGGAACCGTCACCTCTTTCGATTTCAGCACCAGGTCCGGTTCGCCGATCGTCCAATTGTCCGAGTCGTCGAAGTTGAGGGACGCAGGCATGTCGGCCGGATTGCCGCGTGACGCTCCGCTGTCGGCCCACTTTACGATCTTTGCAATCTCCTCGTCACTCAATGACGGGTCGTTCTTGAATTTCTGAATGCCGATGTCTTTTTCCACGAACCAGGGCGGCATGACGCCGGCCTTCGGACCTAGGCTCGTCCGCATCTTCATCTCTCGGGCCCACGGTCTGACCTGTTCGTATGTGACCAGCGGCATCGGAGCACCGCCGTCCGGCCGATGACACGGCTGGCAGCTCCGCTGCAGGATCGGCGCAATATCCTTCGTGAAAGTGATGTCGCCTGGAGACGCCCCCGACTGTCCCCGAATGGCGGCTGGTGTGAAGAAACCCGCAAAAACCGGAACGAGCCACACGAGGCGAAGAGCAGAGGCGCGAAACCCCAACGGACCTCCGACGTTCATTCACATACCTCCCCGAATCATGGGTATTTCATAGGAACGTTACTCTGAAGGGGCCGAGTATTCAAGCATTCTCAGACACCCGACGAATCCTCGAAAGTCATCCCAGATATCCAAGAAACCTCTGTAAGAAATATTGTCCGTCTCTCAATATTCTAGCGGCCACTTGTCGCCGAAATGTCTTTTACAGGAGGGTCCGAATGCGCCAGTTGATCGCAATCGTTCTATGCGTCCTGCTTCCGTCTGCTGTTCTTACCCAGACTCAAACTTCAGCGGTGAAGAACAGTTTTCAGGAGGTGACATCGCACCTCGATTCCGGCGGCAATCTGTACCTTTATCTCGGTACGGAAGAATGGTTGAGTGGCCTTTCTGCTCAGCTCGCCCAGTTTCGAAATATTCTCGATGCGATACCCGATACCTCCTCAGCCGATAAGCAAAATGCAACCCTCACCTTTAGCCTCATAGCGAATCTTGTCAAACAAAGCGGCATCGAGGAGATCAGTGGTTTTGGTATGAGTTCAATTGCGGTAGAAAAGGGCCTTTATCACGGCAAGGCGATACTGCATCACTACCGCGGCAATAATACCGGTTATCTCTGGTCGGTCTTTGGCAGACAGCCTCATACGCTGGACGGCCTCGATCTGCTGCCCGCCAACACTGCCTTTGCTTGGTTCTCCGATTTGGATCTCTCTTTACTCTGGACCGTCGTCAACAAGGAAGTCGAACAATCGGGAATTCCAGATGCACATCGGGCACTGCAGGCATTCCGCGATCAGTTCGCAGCAATGACTGGCGGGAGTCTCGAAAAGACGTTGGCCTCGCTTGGAGGCGAATGTGGGATCGTGTTTACGTTGGATGAAGACGGAGCGAGCAATGCGTTCTTTCCCGGAACGACGGTGCAAATACCGCAAGCCGGTCTCATGCTGGCATGCAAGGTCAAAGATGACACGATCTTCGACTTTGTCGATGCAACGTTGATGACCAATCCGCAGGTGATTCGAACGAATCGTGGCGGTCTCAGGATGCGGACAATGCCTCCGCCAGGCCCGACGCCTATCACACTAAGGCTGTCCATTGCCCGAAGCGGCGACTATTTCTTTGTCGCCTCCAACGACGCGCTGATCGAAGCAGCGGTCGAGGTGAAGGCCGGGACGCGAATGGGACTGAAATCCACGGATGAATTCCAGAAGTTGTCCCGGCGCGTTCCGGAACAGGGGAACTCGTTTACGTTCCGAAGCCGGAGGATCGCGCAGACGATGGCGGGCCTCCAGTCGCGTCTCTTGGCAAACAATCCTGCAGCGAGCAATCTGGGTCAGACACAGTTGCTCACAAATTTCTTCGGCGCGCCAGGAACAACCGGCACCTATAGTGTCGGCGCCAATACTGACGAGGGTTTTCTTTTCACCGGCAACGGCGGCCAAAATCCTGCGGCGACGCTCTTCCTGCTGCCGAGCATGGCTGTGACGCTGATTGTCGCAACGATTGCGATCCCCAATTTATTGCGCTCGCGGCAAGGGGCTAAATAAAGCTTCGGCAGTCGCGAATCTCATGACGCGTAAAATGGAGCGGATGACGCCAAATCCATTTGACGTTCGCACCGCAGTGGTCTTAGGCTGCTACCACTGATGGCGTGAAAGGAGTTTTTGCAATGAAGAGAGCATGCTTCGTGACAATCATCCTTTTGGTTTTCGCGACAACATTGTCGGCGGAAAAGAAGGACATAACGATTACCGCGGCCGATGGCTTCGCCTTGAAAGGAACGCTGTATTCGGCCGGAAAGATCGGACCGGGGATTCTTTTGCTCCACCAATGCAATGCGGACCGCCAGATCTACGACACTCTGGGAACCATGCTAAGCGCGGCTGGTTACAACGCTCTCACGCTGGACTTTCGCGGTTTTGGAGGCAGCAAGAACGCTCAGTTCCCGGATCTTGCCTCGGCGCGGGACAAAATGCCGGGCGATGTTGACGCGGCGTTCCAGTTCCTGACAACGCAGGGTCTCGTGAACAAAACCGTGTTGGGAGTGATCGGCGGCAGTTGCGGTGTCAATCAGGCGATTCAAGCGGCGCGGCGGCATCCCGAAGTCAAAACGCTCGTGCTGCTGTCGGGCGGAACGGATGGCGACGGCGAAACGTTCATAAAGAATGCCGCCAAGATGCCGATCTTTGGCGCTGCCAGTGAGGAAGACACCAATGCAGCGGCATCGATCAAGAAGATCGTTGGCCTCTCAACAAATCGCGACAGCCAGATTACGATGTTAAAAGGAGCCGGGCACGCCGCCTCGATGTTTGAAAAGGAACCGGACCTCCAGGCCGACATTGTGATTTGGTTCAGGACGAATCTACCGGTTTCCGGCTACGCCGTATTACCGTCGTTGAAATAAGGAGCATGAAGATGGCCACAGGGAAATTCGGGGTCAGACGGGTGAATTCCCTATTTTCCTTCAACGAAACTTTGGTCGGAAAATAGGGAATTCACCCGTCTGACCCCGAATTTATGAAAGCAAGTTCGCTGAGAGACATCATTCTGACGCTTGCCGCGGGCGGGCTGGAGATCCTCGAACGCACGACGGGACGCCGCCAGGAAGACATCGTGGCCATGTGCCGGCGGCTGGTTCATCTCAAAGGAGAAGCTTCGGCGATCTCGCTCGCCGATAAGATCCTAACCACCTACAAAAGCCTTTCCACGCGCAACCGGCTTCAGTTTTTCGAACGGCTGCTTACGGAATTCATGCCGGATAGAAGGCGGCTCGACGACGCGATTGCAGCCTATCAGCGGGACCCGAATGCAAATACCGCGGCCGCGCTGCAGGGCGCAGCGGAATCCCCGCGGCAGGAGTTGTTTCGGATCTTGAATATGGGACCGGACGGGACGGCGTCGATCGTCGCGATGCGAGCCGACCTTCGCAGCTTCCTCGCTGAAAATCCGCAGCTCAAGCCCGTCGATGGAGACATGATGCACCTGCTGCAATCGTGGTTCAACCGGGGTTTTTTGCGCGTCGAGCGCATCGGTTGGAAGACACCGGCGTTCATTTTGGAAAAGCTCATCGAGTACGAGTCCGTCCACGAAATCCGGGGATGGGACGACTTGCACCGGCGTCTTGCCGATGATCGGCGCTGTTTTTCATTCTTTCATCCGGCATTGCCTGATGAACCGTTGATATTTGTCGAGGTCGCGCTAACACGAGGATTACCGGCTTCGATCCAGGACGTCCTTTCAGCCAAAAATCCGGGCGAGCACGCCGAGATCAAAGCCGACGCAGCCATCTTTTACTCCATCAACAACTGCCAGCCGGGACTTGCGGGGGTGTCGTTCGGCAATTTTCTCATTAAGCAGGTCACTGACAGCCTGGCGGAGGAAATCCCGAGTCTGAAATATTACGCAACGCTCTCGCCCGTTCCCGGATTTCGCGCATGGCTGAAGCACCAATTGACGACGCCG
>WNGL01012821.1_pt1 | contig 11633 bp, 14 predicted proteins | sample 5400591 | NCBI WGS metagenome assembly WNGL01 (sample SAMN13153377, study PRJNA577476) | soil metagenome | isolation source: 80 cm soil or saprolite under Garry oak tree replicate 1 | place: USA:California | collected 2016-06-15
GCCCTGGGGTTCGCCAGCTCGTTTCCAGATCACCATTACCCAAGCGACAGTCAACGTGGAGACCCTTGCGGTCGCCCTGGCAATCATTCACAAGCTCTGCCGACCTATGAGATTGGAGACCCAACGTTTATGAATCGCTGGTTATATCTGCTCCTACTCGCAGCTCCAGCAGCAGTCATCGCCGAGGCGCTGCATTCACTGCCACTTGCTCCATTTGTGCTTGCGTCGCTGGGGCTCGTCCCACTCGCCGGGTTGATCGGCCTCGCTACTGAGACACTGGCGGAGCGCCTGGGGCATCGCATCGGTGGTCTGCTGAACGCGACCTTCGGCAACGCGGCGGAGATCATCATTGGCTTGAGCGCGCTGGCTGCTGGCCTGCCAGAAGTGGTACGAGCATCGCTCGCTGGCTCCATCATCGGCAATGTCCTGCTCGTACTCGGCTCGGCTATGCTGGTAGGAGGATGGCGTTATCGACGGCAGCAGTTTAATCCCCGTGTCGCGGGCCAGTACGCAGCAATGCTCGCATTGGTCGTGATCGGCATGGCCGTCCCCTCGCTGCTTGCTACAGTTGGCGAGAGTACCCGCCCAGGAGCTGCTGTAGTGCGTGGCAACGAACTGCATCAGCTCAGCATCGGGATAGCCATCATCCTGCTGTTCTGCTACGCAGCATACATTGCCTACTCGGTCTTCGGCGTGCGAGCGTCCCAAAGGGACATACAAACTGTCTCAGCACACAGCGAGGAAAACGACGAGGATGGTCAAAATGACCCTGTTCCTTCCAAACTACTTGAAAAGAAAAACACTCCACAGCAGAGAGCAAGGGCTGGTGGATCGCTAGCAACGCTTGCCATCTGGTGGAGGACCAGGCTCTGGCTCCCCATCGCCGTCCTGGCCGGCGTCACAGCAGTCACCGCCGTAGTGAGTGAGGTGCTCGTGAGCACCATCGAGCCGGTAGCGCACCAGGTCGGGCTGAATCCTTTTTTTGTGGGTCTCATCATCCTGCCGATTGTGGGCAATGCCGCCGAACACTTCTCTGCCATCACCTCGGCCAACCGCAATCAAATGGAGATCTCGATGGCCATTACCGCTGGCTCGTCCATCCAGATTGCGCTGCTCGCCGCACCCATCCTCGTGCTGGCAGGCCCGCTTGTCGGTGTCCCGCTTGATCTCAACTTCTCGTTGCTCGAAGTGGCACTATTCGGCCTTGTCGCTGGACTCTACGCCCTTATCAGCCTGGACGGCGAATCCACCTGGCTCGAAGGGTTGCTCCTCTGCGCCTTCTACCTCATCCTCGCAGTTGGCACGTTCTTTACACCTGCTTAGAACGTGTCATCTGCTGATGCCCCCAAACCGCAGCATTCACCAGGTTCGTTGGGCGTTCGCCTCGTAATGCACTGGCGATCTGCTCGCAGGCCATCACCTCCATGCGCAGCACACTCGCCGTGGTGTACGAAGCAATATGTGGCGTGCAGATAGTATTGGGCAGCGTGAAAAGAGGATGATTGGTCATGGGAGGTTCAGGGTCGAAGACATCCACGGCAGCCCCCGCCAGGTGACCTGAGCGCAACGCTTCGAGCAAGGCCGCCTCGTCGACCAATGCCCCACGCGCGGCATTGATCAGGTAGCTCCCTCCGCGCATCAGGTTCAACGTCTCGGCATTGATGATATGCCGATTTTCCGGCGTGGAGGGACAATGGAGCGAGACGACATGGGCGCGAGGTAGCAGTTCTTCTAGAGAAGGCACAATCTCCACTCCCAGCGTCCTGGCTCGCTCAGGCGCGATGAAAGGGTCAAACCCCGCAACCTTCATCCCAAGCGCCTGCGCTATAGGTGCCACACGACTCCCAATACGTCCCAGGCCAATCAGCCCCAGCGTGGCTCCGTATACTTCAAAACCGGGAATCAAATCCGGCAGCGCCGGGAAAGGTTGCCCCGAACGCAAGATGCGATCACCCATCATGACCCGTTTGCACAGGTTGAGCAGCAGGGCAATCGTATGTTCAGCGGTAGACTCGGTTGGCCCATCAGGACTATTCACCACCAGAATGCCGCGCCGGGTCGCCGCGTCAAGGTCAATGCGATCTACACCAATGCCCGCGCGAGCGATGATACGCAGCCGCTGGGTGATATGGCCGATACGATCCATCACCTCACCCGTCACAAACGTCTCTCCCGAAACAAAGATCACGTCAGCCGTCGAAGCCTCCGCGTACCAATCGTTGCGTTCACCCACGCTGGTGACGGAAACGCTGGCCAGCCCCTCAAGTACAGCCAGGGCCGCGGGTTGTAGCGCTCTCCATGCCCATACATGCGCTTGCGGCATACTCGCCCTTTCTTTTTCGCGTGCTTCTCTGTTTGCTAACCACGTGCAATACGCAAATTTCGCGTTGCTTCAGTAATCATGCTGCTGATATCGCTCGTCACACTGATCATCGAGAAGCCCTGGCGCACACGCTCAGCCGCGGCCTCTCCATCTTTGCTAAAGATACCGAGAGCAACGTCATGTTTCCTCGCGCTCGCCTTAATACGTTCCAGGGCCTCCACAAATTCGGGTTCGGCTCCCTCGGTACTCGGTGTCAGGCCGAGCTGCGCGTGGAGATCGTTTGGCCCGACGAATGCCACATCGATGCCTGGTACCGAGAGAATGTCGTCTACATGCTGGAACCCCTGCACGCTCTCAATCTGGACAATCAGGAGCGTTTCATCGTTCGCCGTGCGCACGTAATCTGGCCAATTGGTGATTCCAAATCCATACGGTCCAAAAGCCCCGCCGATACTACGTATTCCGGCCGGAGGATATTTTGCCGATTCTACCGCGCGCTGCGCCTCCTCGCGCGTATTGACCATCGGGACGATGATGCCCCACGCCCCGGCATCCAGTGCCCACTTGTACCACTCGACGCCATATCCGGGAACCCGCACGATAGGGGCGCATGTCCCGGCATCGACGATTGTCGCAACCATGTCAGCCATGAGCACAGCACTTTGCGCGCTGTGCTCCATATCCACGACCAGCCACTCGAAGCCCAGCCGCGCCATGATTCTTGCCGAGGAAACGCTGGGAAGACTCAACCACGCCCCCAGCGATGGCTCAGCCCGCTTGAGTTTTTCTTTGACCTGATTTGTGCGCATTGCAACTCATCTTTCTGGTGGAATTTCAATTGAAGCAGTATCTCTCATGCTCCTATTATGGCACCAGAAAATAGAGCGACGCAAAACCCACTGCAAAAAACCGCCCTGTTTCGTGTGTGATACTATGCATAAAGGTTGAGTAAAAAAGGAGGATCGTCCCCATGGTAGAGACCATACCTCTCTCCCAACGCCGTGTCGATATCATTATTGTGGCATTTTTCCTCGTCAACTTGCTGTTCGTTTCGTATTTTATCGATACCGAACAACTTGTTATCGCCAATCCGGCACATTTCACCTATCCCATCTGGCCTCCTGGCCCGGTGATCGATGCTGTCCATTGGTGGGGCAACAACTTCGATCCGCTGCTGATCGCCCGTCCCGTCTTTTTCAAGGTGACAATCTGGCTGGATAACCTGTTGTATGGGCCATTTTACTTGATCGCCATCTACGCCTACATCAAAGGCAAAGAGTGGATTCGCTTGCCCAGCATCATCTATGCAGTCTCCATGATGTCGGGCGTGATCATGATCCTCAGCGAAGAAGCCTTCGGGCAATATCACACCTCGCACCTGGCGCTGGTCATCTCTGCCAACGCCTCGTGGATCATCTTCCCATTGATCATCTTGTTCCGTATGGGGCTGAAGGAACACCCCTTCACCAGGCCAGCTTCCAGCGCACAGGCGCAGGTAACAGGAGCATGAACATGAACATGACCAGAGCATTTCTACTCGTAATCATTGCCTACCTGCTGGCAGGCGCGGCAGCGGTAGGCACAGGCATCTTGTTTCATGCCCAACAGCCCATTGTCATAGTGGGATTGGCTGACCTGGCGGCAACCATCGTAATCTTCATCTTCAGCGTGATCACGAATAATTCCAGCATGTATGATCCTTACTGGAGTGTGGCGCCAGTCCCCATCGCGCTTTTCTGGCTGTTGCAGCCTGGCTCGAATGGGTTCGCCAATCCGCGCCACGTCCTCATCTTCGCGCTCCTCTGCTTGTGGGCCATCCGCCTGACAACCAACTGGGCCACTCAATGGCGCGGGTTAGACCACGAAGATTGGCGCTATCAGGATATCCAAAAACAGACAGGTATCTTGTATTGGCCTGCGAGCTTTCTTGGAATTCACCTTATGCCCACCGTCCTGGTCTTCCTGGGCTGCCTGGCGCTATGGCCTACCCTGAGCGACCGTAACTCCCAGCTGACCTGGCTGGATGGCGTGGCCGCGCTGGTCACATTGACTGCTATAATCATCGAAGGGACGGCAGATCTCCAGATGCGGCGGTACCGCCGCGAGCCAAAAGCGACACAGCAGGTGATTCCACCAGGGTTATGGTCGGCTTCGCGCCATCCGAACTACTTTGGTGAAGTGCTCTTCTGGTGGGGATTGTATCTCTTCGTACCGCTGGCCTATCCAAACTTCTGGTGGGTCATAGTCGGCCCAATCACCATCCTGCTGCTCTTCCTGGGCGTGAGCATCCCCCTGATGGAACGCCACCTGCTGGCACGACACCCCACCTACACAGCGTACCAGCAACGGGTGTCACCGTTTTTCCCCTGGTTTTCACGCTGAAAGAACAATGCTGTCGATTTCGCCACAAGTCATTCGTCGTTCTACTGGAAGGGTGAAATTGACCATCCTTCAAAAAATGCAGGAAAAGAAAGAGGAACAGCCATGGCGAATTTTGTACTACTTTATAGCGGTGGTGGCATGGCCGAGAGTGAGGCCGAACAAGCAGAATCCATGCAAGCGTGGGGAGCCTGGTTTGGGAGACTCGGCAGCTCCCTGGTAGATGGGGGCAATCCCTTTACCCCGAATGCCAAACGCATCGCAAGCGACGGAACCGTCAGCGATGTCCCTGCCGGAGCGATGGCCAGTGGGTACTCCATTATCAAAGCTGATTCGCTGGATACAGCAGCCGAGTTGGCCAGAGGTTGCCCGGTGTTGCGGAGTGGTGGCCAGGTTTCGGTGTACGAAACTTTCCCGGTGATGTAGGCAACGCGTAGGAAGCAGGCTCTCGTCAAAAAACAGCTCCAGGAAACTGGGGCTGTTTTCTTTCATAACGTTATAAGGCCCAATCCACTTCGACCGCCATATCCCCGATCATCAAGTACACTCAAGGAGCAACAGCCACCGGGCGTACAGGCGAGCCAGTGGCTCCCCGCAGCTTGAGTGGCAGGCAAATAAAGGTGAATTCATAGCACTCATCACGCGCCAACCCCTCCAGGAAGAGGTTTTCTAGAATATAGATACCGTTGCGCACAAGCAGGATCACATGGCCGGGCAGTGTTACCTGAAGATCGGGATCGACAACGCCAACCTCGTCCCAGGCCACATTGTCGGCTCCTACCGCTCGCACACCCCTGTCGGCGAGCCAGGTAGATGCCTCTGCGTTCACCCCTCCCGCTTGCAGATACACGCTCGGGTCATGCCAGAGCGCGCCATTGCCCGTGCGCAACAGCACAACATCACCCTCACCTATCGAGACTCCCTCGTTTTGAGCCGCAGCCTCCACTTCATCGCGCCGAATAGGATTTCCTGCCCCTATATGGTCAACTCCCCGCTGACGCGCGATATCAAGCAAGACTCCACGTGTAATCAGTGGCGCAATCGTCTCCACGCCCAGTTCCGTGAATCCGTACGGCGTTTGAACGCTGGCATCAACCTCCCGCCCGCCATACAGGTGTAAATCCTCGGCCTGGTGGCACAGGGCATCAATGTGAGTGCCTGAGTGCTCCGTCGTGTACATAAAACCGGAAGCACCCGTCCTGGCTTCACCCATGACGCGCTCGTGACGGCGATGGAGCGTGTAAAAATAGCCGGGCGCGTGGCCTGGATAGATCGGCGCTCCAAAGTAGCGCGGCTGCTCGAGATCGTAAATGCGTGGGTTTGACGGTATGTTCATATCTGCTTTTCTTTCTCCGCTAGTCCCGCGTCGTTGGCAGGACGGATAAGTGCCGATACGTGGTTTGTGCGCATCACACTCATGACTGCCGAAGTTGGGAATCATCACCGGGCAAACCATGATCAAAACAGTAGTAGAGTGTCTGATAGGGTTGTCTGAAAGCGACGACATCGTCAACCACATCTTCTGGCGCTGCCTGCTCGACAAGTAGACGTGCCATAAAATCTGCGATAGTCTCCATATCTGCCTCGTGCATCCCCAGGCGTGTGACTTCGGTCGTTCCTAAACGGAGTCCACTGGGACGATCCCAATCCTCTGCTTTGTCAGCGGGGATCAAATTCTTATTCGTGATGATATTGGCTCGTGCCAGTCGTTGGGCAACTTCCAACCCACCACCAAAGCGCCGCACATCGGCTATTACTTGATGGGTGGTGGTATAGCCTTTATGTGCTCCAAGGACAGGAATACCTCGACGAGTCAATGCTGCTCCAAGCGCCTGTGCATTGCGCACAATCTGAGCCATGTATACACTTCCATAGGCGATCATTTCGGCAGCTGACACAGCCAGGGCCGCTACCCGGTTCACTTGATGCGTTGCCGCTAACACGGGGAAAACTACGGTGGTGAGAGGAGTAGTTAGCTGCGCATCATCCCACACCAGAATTCCACTCTGTGGGCCACTAAACGTTTTCCCTGCCGATCCTGTCATCACCGCAGCCCCTTCTCGCAAGGGGTCTTGAAATTGACCGCCAGCCACTAAGCCCAGTTGATGTGCTCCATCGAAGAAGACGTACCCACCCCACTCTGCAACGATGTCGCGTATGGCCTGGATGGGAAAGGGGAACAGCGTCATCGAAGCTCCCAACGCGACCACTTTGGGGCGTACCAATGGGGCGACTTTACGGAAGAGGTCAAGGTCAACTTCCAGTTCGACCGCGTCGAACGGGATATCTACAATCTTCAAACCACGTACCCCGGCTGGCCCATCGACACGGTTACTGGAATGCCCCCCGAAAGGTTGAGCGATACTCATAATGACATCGCCAGGTTCGGTCAAGGCTGTATAAACTGCCAGATTGCCAATCATGCTTGCCACCAGCCGGTGATCGGCATAGCGAGCGCGAAAGGCCTTTTTCAAGAGTTCAACACACAACGCTTCGATCTCGTCGATATGTTTGGTGCCTGCGAACCAGCGGTTCACTGGACCGATATGCCCCTCTGCAGCGCGAGTGCCTACCTCAGCCGAAAGGAGCGCTCTGACCGTCGGACTGGTGGGAGCTTCAGGGGCTAAGAGATTCAGGCAACGCTTACCGCGCCACTCGTCATTGCGGGTAACTGCCGCGAGAACGGCTTCCTGCATCTCCTGCGGAGAGGAACAGGCATCCAGAACGGCCTTTGCTTGAGCAAGCATTTCTGGATCGTGGACTTCAAACTGGTGAGTTGAATTATGAACTTCGAGCATGGATGGTCTCCTTTCCTTCACTATTGGCAGATGCGCGCATGAATACCTCGTGGAATTGATCGTCAGATGGAATAGATCAATTTTCTCCAAAGTAGATACCCTGGTGTATGCAATATATCACATCCAATATAGCGAAATACTTCGTGGTAGAACCAGCTAAATGCCTATCAATTACCATTGACAGAAGCGCACTCGTTCAGGTACACTCGACATACAACAATAGTTACTGGCAACCCTCGAACAAACCCGTTCCAGGGCAAAGACGAAAGGAGCATGCAATGCGCAAAGGAACAATCCTCACAGTAGCATCATGTCTCCGGGAAGGCCAGAAGCATTTTCGACGGTTGTAGGGACCCGATTTATCGCGTCCACAACAGAACTATATCGAACAGGCCGTCCTGAACTGGACGGCTTTCTTCATGAAGAACAGGGCCGCGGGCGTGATGCTTGCGGCCCTGTTGTATGGTCGGAAGCAGATATCCCCAGACCTATGGCCAGGAGCGACAGCGCCATCCTCATGGAGTACCTGGGTGACCGTCGTGGACCAGCCCTGGCCCTCCAGAACGTCGAACTCTCGCACAACGAAGTGTACCCCATCTTCGAGCAATTGATGCGCAACGTCGAACTCTGGTTGACCAACAACTATATACACGCCGATCTCTCGGCATACAATGTACTCTACTGGCAAGGCCAGATCAGCATCATCGATTTCCCCCAGGCCATCGACCCGCGCTTTAATCCCAATGCCCTCGACCTCCTCACGCGCGATATAGAAAACATCTGCCACTACATCGCCCGCTACGGCCTGGAACGCGATGGCTACCGTATCGCCCGTCGCTTATGGCAGAGATTCAAAAACGCGGAACTCTAAGGCGGTGTTCATTCGGTGGCGGCAACACGACATTGTCGTCACCGAACTCCCTTGTGCTTGTCCTGCGTGCCTGCTCGATCCCCCAACCAGGACAAGCACAAGGCCCCCGCAACCGCTCAACACCACCCATTGTCCCTACGCAGGTGATGAGCCTGATGTAGGGTTGCAGGACTCTTGACCTTCGCGGTCACCCTCGTCCCGACTGGTCTCGGCATCAGGTCGTCATCGTGCTACGAATACCGTTCAAAATGAACAAGCTCGGACAGAGGCTTACGAGCATCAGTACGTTTAGGACGCGCGCGCAGCGCCTCCTCATCGGGATAGCCAAAAGAAATTGTTGTACGTACCAGGCGCTCTTGCGGGATACCCAATAGCGCTTTCGCATCAGTCCTGCCCTTCCCTTTGAGCCAGCCAATGCATGAACCAACGCCATAGGCCTCGGCAGCCAGCATCAGGCGCTCGCTCAACCTTCCCTCGTCATAGGTCTCCTGTTCAGCAAGACCAGGCTCTCCAGACATCACCAGCACCATTCCCAGCGCCGCACCCGCCAGGTGATGCGCGAAACCCTCACACTGTGCCAGCGCCTGTAGCGTTTTCTTCTCTCGTATCACGACAAGCTCCCAATGCTGGCTGTTGCTGGCGGTGCCCGTCCAACGTGCCACCTCGAGCAGTGCATCGATCACTTCCTGTGGTATTGGTTCCTGGCGAAACTGGCGCACTGCGCGCAAGCTGCGCAGCAGCCGGATAACTTGTTGTGGGTTTTCTGCCTTTATCACAATAGATCTCCTCTTTATCTTAATGCTCTTTCCTCAAAGGAATGGTTCCCTGTCTATCATAACGCTTTCCAGGAACATTGACATCCTCATAAGCATCCTCATAAGCATCTTCAGGAAACATCGATATATTTTCTCAGAAGCCAGAGCGAACCTCCATGCAGCAACAGCGCTGCCAGTACAGCTGCTCCGAAAGCGAACACGATGCCCTCTCGCTCTATGGAGCTAGCGATGATCAGAAAGAAAACGGCAAATGTAAACGTGCCGAAGACCACCCCACGCAGCAATCGACCGGCAGCTGCCGCGCCCGAGAAGTGGTGCGTAAAGCTGCCTAAAATAGTGGCATAGATCGGAAATGTCGTAAGTAGTCCGCTCAATTGAGGGCATAACCAGAGCAAATGCAATAATTACGGGCATTGAGAACTGCTCTAAGATAAAGGTCGAAGCAAAGAACACGCACCAGCTTACTAGCAGACTCCCCAACCAGCCGACGCGCAATGAAAGCCAGCTATAGATCAGGCAAAAACTCGCTACCGAAATCAGTCCAAGCAATGTCCCTTCAGCCGCCCTGGCCGTAAATGTCGTTCCCTGATCGAGTGCGAGGAAAAGCATCACTGGACCAGATGTCAGGGGAAGGCCAACGAACCAACCACTAATCGCTGGTCCCCAACGCCGACCCGCCAGGCTCACCATGCCGATAAGCACGGGAGTCAGCAGTAACTTGATTACAAGCATACCAGTAAGACCGTTCTACAGGAGAAAAGCGCTATTCCTCTTCGAGAATCTTTTCGACAACCCGTCGCACTACCTCGTATGGCTGTGCCCCCATCACAAGGTAGTGTTCGGCAAAGACCAGCGCGGGCACGCCGGTCAACCCATATTCATGCGCAAGCTCAACATCTGCAGATACTGCTGCATCAAATTCCGGGTTGGTCAGGACGGCATCGAAATTCTCGCCGCGAAGTCCAACTTGCTCTGCTAGCTCCTTCAGTACGCTGGGATCGTCAATCGACCTTGCTTCTAGCCAATATGCATGCATCACGGCTTTATGGAAAACATCGCCTTTCCCCTGCGCTTCAGCATACTTTTCAGTGATGAGCGCGGGCCGACTATCGATACCGGTCGGACCGGCATTCAACTCCAACCCATATTCTTCGCGTGCCCTCTTTTGCAAGAGGGGACGCCCTGCCTCTATACGCGCCCTGTACTGCGCTGGCATAGGAGGAGAACCTTTCGGTCGAAGCTCAAAAGATTTCCAATGAATAGCAACATCAAACTGCTTCTCAAGCTTCTCCAAACTGGAGGCTACTAAAAAGCAGAAAGGTCAAACAAAATCTGACCAGACATCGATACGGATAGCCATGGGTCATCTCCTTCTCCGCTCGCTGTAATATATCCCACTCAGTATACACCATGGCAACATCGTGCTTCCCCCAAAAACCACCCTGCGCTGCATCTATCTAACGTAGTATCTCCTTCATTTTCCCTTTCATCGAAGTGGAAAAATACGTAATCATATACGTCAATTGACGGATGTACGTCGGCAGCAAGTAAGGTAGATTTAGAGGGGTGAATAGTCTCAACTGTGTAAAGGGAGTCTTGAAGGAGAAATCACATCATGTACCCGACGTATAGGTTTTGTAACAAATACGCAGAACCACTCGCTGCTTCACAAGGGGTGCGTTCCGCCATTTCTGAAAAAAAGTCTCCTGAGTCTCTGTCGTCAGCGGTTCCCGCACTCTCTACTATGAGCGCTCAGGTGCTTGCGCAACGCTGTATAAAGGAAATCGGTAACTATCGCAAAGGAGAACCATCCAATGAGCAATTCGCATTAGAGCTGTTTCGCCGCGCTACCGTGCAGGGCAACCAGGATGCCTGGCTTTGGCTGCAACAATGCTTTAGCGAGTTCGTGCTTGGCTGGATACGTTGCCATCCACGCCGTGAAGCAGCTTATCGTTACGACAGCGAAGAAAACTACGTAGCTCGTGCCTTCGAACGATTCTGGCAGGCGACCACCCTTAACCAGAAGCTGGAATTCAGCTCACTAGGGGCCGCTCTCCAGTACTTGCGCGCGAGTCTGAATGCCGCCATTGTCGATACTCTGCGCGTCTACTCGCGGCCAAAAGAGACACAATTACCTGAACCCGGTTCTCCTGGAGAACCACTTGTAGAAGAAGTGTTAGACAGCAATGAGTTGTGGGAACTCCTGCTCGATATGTTCCCCAACCAGCAAGAAAAGCGATTGATGTATCTGCTCTATCACTGTGGCCTCAAGCCCAGGGAGATCATGCGTCACTGCCCTCAAGAGTTTAGCGATGTGCAGCACGTCTATCGTCTGCGCCGCTACATCATGGAGCGCCTCCTTCGTAATGTGGACCAACTTCGCTGGCGGCTAGGAGCCGACACGAAGGACTGTTAGTTTGACATCAAAGTTAATGAAAAAATACAATCGAATTGGAAACTCTGGCATTTGTTTACTCTCAGTCAAG
>WNGL01014906.1_pt1 | contig 11632 bp, 7 predicted proteins | sample 5400591 | NCBI WGS metagenome assembly WNGL01 (sample SAMN13153377, study PRJNA577476) | soil metagenome | isolation source: 80 cm soil or saprolite under Garry oak tree replicate 1 | place: USA:California | collected 2016-06-15
TGGGAGATGTGCACGTCCTTCACAGTGCCGTCGCGCGTGATGGTGAAGGCGACCACGCAATGAGCGCTGCGGTCGGCGAGCACGCGTGAGTCAATGGTGTTCTGTAGCCAGTTGCTCTGGATGCGGCGCCTGACCCCTTCAACATACCAGGCGTAGCGCGAAGCGAAGTCGCCGCCACCCTGACCCTGTACGCCGACGCCCCCGCCCTGACCGGGTACGGTGCCGACGTTGGCGGATCCGCCAGGAGAGGTGCCGGATCCAGTCGGAATCCTGGCGGTGCCGCCCGCGCCATACGGGACAGCATTCTCGGGCGGAGGAGTCTCGCTCTCAAAGGTGCGCGACTTGTGCGAGGGCGGCAAAGTCGGCTTTTCTTTCTCGAACTTCGGAAGTTTGGTTGCGTCCGTCTTCGGTTCGGGAGCCTTTGGCTTGGGTTCCTCCTTGTAGAGGCCCTTCGTGGGATCAACGGTGCGGCTTTCGGACACGACTGGAGGGTTCGGCATGGGGATGCCGGCAAGCGAGCCGACCAGATTCACCTTGACGCTGCCGCCGCCGCCTCCGATGCCGCCCCATGCGTTGCCCCGGTGCTGGACAAACGCCGAAACGGCTACAAAGGCCACCAGCAGAGTGTGTAAGACGAGCGAATAGACGAGGAATTTTTTGAGGCTCAGTTCTTCCGCATTGGCGACGGCGGCGTACATGGTCAACTCATGCGTGACCCCGACCTGGTCGGGGTCAACGCGTGCGAGTTCGCTCCGTAATGGGCTCGGTCACGATGCTGATATTTGTGATGCCGGATTGGCGAAGCGTGTCCACCACCGTGGCAAAGCTGCCGAAGGGCACGGTTTCATCGCAGCGGAGGAAGACCGCGTCGTGCGGACGCTTCAACTGCGTGCGCACCTTGTTGCCAAGGTCGTGGATGTTCACCGACATGTTCCCCAGATAAACCCGCTGGTTTTTGTCCAGCGTGATGACGAGTCGGTCCTGGCTGATCTCTCTGACCGTCTTGGTCTTGGGCAAGTCCACATCAATTCCGGATTGCAGAATCGGCGCGGTGATCATGAAGATGATGAGCAGAACGAGAACCACATCCACAAACGGGACCATGTTGATCTCGGAGAGCGAGGTCTGCGTTTGTTTGGAAAGTTGAGGCATCGTTGTTGCTCAATCCGGCCCGATCACGTGAACATCTTCTCGAATTGTGCGGAGACTTCCATGGCAAAGTTGTCCATGCGCTGCGCGAGATCGCGGATATTTTGCAAGAATTGGTTATAGAAAATGACGGCAGGAATGGCGGCGAAGAGTCCCGCCGCCGTGGTGATGAGCGCTTCGGCAATGCCGGGTGCGACCGCGCGCAGGCTGGCGGCGCCGGCGCTGCCGAGGCCGGAGAAGGCGTCCATGACCCCCCACACCGTGCCGAAAAGACCGATGAACGGGGTGACCGAGCCAGTCGTAGCCAGCCAAGCCATGCCCTTTTCCGTTCGGCGGACCTCTTCGGCGGCGGCAAGCTGCATGCTCACGGTCACGGCCTGAACGCTCTTCAACTTGGCGGGATGAGGGTTTCCTGTGCCCACCTGGCTCTGGAGTTCACGGAAGCCGGCGGCATAAACACGCCAAAAAGGTGAGCCGGCCGAGGACAGCGCCTGCGGATTGGCGACGCCCTTCGTCGCCCGGAATATGCGCAGGAATTGATCGCTTTCCCGGCGGACGCGTCCGAAGAGCCCCAGCTTTTGAAATATGAGCGCCCACGAAAACAAAGAGAACACAAAAAGAAGCGCCAGGACAACGCGCGCGACCCATCCTGTCTGGGTCAGGATGGAGCCGAGATCGCTGACGAAAAAAAAGCTGAAGAGAAAAATGATCGGGTCCCCCCAGAACAGTCAAAATTTGCCGACAATTTACAACCTAGCACACGCGTTGGAGACGGTCAAAACAAAACGAAAGGAATTGCTTCTTTCTGCAAGCCCTAGAGGAGATGACAGAGGCGCGGGAGCGCTCTCGGGAAAGAGGTCATTCGTAGCGAAGAGCTTCGATGGGGTCGAGCGCGGCCGCTTTTCTGGCGGGATAGTAGCCGAAGCCGATCCCCGTGGCGGCGGCAAAGGCCACGGCAACCAGAACGGTCTCGATCCGAATCGTCACTGGCCAAGCGAAAAAGCGCGCGAGGGCTTGCGCGGCAAAGATGCCGCTGAAGACTCCAAGGACGCCGCCGAGGAGGCTCAGGACAACGGCTTCGGCCAGGAATTGAAACTGTACGTCGGCCTCCGTGGCGCCCACGGCGAGCCGGACGCCGATCTCGCGCGTTCGTTCGGTCACGCTGACCAGCATGATGTTCATCACGCCAATGCCGCCGACCAAGAGCGACACGGAAGCGACACAGGCCAGCATCAAAGTGAGCGTGTTACTGGCTTCTTCCTGTGTCTTGAGGGCATCCTCGGGACTGCGAATGTTGAAGTCCTCCATTTCGCCGGGGAGAATGTGGTGGCGTTCGCGCAAAAGCAGCGTGATGCTATCCCTGGCCGGGCGAATTGCTTCGGGCGAGATGGCTGCGCACATGATGTCGTCGAGCCAGTCAACCCCTTTCACTTTCTTTTGCGCCGTGCTGTAAGGAATGAGGATGAAGTCGTCCTGATCGTTGCCTGTTGCGGAGTAGCCTTTCGGCGAGAGAACGCCAACCACTCGGAAAGGCAGGTTGCCGACGCGGATCGTTTTTCCGAGGGGATCCTCATCGGGGAATAGGTAACCAACAACGGTCTGGCCCAGCAGCGCGACGTTTGCCGCCGAATTGACTTCGTCCTGCGCGAAGACCCCGCCTTCGGAAACCGCCCAGCGGCGTACCGGCAAGTATTCCGGCGAAACGCCGCGGTAGGTGGTGTTCCAGTTCTGATTGTTGTAAACAACTTGGACACGAGCATCCACCTGTGGCGTGCAGATTTTGATGAACGGAACCGCCTGCTCGATGGCCTGCATGTCACCAATAGTGAGTGTCTTCGTTGCGCCCGTGCCGGTGCGCACGCCGTTGACGTTGCGGCCACCCGCTTCCGCCCAGACGAAGTTGTCCCCAAACCGCTCCGATGCCGATGGTGATGCCGAGCATCGTCAGGCCGGTGCGCAATTTGTTTCGCCCCAAAGTGCGGAGCGCGACGCGGAGGAGTGAGCTGGAATCCATCCGACTGTGCCTAATTTTAGGGACGGGCTACGAGCAGGCCGCGTTTCAAAGTCTCAACCCCTGGCCGCAAAAAGCCCGGCCGGGCCCTTCTAAAGTTTACGGTCCATTGGGATGAAAGGAAAGAGGCGCGAGCGGGGTCGCGGCGCAGCTGTGGTAGACTGAACGCACTTAGCATGAGCAGCGCGTTCGATATCGGCCTGGAAGCCCTCACGGGCGTGCGGCGAGCGTCACAAGCCGCAGCGCCGCCTGGTGAGGACGCCATGCGGGGAACATTCTTTCTCGAGACCTTCGGCTGCCAGATGAACGAGCACGACTCGGAAAAAGTCGCCGGCCTGCTCCTTGCGCGGGGATACCGGCAGGTGGAATCGCCCGAGGCGGCGTCGCTGGTCCTCTACAATACGTGCAGCATCCGGGAGAAGGCGGCGCAAAAGGTTTTTTCGCGACTGGGCGAATTCCGCGGCAAACCATCCGAGGGCAAAATCATCGGCGTGCTGGGTTGCGTGGCGCAGCAGGAGGGCGAGGAGATTTTCACGCGCGCGCCCTGGGTGAGCCTGGTGTGCGGCTCGGCGAGCTATCGCAAATTACCGGAGCTGCTTTCCCAGCTTGAAGAAGGCAGGCATCGCGTCACCGGACTCGACACCGACACCGACGAGACTTTTGAGACGGAGATTACCCGCCGGGATAATCCCTGGCGGGCTTACCTGACCATCATCGAGGGCTGCGACAAGGCGTGCGCGTATTGCGTCGTGCCGTACACGCGAGGGCCGGAGCGGAGCCGCTCGAGCGAGTCCATTCTCAGCGAAGTGCGCAAGTTGGCCGAACTGGGTTACACGGAGGTTCAGCTTCTTGGTCAGACGGTGAATTCCTACGCTGATCCCTCGCGCCGGAAGATGCGCTTTTCCGAGCTGCTGCTGAGCGTTGCAGAGGCGCCCGGAATTCGCCGCGTGCGGTTTACGACCTCGCACCCGCGCGATTTCACACCAGACATCGTCGAGGCCATCGACGCGCATCCCGCGCTCTGCGACCACGTGCACTTGCCCGTGCAGTCGGGCTCGACTCGCGTCCTGCGCACCATGCAGCGCACCTACACCCGACAGGAGTATCTCGGAAAGATTGCGATGATTCGCGGCGCGCGCCGGCCCATCAGCATTACGACCGACATCATCGTAGGTTTCCCGGGCGAAGCGGAAGCCGATTTTAACGAGACGCTGAGCCTGCTCGATGAGGTGCAGTATGACGGGGCGTTCTCGTTCAAATTCTCCCCCCGGCCCAACACGCTGGCGCTCTCGATGGCCGACTCGGTCGCGGAAGAGGAGAAGGGGCGGCGGCTGATGATTCTCCAGGAGCAACAGCGGAAGATTCAGAGCGAACGTAACGCCGCGCTCGTGGGCCAAACATTCGAGGTTCTCGTCGAAGGCAAATCCCGCCGGGAGAATCAATGGGCGGGTCACACATCCAGCAATCGCGTCCTGAATTTCATTTCGCCGGAGAGAGAGCTTCTGGGACAATACGTTCAGGTTCGAGTGACGAACGCAGGTCCCAACAGCCTGGTCGGCGAGCACGTCTGCTAGCGCCGTTCCAACTATTTGGAACCGACTTGAGCGCCGCATTCGGCCCGGGCTGAAAGGAAATTTTGCGGCACCGCCTTAGACTGAAAAAGTTGGAACGACACTAGCTTGCGGGAGGGCCCGATGGAAGTGGAGATGAAAATCCGCGGCCTGATGATGGATCCCGTGACGAACATGCCGATTGTTGTCCTCAAGGATGTGCAGGGTAACGCCGTCCTCCCCATCTGGGTGGGCATCTACGAAGCCAACGCCATCGCCTTGGAAATCGAAAAAGTGCAGACGCCCAGGCCGATGACTCACGACCTGCTGAAGAACGTTTTGCTGGGGCTCGATGTGCGCGTGCAGAAGGTGGTCGTCAACGACCTGAAGGACGACACATTTTATGCGCTGATCTGGGTGGAGCGCGACGGCCAGACAATGACCATTGACTCGCGGCCGAGCGACGCGCTGGCCCTTGCTTTGCGCATGGATTGCCCGATTTTTGTGGACGAAGATGTATTGAAGAACTCCAAGGTGTCGAGCGCGATCTCCGAGCGGAGCACCGGCGACCAGCTCCGCACTTGGCTTGAAAACCTGTCCGACGAAGACCTCGGCCGCTATAAGATGTAGCGCTGGCCCAGAAACACTCTCCTATCGTGAATACGGCACACTTTGCAGACGCCGCACTTTTCTTTGCCAGACCATCAAGAGCACGCAGCCGATCAGGATCAGCGCCAGGCTGAGTCCCACCCAGAGACCGATCGCGCCCCAGCCACGCCGGAAGCACAGCCACGCGCCCAGCGGCAGCCCGATAAACCAGTAAGCGGCGAGATGGCAGACCATCGGCGTGCGCGTGTCCCCAGCGCCGCGCAGCGCCCCCGTGGCCACGGTTTGGATGCCGTCGAAGAGCTGGAACGCGGCGCCGGCCGCGAGCAAGTTGATGGCGGTGCGGATCACCGCTTCGTCGGGCGTGAAGATGCGTGCAATCCAGCGCGGAAAGACCACCAGTGCGATGGCCGCAAGCGACATGAAAGCAGCGCCAAAGACGATGGCCGTTCCCCCGGCGTCTGCCGCTCCGTTTGGATCTTTTCGCCCAAGCGCCTGTCCCACCCGCACCGCAGCCGCCGAAGAAATCCCCAGCGGAATCATGTAGGTGAATGCGATGGTATTCATCGCGATCTGGTGGCTGGCGAGTGGCACTGCGCCCAGCCGCCCGATGAGCGCCGTAGCCACGGTGAAGACGCCGATCTCCAGTGTGATCTGCAACCCCGCCGGCAAGCCCAGAGCGATAAGCCGGCGAATGCGGCGAAGGTCCGGTTCAATCGGCGTGCGCAACAGGTCCGTGCGATGTTTGCGGTCGTACCAGAGCAGGTAGCCTACAAGCACCGCGGCCATGTACGCCCGCGCGATTGACGTGGACCAGCCCGAACCGACAAGCCCCAACGCCGGCGCGCCCCATTTGCCGTAGATGAGCACCCAATTGCCAAGCGCGTTCACGAGGTTTGCCGTGACCAGTGCAAAGGCCACCGGCTTAACCAGGTTCATGGCCTGCAAACACCGGCGCAACGCGAAATAGAGCAACAGCGGCAGGAGCCCCCACGCCAGCGCGCGCGTGTAGGAGATCGCGAAGCCCAGAACCTTCGGGTCCACGCGAAAGGGCGCAAGCATGGGCCCGGCCAGCCAGATAAGCCCGAGCAGCGGCGGGGTCATGACGAAGCTCAGGTAAATGCTGTTGAGCAGCGAACGATGGCAATCTTCCCTTCGGCCCGCGCCAAAAGCCTGGGAAACCAGCGTGTCCAGGCCGATCAGCAGCCCACCGCCGAAAAACGAAAGGGTGTGGAAGAGGATGCTGCCGAGGCTGACGGCTCCGATGGCCACGGCGCTGTCCGGCAGGCGGCCGACCATCATCGTGTCCACGATGGCCATGCTCATCCAGCCGATCTCGGCGAGCACGAGCGGCATCGCCAACTGAATCGTGGGGCGAAGTTCCACCCGAAGTGTGCGCAAGCGAATCATTTCCCCTGTAGCTCAGGCCTTTAGGCCTGAGGCTTTTGAACCAGGCCTTGAGGCTTTTTCTGAGGCAGTTATCGCTCGCCCCTGGGGAGAGCCCCTGCCAAGAGAAGTGAATCAGTGTAAACGGAGAGCGGCGGCGGTGCAAAACTTTGCCGGAAACGCATGCATGCGCGGGAAGGGAATTAGGGGAAGGATTTTATCGAGCTAGGTCAGCGAACTCCACTTGCTGGGTTGTCAAAAGAAAAAGGGGAAGGCCGCAGGGCCTTCCCCTCTTTGTTGAAGTTTCGGGCCGTCCTTAGAACTCGAACCGCAGCCCGAGTTGGATTTTGCGCGGGTCGTTGTCCGCACTGTTGAGCACGCCGAACCCAGATTGATCGCTTATATCGAGCGAACACCCGAAGTTGACGCAGAATAACGGGTGGTTGAAGACATTGAAAGCTTCCGCAGTGAACAGCATTTTGTACCGTTCGGTCGACAGAATGTTCTTCCCAATGGCCAAGTCCAAGTTCCAGGATCGCGGCAGGTTGAGATTCTCGGCATTCGGACGGCCGTTCACGCTCAGCAGTGGCCGGCTGAGGGAGTTATAAACAGCCTCCGGATTAGCAAAAAGATTGATGGTGCCATCGGTGCCGATGCCACCCGAGCCGGATACGCCGTTGTGCCGGCCAGCCTTGCCGAATAAGGTTGGACCCACTGCGCAGGTGAAACCGGTAACTGCCCCGTAGTCGCCGTCAGCGCCAATACACGCCGGCAGCCCCGTCGACCATGTCCAAATCCCGGAACTGTACCAGCCGCCGACGATCCGGTTGAAGATGTTGCTCGAAGTGGAGTAATGGCGACCCTTCCCGAATGGCAGCAAATAGTACCAGGTCGCGTTGATGACGTGGCGGCGATCACCATTGTTCGAGCCCCACCCGCTGAAGAAGTTGAACGGCGTGGGCGGGCTGTAGAAGGTGTATTGCTGGCCAAGAAAGCTTTGGCCGGCAGTGCCAACCGCGTGGGACCATGTGTAGTTGGCGCTCAGGTCCAAGCCTTGCGACATGGACTTGCGGACGGAGATGAAGCCTGCATTGTAGTTGGCAATGCCGCCATCCGTTGTCATGTTATTGAGCACGGCCTGCATGGGATCGAGCGGCTGAGGAAGAATGAAATCAGCATTAAACAGCATGAACGAAGCGAGTGAGCCGACGATCAAGTCAGCGGTGTCGCCTGCGGCTGCTTCCGTGCAACCGGCGCAGCCATAAGGCGCGTTTTCAAAAAAGGGTTGGTTATAGGCGGTGTTGAAAGTCCCGTTAGCGAAGAAGAGGGCTCCGGACGGGCCTTGACCTCGGGCCGCCAAGGCGAGCGCGTCGAACGCTTGTGCCAGCGTCTGCCCTCCATTTTTCGCGAAAGCATCAGCGGCGTTGATGTCCACGTTCTGCCACAGATTCCGGGCGAATTTCCCGATATAGCCTACGTCAACGAACCAGTTGTGAGCAAAGGCCCGTTGAATGTCCAAACTGACGTTGTGGGAATACGCTTGCCGGATGCCTGGATCCTGAATGCTCGTTCGAGACAGTCCGAAGGGAGACCCTGGAATCAGCGGGATCGGCGCGTTCGAAAAGGCGGGAATTGGTACGGTGCTACCGTCCACACCAATGCGGAAACCGTTGCTCGCGTTGATCCTGGTGCCCGGGTTGCATGTTGCCGTACTCGTTCCATTAAACGTCGGCGCGGCACAAACGACGACTGTGGCCAACCCATCGCCTAGAAGTGGCGTCAGTGCTTCCTGGACGCCATTATTGCGGTTCCAAAGGATCGAATATCCGGCCCGAATCACTGTCTGCTTGTTGCCGAAGATCCGGTTACTGTACGGCACATTCCAGGCCACGGCAACGCGCGGGCCGAAGTCTCTCCACGATGTAGTTGCAGAACTGCTCCGTCCCGGCACATGGCGGATGGGGCTGAACCCGAACGTGCTGTCGTTCGCAAAGCCCGGAGTTGTTGTGCATACGGGGGGTGTAGCAGTGTTGCAAGTCGTAGTGGGAGCCCCGCTCGCAAAGAATAGCCCGCTGGTGAGTGCCGCGTTGCGCTGCTGGAAGTAGGCGCGAGCGTTGAGGAGCGGCTCGTTGGAAGCCCCGAAAACCTGCAAGACTTGCTTGCCGTCCTGCTCGGTCGGGGCAAATTGCACGCCGTAGCTCAACCCGTAGGTGAGTGTCACTAGCGGCTTGATCTTCCAGCTATCCTGGAAATAGGTCGCAAAAGTGTGGCTAGTGACGTGGTCTATCAGCGAGGAGCCGAGCGGGCTGGCATTGAAGTCCCCGTCTCGGGTGCCTACTTGGGAAGAACGGTCCAGCAAACCCATTAGCGAAGTAGCTTGAGTAATGTAACGGTTAACGTCGCTGGATCGCAAGCAATTCGTCGTAATGGGCGGGATTGCGCTGGGGTCGCAGGTGGGGATTCTCTGCGCGGATGTGAGATCGAGGAAGCTCCCGCCATTGTGTCTGTTCTGACCGACCCAATAGATGGGCCCGCCGGTCAGCCCGCCAGTTACGACGTCGGTCCGCATGTGCGTCAGTTTCCACAGGTAATAACCGCCGCCAAACTGGTACGTGTGCGTGCCGTGCAACCAGGTCGCGTCTTCCGCAGCGAAATAGTCTTTGCCGGCCCATAGCCGCGCGCGAGCGTTCTGGGTGTTGTAGTTGATCGTATCGCCCCAGGATTTTCCGGAGCCACCGCTTGCGAGGCGCCCTTCGCCGGATACTTGCAAGGCTCCGGCTGTGCCCGGCAGTTGCGGGACGACTGGCGCCCGGTTCCAGCCCCACCAGTCGCGCATGTACGAACCGTGAGTCTGCGTGGTGAGGTGTGAACCAACCGTGCCCTGCAGCATGAACGTAACGAATCGGGGTTGGACCGGCGTGCCGCTGATGAGCTGCTGCTTGGTGACATCAAATTGATCGGTGGTCGCAATGTTGTAACGATTGTAATGGTAGGTCGCAAAGACATTCCACTTAGAGCTGAAGTTGTAGTCGAGACGAACGACCCCTAAGTCTTCAATTTGCGGCTGCGCATAAGCTGCGGTGAATCCGGCAGAGTTCCGTGTGTCGCCAACGGTAAAGTTATTGGGCTCAGGCAAGAGCCTGAGGTAGGTCTGGATGAGCGGGCTGATTCCAATGCCTCGCGGATCGCACGGTTGCCCCCCCGGCAGACCGGCTGTGGTGCCGCAAGCGGTGGAGGTCGCGAGATCATAGCTGACAGTATTGCCGCCAAGGCAGGGCCGAACGCCTGTGATTGGATCAGGCGGCCCAAAGCCCAAGGCACAGTCTCTGAACTTTAGAATCCCCGCACGGGCAGAGTCGGTCGGAACAACCTGAGTGATCGTTGCGTTCTGATAGAAGCGGCGGCCTTCATAGTTGCCGAAAACAAAGAGCTTGTCCTTGAAAATCGGCCCGCCGACGCTCGTACCGAAGCGGTTATTGACCGAGTGGGGCTGCTTCCGGCCAACGCTGTTTAGGAGCCAAGAATTCGCACTCGTGGCATTCCCGTAATAGTATTCGTACGTAGAACCGTGAATGGCATTCGTCCCACTCTTAGTGAGAATAGCAACCTCGCCGCCCTGGGACCGCGCGAAGCTCGCCGTCGGATTGGCGGTGACCACGCGGAACTCCTGGGTAGTCTCCGCGGGAACGGCGATGAAGGGCGCCGGCTGGGGTTCGCCCGGAGGCGACACGTAACCGTTCGTGCCCTCGAGGTCGCTTGTCGCGTCACCGCCATCCACGTAGAAGGTTGTTTGGTCTACGTTGGCTCCCGCAACTTGACCGCCGTTCACGTCGCCCATCCCCGGCATGCTCGGGCTGACGGCTGGTTGCATCATTAAGGCCGAAGTCACGCTACGAGCTAGCGCGGGCAAGCGCAGCAACATGTCGCCGCCGATGACAGTCCCAATGGCTGCGTCTGTCGTTTGCAACTCCGCCCCGGTGGAAGCCATGACTTCCACGACCTGGCTGGCCGCACCAAGCTCCAGCTTGAAGTCGATCGTAACAGATTTCAGGACCTCGACTTGAACTTGGCTGAACGCAGTGGTTCGGAATCCCTTCGCCGTGCACTTAACGGTATACATGCCGGGATTCACGGCCGGGAAAAGGTACCGCCCAGCGGAATCGGTAGTTCTGGTCTGCGTGGCGTTCGTACCCTGTTGGACCAGCGTGACCTCTGCGCCGGGGACAAGTGCCCCGGTTGGATCTGCCACTGTGCCCGTCACCGTGCCCGATGTGGTCGCTTGCGAGAACAGCAATGTCGGAGTCACGGCGCACATGCAAAGAAGAACTGTCAAAACCAAGACCCCTCGTTTACACGACATCAGACCACCTCCTGATTGGGGCACATCGGCCCCATGACTGCACGCACGTTGATAGCTTGACCGCAACTGAAGGCAACCCAAACGGAATGGTGAACGCCCCATAGGTCGACTAACCACCCACAATCCTGTGCTCGAAACAAAGGCAAATCTGGTGCCAGACTCCCACCAAGCTGCAACTGACGTAAAGCGTTGGACTTATTGTCTGTCCATAAATTCTATATACCGGAAATGTATGTAGGAACATAAATGCTCTACAAAATTCCGTAGCACCCAGCCATCAACCGAGTCGCATCTTGTAGCTTCATCCGAGCCTCTACGGGCGCCTGCCTCGGATCAGCACTCAGCAAGCACACCCGCCCCGGAGACCTCTGCTGCCCGCTATTTCAGCATCCACAGGTGCCAATGAGGGCTATATATTGCTCCCAAAAAGTTTTGTCAAGAAAATAGTTTAGATCGCCTTTAGCTTTGACTTTTTCCGCTTGAGTGGCAGATCGAAACAAATGGTCTCTCCTCTCTTGAACAAGGATCCGTGGACAACACCGTTTCAGTTTTTCCAGTTGTGCCCGCTCG
>WNGL01019249.1_pt1 | contig 11632 bp, 7 predicted proteins | sample 5400591 | NCBI WGS metagenome assembly WNGL01 (sample SAMN13153377, study PRJNA577476) | soil metagenome | isolation source: 80 cm soil or saprolite under Garry oak tree replicate 1 | place: USA:California | collected 2016-06-15
GGTCAGAACAATATCCTGGATAAGATTAGAGAGACTCTTGGACGGACGAGGAGAGAGCTTTTCGTTGCGATGCCGGTGGCCCCCGACCCGATCGTCTCGATTGCGCTACCTATCCTCGCATTGATGAAGGAGAAGGGAGTCAAGGTGTCAGTGATGGTCCCGCAGAACACGAGCCGGGAGACACTCCGAAAACTGCGTGGGCTTGTTCAAGTCCGTACTAGAGAACAGATGTTTGGAGGCGGAATAATATCAGATGACGATCAGATAATAATTCTTTTAGGAGAAGATCCTCTCAAGGGGCTGACGCTGGCGATCTCCTCGGATCATATCGGACTGGTGAAGTTTGGGAAGAGCTATTTCGAGTATCTCTGGGAGAGCTCAAAACCACTCGCCTAACAAAAGGAGTGTCCAGGGATTTCACGCTATCACGGTCCAGGCAGCACGGGAATCTCCCGCGGAAAGTCAGTCTCGTGCCGCGGGAACAATATTGTCGGCCCCCTTTTTTTCCGAGGGCTCTCGCCAGTTGAAGCTGTTCTAGGCGAGTCTTCCCGTTTACGGATTGGAATAGGATAGTCGACCGTTTTCCCAAGCGGTAGATCAAGCGTATGGCTCAGCGTGAAAAAGTCGGGATCTGAAATCGCCTGCCCAGATTATGCATCGGGGCTTATTCCGGGTGGTTTACCGCGACGAGGGTTCGGTAAAGTGTGAAGGACTTTTTCTTGGATTATAGGTACCCCCGGGGGGGTCGAAAAAAAAGATAACAGAAAAAACAAGATAGTAGAAGATGAAAAGATAGTAGACGAGGCATTTTTCGGAAGAGAAAAATTTCCCGAAGAGCTGTTTTGTGTCGCGGGAAAGAATTTTTTTGTAAATTCTAGGAAGGGTGTTCCCGCCGTCTGAAACGGTTTTGGGCGAAATTGTAGATTTATCCCCAGAAATGGCTAGTCCGCTGTTTTTCGAGACGCATCCATCTGTATCATTGCAAGTGTGAACTGGGCTTCATATGAAATGCTCCTCCCAGATCCCAGATCAGCGCTTGTTCTGCGCTTGTCAGGATTGAGAGAGAACAGTCTTGGGTTTCTTATCTTCTGCCCTGCCTCCCTCCATGTCTCCGAAGGTTGCCCTGTCGCTGGAGGGTCCTGGCTAGAGATAGTGGTGATGTGGGCAAGGTAGTCTTTATTCGCCCATGGTCTTGGTCTAATGTGCGGCTCACTGCTCCGCGGGGGTACCAGAGCCAGGTCTAATGGGCAGAAGGCGCGATCGCATGCCTGCCCTGGGCTTAGGACCCTGTGGCGAAGGCCTTCGTGGGTTCGAATCCCACCCCCCGCACCAAGACTATGAAAGGACTCGTGCCGAGACTTGAGAAGAGTGTGTCATGCAAGACCGTAAATCGGACCCGGTTGAAAAACCGGCAAGTCCAGCACGGGCGCGTTCCCGACGCCCCGTTCAACCTATTCCCGCCGAGACCCGCAGCTGGATCCAACCAGACGAGCAATAGGTCAAGCCTCTCGCCGAATCCAGCGAGACGATCGTTTCTGTCGCGCGCTTCAATGTTTGTCTTGGTTGTTTCGGCCATTATTGTGGTCGTGACGACTGATGATGACGATCAGACTTCTCTCCTGACAGGTATAGGAGGTGGGTCCGCACACCAGCACCTTCCCAGCTGAGTCCCCGGGACAAGCGTGGGCGGAATCTGAGGCGGTGCAAGAGGCTGTGACCACTACACTGTCAACGGTAGACCCGCAGCTCGAAAAGGCAGACGGGCTGACGGTAAGAGAAACAACGCTAGGCTGATTCGAGAAGGCTTCCAGAACTACGGGCGCAACTCTATTGCTGCACGTGAACGAGTCCCGAGCACTACCAGATCCGGTCTGGGATGAGAAAGTTACGATGAGAGGATTCCGGTCCCACGTAACTCTTGTCTGCCTATCCGCAGACGCGAAGTAATATCCGGAGCCGAGACCAATCACAATTGAAGTGACGAGAACGATCGCAGGGAGCGCCATTCGCAGGTTTTGAAGGAATCCCAACATGAACCCGGAAGTTGCCGACTCCCAAGAGTTAAACCTATCCCGTCGAGCCGGAAATCCATCTCTGCCCGTGGATGTACAGGGATAGCGGCCAGATACCAGGGGAAAAAAATGGCGGTCTCTCATCCACAGCAAGAACAACCCATCTCAGGGTCCTAGCAGGGTCCCAGGGAGAGCTCATCTGCTACCTCTCAGAAGAGACTCGGTACGTACGGTCTCTCGCAAGTTCATTCTAGATGAGAGCTTCGTGACTCGACGGTCCACTTGAGAGCACCCGATCAATCTTGATCGTTCAAGTTACTACCGCTAGTGACCGTTATGACCACAAATAGGCTTCTTTGCAGACAGGAGTAGGCTAATGGTCCGCAAACACTTTTCCACTAAAGTCCCCTTGGCAAGATTGGCTGGCTTAAGCCGAGGCAGTGCAGGTAATAGTGACCACCACGTCGTCAGCCGCAGACCCGCAACTCGAAAAGGAAGAGGGACTGACTGTAGGAGAGACAGTGCTAGGCTGATTCGACCCTGTACGTTCGGGTTTCGTTTGCTACGATGGTTTGTTTTGGACGGTTATGCTGACAGCCAGAGCTTTCTTCAGGCATGTGTAGGACGTGGGTCCGCACACGGTTACTGTTCCTGTGTATTCTCCCGGGCAAGTGCCGTTGGCTATGGCCGACGCGGTGCAAGACGCGGTTACGACCAGATTGACCGGTGTAGACCCGCAGCTCGGAAATGCAGACGGACTGGCGGTCAGAGTAATGGTGTCGGGCATGCCCGATTGCGCGTTGAGTGTCACGGGTGCAATGGAAGGACTGCAGGTGAATGAATCAGGTGTGCTTCCTGAGGTGCTGCTTCTTGCTGAGAACTTGATCTTGAGAGGATTCTGGCTCCAAGTTACAACAAATGAGTCCTCTGCAGACGCGAAATAGTAGCTGGCTCCTAACGCGATGGCGACCAGTGCGACCAGAACAACAGCGGGAAGCAAAGCTCGCAAGCGATTAGGGTATCTCATACACGCCAATCATATATCTGCGAATCTAAAAGTTAAGACTTTCTGCAACACGAAGCGGAAGCGTACTGTAGCAAACCCGGCTGTGCTTCAGATATACGGGGATAGCGTTCAAAGTGTCGCGATATGACGGCGGCCATTGCTTTCGCCTGTAGGTCAACGTTGCACTCAGTCCAGATTAGCTTCACAGGCTATCCTCGGCTGAGGAGAGATTTTTGAGAGCGCCGTGGGTTCAGAGTCTCAGTGGACGATTAAGATAACGAACGGTTGGGCTGTACTCAAGGGAATATGCTTCGCTGGTGTCGGTTCTACCCGTTACTTGTGCGTGGTGACGGCTACAGTCACAGCCAAGAATTGTTTCAGGCAGGTGTAGGGTGCAGGTCCGCACACTTCGACTGTACCGGTGTATTGGTCTCCATCGCAGCTGGTATCCTGGTGAGCAGCAGTGCACGCAGCAGTAACGACCACGTTGTCTGGTGTGGACCCGCAGCTAGGAAACGATGATGGGGACACTGTTATGGTAATGAAGTCAGGTTGACTCGAGAAGCCTGCAGAGTAACGGGGGAAACGGACGGGCTACACGTGAAAGAATCCGGAGCACTCCCGGAGAAGCCGCCTGACGCATTGAACTTGATAGCTAGAGGGCGTACGCTCCAGCTAACAGGGAATGAAGGGGTGCTCGCAGACGCGAAATAGTAGCCAGCTCCTAGGGCAATGACTGCGACTGCGACCAAGGATATGGCAACAATGAATCTTAGCGGGCCATCCCGTCGAACCTCGGAACTCATGATGAACGACCGAACTCCCTCGGTTCGACATTTAAGAGTTTCTCTCCGATCGGTACCAATGGATAGCTCCATACGATGCTAGCTACCTCCTTCTTCCTCCTGCGCTCGGCCTCGCAAAGGCTGGAGTCTTACGATTCGCACTCTGGGACCAGCGTGAGTTCAGAATGTATCGCTCGACTGTGTAGGCAAGTCCGAAAGATCTTATTTCATTTGTCTCGGCCACTCCGGAGCACAATCTACAAGAACAAGCCAATCTGGGCACAGCGTTCATCATTGGCAGAGACGGCAACCGTCTTCAATGTTCCTCGAGGCACGGCGTACATTACCATCCAGCAGATAGTCATCTACGCTACCGCACTGGTCTACTACGTCCTCCTCGTCCGGGTCCTCAACCTCTCACAGATCGGAGAGATCTCCCTTCTCACAGCGGCCCTAGTCATCTTCACAACTCTCAGTCAACTGGCACTTCCCGCCGCTGCAACGCGTTTTATCTCGGCCAGCATGGGAACACAGAACCCCACTCACGCCGCAGCGGTTGCAAGAACAAGCCTTAGACTGCTGCTGGCGATCGCAGGACCCGCGCTAATTCTAGCGATACTTGCCTCTCCTTTAATCGGAATGACAATCTTCAACGCCTCCAATCCCTGGGCTCTAATCGTAACCTTTGCCGGGTCTTTCCTCCTCGACATCACAACACTCTTCGGCGCATACTTTCTAGGGCTTGGACGCTACGCAGATCTAGCATACCAGAATATTCTATTCTATCCTCTTAGCCGAGGCCTGGGGCTTGCTCTCGCCAGCACAAGCCTCGGAGTCCTTGGGATACCTATCGGGTGGGCCGTCGGAGCATTCGCAACACTCATCCTCTCGCTCTATCTCTGGACGGGAAAACTACCGCATCCTAACAGTTTCCCCGCACGGCGTTTGCTCGTCTTCAGTCTGCCACTCTTTGCCTCCACCATTGTCACGCTTCTCCAAAATTGGGGAGACATTGCCCTCCTACAAGCAATCCTTGGGACATTCAGCACGACAGGAGCATACTATTTGGTCGTTTCCAGCATCTCTTTCCTCTCCATCCTTTGGACCCCAGTAGCAGGAGCACTATACCCTTCACTCTCCTCGAGCTACACAAGCGAAGGTCCGTCGGCAGTCTCAGCCAAACTCGGCGTTGCAACAAGACTAGTCAACCTAACAGTTCTTCCCGCGGGCGTCAGTCTTGCGGCTGTCGCGCCAACCGCCTTAGAGGCAGTTTTTGGAGCCTCTTTAGCGAATCAGGCGGTGCCGTTTGCAATACTTGCCGTGACGATCATTTTCTCCGCTCAAAGCCTCCTGCTGATCACAACACTCCAGTCTGTCAGCCGGACAGCTCATATCCTAGGCATCAGTCTCGCCGCCACTTTAGTCGACCTCGTCACAGTAAGTCTTGGAGCTAGTTTCCTTGGGACGACAGTGGGAGCGATCGGCAGAGCCTTGCTGGCTGCTACAATGTTGTGGCTTGCCTGGGTTTCGCTACGTCGGATCATACACGCGCCGCTGGCATCGGGCCTCTCGAAAGGATTGACTTTAACGCTTCTTACTGCTCTTCCTCTCTTGGCCGTCGATCAGATTCTGACAGCCACCTTCCACGTCCTTCCACTCCCCCGCCTCACCTTGTTACTGGTAACATTCGTGGTCTGTTTTCTCATAGCGGCAAGGACCTTCTCTGTGTTCAACGAAGATGACTTCAAACTGCTTGAGAACGCTCTCCCCATCTTCTCCAGACGATACATGATGATTCTCAAGCGCCTGCTGGTCAGGACAGGTACAACAAGACCTCAGCGAAAAGAGCCGGAGATCCGGTGATTGGCAACCTAGATCTTTCGGACCGTCAATCCTCGATGAATGGCCGGTTTCCGCGGCTTACAAACATCCCCGCTAGCTCCTAGTCAATCGATTGAGAGGTAGTGCCACCCTGATAGTCTATTGGGTTCTATCCAGAGCTCTCCATAGAGGAGCGTGGGTAGTCCTATCGGTACTGTTATATCTGATGACAGCGGATAGGCAGGTCCGCCTAAAGTAGAGCTCGATATTCTTGCGCAAGAAGCCATCGGCTCTTCTTCCAACGATTATCCTAGTTGGCTCTTTTCTGTTCCTTTCATCACCGTGGCAGGTAGTTCATGCCTCTCCCGGGCTCGGGCTTATCTGCGCAACAACGTCTGGAACGGCTACTAGTTGTCCTGCACATCCACCGAACATTTCCAACCTGGCTGTCAACCAGAACTTTACTGTGGGCATCTTCATCCAGAGTTCCGACCCGATGCATAGCTTCGACATTTACGTGAAGGTTGACAACACCGTTCTGAATCCCATCAAGGCTACGTTGGGCCCGCTGATCAAATCATCCTCGTCCACCCTTATCTGCATCAACGGCGCCAGCGTTACGGGATCCTGCAATCTCGGAACCGTAAACGGGGCTGGTGTCGTCGAAGTCTCCACTATCGAAAGCGGGCCAGCTAATGAGTGCGCTACCGCGCCTTGTTCTGGGATGGCCTTCAACATTACCTACGTGGTGAGCGCAGCCACAGGCAGTACTTCCATCGGTTATCCTTCGGTTTCGACATGTTCCCCCAGCAGCGTACCTGGTACGACGATATGCGTCCTTCTAAGAGACAATTCGGAAACACCTGTTGGAGAGAACGTGCAACCCGCAAGCTACGGTGCCGCGACTCCATCGTTGATCTCAGTAGTCGTAGGAGTCGAGGGCGGCCTTTACTGGAGCGGCATGTATTCCGATGCGTGGAGCAATTGGCAATCATTGTCTGGTGCAAGCCCTTCCAGTCCTGGCCTCTGCGCATCTGGACCTGGCAGCGTTGAGCTTGTTGTGAGGGGGTATGACAACAATGTCTACCACAAGTCCTTCTCCGCAGGCACGTGGTCGACTACATGGGACCGTAATCCTACTGGTGTCACGATTGACCAGCCTCTCTGCATTGTTCTGGGCGACGAGCTCCACGTAATTGTTCGAGGAGTAACAAGCGGCTTGTGGGATACTACTTTCAACCTGACCAGTAGGACCTGGGCGTCCGGGTGGGTAGGCTTGGGAGCCGACACTCCATCGATGCCGGCCATAGTGCCTCTTCCGAACAGCGCAATTACGCTAGTGGTCAGAGGCTTTGACAATGGGATCTACTCGTCATACTTCGCCAATGGTGCTTGGACTAAGCAGTGGACCGTTTTCGATGATCCGGCCAAAGCTGCTACAATCGAAAGTCCTGCAGCGACATTTGACGGCAGCATTATCCATGTTGTCGTCAGGGGAACTGATAGCGGCCTCTACGAAAACGTTCTCAATTGTTGCGGCCACTTTAATTGGACCCGCTTGAACGGCTCCTCTCCCATCGCTCCAACCCTAGTCAGCGCGGAAGATGGTACCATGCATGTTGTAGTCCGAGGCTTTGACAATACGGTGTACGAAAAGTCAGCACCCCCAGGGTGTTGTCCACCAAACACGGCTTGGGACCCTAATTGGAATAGCGCTAATGGCAGCACTCAGACCGGAATAGCTGCAGTAATGATCGGATCAACCCTTGCCATAGTTGTCAGCGGCTCCACGTCGGAACTTTGGTACAACAGCCTTTCTGGAACTACATGGTCGGGATGGCTTCTCCTCGGCGGAGCAACTCATCTAGATCCCAGTCTGGTCGTCGTCCCGTAATGTTACGCTACATGTTTTTCCGCTGAGTTCAGGGTCCGACGTGGTTTTCTCAAAGCGCCATCAGAACTGTATTCTTTGCTGACCACAGACTAGGAAAATTGTGTATCCTTTCTTGCTGGCACAATAGTATTGTGCATCGGCCAATTTGGCTAACTTCGCAGGGTAAGGCAATTCTCTACGAAAAACTCTCCGGACTAAATAACCGGTAAGATAGTGGGCCAGGAGGCCTATGGCCTCCCAAGTACCGCCCAAGATTGTCGATCGTTCTATTTGCAATCCGGCACCAATCGCCATGTTTGAAAGCCTTTCGAGGGTGTAAGGGTGATTACCGAACAGCCATCTGTCAGGGTCAAGCAAAGTAAAAAGCGCGACGGCGTTGGGCGCACTTAGGATAATGCGTCCTGTTTTCTTCGAACATCTCTTCAACTCAAGTAGACCTTGAGTCTCCGTGTTGATCGGCAGGTATTGTATGACGTCGGTGAATACGATCGTGTCGAAGATTTCGGACCTCAATGGCAAGTGGAAAACTGTCGCAACGATGTCAGGGCAGACCTTCTTGTTGATGTCAATGTTTACATTAGCGAGCCTTGTCGACTTGGATCCAACCGACAGCGAAAAACCTCCGCGATCACTGGCTAATTGATCTATCACTCGAAGACGACCTAGCAAGCCCATCTCCTTGCGAGCTCCGTTCAGGATCATCACGCACGTGAACGGTCTAGATTCACGGGCGGTGCTTCCGAGGTAAAGTGAATTACAGCCACATGCCCTCGCTGAAGCGAGCGTGTCACTCGGGTCTGGGACTAATCTTCTCTATTCTACGGTGACGCTTTTTGCGAGGTTGCGCGGATAATCGGGGTCGTGTCCTTTGATAATCGACAAATAATATGCTAGTAGTTGCATGGGTACAACGTAGACTAGTGGCGTCAGGAGAGATGGCAGGGATTCCCCAATTTCGATTACTCGGTCGGAGAGGTTCCTGATCTCTTCATCTCCTTCCTCAATTATTGAGATGACTCGAGCACCCCTTGCTTTCATCTCCATGATGTTGCCGATCATGCGTTTGTGTGTCTCGTCTTTTGGTGCGACGAAGATTACTGGGAATCCTTCTTGGATGAGTGCGATGAATCCGTGTTTGCTCTCGCCAGCGGCGTAGGCTATTGCAGGCACGTAGCTGAGCTCGAGTAGCTTGAGTCGTCCTTCAAGGGCTGTCGGGACGTTGATCCCCCGTCCCAGGAAGCAGATGCTTGAAGCGCTATCGCACTCTTCCGCAATCTTTCGAATTTCGTCAATCTTGGTGTTGAGTATGCTCTGTATTAGCTCCGGGACCCGGTGGAGTTCCGCTTCTAGCTCCGTAATCTCCTTGGCGGACACTTCTCCCTTCTTTCGGCCGACTGTCGCAGCGACCCGTAGCAATACGGCGATCTGGCTTGTGAACGCCTTGGTTGAGGCGACGCCGATTTCTGGGCCCGAGTTCTGATCAATGTAGACGGTGGAGAGACGCATTAGTGTCGAGCCTAGGACATTGAGGACGCTTAGAATTGTCGCGCCTTTGGCTTTAGCGTCCCGGACCGCGTTCAGCGTGTCCATCGTCTCACCGGATTGGCTTATTGCTAGTACGACACTTTTTGGCGTGACTAGACCGAGAGCTTCCTCTGAGAATTCGCTTGCTATGACAACTCTCGCGTCAATTCCAGCGAGTTTCGTGAGGGCGAGGCTTCCGACCAACGCAGAGTGATAAGAGGTGCCGCAGGCGACGATGAACACCTTGTCGGCGTCTATAATCTTCTTGGCGAACTCATCATAGTAGACCTGCTCGGTCCTCAGAGCGTCTCTCATCGACTGAGCCTGCTCGTGTATCTCTTTGAGCATGAAGTGTCGGAAGCCCCGTTTCTTGGCAGATTCGGGGTCCCACGATATCGTCATAGGGTCCCGCTTGACGGGAGCGGCATTCTTCAAATTGAGAATACGGACCCCGCTCCGGTTCAAGACTGCCATTTCGCCCTCATCCAGAAGAACTGCCTTTCGTGTAAGCGGAAGGAACGCTGCAAAGTCCGACCCGCAGTAGTATTCGCCCTCTCCGATTCCCAGCACGAGGGGGCTTTCTTGGCGGGCGCACAGTATCGTCTCCGGCTGTTCCGTGCTCGTTAGAACTATAGCGTAGGCTCCTTCGAGCCGGTTTACTGTCTTTCTGAACGCATCTTCCAAAGACATTGCCTGGGCGAGGTATTCCTCGACCATGTGCGGAACGACTTCCGTGTCAGTTCTCGATTGGAAGCTGTGCCCTTTCGCTTCCAGTTCTTTCTTGATTTCGAGATAGTTCTCGATGATCCCGTTATGGACGACCGCTATCCTTGACTGGCAATCGACCAGAGGGTGCGAGTTCTCATAAGCAGGTCTTCCATGGGTCGCCCATCGAGTATGGCCAACACCGACGGATCCAGGAAGATCATCAAGATTGACTTTTGCATGAACCTCCTCTAACCGCCCACTATCCTTCTTGACTGTGAGCTTGTCCTCATCGACAGTAACCTCTCCAACAGAGTCGTATCCTCTATACTCGAGGCGCTTCAGAGCAGCATGGATCAACGGGGCGGCTAGAGAGCCTTCATGAAGAACACAACCGAAAATACCACACAAGAACGGCTCCCCCTTGACAGATTCTACCCTAGCCCCTGGGTGAGCATTAAGAGTTCCTGTTTCAATGTGTAATTACCATAATGACTCCGGGCTCCTTTTGCGGCCTTTGAAGGGCCTGTTAGCGACAGCCCCGAATTCTAGCCCTCGATTTTCCCTCAATCTCATTTCTTTCATTACTGGAAAGCTATACTAGGTAATTCTCGAACGGGGTCGGCCGATCGAGAGCCCTCAAAGGAATCGCCGGATGAATGGATCAGGACCTCTGTCGTAACCGACTAGAGCGTCTTGTGATTCCAGAGTACGACGGTCTGCTTCAATCCTTCGTCAAAGGGTTTGGCGGGGCCGCCAACCGACCTCTCTGCTGATTCTCGCGTTGTCTAGACGAGGTATGCTGGATCCTGACAACGATGCCTTATGGACCGAGCGTAAGCGTTCCATCCTAGATAGTTAGGGTTTTTTGGAGCGGAACCATCTTAGAGTCCGGTCTAATCCAGTCTCAAGTCGAATCGACGAGCGCCAACCAAGCAATTTCTCCGCTCTCTGAGTGTCAGGGAGACGCCTCGGATGATCCCCGGCCGGTAAGGGAAGAAACCGGATCGCAGAATCAGAGCCCGCTATGGTCTTTATTCTTTCGGCCAAGTCACGGATATTGTTCTCCTCTTTCATTCCAATGTTCAGAACCTTCTCCGACGATCTATCCAAGCCCATGAACAGGAGCGATGCGGAGACCGTGTCGGTCACGTAGGAAAACGATCCGGTCTGGGAACCGTCCCCGAATACAGTGATGTCATCTCCCTGCATTGCCTGCAGTATAAATCTTGAGATAACCCTCCCGTAGAGACCTTCAGCTCTAAGTCTGGGTCCGTAGCTGTTGAAGAGTCGTGCAATCCTAACATCAAGCGCGTACTGGTCGTGGTATGCTTTGCACAAGGCTTCGCCGAACCGTTTCCCCTCTTCATAACATGACCTTGGTCCGAGAGGAAAAACCTCAGGATCGCCATAAGCTTCGCTTGACGAAGCATAGAAGACTCTCGCATCATTCTTCCTGGCCAAGTCCAGCATTCGATCCGTTCCCGTCGCATTCGCCAACGCTGTCTCCACAGGATGTTTCTGGTAGTCTTCGGGAGCCGATCTGCTCGCGAGATGAAAGACCATGTCAACCTTCGGGTTCTTGGAATACGTGCAAACATCGGCCCTTTCGAATTTGAAACTCTTCACAGTCTTCAGATGATCAATGTTCTCGAAGACCCCCTGTAGAGAGATTATCCAGACAAATTATTCTCGAATCTAATCCAACGAGTGTGTCGCAGATCCAGCTGCCCAAGAATCCTGATCCCCAGATACAAGGACACTCTTCCCTTGGAATGCACTAGGATCTATCAATCGCCTGATCGCATCAAGATCCTCGTTGACAATCGAATCTTTCAATCTTGATGCGAGCCCAGCCCAGAATATCTTCTAGAACGCGGGCTCT
>WNGL01008964.1_pt1 | contig 11630 bp, 8 predicted proteins | sample 5400591 | NCBI WGS metagenome assembly WNGL01 (sample SAMN13153377, study PRJNA577476) | soil metagenome | isolation source: 80 cm soil or saprolite under Garry oak tree replicate 1 | place: USA:California | collected 2016-06-15
CTCCTCGATGCGCGCAGATCCGGCCGCGTTCCCTCCAGGTTGGCCCGCCGATGACTTCGCCCCAAAAGCAAATATCGCCGCGATCATCAGCGGGGCAAGCCACCAGGCGTGCCGCACCAGATCAAACCGCACCGGAATGTTCCGTCGTTTCTCTTTCATCGTGGTTCTCCCGAGCCTTGCTTGGAGCCCAGCTTGTCCAGCAACGCCCGCGCCTCGGTGTATCCTGGCGCGAGCTTCAGAGCAAGCCGCAACTGCGCGCGAGCTTCGTCCGGCTTTTTCTGTTCGAGATAGAGCCGAGCGAGCGTGGTGCGCGCCGCGGCGTCGTCTCGCGTTTCGAGGGCCGCCCGCAGCTCGCCAACCGCATCTTCAAGTTTCCCCTTTCGCCGGTATGCCTCCGCCAATCCTTGATGCGCCGCGGCATCATGCGGTAATTGCACCAAAACTTCGGAAAACTCGCGCTGGGCCTCGTCGAGTTTTCCGGCGGCAAGGTATTGCCGCCCGCGCTTCAGGTGCAATTGCCGGCCTGAAATAGCCAGCGCAGCAGAGGAGCTGCCGGCGGAAGCACGCTCCCCAGCGGGCTCCGCAAACTCCCGCAGGGCAGCGATGTCGAGGCGTGTCTTGACGCGGTCCATCCGCGCCAATGTCTCCGGCTTCAGCGCCGGCAGAGCCTTGCCTGTTTCTCGCGCGGCTGCGTCGCGCTCGGATGCGGCTTCGCTCCCACGGCCGCTTTTTTCCAACGCCGCTACCAGCAGAGCCCATGCCTCGGGATCGTCCGGCTCAAGCCGCAGCAATTCGCGCAACGGTTCGATCGCCGCAGCCGGGTCGTCACCGCGGAATTTGGCCAAGGCTTGGTTGAACCGGTAATCCACTTCCTCCGGGTCGATTTGGGCCGCGCGCTTGAACTCCAATTCCGCCTCGCGCGCTTTTCCCAGACGTTCCTCGGCAATCGCGAGATTGTTGAGGACTTCGGGCACATCCGCTGCGCGATGCGCTGCAGATGCATATCGCCCGAGCAAGCCGGCAAACGCCGCCTCAGCACGCGCGGCATCGTTGCGCTGCAAATGGCACACGCCGGAATAGAAACTCGCTTCGGGGCCGCGCGCGTCCGTCGGCGGAACTTTCGAAAACCACGCCAGCGCGTCATCACAATCCCGCCGCGCGAAATAGGACTGGCCCAGGGCGTAAGCGGGATCGGCCCAATCCGGCTCAAGACGCGCGGCTTCGCGCAGGCTGCGGATGCGCTGTTCGTCATCGCCGGCCAGCAACCCGCGGATGTAGTGTTCAAAAGCATCCAGCCGCAGGGTGCGCTGCATCTTGGCAAACTCCTGCTCGCTGTGCTTGTAGGCCGGATCGGCGGCGCGCAGCAGCCGCCAAGTCAGCCGCTGGTGCATGTCCATCAGCTCTTCGAGCGAGCCGGATTCCTGAATTGCAGGGACGAGGCCGGGCGGGGAAACTCGCAGGAGGTTCGCCGTAATTTTCAGTTTTTTTCCGTCATAGGCATAGCGGCCGAAGATAACGAAGTCCGCGTCCATATCTTCAGCAATCCTGAGCATCGTCGCGCGGCTGAACCGCGTGGACATGGGCAGGCCGGATTTCTCCAGCGCCGCTTGACGTTCCTCATGCGTGAAAAGCTGCTGGCCGACCGAGGCGAGGCGTTCAATGGTCAGTTCTTCCAGCCCTTCGCCCAGCCAATCAAGCCGCGTGGTGCGTCCCGGGTTCTCAAACGGAAAGATGAGGAAGATTTGCGCGGAGGAACCGTTTGCCTGCACGCGCGCTGCGCCCGGATGACCGCTCGGCGAAGCAAGAGCCGGCTGGGGCGAAATTGCTCCGCAAAAGAAAACCATAGCGGTTACCGAAAGGATTCGAGGAATCGTCCGAGTCGCCATGTCGAAATGTATTGTAACAGACGCAGACTGGCAGGAACCGTCACGAGAACTTCGCAGCCTCGGAGGAGTCAGGTGAATCAACGCGCCGTGCGTTTTGCCGAACTCTGCTCTGCCGCCGGGCGCACCTCAGGGCTTTTTCTCGGCCTCGGCCTGCAGCGCCTCCTGAACCCCGGGGTCGCGTAAAACCGCGGCAAACGCGGGGTCGTCCTTCACCTTGGCGATCGAAGAGTATCCTTCGTCGCGCGCTTTGCGGAGATAATGCGCACACCGCTCCGCGTTTCCCATCTGGGCGTACGACTTGGCCAGCAGGAAATTGAACATGCCGCGTTCGCCGACAAGCGAGCGGTCCTGTAAAACCGAGCCGGTGCGGGAAGAATGGTCAAACACGGCGGGGTCGAGTTGCACGGCGTGCTGAAACGCATCCATCGCCTCGACATAATGCTTCTCGGAAAAGTAGGCGTACCCGAGATTGCAGTAGACCGCGGGCATGGTTTCGTGAATCTGCAGAGCCTTCCTGTAATAGCGCACGGCTTTGCCATATTTCTTGCGCTGGTAATAGATCGTCCCGATGTTGTTCAGGGCATCGGCGTACTGCGGGTCCGCCTTCGCGGCCTTCTCATAAAAGCGCTGCGCAACAGAAAGCATTGTCTGTTGATGATAAGCGATGCCCAGCTTGTTCAGGTAAACGGGGTTCTTCGGCGCCTGCACGACCAGTTGCTTGTATGTTTTGGCCGCTTCGGCATATTCCTTCCGGGCCATTTGCAGATCGGCGCGGCTCTCCAGATCGGCCAAGTCGGAGGACGCCGCGGTTTCAGGCGCAACAACGTTCTGCGGTTTGGATTCTTGCTGCGCCACGCGTACTCCCGACGCAGCCTTCCCGCGAGCCGTATGACCGTTTGCAGGCAGTATCGCTTGAGGAAGAACCGGAATAAGGAGAATTACGAGGACTGTGATCGCCACGCGATTAGGTTTCATGGCGAGCCTCCCTTGCCAAGTGATCCTTTGTTTCGATACTTCTTGGCTTCAAAGATACCAAAAACCTCCGCCCAAACGCCTTATTTATTTCCGCCTCGGGGTGTGGGTGGTTTGGTCCCGGCCTGACTTGCCGCCGGTGGATTCTGCGGGCCGGAAGTTCCGGGAGGCTTTCCCGGCTGAGCGGCGGGCTGCCCCGCGGGAGCTGGAGAGTTTTCCTGAGGCTTCGGTTGACCGCCAAAAATCCTCGAGAGTCCCGCGGCCCCTGTGGGCAGTTGCGGCGTGGCGCCGCCGCCGTGGCGCTCGCAGAATTGAGTGGGCGCAGTGCCGCCGACATACACCTCTTGACGTGTGACCGGGCAGTTGGGAGTGGCGAGCTGCAAAGTTTCCGGGTCAATCGTAGCGGTCACGATGCCCTCAGGCGCGGGAAAATCTTGTACGTTCTGGTAACTCGGAAGCGCGACCGCGCGCTTCATGAACTCCGCCCAGAAGGGCCCTGCCGCTGCGCTTCCGGTAAGATTCAGGTCGCGGTTGTCGTCAAACCCGACCCACACAATGCATACCAGGTTGGAAGTGAACCCCGCGAACCAGCCGTCACGTGAAGTACCGGTCTTACCCGCAGCGGGGGCCGTGAAGCCGCGCGCGCGCACGCTGGCGCCCGTGCCCTTGTTCAGGACGTCCTGCAGGATGCTGGTCACCAGATAGGCCACGCGGGGATCAAGCGCCTGGCGCGTTTGCGGAGTGGGGCGCTCGATCGGGGTGCCGTCGGCGCGAACCACGCTCCGCAAGAACGCCGGCTCGGCGCGGACGCCGCGGTCCGCGAATATCGTGTAAGCCGCTGCCACGTCCAGCGGCGTCATTTCATACGCGCCGAGCGCGACTGCGGGTGTAGCCATGATGTGCTGCCCGAGACCTATCTGGCGCGCCACCTGTACGACGCGGCCGTAGCCCACCATTTCGGCTACCTTCACAGTCGAAACGTTGAGTGAGTTAGTAAGCGCATCTCGCAGCGTGACTGTTCCCAAAAACCTCTCGCCGTAATTGGTGGGCGTGTATTCCTGCCCCTCGAATTCGAATGTGGTGGGCTCGTCCACAACGGTCGTCGTCGGCGTGACCACCGGGGCCACGCCGTCCACGGCATTGTCGAATGCCGCCGCGTAGACAAAAGGCTTGAATGCGGACCCGGGCTGGCGCCGCGCAATGGCCCGGTTGAGCTGGCTTTGCCCGTAGTTTCGCCCGCCGATGAGCGCCTTGATTTCTCCGGTCTTTGGGTCCAGAGCAATCAGCGCCACTTGCACTTGGGGGACCGGTTCGGTGGATTTCGCCTTGGCGCGCTCTTTCCGCCATTTGACGTAGCGGCTGGCCAGCAGGCTGTCCACATTCTTCAGGCCGATATCGAGGGCCTGGCTCGCGGCTTGCTGAAGGTCCGGGTCAAGTGTCGTGTAGACACGGTAGTTTTCCGCCAGGAGCTCCGTCTCGGAGAATTTCTCCAGCAGGTGGTCCTTGACCATGTCCACGAAATAGGGCGCCGCGCTGGCTTCCACCGACCCGCTCACGAAATGAAACGTGCTCTTCTTTGCCCCCTCCGCCGCGCTTGCCGAAACCCGCTTGTTCTCGATCATCTGCGCGAGGACGCGGTCGCGCGCCTCGATTGCGCGCTCGGGCCGCCGGTCGACGGACGAGTAGTGGTTGGGCGCGCGAATAATGCCCGCCAGGAACGCCGCTTCCCCGAGCGTCAGTTGGTGGATGTCTTTTCCGAAGTACGCCAGGCTGGCTTCCGCAAAGCCGTGAATGCTGAAGCTCCCGCGGTTCCCGAGATAAATTTCGTTGGCATAGAGCTCAAAAATTTCTTTCTTTGTGAAGCGGTGCTCGAGTTGCAGCGCCACCAACGTTTCTGCCAGCTTGCGCCGCCACGTGCGCTCCGTGGTGAAGAAGAAGCTTCGCGCCACCTGCATGGTAATCGTGCTGGCGCCTTCCAGGCGCGACGTCTTGTGCAGGTCGGCCCACGCGGCCCCCAGGATTCGCACGGGATCGAATCCGGGATGCTCGAAAAAGCGTTTGTCTTCTGCGGAAAGAACCGCGTCCACCAGAACTTTAGGAAGGTCCTCGTAGCGGACCGGCCTGCGCTTCTCGCGCGCGCTGTCAAAGAGGTTGGTCAGGAGCTGCGGTTCCACCTCTGCGGTGGCGAGTTCTTCGCCGCTCGGCAACGCGCGGATGGCCTTGATGCTCTTTCCGGCGAACTGCACCTGCATCGCGTTTGTGCCATAGAAGAAGGAACCGGCGCCGGGATGGATTTCAATTCGATCCGCCTCGGGCTTGTATTGCCCCACCCCGCCGGAGATCGCCTGCGTGCGATACCCGGCCCTCTGAAGGAGGCTCGCCAGGTCGTCGCGGCTGAGGATCTCGCCCTCGTTGATTCGCTGCGGCCCGGAATAGATTTGCGTCGTCTTCTGAAGCGCGCGCCCCGACAGGCGCAGATCAATCATCTTCGAGTATTCAACGTAATAATAGGTAGTCGTGCCGGTGACGGCCAGTACGCTGAGGAGAGCGGCGCCCAGGAGCCCAATGCCCGGGCGGGATGTCCAGAACCCTCCACCGATCTGAATCCGAAACATTTCTCTCCCTCAGAGGTTCGGCAGCGTCGCAACCCTCGGCGCGGGGGCAGGGAAAGGCGCCTTAGGAAGTAAGGGACTTGTTCTCCGAGGCGGCCACAAAGTGAAGCTCGGTATGATAGAAGAACAAGTCAACCGGAACAGTATATTCCACTCTGATGCGCACCATGTGGTAGGTGTTTTCCACCTTGATGTCTTCCCGACGGGCGGGGATATTAAGGTCTTGTATCTCACGAAATATAATGTCGCGGATCTGATCGTCCGTCTTGCGGTTCACGGTGTCGAAGCGCGCCTCCTCGGTGATTTTGTCCTGAAGCTGATACTGATTGATGTAGGGCGGCACCAGCTCAATTCCAGTGTATATCAAAAGCACCAGGGCGACCGTCCAGAGAATCGCTTTCAACCGGCCTCCGCCGCGCTGCCGGCGCCGTCCGTCCGGGAGATTGCTTTTCAATGCCCTGCGATCGCTTGATTCGCGCATCGAAACCTCGACTCTGGCTCTGTTTATTCCAGAATGTTCGGGCCCCACAATTCCTTCTAACGTTTTGATGCTAGCATTGCGCCCGAGGGCTGTCGAGGATTCCGAGGGCGGGTTGTTCGGCGGAGTTACCTTCCCTTGTAATCGTCACCAACGAATGGAGTTAGTAGGCCTTGGCGAAGATGGCTCTTTCTTTGGCGGGCTGGCCACAGCAAATGCAGGAGCCGCTCCCGCCGGATTGTTCCAGAGGAATGCAGCGCATGGTGGCCTTGGTCTCTTCTTTGATCTTGGCTTCGCAGCCGGCGCTGCCACACCAGAACGCCAGGGCAAACCCGGTTTCCACGGCTTGCTTGAATTCTCCGTAATCTTTTGGTTCGCCGGTGTTTGCTTTGCGGAAGGCCAGGGCGCGGTCGTGGAGTGCTTGCTGAATCTCCGCCAGGGTCCTCTTCGTGGCTTCGGCCAACCCTGCCTGCAGCACGAACGACTTCCCTTCCTTCCCGGGCTTGTCGCGACGCGCCAGAACCACGCTCCCTTTGGCAACATCCTTGGGCCCAAGCTCGATCCGCAGAGGCACGCCGCGCATCTCCCAGTCGTTGAACTTAAAGCCCGGGCTCACGCCTTCGCGCTCGTCCATCGTGACGCGGACTTCCGCGTTCAGCAGTTCGGCCCGGATCCTTCTTGCTGCTTCCATGACCTGGGCCTTCTCTTCATCGCTCTTGAAGATCGGGACGATCACAGCTTGGTACGGAGCGAGCTTGGGCGGCAGGATCAACCCCTGGTCGTCCCCGTGCACCATGATGATGGCGCCGACGACGCGCGTGGAAAGGCCCCAGGAAGTTGTCCAACAATGCTGGAGCTGCCCGGTCTTGTCGAGATAACGAATCTCAAAGGCTTTCGCAAAATTCTGCCCGAGGTTGTGCGATGTGCAGAACTGTAGCGCTTTCCCATCCCCCATCATGGCCTCGAGCGCATAGGTGACATCGGCTCCGGCAAATTTCTCCGCTTCCGACTTGCGGCCGGGGATCACCGGAACAGCCGCATCCTTCATGGCGAAATCCACATACACGTCCACCATCTGGCGCGTCTCCGCTTCGGCTTCAGAAGCTGTCGCGTGAGCTGTGTGACCTTCTTGCCAAAAGAATTCCAGAGTGCGCAGGAACAACTTCGTGCGCAATTCCCAGCGCACGACGCTATTCCACTGGTTGATCAGCACCGGCAGGTCGCGGTACGACTGGATCCACTTCGCGTAGGCGTGCCCCACGATCGTCTCCGACGTGGGGCGAATCACCAGCGGCTCTTCGAGTTTTTCCCCGCCGCCGTGCGTCACCACCGCCAGCTCTGGCGAAAACCCCGCCACGTGCGACTGTTCCTTGTCAATGAAGCTCCGTGGAATCAGCAGCGGAAACGCTGCGTTCATATGACCGGTGGCCTTGAATCGCCGGTCAAGAGCCGCCGTGATGTTTTCCCAGAGAGCCCAGCCATACGGCCGCACGATCATGCACCCGCGTACGGGCGCGTAGTCGGCCAGTTCGGCGCGCAGCACGACCTGGTTATACCACTCCGAGAAATCTTCGGCGCGCGACGGTAGTTTCTGGTCACCCATGGGTTCTGCGGGGCAGTCTCCTCAGCCGAAGAGATTTTGCAAACTGTAAACGATGAAGCGTATCGGACGCCTATGCCCTTGTCAATGAACTGCGGAAAGACAACGCGGGGCTCGCGTCTCCTCCCCAATATCATCCCTGGCACAATCTCCAAACCAAATACAGCGCCGGAGACCGAAGAAGCGTACAGTAAGCGCTTGCGGGAAATTCCCTGGAGTGCAGGCATCTCTTGACGAAAAAAGTAATTCTCCTCTTTCTGCTGCTTTTCTTCGCGCTTCCGTGCGTCACCGCACAGTCGCCGCAGCCACAGCAGCCGCCTCCGCCGCCTGTCCGGGCGGGTGCGGCGGACTCCGCAAACGAACGCAAAATCAGCCCGGAACAGGCCAAGGAGTTATTTCAATCCGTTGACGAAATCCTGCAGTTTGCCAGCAAAGACTCGCTGCTCCCTTTGAAAACTCCGGTCAAGAAGGCCATGCTGAGCCGCGCCCAGGTCGAAAAATACGTCGAGGACAAGTTTCAGGAAGATGTAGACCGCATCCGCTTCGAACGTTCGGAGTTGGTCCTGAAAAAATTCGGCCTTCTGCCTCGCACGTTTGACCTGCACAACTTTCTTGTCCGGCTCTTGGGGGAGCAGATTGCCGGCTTCTATGACCCGAAATCCAAGACGATGAATCTTCTCGACTGGGTCCCATGGGACGAGCAGAAGCCGGTCATGGCTCACGAACTGACGCACGCCCTGCAGGACCAAAGCTTCGATCTCGGCAAAATGATGAAAGCAACCGAAGAGATTGAAAGACGCGGCCCCACTGACCCCAACGCGCTGATCCAGATTGACGAAGAATCCGGCTGCCGCACTGCGGTGCTGGAAGGCCAGGCCATGATCGTCTTGGTGGACTACATTTTGGGCCCCGCCGGCCGCAGCGTTGAGAACTCACCGAAGTTCGTGGATATGATGACGTCGCAGATGGAACAAGGCGACGAGAGCCCTTTGTTCGCCAGCGCTCCTCTGTTGCTGAAGGAGGAACTCACTTTCCCTTATACGCAAGGGATGAAATTCATCCAGGTGCTGCTTACGAAGGGGGGCAAGAAACTTGCCTTTTCCGGGGTGCTCGAACGCATGCCCCAGACCTCGCGTGAGATTCTGGAGCCCGAGGAGTATCTTGCCGGGCGCCGCGTCCCTCCACTCACCCTGCCGGACCTTGATTTTCTGAAGAGAGATTTCGAACCGTTCGACGCCGGGGCCGTAGGCGAATTGGATGTAAAAATCCTGCTGAAGCAATACGCCAACGAAGAAACGGCGTCTCGTCTCAGCCGCGAGTGGGGTGGCGGGTCCTACTACGCCGCGGGCCGCAAAGGAGTGAAGCCGGCGGACCCGAATTCTTCAGCCCACATCGGTCTTTTTTACGTGTCCAGGTGGTCGAATGAAAAGTCGGCCCAGGAGTTCGCCAAGATCTATGCCTCTGGCCTCGCGCAACGCTACGGCAAGCTCGAACGCGCCCCGTCTCAGGGCAACAATTCGGGAAGAGATAAATACACGAGCTCCGATGGCCCAATCTTCATCGCACAACAAGGCGATCTGTTGGTCGTGGTGGAGAGCTTCGATGAGGCTACGGCGGAAAAACTGATTCAAGCGGCGCAGAAGCGTTCAGCCGCGCTAAAATACTCGCGCACTGTCTTCGCGGCTGCAGACTCCGGACTTTCCTCGGCCTTGAAAATGAGTGCGCGGCCTTTCGGAGATACCGCGCCCTTCGCGCCGCCGAGCACGAATATGTCTGATCCGCTTCGACGACCATGAACCTGATTCACCGCTGGCTGTGCCGCTCCAACTACTGGAGGAAGACTGTCGAAACCCAGCTACTACCCTGGGCTCTTGACGGCGTTGAGTTGGGGTCGAACGTCCTCGAAATCGGTCCCGGCCCGGGAATCACCACGGATCTACTCCGTACCCGCGTCGCGCGCCTCACCTGCGTTGAAATTGACCGCGCTCTCGCTGATTCCCTGGCCCGCCGCATGGTGCGTCAAAATGTTCGCGTGCTCTGCGAAGACGCCACTGCCATGTCGCTGGCTGGCGGGACCTTCGACGGGGTCGTGAGCTTCACCATGCTGCACCACGTTCCATCGGCAGCCCTTCAGGACCGCCTCCTGGCTGAAGCTGCCCGGGTGCTTCGCCCCGGCGGAACGTTTGCGGGAATCGACAGCCTCAACAGGCGCTTCTTCGGCATGCTCCACCTTTTTGACACTTTGGTTTTGGTAGATCCGCGCACCTTCGCGCCGCGCTTGGAAGCTGCCGGGTTCGCTGACATCCATGTGGATGTTGGCCCGCGCGCCTTCCGTTTCCGTGCCCGACGGCCTGCATGAGCCAGGCGTGGAGAATGCTGTTCCCGCGAATGGAAATCCCCCTGCGATTCCGCTAGAATCGCACCTGGACCCCCGCATGGCAGAAACCACCGCGAAGCCGCGGATCGCGCTCGGCGCAGACCACGCTGGCTATCACATTAAAGAAACGATCAGGAATTACCTCGAACAGGCGGGCTACACTCTTGACGATGTCGGAACCTGGTCGGAAGAATCGGTGGATTATCCCGATTACGCAAGAGCCGTGGGCGAACGCGTCGCTGCGGGCCAGGCCCAGTTCGGCATCCTGGCGTGCGGGACCGGGATCGGCGTCGCGATTGCCGCGAACAAGATTCCCGGCATTCGCGCTGCGGTGGCTCACGATGCCATGACCGCGCGGTTGGCGCGCGAACACAACGACGCCAACGTCCTCACGCTTGGCGGCCGCGCCGTGGACGACGCCCGAGCCATCGAAATCGTCCGCGAATTCCTCGGCGCGCAGTTCGCCCGCGGACGCCACCAGCGGCGCATCGACAAAATCACACAGCTCGAACAGAAAGAGCACGCGAAGCCCTGACCTCAACGGCTCGCGAGAAAGAAATATCCATGAATCCCGACACCGCAGCCAATCAACGAATGAACCTGCCCCTCGATCAGGTGGACCCGGAAATCGCGGAAATCCTGCGCGCCGAAGCCCGCCGCCAGTTAACCGGCATCGAGCTTATCCCCTCGGAGAACCTTGTTTCGGAAGCCGTCCTTGAAGCCATGGGCTCGATTTTCACCAACAAGTACGCCGAGGGCTACCCCGGGAAACGCTATTACGGCGGCTGCGAATTCGCGGATAAGGCCGAGCAACTCGCGATTGACCGCGCCAAGGCGCTGTTCGGGGCCGAGCATGCCAACGTCCAGGCCCATTCCGGCACGCAAGCCAACATCGCGGTGTACATGACCGCGCTCCAGCCCGGCGATGTGGTCCTCGGCATGAACTTGGCCCACGGCGGTCACTTGACGCACGGCCACCCGCTCAATTTTTCAGGAAAGATGTACAAGTTCACGCCCTACGGCGTCCGCCAGGACACCGAGACGATTGATTACGACCAGGTGGAACAGCTCGCGCACGAGCACAAGCCCAAGATGGTTGTCGCCGGGGCCAGCGCCTATTCGCGCATCTTCGATTTTGAGCGCCTCGGCAAGATCGCGAAATCGGTTGGCGCGGTTTTCTTCGTGGACATGGCCCACATCGCCGGCCTGGTCGCCGCCGGAATGCATCCCAGCCCGGTGCCGCACGCCGATTTCGTTTCCACCACCACGCACAAGACTCTGCGGGGCCCGCGCGGCGGACTCGTCCTCTGCAAGTCGCAATACGCCAAGGAACTCGACCGCGTCACTTTCCCCGGAACTCAGGGGGGCCCGCTCGTTCACACCATCGCCGCAAAGGCGGTTTGCCTGAAGGAAGCCACGCAGCCCAAATTCCGCGAGTATCAGAAGCAGGTCGTGGTCAACGCCAGAGCCCTGGCCGCGGCCGTTGCCAAACATGGCTTTCGCATCGTCAGCGGTGGCACCGACAATCATCTGTTCCTCGTCGAGCTGCACTCCCGCGGGCTCACCGGTCGCGACGCCGAGCTGGCTTTGGACCGTGCAGGCATCACCGTCAACAAGAACGCCATTCCTTTCGACCCGCTCCCGCCGCTCAAAGCCGGCGGAATTCGCCTCGGCAGCCCTTCGGTGACCACGCGCGGGATGCGCG
>WNGL01008965.1_pt1 | contig 11630 bp, 8 predicted proteins | sample 5400591 | NCBI WGS metagenome assembly WNGL01 (sample SAMN13153377, study PRJNA577476) | soil metagenome | isolation source: 80 cm soil or saprolite under Garry oak tree replicate 1 | place: USA:California | collected 2016-06-15
GGTCGGCTTCTTTTACCAACCTCGACCACACCCTTTGGGACGCTGATGATGCACACGGGACAAACCGCCGTTTCATTGAACTGCTGCCTGTGCTCGTAGATCTTGGTGCGAAGCCGTTGATTTTTTGTTGGGTTGGCTTCCGCGCTTGAATCTTGCGGGAACGTACAAATTTGGGTGGTCAGATTCATATCGGACTCGACATGAACAGGCCCAGATATAACTCGGGCTTTTAAGCTGAATATGTCCCATGTCGTCAAAAAGGAAGATGGATGAAGTTTGGCTCGGCACAATCGGTCATTTATCCCTGAGCCGAAATTACAGGGATTACCCCATATTTCCTTAGGGAGTTTTCGCCTCTTGATATGCGAGACGTACCGGATTGCGAGGACAGGCTGAGTTCACTAGGCTGCTATCCGACGTCAGAATCTTGAGGAGAGAGTGAATGATTGCGGGATTCCGTGGGAGCAAACAGAGCGGCGCGTTGTACCCACCGAACCGGATCTGACATAAAAACTCTCCCGCGTTTGTCCCCACGCGGCGGCCAGTATCGAACCCTTAAGACGACCACTGAATCGGAGTTCGATGTCACTCGTTATCGAGTGACGGCACGCAGAGCAGAGGGTGTGGCGAAAGCCAGGAAGGAATGGTCTTGCGGCGAGAGTTGACTTTCGAGGATTGGCTCACGACTCTGCGTCGGCGACGTTGGTTTGTCATTATTCCTGCGGTCCTGGGCGTGGTGGCGGGATATGTGCTTTCCTTGTATCTACCCAAGAAATATACATCACATACGTCAATCTTAGTTGAACAGCCCACAGTACCGGACAACTACGTGAAGCCAGTGGTTAGCGAAGACATAAGCCAGCGCCTCGCCAGCATGCGGGAGCAGATTCTGAGTCGCACTCGCCTGCAACATCTCGTCGAACAGTTCGGCCTGTACAAGACATACGCCGACGAGGCAACGATGACAGCATTATTTAGGCGGCTCCTGCACAAGACAGATGCCGAGCAAGTGCCAATGGAGGACTTGGTTGAGCAACTGCGGAAGTCCATCCTAGTGACCCCGCTGAGCCCGATGGCGGGTACGCGGTCGGCAGAGCTGCCCGGTTTCAACGTGGACGTCACCATGAGAGAGGCTCGCCTTTCCCAGCAAATCTGCACTGAAATTACCTCGATGTTCATGGCGCAAAATCTTCGCCTGCACCAGCAACAAGCAGAGGAGACGACGCAATTCTTAGCCAAGCAACTAGAGGATGCCAAAGCCAAACTCGACGACCAGGACACTAAACTGGCCGCCTTCCAAAGTCGTTACATGGGGGAACTTCCCGAGGACGAGAAGACCAATCTCACTCTGATGACAGGCATGGCCCCGCAACTGGAAGCAGTCACCCAGAGTCTCAACCAAGCCCAACAAGAAAAAGCATTTACGGAATCGTTGTTGAGCCAGCAGCTGGCGGCCTGGAAATCGTCGCCGGATGGCGAGAATCCGCAAACACTCGAGCAGCAGCTCAGCAACTTACAGAAGCAACTCTCTTCGCTTGAGGGGCGTTACAAGGAAAAGCATCCAGATATTGTGTCGCTCAAGGAAAACATAGCCGAATTAAAGCGGAAGATCGCCGAAGATGCGTCCACGCAGGATCAGGGGCAGCTGAGTAAACGAAACGAAAGAGCTCCGGTGATCGAGCCGCCGGAAATCCAACAGCTTCGAGCACAGCTTCACCAAATCGGGGTGACCATTGACCTGAAAAGACACGAGCAAGAGCAGCTTCAGAAGCAGATCAAGGTCTACCAAGACCGGCTCCAGCTCAGCCCAGCGATCCAGCAGGAATTTAAGTCTTTGACGCGGGACTATCAAACCGCGCTCGATTTCTACAACGATCTTCTCAAGAAGCGGAACGAGTCCCAAATGGCCACCGATCTGGAACGCCGCCAGCAAGGTGAACAATTCCGCGTGCTGGATCCGCCCAGTTTGCCCGAACGGCCATCTTTTCCGAATCGGCCGCTTTTCGGTCTTGGCGGGCTGGGTGTCGGGCTGGCATTTGGAGTGGCGATAGCGCACTTCTCAGAGTTACACGATAAGTCTCTGCGGACTAAACGGGATGTTGAGACTTATCTCGGGGTACCAACCCTAGCGGTAATCTCCTCGATGTCACCGGCCGCCACAAAGTTCAAAATTAGAAGCGGCAGGGGCACTCCAGCGAAGCGAGACGAAATCAGCTTGCGCGCCGTGTCATCGTGAAGGCGACAAAAATGTACCAAAAGTTTTTCGGTTTACGCGAGAGCCCGTTCAACGTCAATCCGGATCCCCAGTATTTATTCTTGACGCCAAGCACTCGGGAAGCGCTGGCCAACCTCGCCTACGGGATTCGTGGCCGAAAAGGCATCATTTTGATGACGGGCGAGGTCGGAACGGGAAAAACTACGCTGCTCCATGCGCTGTTGGATTGGCTGCGTCGCGGGCAAGCAGTCACGTCCTTCATCTTCAACACGCAGCTCAGCGTCACCGAATTCTTCGATTGTCTGATGGCCGACTTCGGGATTCCCTGCTCATCGCCCTCGAAAGGCCATGTCCTCATGCGGCTCAACCGCTGGCTGCTGGATCGATACCGCGCTAGAGAGACGGCGGTGCTGATCGTCGATGAAGCGCAGAATCTGTCCCCGCAATTGCTCGAGGAGATCCGTCTCCTGGGCAACCTGGAGACCTCGACCGAGAAATTACTCCAGATTGTGTTATCCGGCCAGCCGGAGCTCGAAGAAAAGCTCAAACACGCTCAACTACGGCAATTTCGGCAGAGGATTACGGTGCGCGCCAGGACGAAACCGCTATCGCTGGAGGAAACTCATGGCTATATCGCCGAGCGGCTGCGCATTGCGGGAGCAAACGGCGAACCAATTTTCTCTCCAGAAGCTGTCGAGAGCGTGTATAAGTACGGCCGCGGAATCCCCCGAGTAATCAACGTTCTCTGCGAGCATGTGCTGATCAACTCCTTCGCCGACCAACAGAAGCCCGTCCCAGCCCACCTCGTCGCCGAAGTGGCACAGGAATTTGAGCTGGATAGCCTCGAACCGATCACGCAACCAACCAGTGCCGCGTGCCCGAAAAATACTCTCGCGGCTGGGTCGCCGCTCGAAGACTCCGTCGTGTTATTGGACCAGTTCCGCCAGCACGCCTCGATCACTGCGGAACCCAGGGAAGGGAAAGAATGAGCCGCATTTACCAAGCTCTGAAGAACGCCGAGCAAGGGAGAGTGCCAATCGAGTCGGCTAATGATGCTAAACCAAGCGATTCTCTCTTGGCGGAAATCTTTCACGGCGATGGAGCAGAGCCGTCGCCTATAGGAATGGTTCCCCCACTGGAACTAGCAAGCGAGTCCCCAATTCCTCACCATCTCCGGCTCGATGAGCTGCGGCGACACTGCGCAACGCCCGGATGGAAGCTAAACCCAGACTATGCCGTTTTCTGCAATCGGTCTCTTGCGATCTGCGCCGAGCAGTTCCGCACTTTGCGCTCGCGTCTCTACCGGCTACGAGATAAACAGCCCATCCGCACTCTGCTGGTCACAAGTGCGGTGCCCGGGGAAGGAAAAACGTTCGTGTCCCTTAATCTTGCTTTAGCGATCGCGCGCCAACACGAACGGCGAGCCTTGCTGATTGACGGAGATCTGCGCGCATCAAGGCTCCATGTGCGCATGGGGGCTCCCTCTGCACCAGGTCTAAGCGATTACCTTTGCGGGGAAGCCGATGAATTCTCGATTATCCAGACCGACTCGAAGGATGATCTCTTTTTCATCCCTGCCGGAAGATCCGTATTAAACCCGGCGGAATTGCTTGCGGACAATCGGCTGAAAGTGTTGATTGATCGAATGGCCCCGGTGTTCGATTGGATCATCGTGGATGCGCCTCCTGTTCACGCAGTGTCAGACGCCACAGTGTTGGCAGGGCTGTGCGACGGAGTGCTCGTAGTTGTTCGCGCGAATTTAACAGCCTACGACTTGGCCCAGGCAACTTTGCAGGAATTCCGGGGGAAAAATCTGCTGGGCGTGGTGCTGAACGGCGCCGACGATGACGCAACTTACGGTGCCTACTCGTATTACGCCGGATACGGGATGGACAGAAAATGATAGACCGTCTGCCCATTTCGTCTTCAAAGTGCGTGTTTCTGCGCGGGATTTGCTAACAGGTCCCGCAACCTGAGCCAGATACTTGGGACTCTGAGGGCGGTAGCTTGCCCAAATTTTCGTTCGCGTTGAGGTTAGGGTTAACTGATAGCGTTTGAAAGGCTTGCGTAAAGATGAATCTCGCGCCCACTGAAGTTAGTCATCCTTGGTTCGCTCTGCAGACTAGGTGCAGATATGAGAGTTTTGTGGCAAAACAGCTTCGTCACAAGGGTTACGAAGTTTTGTTACCGCTATACAAGTGTCGGCGCCGCTGGTCAGATCGCATCAAAGAACTCGAACTGCCCCTATTCCCGGGTTACCTATTCTCTCGGTTCAACCCGTTGGACCGGCTCCCGATACTTGTGACGCCGGGGGTAGTTCAGGTTGTCGGATTCGGCAAGAACCCGGTGCCGGTTGAGGACGCGGAGATCGCTGCTATCCAGATCGTCGTTCAATCTGGGCTGCCTCGACAGCCCTGGCCGTTCCTGCAAATCGGGCAAAAGGTAAGAGTCGAATGCGGGCCGCTCTGCGGGCTCGAGGGGATCTTCATGGATTTCAAGGGTCGCCACCGCCTCGTCTTGTCTGTGACCCTTCTCCAGCGCTCGGTGGCCGTGGAAGTGGACGGTGCGTGGGTGATCCCCATTCCCCAACCGCGTCAGGCTGACACCGGTTCGGCATCCTTTCGACATGCCAACCCGTAGATCAGAAAAACCACCGAAGAAGCGATCACCAAGAATCCAGGAACAGCATTGGCAACTTGAAAATCGCTTGCATTTTTCGTCGAAGAGAACTCAAGCATAGAAACCCATGTGTGGAATAGTAGGCATCGTCGGTACCGAGCATAACTACCTGGCCCGCGGTGCAGACGTCCATCAAATGTGCCAGACCATCGTGCACCGTGGACCGGACGACGAAGGAATCTACGCCAAGGGCCGTGCCGCGTTGGGCATGCGCCGGCTGAGTATCATCGATTTGTCTACGGGGCATCAGCCCATTCACAACGAGGACGGAACCATCTGGGTTGTCTTCAATGGGGAGATCTACAACTTCCCAGAGCTGCGCCCTGCGCTGGAAGCTCGTGGCCACCGCTTCTACACCGGCACTGACACTGAGGTGATCGTTCACCTGTACGAGGAGTTTGGGTCCAAGTGCGTGCAGAGGCTGCGTGGGATGTTCGCGTTCGCACTCTGGGACGAACGAAGAGGACGTCTGTTGCTGGCAAGAGACCGCTTCGGAAAGAAGCCGCTGCATTACGCGTTGAGTGACGGACGACTCCTGTTTGGCTCCGAAATCAAGGCGTTGTTGGCTGGGGCGCCCGAGCTTACCGAGGTTGACCCCCAGGCCTTGCTCAGCTACTTCTACTTCGGTTACATCCCCGATCCGCACACTGCCTTTACGCGGATCCACAAGTTGCCCCCTGGACACCTGCTCGAATTCAGCTCCGGTCAAATCCGCATCAGCCAGTATTGGGACCTCCCATCCTACGGAATCTATTCGCCTCGATCCGAGGACGAATGTTTGGAAGAACTGGAGTATCGCCTTGCTGAGGCAGTCCGGATCCGGTTGCTCAGCGATGTCCCGCTCGGAGCGCTGTTGAGCGGAGGGGTTGACTCCTCCACTGTGGTTGCACTCATGGCTCGCGCCAGTTCGCGCCCAGTCAAAACATTTTCGATTGGCTTCTCCAGCGAGGACTTCAACGAAGCCGAATATGCCCGCCTGGTCGCACGACGGTTCGGCACCGAGCATCATGAAATGGTCGTCGAGGCGAACATCGAGGAAACCGTACACACGCTGACGCGTTCTTTGGAAGAACCGTTTGGCGATTCTTCCATCGTCCCGACGTATCATGTCTGCCGCCTGGCTCGTCAACATGTCACAGTGGCTTTGGCCGGAGATGGGGGAGATGAGCTGTTCGCTGGTTACGACCGTTACAGATCCTATCTTCAGCGTCGAAGACTTCGCTTGTTTCCTGCGGGGACAGGTCGTTGGTATCGTGAATCCATTCATCCGTTGTTACCCACCGAATGGCCAGGTCGCAGGTTTTTGTATAATCTCTCCTTACCTCTCGGCGACCGTTACTTGGATGGAATTTCGATACTCCCGGCCCTCGTTCGAGAGCGCTCCCTCTTCTCTAAAGATTTCTTGGTTTGGGCCGACCGAGAGCCTTCTCCCTACGAGCGCTTCCGAGGCTATCTGGAACACAGCTCTGACTCCGATCCGCTAAGCAAAGTCCAATACCTCGACGCCAAAACGTACTTGCCGGCGGATATTTTGACCAAAGTAGATCGGATGAGTATGGCGTGTTCGCTAGAGGTCCGGGCTCCCCTCCTCGACCATGTTTTCGCCGAATGGGTTGCGCAGTTGTCTCCCCGATGGAAAACGCGCGGTGGCGAGCCCAAGTACATCCTCAAAAGACTGGCCGAGCGGCTTGGTGTCCCGAAGCAAGTGCTCTACCGGCGAAAGCAAGGCTTCTCCATGCCCCTCGTTCACTGGTTTCGGCAGGAGCCTTCACCAGCTCTCTTGGAGATCCTTCTGGAGCCAAAAACAATCCACCGAGGATACTTCAATGTGAAAGAGTTGCGCCGCAGGATCTTTGAGCATCGCCAAGGCCTGCGCGACCGCTCTTGGGAGATTTGGCATCTTCTTATTTTTGAGCTCTGGCACCGCAATTTTCTTGAGCCTGCAACCCAAGTACAGTCAACAGCCGCTTATTGGTGCCGCCCCGGCGGCGAACCTGAGGGCGTTCAATTGCCGGTCTTTAGTCCTCCCTCTTCGACGACTGCACAAGTGGCGCGCTAACTAGACCATCGCATTGACGCAGCAATATGCCTAGCACTTTGAGTACAGATCGAGCCGCAGTTGTTAAGAATGATATGCCGTCAGCACAATGGCTGCCTAAATTCCAGGCCGCTCTTTCGAGGCTAAAGCCGCCCTCTGGCAACGGAGGGGCGCGTGTCTTGTATTTGGTCGATACGCTGGACGTTGGTGGCACGGAAACCCAAATGGTGCAAACTGCCCTTCGCCTGCGGTCGACATCCCATCATGTAACTGTAGGCTGTTTGCGCGCGAAAGGTCCGTTGCTGGAGATTTTGCAGCAAGCAGGTATTCCTGTAGTCGAGTTTCCCAAAAAGAAGACGCTCCTTTCAGTCAATGGCGTCTATCAGCTGATGCGTTTGGCCCTTTTTCTCTGGAGGGGACAGTTTCACGTCATCCATGCGCATGACTTGTGGGCAAATTTACTGGGAGTTCCAGCCGGTTGGTTGGTGCGAACCCCGGTCATTATTTCCAGCCGCCGCTATCTGGCGGACCTGGACTGGTATACACATTGGCGAAGCAAGACTATCCGCGCCATCTACCGCCTCTCCACTCACGTCATCGTTAATTCGGTTTCCGTGCGGCGATTGCTTGTCGAACGAGACGGGCTGCCCCCAGAAAAGATTCATGTCATCTACAACGGTGTGGATGTCCGTCGATTTGCCGGTGCACGAGGAGAGCGAGAAGGATTGTTGGGAAGTTTCGGGAGAGGTTCCAAGCTTATTGCCGTTGTGGCCAACATGTATAGCCGGGTGAAGGGACATGCTTGGTTGATCGAAGCGGCTCACATTGTTTGCCGGTCAGTTCCTAGCGCAAAATTCGTCCTGATCGGTGACGGCGCAGAGCGACCCAAATTAGAACAGCAAGTGAGACAAGCAGGGTTGGAGGAAAGCTTCTTGTTTCTCGGACATCGGCCGGATGTTCCCGAGCTACTAGCGTGCTGCGATCTTTCGGTGCTGCCCTCAGAGGCCGAAGCAATGCCCAATTCCGTGCTGGAATCGATGGCGGCCGGGCTCCCGGTGGTGGCCGCCCGCGTTGGCGGAACTCCTGAAATCATCGTAGACGGCGTAGATGGATTGCTTGTTCCGACTCAGGATCCGCAGGCCCTCGCTCAAGCGATGCTGCGAATATTGCAAGACGCCGACTTCGCCAGAAGGCTCTCGCGAGCCGGGCAAGTGAAGATGCAAACGCACTTCGGCTTCGATCGTCTCATTGCTCAACTCGAACAACTTTACAGTAACTCCTTGCTCGAGATGAAAGATTTCAGAAACGCATCGCATTCGGACGTGGTCCTTCTTGACCAACAAACTCAACCGCTGCGAGGGAAAAACTGATTATGAAGACGGTTAGCGTGTTCGGAATGGGCTACGTCGGTGCCGTGACTGCAGCCTGCCTAGCGCATAAGGGTCATCGAGTGGTGGGAGTAGATGTGAATCCGGCGAAGGTGGAGATGGTGGAATCGGGCCGGGCGCCGGTGTTGGAGCCAGGACTGGATCAGCTCGTGAGGGAAGGCCGCGAAGCCTGCCGGTTGCAAGCGACGACGGATCCGATGGTGGCCGTGAGTCAATCAGAGATCTCGTTCATTTGCGTGGGTACGCCAAGCCTGCCCAATGGCCGCTTGGACGTGAGCGCCGTCCAACGCTGCTGTGAAGAGGTGGGGAGAGCTTTACAATCGAAGACAGGATTCCATTGGATCGTGCTCCGCAGCACTGTGCTGCCGGGAACCACAAAGTCTTTGGTCATTCCCAGTATTGAGGCGGCCAGCGGAAAGCGCCAAGGGGTCGATTTCGCCGTTTGCGCCAATCCGGAATTTACGCGCGAAGGGTGCGCGCTCGTCGATTTTTTGAATCCAAGAATGACTGTTCTAGGAGCGGATGATTCCGATCAGCTGATCCCACTGCGCGAGCTCTACCAAGATATGCCGGGTCAAGTCTTTGAGACGACCTTGGGGATTGCAGAGATGGTTAAATATGTCTGCAACGTCTTCCATGCTTTGAAAGTGACCTTCGCGAATGAGATAGGATCGCTATGCAAAGAATTGGGCGTGGATGCAGGCGCCGTGACGAAGATTTTTTTGGCCGATACGAGACTGAATACCTCTGCGGCATATCTGACGCCCGGATTCGTTTTTGGTGGATCCTGCTTGCCGAAAGACGTCCGGGCACTCTCCTACTGTGCCAAGCAGCTTGACCTGGACCTCCCCTTATTGCGCGCAATCATGCCTAGCAACCAGGCCCACCTCGAACGAGCTGTCGACGCAGTGCTGGCGACGAAGTGTAAGAAAATCGGGGTTGTCGGTCTGAGCTTTAAGTCCGGCACGGATGACCTGCGCGAAAGTCCCTCAGTACACCTGATCAAGCGACTGCTCGGCGAAGGTTGCCAGGTTCAAATCTGGGACCAGGATGTCTCAATGGGACGTCTGGTGGGCTCCAACCGTCACTTCATCGATGAAGAGATTCCCCATGTCGGTGCGTTACTCTCGACCGATTTGGAGGAGGTAGTCGAGCATGCGGAGGTTCTCATCATCGGGGCAAAGGCTTTAGACGAGGAAGCGATATTAGCCACCCTCCGCTCGGATCAGTTTGTGATTGATCTACGTTCCATCCGCCCCCGTTCTGTATCCGTCGGTGTAATGGCCAATCAGCAGATGGTATCAGCCTAGCAATCCTCCGGATCCCTCCAGACTGGAGGAGTTGGATCAAGGCGCAACGTGACCCAGTGAAAAGGCCTTTTCTCATAAATAGATCCGCCGAGCGCGATTCGGATCGCGTTGTCGAAGGGTATTCGCGAGCAAGGATTCTGCAGATCGGTAACTATCCGCCACCGGTTTGCGGCTGGGCGATGCAAACCAAGTTGCTAGTCGAAGAAATTCGTCGGCGAGGAAACGTATGTCAAGTGCTCAATCTCAATGAGAGCCGGAAGAGGCGGAGCCGTGAGTACATCGACGTCCAGAACGTTTTCGATTACCTGCGCAAACTCATCCAGTTTGCTTTGAGAGGTTATCGTTTCCAGGTGCACGTCAACGGTCAGTCTACGCCAGGCTACATATTGGCATTCATCGCCGCCGTAGTAGGTCGACTCGCCGGTCACCCTGTGGCACTGAGTTGGCGCGGCGGTTTGCAGCAGAGGTATTTTCCTCGGCCCGAGGGTTTAAGCGTGCGTTGGGCCTTTCGGCTGCTCTTTCGGCTCGCAGGACAAATCTCATGCAACAACATGGCGGTTAAGCACGCGATTGAACAGTATGGAATTGAGGCAGCGCGCATCGCGGTGATTCCGGGCTTTTCAAAACAGAATGTGGAGTTCCAGCGGGTACCGCTTGCTGAAGAGATAGAAACCTTTTTGGCGTCACACCATCCCGTGTTTTTCTGCTACGTTTCGTTTCGTCCGGAGTACCGGCTTCCTGTATTGCGGGAAGCCATGCTTCAATTTCGGCAACAGCATCCGGAAGCGGGATTCATTTGGCTCGGTTTTCCCTCCAAGGAATTGCCCGCGGTCAACGAGTTCGTGGCCGACTGGCCAGAGCTAGAACGCCAAAGCCTACTCCTGCTGGGTAACCTCGCCCACAACGAGTTCTTGACGTTGCTGACCCGATGCTTTGCTTATATCCGCACTCCAGCGTGCGACGGCGTCGCTGCTTCAGTGCTCGAATCCTTGGCCCTGGGCATACCCGTCGTAGCCAGCGAGAATGGCCATCGTCCGGCCAACGTTACAACCTATCGGGAAGGTGATGCCTCAGACTTGTGCACAAAGCTTATAAGAGCGACTGAGGGGTACGACGAAGTTAAGAAACAGACGCACCTGGAAGTCAGTGAAGATAACATCTCTCGAACTGTGGACTGGTTACTTGGGGCTCCCGCCCGCGAACCGGAAGAGCTGAAAAGGGACTGGGTCCATGTCGCTTAGCAATCACTGGTTGAAGCGTGCCAAAAGAATCAGGGAAATGGACTGGGACGAATTGCGCTTGCGCACTTACCAGGAGTTCGCGAAACGCTGGGACCTTGCGTTATGCCAAATTGGCGGTCCCTTCTTCAGGGAGCGTCGCCCTCCTCAGTTACGAGACCGCTTTTTCTTCACCGAGGAAGAAGCGCCGGAAATCCTGAAGTGCTTGCGTGAGCGGCTCCCCGAGGTCGTAGAGGGAATCGTTAGACAGGCGGAGCAGATTTGCGAGCACCGGTTCGACCTGCTCGGGTACGTGGGCGTGGATTACGGAACGAAGATCGACTGGCACCTCGATGCAGTGCATGGCAAACGCGCTCCACGCCGCCCATGGTTCCGAGTCCGCTACCTCGATTTTGACCAGGTCGGGGACTCAAAGGTCACATGGGAACTCAATCGCCATCAGCACTTGGTCACTCTCGCCAAGGCCTATCGCTTAACAGGAGAGGCTCGCTACGCGCGCGAGGTCTTCCGGCAGTGGTATGACTGGCAGGACCAGAATTCATACGGGATCGGAATTAACTGGGCAAGTAGCCTCGAGGTGGCGTTCCGAAGCCTTTCCTGGCTGTGGGTCTGGTATTTGCTGAATGGCTGCGCCACTGTCCCACAACGATTTCCTTCCGACCTCCACCGTGCCCTGATGCTGAACGGGCGCCACATCGAGCGATTTCTTTCCACTTATTTCTCGCCCAATACGCACCTCCTGGGCGAAGGAGTAGGCCTCTT
>WNGL01013470.1_pt1 | contig 11629 bp, 13 predicted proteins | sample 5400591 | NCBI WGS metagenome assembly WNGL01 (sample SAMN13153377, study PRJNA577476) | soil metagenome | isolation source: 80 cm soil or saprolite under Garry oak tree replicate 1 | place: USA:California | collected 2016-06-15
CGACCGAGGCAGGCTTGACGGTGCAGTGCCAACTCGACACCAATAGCTACCATGCGGGTCGTAAAGTGTCCGATGAAGAGATGGCTACGCTTTGCATCCTGCCAGACCCCTTTCATGGCGAATGGAACTATACCATCCAGCCTCGGACAACTCAAATTGATACCATTATTCTTTGACGAATCCCAAGCACGTCGAGTACCTCTTCCAAGGAGAAGACGCCTGAGCCTCCAGCGACATAGAGCACCGCCGGAGCGTTGCCCAGCTCGCGCTGACGGTGTCGCCGCAGCCGACGAATGGCCACCGAAGCCAGTCGCTCTCCGGCCTGCAAGCGATAGACTTGCGCGGTATTGAAGGCCAAGCAGGTCAAGGTCGTGCGCCCCAGGGCTGCTTCTCTAGCCTCCAGCCCTCTTTGAGTTCACGATAGGCATCATCCTCAACGTGCCAGCGCGGACGAAACGCCTGCAAGGCGGCAAAGCCATCGGCGAATGCTCGGGTACTCACCAACGCTCGCGGCGGCTCGGCGGCCGCTTCCTCGGTGGTCACATCCCGGATGAGGCAGGCCCACAGGCTAGCATCAGGCACTCCATAGGTAGCAGCCTTCTCGGTAAAGCCGCCCCAACTGGAGAGCTCCCCGGCTGCCGTCACCTCCACCTCGCGCGGTTGCTTGTGGCCACCGATCGTGCGCAGATAGCGATGGGGGTCCAGTCAATGAGGTGCCCATCGGCCAGCCCTTTCAGATCCTGGTAGAGCAGACGATCCTGGGGTAAGCCCACCAAGGCATCAATGCCTTGGCGGTACTTGAGCCACACCAACAGCGGCCCATCGGCATAGAGGGCATCGGCCAGCAGCAAACCGATGGCCTGCGGTCCTGCCACCTGGAGTACTTGTTCAATGAGCGAACGCGTCACCGCCACTTCGTGGCCCTTCTCCAAGGCCGGCCCGCTTAAGAGTCGCCACGCTACGATGATCGGACGGGTGGCCGACACACACACCAAGGCCACCAGGCGCAAGTCGTCGCCCAATCCGCTGCCATCGACGGCGTAGACCTTGCCACGCACCAACTGGCGCTGATAGAGCGCCTGCACTCCGGCCTATTGCGCTTGCAGCCACGCCGACTCCCCGACGCGCGAGAGCCGCATCGCGGCATCCGTATCGGGATGACAGGGCAGCGACTCTTCTTGCGCCCCTCGGGATGCCGATGTCGCCCAGTACTGCCCTGCCGTTTGTGGAGCAAGCGTGCGCAGCAGCAGTGCATCGGGCACACCGGCTCGTGCTCGCTGAACATCCAGCTCATCTAAGATCGCAAAGATCCCCAATGCCTGGAGTAAGGCTACCAACTCATCCAAGGGACCACTGGCCATCGTCGTGGCCAAATCCGGCCGTTCGCCTCGTCTCAACACCTCTGCCACCGCTGCTTTATCGTTGCGATACCATGCCATCTTCTTCTTCCTCCTTTAGAACTTCCCTTCTAGTTTATCACCTCTTTTCCTTATCTCCAAATGTCTGGACATCCCCTCCCATCGTTGACAACAACATCATATATGTCAACCTTAATCGGCCCGACGGTACAACATATGCAATCCAGGCAAGCAATGGGCGCCTGCTCTGGCAACACAGCTTTTATGCGGATACGCCTGAGTACGCTCCGGCTGTCAATGACGGGATTATTTACCTGGGAAAGGATGACCATTCTATTGACGCATGGAGGGGAAGCATGCCCGCTTCCTCTGGCACTATTCGGCTCCCGCTCAAATCCAATGGTATCCAGAGGTCTTCGATGGCCTCATGTACGTTCGGCTAACCAAACGCCTCGTCTTTCTGCTGTGGTTGATCCCAATCGCGATCTAACGCCGCTTTCAGGCTGCTCCCACAGACCAGTTCAGCTCCTGCTTCCTGGGCCACTTCGGCCACAAGTGTCCCTTTGCTGAAAGGCGCTTGATCAACGTCCAAACAATCCAACACCAAGTGCCACCGCCGATCCATCAGTGTCGCTTCAATCACCTCGTCATCCGAGGCACCCGTGTACGCTTGCAAAATGGTTGCCGGTGGTGTCGGAGAAACACAAACAGTTTGGCCCGTCGAATCCGCTGGATGATCGCCCATTCCGCCGCCGATGGGTCAACGCGAGGCTGCCAGAACGAAGGTCGCCTCGTCATCCGCCTTTCTTATCGCAGTTCATCTCGAGCAATTATGCTTGCTGGGCCTGTCGATCCCTCAAGAGCCTCTTTCCTTCTGCATTTCGCCCCATATTTCTTCTCTGAAGTTTAAAGAAAAGAGCTGGGAAAAGATCACGCAGCGAAAACGTTTAGCCTTTCAGCAACAGGAGAGTACTCCACAACAACTTGAGGGCGAAAAAACCAAGTGCTAGACCACAAATGAGGTTGACGAGACGGAAGAACAGAGGAGTAACAAAACGCCGTCCCCAGGCAATCAGGCCCGCCATAAAGAAACACCACAGCAATGCGCTGCAGAGAAAACCAGCCAGGAATACCACGAGATCTTGCGGATCGGGAAAGGCTTTTCCACTAGTTGCAATCACCGTACTCCCGATGCCGAGCCAAAACGCAAGCGGCAGTGGGTTCGCCAGAGAGATTGCGGCGCCGAGGGCGAAATCTCCACGCACACTCGATGATTTCGCCTCTTCTCCTTTTCCACGATAGGCAGCTCTGAGTGCCTGCCACATGAGCAGCAGCAATAACAAGATGCCTACTGTGCCCAAAATCAGTCGGGCAAGTGCATTCTGCGCAAGGAAAGCTGCGCCAATGAAGGCAATAACGGCCCACAGAGTAACTCCAATTAATGCACCGAGTTGCAGAAACAACGCGGAGAGAAAGCCTTGTTCCAAACCTCGTCGTAAAAGCTGGGCTGTCACTGCTCCAGGTACGGCGAAGAAAGCAAAGCCAAGGCCGCATGCAGACAGAAAGAGCACCATGGCAAAAACCTCCCTGATATCATCTCATACCTGACTTGTCTCCTAAATTGGCGGGCGCGCCTTCGCCTCCTGGGTATGCGGCACGCAGAGGCTCAGCGACTTCTTCAGCCAAGCGACGTAGGATTCCCAAGGGATCGGGTACAGGTACGTGATAGATGATGTGGGTTGCTCCTACTTCGATGAAGGCGCGTGTCTCCTGGTAAGCGGCATGCAAATTAGAGGGATCAACGGAGATATGTCGGGAACGCTCAATGATCGCCGGGTTACGCCCAATGGCCGCACAATGGCTATCCAGAATCGCGCTCTTGTGACGATACTCCTCAGGGGTATCGACGCTGCAATCCCAGATGTTTGCATAACGGGCAACCACACGGAGGGTCTGCTCACCGTCTGCACCGATGACAAAAGGTGGATGCGGTTTCTGGACGGGTTTGGGTTCACAGTGCGCTTCGCTCAACTGGTAGTAGCGACCTGCAAAGCTCACGACTGGCTCTGTCCACATCTGCCTGATCAGTTCGCATGCCTCACCTAAACGGCGAATACGTTCGCCTGGCGGAGGCAGTGGGATGCCGTAGGCACGATGCTCTTGCTCAGACCAGCCTGTCCCAATGCCGAAATTCAGCCGACCATGGGCAATGCTATCGACGGTCGCAGCCATCTTTGCCAGAACTGCGGGATGACGATAGGTATTGCCCGTGACCATCACCCCGACGCGCAGACGTCGAGTTTGGGCGGCAAGAGCCGCGAGTAAGGTCCAGCTCTCCAGGCAAGGACCAGCTGGATTGTCCCCCAAAGACATGAAGTGGTCATTCACCCAGGCATGCTCGAAAATGGGAAGGGCATCTGCTGCCTGCCAAGCCTCCGGGTTGCCTGCGTTGGTGCCGTTTTCATGCCAAAGCCTAGTGGTCTTTGTAGAATCATAGATACGTTGCACTCCTTTTTGTAGTCGTTACCATGCTGTTAGTATAGGGTGTTTGTGTGCTAGAATACAGGCAAAAAGTAATGCATATACGTCATTTGGTATGAGAAATGAAAGGAGAACCGCTGTATGTCCTTAGAAAGTGAAAAGCTCCTTGACGAAACCGGGTGGCACCTGCTTCAGGAATTGCAGCAGCATGCTCGCCTCTCCTACACGGAATTGGGACAACGGGTCGGACTCTCCCTGCCGTCTGTCGCCGAGCGTGTGCGCAAGATGGAGGAAGCGGGTATTATTACCGGCTATCATGCCGAGGTCAATCTGGGCAAACTAGGGATGCCGGTTCAGGCCATTATTCATCTGCAGGGCATCGGAGGACAGAGTTGTCGCCACGCTGTCTCACAGGTGAGTGAGATTCCTGAGGTTCTGGAATGTTCTCGCGTGACAGGAAACGACTCAATCATTGTCAAGGTTGTTGCCACCTCGCTCGATCACCTGGCGAAAGTCATTGATCAACTCTCCCTCTATGGCATACCTGCAACGTCGATTGTCCGCTCCAGACCGATGAAGCGGCATATGATCCCGCACGAGATTCTTGAGCGGGGAGAAGGTGGGGAGGACATGCATTGAGGTTGAGGATACTGGGCACCAAGGCAGGTGGGGAGCCACCTGCACTCCTGCTTCTGGAAATGGGTTACAATAGAAATGGTATCACATCAGCGTTAATGAAAGTTTTTTATCAAGAGGGATAGAAAAGCCATGAGCAAATCATCGAACGAGCGTAAGGACAAACCAGTGATGGAAGAGGATGATTATGGTGACTATGCTGAGTTTGATTTGTTAGAGCGCCTGGAAACGCTACGAGAAGATATGGAAGATTTGGGTGTGACCACGCTGGCGGAGGTGATAGAGCGTATCGAGGCACTACATAAACGCCTGGATGCAAAGTAGGTACATAAGAGAGGTACACTACCGCGCTTGCGTACCTCTCTACTCTCTTGTTGTCTACTCGCCGCCGAGGTAGGCCTGGCGAACGAGGTCATTGGTGAGCAGGTTCTTCGCGGTATCGCTCAAGACGATCTGCCCGGTCTGCAGGACATAGCCCCGGTCAGCCAGGCTGAGGGCCATTGAGGCGTTTTGCTCTACCAGGAAAATGGTGACACCTTCATCACGGATACGGACTATCGTATTGAAGACGGTCTCGACCAGAATCGGTGAAAGCCCCATCGATGGCTCGTCCATACAGACCATACGCGGGCGAGACATCAAGGCGCGTCCCATGGCAAGCATCTGTTGCTCACCACCGGACATGGTACCTGCAACCTGTTTTAAACGCTCTTTGAGGCGCGGGAAAATCTCGCAAACATAGTCGATATCGTGTTTAATCTCTGAGCGATTCCGGCGGATAAATGCCCCCATCTCCAGGTTCTCCAGCACAGTCATGCGTGGAAAGATACGGCGGGCCTCGGGCACGAGGGCCATACCCTTACGCACAATATCGCCAGGGAGCTTGCGATCAATACGTTCCTTTTCAAATTCGATGGTGCCATGACGAGGGCGCACCAGGCCAAAAATGGTCTTCATGGTGGTGGTCTTGCCGGCGGCATTGGCACCGAGAAGGCAGACAATTTCGCCTTTGTTCACGGTAAGTGAAACTTGATGTAATACCTGGCTGGGGCCATAGTAAGTATCTACATCGGTCAGTTGCAAGACCGCTGATGTCGCCCCATACACTTTATCCCCGCCGTTTGTCGTGGGTGAAATATCAGCACTCGTCATTCTCTCTTTTATCCTCCTGCGCCGCACATCCCTGAGCTCTTTTAGCTGTGGGACGAGCAAGCGCAAAGCACTTCTGGATGAGCGGATGCTAATCCGCAGGTAGACCTGCCGCAGGCTTGCCAAGATAGGCAGCAATCACCTTTTCATCCCGACGAACTTCCTCGGGCAAGCCTTCAGCGATCTTGCGCCCATAGTCGAGCACGCTAATACGGTCCGAGATTCCCATAGTGACCGCCAGTTTATGCTCGATCAGCAGGATGGTCAGTCCCAGTTGATCGCGCAAACGACGCACATACTTTACCGCCTCCAGCGTTTCTGCCTCGTTCATCCCGGCGGTCGGCTCATCGAGCAAGAGCAATTTGGGCTTGGCTGCCAGCGCGCGCGCAATTTCGACGCGCCGCTTCTGCGCATAGGAGAGATTAATGACGTACTCCTCCTGGCGCTCTACCAATTCCGTACCAAAGAAACCCAGTAGCTCAATGGCGCGACTGCGAGCCTCCACCTCTTCATGCACCACGTGGGGTGGGCGAAACAGCGAACCCAACACACCGGCTTTGAGCTGCGAATGTTGCCCAACGAGTACATTCTCCAGCACCGTCATATTGTTAAAGAGGCGAATATTCTGAAACGTGCGTGCGATACCGCGTGTGAGCACACGATCAGGGGTCAGCCCCAGCAGAGACTCCCCTGCCAGATAGATACCACCGGACGTGGGGCGATAGAGACCTGTGATCAGGTTAAAGACCGTCGTCTTCCCCGCGCCATTGGGACCGATGATACTGATAATCTCCCGCGGATAGACCTGTAGGTCCACGCTCTGCACAGCCGCCAGGCCGCCAAAATGCTTTGTGACCTGCTTCAGATCTAAAAGCGGCCCGTTCCTGGCTTCTTTCTGCTGTTCAACGCTCATACGTTTCGCCTCTCTGTAGGAACTGATTCTGTTCGCCGCTACTCAATGCGCACCTCTTCCTCAAAGCCGGGAGCACCAGGGATCACAGCGAGTGCGCCGACCTCTACCTCTTCGTCCTGCGCCTGATGCAGTTCGCGCCGCCTGCGTGCACTGGGGATCAGCCCCTCCGGTCTGAAGATCATAATCGCGATCAGGATGATCCCAAAGATCAGGTTACGAATGTTGCCGAAGGTGAAATTTGGCAATATAGTCTGGAGTTGCGCATAGAAGGGATGGAAGAAACTGGTGGGATCGCTTCCTATATTATCCAGTCCCCTTAGCACCAGTACGTTAATGGCATAGACGGCCAGTGCTCCCACAACCACGCCGGGAATGCTGCCCAGCCCGCCTAGCACCACCATAGATAGAAAGAGCACCGAGTCGGTAAAGCTAAAGTTTGAAGAGGCCACTGTGCTCAGCTTGGCCGCGAAGTAGGACCCCGCGATACCGGAGAAGAAGGCCCCCGCTCCGAAAGCAAACAACTTTGTCTTGACCAGGTTGATCCCCGAAGAGGCCGCCGCGATCTCATCCTCACGGATTGCGACCCAGGCACGCCCCAGGCGGGAGTCGCGCAGACGCACATTGGCGAAGAGCACCACGGCAACCAGGAACAGCATCAGGTAGTAGAAGGGCATCGGTGTCGCGACATTCCAGTCCACTCCGAAAAAGGCGGGTGAGTAGATTCCGGTTAGTCCATTGGTGCCCCCAGTATACTTATCCATATTTTGCGCGATGATAGGGATAATCTCGCCGAAACCGAGCGTCACAATCGCCAGGTAATCACCACGCAAGCGCAGCGTTGGCGCACCCAGCAGCACCCCCCAGAAGGCCGCAATCAGCGCGGCCACCAGCACCATCGGCCAGAAGAGCCACGGCCAGACGTTCGGACTCAACGCCAGCCCGGTAAGCACCGTCAACTGCGGAGAGCCGACAATTGCCCAGGTATAGGCACCAAAGACGAAGAAGGCCACATAGCCTAGATCCAGCAGACCTGCGAAGCCCACCACGATATTGAGGCCCAGTGCCAGGATAACGTAGCGCCCGGCATCCCCATAGTTCGCCAGGCGCCCAGCCGTCCCCGAACCAAACAAGAAGGGGTCCAGCATAGGATAGAAGAGCAGGAACGCAACGAGCAGCAGCAGGTAAAAATTGCGCGCGCCGCTGCTGCGCAAGGGAAGATCGTTAGGTACGAGGTCGCGCGCCTCTTCCCCTGCTCGCATGGCGGAGAGTCCCGCCAACCGCGCTGGAGGCGACCGGCGATTGCCGGTCTTCTCTCCGTTCTGGACACGTTGCCCATTAGCCTTCAGGGTGTGGCGCAGAGCTACCCAACCACCCAGGCGCCCCAGGAAATAGCCGGCGATCGGCAGCAGCACCGTGCGCAGCAGTATCCAGATCAAGAGGAAGCTGCCAACCGCCCCATAGAAGCCCGCGAAGAAATAGATCAAGTCGACCACTAATGAAATCACCGCAAAGGCTGTGCCAAACCAGAAACCGCCCGCGATTGCCCGGTTCATTAAGTTTGCCTGCTGCTCGCTATCCAGAGTGCCGACGCCAGCAAGCGGCGGAGTAGCCGGCGCTGGCCGGAATCTGCGCCAGAGCCTGAGCGCCAGGAAGTAGGGGATCCAGACCAGGACTGAGAACGATAAGCCCACAAAGAGGTCGTTTGCAATAGAGATGAGAACGATAGGCACAACTGTGAAAACCAGCATGCTGATCCATAACATTATGTAGTTCTGTTTGCCGCTGTCGGCGGCCACAGCGTAGCCCACGAGGGTCGTCAGAGCTGCGTAGAACAGCACGACGAAAATCGTGGCCCCAATCAGCGTCATAATGTCATAGCGAGAGCCCAGAGTGGTATTGTGTGCGAAGAACCCGACCAGGATCTGATTGATTGTCGCTTCGCCATTCCACACAAAGGTAAAGACCAGCAGCGGGATCAGCAGGGCGATCCCCCATTTCGCCACCAGCAGGCGGGTTTCGCGCGCAGGTGACAGCAGCGTTCTGGATATCAAGGTAGTCATAGTCGCATTACCTCGTGAACGGGGCCTGGCCCCTTTTTCTCTCGCCGCAGGCGGCGCAAAAAAGCTTGCACATCGGGTATTAGACCTTTTCAGCGAGGCGCTGACCCAGCAGGCCTGTAGGTCGGAAGACCAGGATCAAAATAAGCACAGTGAACACAACGGCATCTTGCCATGCGACACCGCCATGCGGCAGGCCGAATGGGATATCTTTGTCGGGGACATACGTGACCATAGCACGAACCAGGCCGATTACCAATCCTCCCAGCATCGCCCCTACCAGATTTCCGATCCCACCTAAGACCGCGGCGGTGAAGGCAAACAGCCCCAGTTCAAAGCCAATATTGAAGATCGTCACCCCCTCGGAGAGCATGAAGATGAACGCGGCCGCGCCCGCCAGGCCGGCACCAATGAAAAACGTGATCGCGATGATGCGGTCTACATTGACGCCCATCAGCGCGGCCGCCTCACGGTCCTGAGCCACGGCGCGCATTGCCCGCCCGATGCGCGTGCGCGTCACCATCCATTGCAAACCGACCATCAAGATCAGGGCCACGGCGATGACCAGGATGTCGATATTGGTGATATCCATGCCCAGACAGCCCTGGGTAGGGTCTGTAGGACCAATACAGTAATGGACCCTGGTAAGCACGTCAGGAGCTCCGGCGTTAGCGGGGCCGTAAAGGCCGATAGGCTACGCGCTCAATCACCACCCCCAGCAGCGCGCAAACGAGCATCGTCACCAGGCAGATCGCCACCAGAACGCCGAACAGGGACCAGCCTGACAGATGAGAGGACTGCGTCACATGGAACACGTTCTGCAGCATGCCAAGCACAACGAGCGTTCCAATCATGAATATATCGCCATGGGCAAAATTAATGAGTTCAATAATACCATAGACCATGGTGTAGCCCAGGGAGACCAGAGAGTAGATGGATCCAATCGCAAGCCCCGCCACCAGGAGTTGTAAAAAGAGTGCCATAAAACGTACACCTCACCTTCATAACCAGATAGACAGAAAGCACGCCTCACAAGCAAAGGGCCGGGCGAGGTGCGCTACCTGTAAAAGGTAGCCCACCTCGCCTGGGAATGTCCGGAGTAAACATCTCCTTGAGGAGAGGAATCTCCCCTCAAGGTTGCGCTTACTACAAGGTGACTACCGCTTTCGATACCAGATCGGGCTTGCCGCTGACTAGTGCTACCTGGTAGATGGTGAAGACCTTGTTCGTGGTGTCACCATTCATGTCGAAGGTGGTATGCCCGGTGACGCCGTTGTAATCGGTCGTCTTCAGTGCAGCGATCACCGCTGCACGAAAGGCATTCCCGCCAGCCGTGTCGCTGGCGTCCTTCGCGGCGGGCGTCGTGGCCAGGGCTTTTTTGATCGCCTGGATCAGGATATTCATGGCATCGAAAGATGCGGCGCTATAGGGACCCAGAGCACTATACTTGGCCATGTAATCTGTCACGAATTTCGAGGCAGCGGGGATCTTGGTGGCGTCTGGAGCCGCAATGGTCACATAGAACACGCCACCGTTGTCTGTGATCTGCTTATAGAAGCCTGCGCTGCCGGTCATGCCATCGCCACCAGCGTAAACCGTCTTCTGGAGCGCGGGGATCTGCATCATCTGCTTCTGAATGACCTGGCCACCGGTGGAGTAGTTGCCGCCGAAGTAGAGCGCATCGGGATGCTTCGCTGCCGCCGCGGTCAGCAGATTGGTGTAGTCGGTCGTACTCTTGACGCTGTGGCTCTGGCCATCGATCACAGTCCCGCCCAGCTTCGTCCACTCCTGCACGAAGTACTTGGCAATGCCAGCGCCGTAGGTCTCTGTGTCGTCAATCACGTACGCTGTTTTGAGGTGCAGCGTGTTATAGAGGTAGTCCGCCATCGCCGGCCCCTGGTGGTCATCGGTGGCCGCCAGGCGGAAATAGGTTACGTTCCCCGTAGGGCGCAGCGTGGGCACGATGTCATTACCGCCTGCGCAGCCGACATCCGCACCTTCCTTGGTCAGGCAGGGATTCGTGTTGGCCGGGCTGATCAGTGCGATGTTGCCGCGGTTGGCCACTGGCATCTCGGCTTTCGCCACGCTACTATTGAGAGGCCCAACAATACCGGCCACCTGGGGATCGCCTAGCAACGCCTGGACGTTCGCGGCTCCCGTAGGCCCGTCGTGCGTACCCGAAGGACCCACATCGTCCTTAGCGACAAACTGCAATGTCACATTGGGGATGGTATGATTGGCGTTGGCCTGATCAACGGCCAGTTGCGCCCCATTCCTTGTAGATGTACCGATGTCAACATCGCCACCGCTTGTCGGCAGCTCAGTCGCCACTTTGATAAGCGTGTTGGCGGTGGTAGGGGTGGTGCCTGTGGTGCCTGTACCACCACAGGCCACCAGAAATGCCAGCAACAGGGGGATTCCCAATGCCAGGGCAAAAATACGTGACCAACCTTTTCTCATGGTGTAGTCAGCCTCCTTCAGTTTCAACAAATAAAAACACGTTTTCTAGAGGGTACAAGCGCTCTGCGATGAACATCACATACCGCTTCCCCTCATGCGATTACTACGTCGCTAAGCTAGCGAATCTCACCATGTTGGATGCCAAATTGCTCAGTTAGAGCTGATTGATATAACTTGCGCTGTAATGCTATAAGGAATATCGTCTGGGATACACCAGAACAGGTATGATTAAGGATGAGTAGATTATACGCACTAGATCACGCGGTGTCAATAACAATCAGGTTCGCGCGAAAAATGTGTCAAAGAACGCATCTACACGCTGCATATAGTCTTGCGGATCAACCGAGAACGATTGCGCGTGCCCCGCTCCGGGAACGACCCAGTACTGCTTGGGATCGGCTGCGGCCTGGTAAAGCGCATCCATTCCAGAGAGAGGGGTGATATCGTCAGCGTCCCCATTGATGAAAAAGATGGCCGTGTGTCCCGCCGATTTGCCGACATAGTCGATGGGCCTGGCCTGAGTGATATCGACGCCATATACCTGCTGCACCAGCTGTTGGTCGGCATTCCGAGAG
>WNGL01008970.1_pt1 | contig 11627 bp, 10 predicted proteins | sample 5400591 | NCBI WGS metagenome assembly WNGL01 (sample SAMN13153377, study PRJNA577476) | soil metagenome | isolation source: 80 cm soil or saprolite under Garry oak tree replicate 1 | place: USA:California | collected 2016-06-15
CGGACCTCGACATGTCCGTCGGGCTGGGCCGCAGCGCGCTGGGCGTGCGGGCCCGCCTGCGGGCCGGGGGGGAACGACCTCTGCTGACGATGCAGTCCCGGGGCAAATCGGTGCGGGTCGAGGACCTCGCGCTGCTCCTGCCATGGCTCAGCGTGCCCCGCCCGGCCGGCCTCGAGCTGCGGGGGTCGCTCGACCTCGACGGGTCGGTCGAGGTGCCCCTCGAGCGTCCCGAGGGGCTGCGGTTCAAGGGAACGCTTGCCCTCGCCGGCGTCAGCTACCGCGACGCCGCCATGGCCCTGCCCGTGAAGGACCTCTCAGGGACGATCCTGGTGGACGGGGACCGGGCGGAATGGCGGGACTTCAGCGTCTCCGCCGGATCGTCATCCCTGCGCGGCAGGCTCCAGGTGGAGAACTTCCTCAAACCGAGAGTCGGCTTCACCTTGAGCTCGCCGCGGCTGGATCTCAATGAGATCGTCGCCACGCTCGTTCCCGCGGTCCCGTCGGCGACCACCGGCCCCGCGCCCTCCCCGCGGGCGGCTCGACCCACGTCGGGGCTTCTGGACCAGGTGAGCGGCAGCGGCCGTCTCGAGATCAAGCAGGTCCGCTTCCAGACGTTCGACCTGTCGGAGGTACGCGCCTCGGTCGGCCTGGCGCGCCGGGTTTTTTCCCTGGGGGATCTGAGCGCTTCGTTCTACGGTGGGACCCTCGGCGGCTCCGCCAGTGTCGATGTTGGCCGGGCCGAGCCCGGCTACGCGGCCTCCCTCCATCTCGAGAGGGTCGATGTCGATCCGCTCCTGACGGCCTACGGCGCGGGGCTCACGGACCTGGTTCGCGGCCGTCTGGCCGGCAACCTCGCCCTCTCCGCGAGCGGCTCGAGCATGAGCCAGATTCTCGAAACCGCCCGCGGCACGGGCGCCCTCGAGATCGCCGACGGCGCCGTGACCTCCTTCAGCGTGCTCAGGCAGATCGCGGGGCTTCTGGAGTTGGCGGGGGGCAAGGGGATTGGCCGGGAGAGCACGCCGTTTCAGAGCCTGCGGGGAAGCCTCGTGGTGGCCGACCGCAAGGCCCGGACCGAGGATCTGACGCTGCTCTCGCAGGACCTCGACCTGGAGGGGAAGGGCTGGGTCGGTCTCGACGCCACGCTCAATCTGGACGCGACGGCCCGCTTCTCGGAGGGGTCGACCAGGGGCATGGTGGCGAAGAACGCCCGGCTGGCGGGGCTGACCGATGACGGCCGCCTGGTCGTCTATTTCACCTTGCAGGGCGATCTCGCCAGCCCGGATATCCGGATGAACACCAGGGCGCAGGAGCGGGTGGCGGAAGCGAAGGCCAAGGAAAAGCTGCGCTCACGGCTGAAGGATCGCTTGCTGAAGCAGCTTGGACAGGGCCAGGAGGCTAATTGACCTTCAGGACCTCGACCCGTGCGTAGGCAGACGCCACACGGGAGCCGTCCTTCCCCTCGACCTCCAGGCGAATCAGATACGATCCGGGGCGGTAGAGGTCGAACGTCTTGGTGAAGGTGGTCGGGACGAAGATCTCCTCGGGTGGGTGGACGCAGGCAGGGTCCTCGCGGATCCGGAACCCGTCCCGCTCCGTCTGCCCCGGGTCGATACGCACCCAGATGGTGGCGGCGTGGCAGAAGTTCCGGTCGTGCAGGTCGACGCCGGTGAGGTGCCCGGTGAGGAGGACGGTGACGGGGGTGAACCCGACGGCGGGGTCGGCGGTCAGGCTGATCCTGGGTTTGTCCTTGCCGTCTCTTGAGGCGGGCGGCTTGGGCTTGCGGGACGTCCCGGAAGCGTAATCCGGGGCCAGGAGCGTCGCGACGACAGCCAGGAAGAGCGGCGCGACGAAGCGGCGGTTCATGTCCCAGTATAGGCCCGGCCGATTTCGGGGTACAAGGCGGGGTTTCGCCTGTCCCGGCAGGAGGACGAGTGGCCACGGCGATGTGGACAGGCTTGCCGGCACGTCATCGAGGTGCACCCGCCGGCCAGGGAAATGACAGATTTCATGCTCCCGTGATCGGTCCGATGGTGGCATGGAATTGGCTTATATGATGCGGGGCCCGATCGACGGGTCCCAGGGAAGGCGGTACCCAGCATGCGAGCCAAGACGAGATGGTCCCGGTTGGTCCTGGTGACGGGAGCCTTGGGCGGATTCTTTCTGGGCGGGCAGGTCGCGCCGGCCCTGGCCGACGAGGCGGATCTCGGCTCGACGTACGGACGGGTGCGCTTTCTCGAAGGAGATCTGAGTGTCCAGCGGACCGGTCAAGGAGAGGTCGCGGAAGGGACCTTGAACTCCCCGGTCACCCCGGGCGACCGTCTGACGACCTCCGACGGCCGGGCCGAAATCGGCCTGGCGGACGGCACCGTCGTCTGGCTGGACGGCGGGACCCGCCTCGACGTCAGGAACCTGGCCGACATCGGCAACAGGTTCGAATCGACCGACCTCCTGGCCCTCGAGAGCGGCGCCCTGCGTATCGAGGCCCCGGAGTTCGACAGCAAGACCAGGAGCTACCACGTCGACACGGAGTTCGGGTCGGTCTACCTTCTTTCTGGCGGGAGCTTCCGCATCGAGATCGACGACGGCTCCACGACCTTGTACTCGTTCCGTGGCGTGGCAGAGCTCTCCGGGGATGATGGCTCGGTCCTGGTACGGACCGGCGAGCGCAGCAGCGTGCAGTCGGGCAGGATCCCCTCCGACGCGCGCCGGTTCAACACCGCCCGATTGGATGATTTTGATCGGTTCGTCGAAAGCCGGCAGGAGGCGTACCTGAGACGTGATTCGGGTGAGGCGCCCCAGAACATCGTCGAAGAGGTCCCGAGCGAGGTCCATCCCTACGTCAACGAGCTGTCGTATTACGGCTCGTGGCGCAGCGTGCCGGACTACGGCTGGGTCTGGAGGCCGGCGTACAGCGGCGGGTGGGGCCCCTACGTCAACGGCTACTGGACGTGGTGCCCGACCGGCTGGGTCTGGGTTTCTTATGACCCCTGGGGATGGGCGCCCTATCACTTCGGCCGCTGGGACCTCGTGGTGGACGTCGGCTGGTGCTGGATCCCCGGCAGGGTATGGAGTGGCGCGTGGGTGAGCTTCGCGGTCGGGCCGTCCTACATCGGCTGGTGCCCGCTCAACTTTTACAATCGTCCGGTCTTCCATGATGTGACCATCATCAACGCGGTCAACGTCAACGTGAACCGCCTCGAGCCACGCGGCTGGCGCTTTGTCCCGGTCGACCGGTTCGCCGATCCGGGCGCCCGTCGCGCCGTGCTGCGTCCCGATCGTTTGCCGCGCGGCACCGAGGTGGTGGTCAGCTCGAAGCTGCCGCGCTTCGACCCCAAGGACGTCGCCGGGAGGCCCGAGCGCGGCGCCCGGCTGGTCGAGACCGTCCGCGCCAATCGCGCCCCGCTTCCCGCGGCCTTCGATCGTGACAACCGGCCGGTGCCCTTCCGAAGGCAGGAGAGGGCCAGCGAGACGCGAAACCGCCAAATAACCCCGGCTGGTTCGCCGCCGGGCCAGCCACGGACGCCGCGTGGCCGGCCCGACGGGCGGCCCGTCGATCAGTCGCGACCGACGGCGCAGGGACCGATGTCACGCCCACGTCCCCGATCCGACAGGTCGTCGGCCGTCGTCGGGGGGCCCCAGGATCGCACCCGAAATTCCCCGGTCGGGCCGGATCGGACCCGAGCTGGCGTCATCGAGCGGCTCCACGAGCCGGCCCGGCCGCCGGTGGGCGCGACACCGCGCGGCGGCGACCGAAGGCAGCCATCAGGGTCCACCGTCGCTCCGCGAACCGATCCCGGTCAACCCCAAACGCGGCGCCCCGCGCCGCGATCCGACCAGATGATCGAACGCCTGTTCGACGGGGTGCGCGGCGATCGCGGCCGTGGACGCGTGGAGCCGCCTCGCGGGCAGGCGACGCGTCCGCCGGCCGTGGCCCCTCAGCCCCCGCGGAGGCCCGAGAGCAGGCCTCCCGCTCCGCATCCGAAACCACCGAAGGAACACGGGAACGAAGGACATCGTCGCTGATCTGCCGTAAGCCCGGATCCTGGCCGCCTCGGTTCTCCGGGGTGGCCATTTCTTGACGCCCTTCCGGGCGTGTGGTAAATCAAACGGCCGAATGGCGATCCTGCCGATCCTTCGCTATCCGCACGAGGTCCTCGCGATCGACTCGCAACCGGTGCGCGAGATCACCCCGGACATCGAGCGCCTGGTGCGGGATATGATCGAGACCATGCATGCCGCCCCGGGCGTCGGTCTCGCGGCCAACCAGGTCGGGGTCGCGTTGCAGGTCGCCGTGGTCGACCTGAGCGCCGGGGAGAAGCCCGGGGAAGCCCTCGTCCTGATCAATCCCCGGATCATCGAAAGCGCCGGAGGATACGTGGAGGACGAGGGCTGTCTGAGCCTCCCGGGTTTCACCGAACGAGTGACCCGCCCGGAGCGATCCGTGATCGAGGCGATGGACCTGGAGGGCGCAACCCGGGTGCTGGAGGGTCGCGAGCTGATGGCCCGCGCCTTCAACCACGAGATCGATCACCTGCACGGCCGGCTGTTCATCGAGCACCTCAGTCCCCTGAAGCGCCGGCTGATCAAGAGAAAGGTTCAAAAGCGCATGCGCGCGGGGGACTGGGACCTCGTTCCCGCCTGAGGTCGCGCCCGAGCAGCTCTCCCTCGCGCAGCGTGAGGACCATGCGAATTATCTTCATGGGAACTCCGGACTTTGCCCTGCCGTCGTTGCAGCTCCTGCTGCAGGCCGGTCATGACCTCGCGGCCGCGGTGACCCAGCCGGACCGGCCGCGCCGGCGCCGGTCCGGCACGCCCGAGCCCTCGCCCGTCAAGGCCGCGGCCCAGCGCTCCGGGATCCCCGTCCTGGCGCCCGAATCGGCGAAGGACCCCGCCTTCATCGACCGCCTGAAGGCGATCGCGCCCGAGGCGATCGTGGTGGTCGCCTACGGGCAGCTCCTGCCGCCCGAGGTCCTGGGACTGCCGCCCCGCTGGTGCATCAACGTGCACGCCTCGCTCCTGCCGAAGTACCGGGGCGCCGCGCCGATCGCCCGGGCCATCATGGCCGGCGAGAGGATCACGGGGGTGACGACCATGAAGATGGACCGCGGGCTCGACACCGGCGACATCCTGCTGCAGCGGGAGTGCGCCATCGGTTTGACCGAAACGGCCGGAGAGCTCGCCCGCCGCCTCGCCGAACTTGGCGCCGAGGTCCTCGTGGAGACCCTGGACCTGCAGGCGCGCGGGGCGATCGAGCCGAAGGGACAGAACCCGGACGAAGCGACGGTCGCACCGTCCCTGACGCGGCAGGACGGGCGCATCGACTGGTCGCGCAGCGCGCAGGAGATTGCCAATCAGGTGCGCGGCTGTCACCCGTGGCCCCTCGCCGCCACGTTCCTCCGCGGGCAGAGAGTCACCATCCATCGCGCGGAGGTCGGCTTCGAGCCGGTGAAGAAGGGCGCGCCTCGACCCGCGCCCGGACAGGTCGTCGCCGAAGCGGAGGCGATCGTCGTGCAGTGCCAGGGGGACAGCCGCCTGAACCTGCTGCGGATCCAGTTTCCCGGACGCAAACCGATGACGGCGCGCGAAGCGCTGAACGGCCGTCTGATCCGCGTCGGTGAGACCTTTGCCCAGAGCTCCGCGGGCTGAGACGTCACCCGCGCGCGGGCGGCGGACGCCGGTGGGGCGGCGCCGGCCGGGCGGGCGCGCTGCGGCTTTTGCCGTTCTCGAGGCGGTCGAGCTCAAGGGCGGCAGCAGCAACGCCCTCCTGTCGGAGATCGACACCCCGGACGAGCGCGAGCGGCACCTGGCCACAACGCTGGTCTACGGTGTGCTGCGGCAGCGGCGTGCGCTCGATCGTTTGATCGAACGGTCCTCGCGAAGGCCGCTGCACGACCTGGACACGGCGGTCCTGATCGCCGCGCGTCTGGCCCTCTACCAGGTCCTCTTCCTGACCCGCGTGCCCCGCGCGGCGGCGGTGAACGAAGCGGTCGCCTTGGTGCGGGCCCGCCGGGGCCGGGGGGCCGCCGCGTTCGCCAACGCCGTCCTGCGGAGCGCCTGCCGTTCTCTCGACGAGGGGCGGGATCCCGCGTCCCTGCTCCCCGACGAGTCGCTCGACCCGGTCGCCTACCTGGCTGAGAAGTATTCCTATCCGCGCTTCCTGGTGGCGCGCTTCATGGGGCGCCTGGGCCGCGCCGCCTGCGAGGCGCTGCTGGTCACCTGCAACCGGCCGGCCCCGACGGTGCTGCGCGTGGCGCGCGGCGCCGGCGAGACCGCGGACCGGGCGTTGCGGCACGAGGGGATCGAGACGCTGGCTTCGCCGATCCTCCCGGGTGCGCTGAGGGTGGTGCGCGGGGCTCCGCAGCGAACCCGGATGTTTCGCGAGGGGATGATCTACATCCAGGACGAGGCCGCCCAGATCGTGCCGCGGCTTCTTCTGCCGATCGATCCCGCAGGCGGCCTGCTCGATCTGTGCGCCGCACCCGGCGGCAAGCTGCTCGCGGCCGCCGAGACGCTGCCGCCCGGCGCGCGGATCGTCGCGACCGACGTCTCGGTCGCGCGCCTGCATCTCCTCGACGACAACGCGCGGCGGATGCGGGCCACCGGGATCTTGAGAGTGGTCACGGACATGAAGCGGCCCGGGATCGGCGCTGAATTCGCCCGCGTGCTGCTCGACGCTCCGTGCTCCGGGACGGGGGTGATCAGGCGCCACCCGGAGATCCGCTGGAGGAGGTGCGAAGAGGACATCGCCTCATCGGCCGGGATGCAGGGGCAGGCGCTCCTCGCAGCGGCGGACCTCGTGGCGCGCGGCGGGCGGCTGGTCTACTCGGTGTGCAGTCTCGAGCCGGAAGAGGGCTCACTGCAGGTCGCCACCCTCCTCGAGCGCAGGACCGACCTGCGCCTCCTGGATGCCCGGACCCTGCTGCCGCCGGGGCTTCACGTCCTGGTGGACGATCGGGGGTGTCTGGCCACGCTCCCGCACCGGGACGACGTCGACGGGTTCTTCGCCGCGGTCCTCGAGAAGCGGTGAGCCGAGGTGAGCCGAGGGGACCGCTTGGGCCTTGCCGGATCGCTGTGCTACCATGCCCTCCGGTTGTCGCGCGGAGGCCCGTATCCTCAACGATTTTCAGAGAGATCACCTGCGGCGTCGCGCCATCCTGGCGGTCCGGATCGCCGCCTTCGCGGGCCTCCTGGTCGTCATCGCCGCGCTCAGCGCCTATCTCACGGTCAGGCGGTCGGTATCGGGCCGGGACGTGCAGGTGCCCAACCTGTCGAGCCTCACCGTCGAGGAAGCTTCGGCGATCCTCAAGAAGAACGGGCTGGTCCTGGAGGAGGCGGCGCGTCGCAACGACCCGCAGGTCGAGACCGGCCGCATCCTCGCGCAGGACCCGCCGCCCGGAACATCCATCAAGCTCGATCGCAAGGTCAAGGTCGTCGTGAGCCTGGGGGACAAGGTCAGCTCGATCCCCGAGCTGCGCGGCGGCGCGGCGCGCAAGGCGCAGATCACGCTGCAGCAGCAGGGGATGAAGCTCGGCGATCAGGTGTACGTCTACAGCCGCAGGGTGGAAGAGAACATGGTGATCGCCCAGGATCCCCTGCCGGAGGGAGCCGGCCTGCGCGACGCGAAGATCGCCCTGCTGGTCAGCCGCGGAACGGCGCCGCGCATCTACGTCATGCCACAGGTCATCGGCCGCGGAGAGACCGAGGTGCTGGCCTTCCTGCAGCGCGCCGGGCTGCGCGTGGCCCCGCTGAAGCGGGACACGTCGCGCGCCGCCCCTCCCGGGACCGTGGTGGCGCAGGATCCGGACTACGGCTACCCGGTGCGCAGCGGGGACCTCGTGACCCTGACGATCGCCGGCGGGGGGCGGGAGGGTGGCTAGCACTCCGCGACAGAAGAGAGGCGAACCGTCGCCTGCCGCCGGCCGCCTGCCGGAAACACCCGCGCTCGCGCCCTCGATCCTGACTGCGGACTTCGGCCGTCTGGCGGAGGAGATCGCCGCGGCGGAGGAAGGAGGCGCACGGCTGTTCCACCTCGACGTCATGGACGGCCGATTCGTCCCCAACCTGACCATCGGCCTGCCGGTGGTGGAAGCGGTCAACCGCGCGACGCAGCTGCCGCTGGACGTCCACCTGATGATCGAAGAGCCGGACCGCTACATCGAGCGCTTCGTGCAGGCGGGCGCGGACCTCGTCTCGGTCCACCAGGAGTCCGCGCCGCACCTGCACCGGACGGTCCGTTTGATCCACGACTGCGGCGCCTGCGCGGGCGTCGCCCTGAATCCCGCGACACCGGTCGGCGTCCTCGAGGAGATCCTCCCGGATCTCGACTATGTCCTGTTGATGTCGGTGGACCCCGGCTTCGGCGGTCAGCGCTTCATTCCGGCGGTCCTGTCCAAGGTCGCCGCCCTCGGGAAGCACATCGAGGGGATCGGCGCCAGGGCGGTGATCGAGGTGGACGGAGGCGTCGGGCCGGACAACATCGTCCAGGTCGTCGACGCCGGCGCCGGGATCCTGGTCGCCGGGTCCGCGGTGTTCGACGGCCGCGACCCCGGGGCCCGGGCCCGCGCCCTCGCCGCGCTCCTCGCAGGGGCGCGGCGCCGCGGGTGAGTCGGCGACATGAGCGGGGGAGGGGTCGTCCAGGTCAGGGTGCGCTACCCCGAGGTCGATCGCATGGGGGTGGCGCACCACGCGAATCATTTCGTCTGGTTCGAGATCGGGCGGACCGAGCTGATGCGCGCGCGGGGCGTCGACTACCGCCGTCTGGAGGACGAGGGGATCTTCCTGCCGGTCATCGAGGCCGCCTGCACCTACCGGGCCCCGGCGCGCTACGACGAGGTCCTGCGCGTCCACACGCGGATCGAGGGCGCGGGCGCGGTGCGCGTCGCGTTCACCTACCGCATCGAGTCCGAGCCGGGAGGGCTCCTCGTGGCGACCGGCAGCACCCGCCACGCCGCGGTCGATCGCCGCGGGCGCCCGCGCCGGCTGCCCGCCGGGATCCGGGAGCTGCTGGCTTGAGATCGAGCGCGAAGACGGCCGCGACCGGGCGCGCGCTCCTCGCCCTGCTGCTGGCGATGCTGGTCCCGGTGGCCTCGGGCTGCGCCGCCAAGCACAAGAAGAAAGAGCCGCTCCTGCCGCCCCAGCAGATCTACGACATGGCGATGCAGAAGATCGCCAGGAAGAGGTATTACACCGCGCGCACGATGCTTCAGGAGGCCGTCCCACGCATCCCCCCGGACGACCGCGAGTTGCTGCCCAAGATCCAGCTGGCGATCGCAGACGCCTTTTTCAAGGACGGCGGGCAGCTCAATTTTTCGGAGGCCCTGAACCAGTACAGGACCTTTCTGACCTACTACCCGAGCCACGAGAGCGCCGACCGCGCCCAGTTCATGGTCGGCCTGTCGCTGTTCGAGCAGGCGCTGTCGCCGGACCGTGATCAGGCCCTCACGCGACAGGCGATCCAGGAGTTCCAGAAGGTCGAATCGGTCTACCCGGCGAGCCCCTACGTCGCGCAGGAGAAGAAGAAAATCGTCGAATGCTACGACCGTCTGGCGGAGCACGAGCGCCTGGTGGGGCGCTTCTACCAGAAGCGCAAGAAGTACAACGCCGCGATCGATCGCTACCGGGCGGTCCTCGATCAATACCCGCAGTACACCCAGACCAGCCAGGTGCTGTTCGACATCGGCAAGTGTCTCCTGAGGGTCGGCAACCGGCCGGAGGCGGAGGAGTTCTTCACCCGCTTGTTCCAGGACCATCCCGGCAGCCCCCTGGCCGACAAGGCGAAGGATCTCCTGGCGCACTTCGATCGGGACCAGCAGAAGGAGAACCGCAAGGAGCCCAAGGGATGAGCGGGCAACGGCCGCGGCTCACGGCGATCGTCCCGACCTTCAACGAGGAGGCTACGATTCGCGACTGCCTCCAGTCGGTGCGTTTCGCGGACGAGATCCTGGTGGTCGATTCGTTCTCGACCGACGCGACCGTGGCGATCGCACGCGAGGAAGGTGCCCGGGTCCTGCAGCACGAGTACGTCTACTCCGCACGCCAGAAGAACTGGGCCATCCCGCAGGCGTCGCACGAGTGGGTGCTCCTGGTCGACTCGGACGAGCGCGTCACTCCCGGCCTGCGCGATGAGATCCTCGGCCTGATCGCGTCCTCTCCGCGGCACGACGGCTACTGGATCCTCCGCGTCAACCATTTTCTGGGACGGCGCATCCGGCACTGCGGCTGGGGCACGGACCGGGTGATCCGCCTGTTCCGGCGGGACCTCGCCCGCTACCAGGACCGCGAGGTGCACGCCGAGATCGAGCTGCCCGGGCCCCTGCCGGTCCTGGCGCACCCGCTCGAGCACCGCTCGTTCCGCTCGTTCGGGCAGTATTGGAGGAAGCTCCAGCTGTACAGCGAATGGGGCGCGGCGCAGCTCTACAAGGAAGGCAGGAGGGCGGGGGCCCTGGAGATCTTCGGCCGGCCCGTGACCCGTTTTTTCAAGATGTACGTCGTGCGCCTGGGCTGCCTCGATGGCCTGCACGGGCTGGTCCTGTCCATGCTCGGCGCCTTCACCGTCTATCTCAAGTACGCGCGTCTGTGGGAGATGCGCGTTCTGGAGGGAGCCGCCCGGGTGCCCGCCCAGGTCGAAGCCGGAGGCGCCCTGGCGCGCGAGCAGATCGGGCGAATGGTCGATGAGGAAAGGCGCCCGCGGCCCGCGCCCGCGCCGTCCGGCCGTCACGATGAGTCCGCGCGTCCCCGGTGATGACCAGGACGGTCCTCCACCTGAACACGGAGGCGGGCTGGCGGGGCGGAGAGGCGCAGACCCTGCGGCTGGCGCAGGGTCTGAGGGACCGCGGTCACCGTTCCGTGATCGCCGGGCCGCCCGACGGGGAGCTCGCGAGCAGGGCGGCCGCCGCGGGTGTCGAGGTGGTTCCCTTGCCGGCGCGCGGAGAGTTCGATCCCGCCGCGGCGCGCCGCCTGGCCCGGATCATCCGCGACCAGGGCGTGGATCTCATCCACGGCCACACCGCTCATGCCGTGACTCTCGGGACGCTGGCGACTCTCCTGTTCCGCCGCCGCCCGGCGAGCGTGGCGGCGCGCCGGCTTTCCTTTCCGCTGCGCGGTCCCCTCCTCGGCCGCGTCAAGTACGGCTTTCGCGTCGACCGCGTGATCGCGGTCTCGGAGGCGATCCGCAGGGTCCTGATCCGGCAGGGTCTCGACCCCGGCAGGGTCGTCACCGTGCATTCCGGAATCGACCCGGAGCGGTTCGCGCGCGGCGACCGCCGGCGATTTCGCGGCACGCTTCGTCCGGTCCTCGGGGAGGCGGCGGAATCCGCCTTCCTGGTCGGGACCGTCGGTCACCTCGCGGCGCACAAAGGCTTCGACGTCTTTCTGGCCGCGGTCGCGGCGGCCGCCGCCGAGATGCCATCCGCGCGCTTCCTGGTGATCGGCCGCGGCGAGGGCAACGAGCGCCTGAGGGGCGCCGCGGACCGGCTCGGGCTGGGCCCGCGCCTCGTGTTCACCGGCTTCCGCGAGGACATGCCCGACGTGTACGCCGGGCTCGATCTGTTCGTCCTCCCCTCGACCTCGGGAGAGGGCTCGCCGGCCGTCCTGAAGGAGGCGATGGCGGCGGGAACGCCGGTCGTCGC